>Ga0255105_1000150_pt1 | contig 18048 bp, 17 predicted proteins | sample Law_Cont_RepA_8h_FD_188455 | JGI IMG/M metagenome (GOLD analysis project Ga0255105, IMG submission 188455) | Freshwater microbial communities from St. Lawrence River, New York, United States - Law_Cont_RepA_8h | ecosystem: Environmental > Aquatic > Freshwater > River | place: USA: New York... | reverse complement strand
CAATATTTCTAATGTGTCCACGTGCATAAGTTTCGCCACCACAATTGGTGAATTCATCAGCTTCCATCTCACGCAATAGGGCGCCACGGATATTTGTAGCATTTGAAAGGTCGTCAATACTAAGGCCCGCATCTCTGCGCGCCTTAGAAATCATTGCACCTAGCGACATTGAAACCTCATAAATCAATCCGTAGATCTTGCAGACGTTAAATTGTAAGGTCAGTGAGCATGTAGCGACAACGAATTTGGTGTGAATAGATGGGGTGAATCGTCCCCCATTTGGAGAGCATTGGAACTTTTTGATTGCCGATCAGGCGTAACGATTGAACCTTAGTAATCTCGCAGAGTCGCAAGGACCGAATCCAGCTCGTCGGCTTTGACCAAAACTGCTCTGGCCTTTGATCCCTCTGATGGACCCACGATTCCTCTGGATTCCATCAAATCCATCAATCGTCCGGCTTTTGCAAATCCAACTCTTAGTTTTCTCTGTAACATCGATGTAGAACCAAATTGTGTTCCAACTACTAACTCAACTGCTTGACACAAAATATCTAAATCATCGCCTATTTCTTTGTCGACCAATTTTGGATGGGTCTGTGGAGCAGTCACATCATCGCGATAACGTGGCTTTAATTGTTTCTTAACATGATTTGTGACGGCTTCTATTTCGCGTTCGGATACATATGCACCTTGTATTCGTATTGCACGGCTTGCCCCCATAGGAATAAACAAACCATCACCTTGGCCCACAAGTTTTTCCGCTCCGGGAGTATCCAGAATGACACGACTATCTGCCAAAGAACTAGTTGCAAAAGAAAGTCGAGACGGCACGTTTGCTTTAATCAAACCTGTGACTACATCTACAGATGGTCGCTGCGTTGCAAGTACTAAATGAATTCCAGCCGAGCGTGCCAGCTGAGTTATTCGCACAACTGACTCTTCAACCTCTCTTGCTGCAACCATCATCAAATCTGCAAGTTCATCGATTATCACCAAAAGGTAAGGGTATGGTTCAACAGTTCGATCGCTACCATCTGGCACAACTACTTTGCCAGCCCGCACAGCTTTATTAAAATCATCTATATGTCTAAAACCAAAGGTGGATAGATCTTCATAGCGCAAATCCATCTCACGGACTACCCATGTAAGGGCGTCTGCAGCTTTCTTTGGATTTGTGATGATTGGTGTAATCAAATGTGGAATTCCTTCATAGGCCGTGAGCTCCACACGCTTTGGATCGATTAAAACCAATCGGACATCATCTGGAGTTGATCGCATCAAAATTGATGTAATCATTGCATTAATCATTGAAGATTTTCCTGCACCTGTTGCACCTGCTACTAATAAATGCGGCATCTTTGCAAGATTTGCACAAACAAAATTACCCTCAACGTCTTTGCCTAATGCAACCAACATTGGGTGAAGATCCTGTCCTGCAACACTTGATCGCAAGACATCTCCTAGAGCAACTATCTCTCGATCGGCATTTGGAATTTCAATTCCAACCGCAGATTTGCCTGGGATCGGTGAAAGTATGCGAACATCACTGCTGGCAACGGCATAAGAAATATTCTTGGCTAGTGCGGTAATACGCTCAACTTTTACAGTTCAACTTCATATCGCGTAACAGTTGGGCCACGCATAAAACCCGTAACCTGAGCATCAATTTCAAACTGCAAGAAAACTTCCGTTAGAGCTGCTACCACCGCATCATTTGCTTTGCTTTTGGCTTTTGATGCAGGTCCGGTCCGCAAAAGATCAGGTGCTGGAAGTTCATAGTTACTGTCAGCCGTTAGTAGTAACTGTTCAGGCCTGCGATTACTAGATGTTCTTTCGACTTTATTTGCCACTTGAGTAGCTGGTACTTCAACAGTGAACTCTTCATCAAAAGATTCTTCGTCTAGGTCTTCTTCTTCATATTCTTCACCGTGTTCATTCCACGCTGCAACAATGGGAGTTTCAAAAGGTGGAGTGTCAGTAATCTCAAAGTCAGATACAACTCGAACCTTACGCTCTGGTCGTTTATTCCAAAGCCATTTACTAGTCCCTGTAAATCTAGAGATGAGCTGTGAGACTGGCGTTGCAGTTATTACCAAAATTGCAAACAAAAGAACAATAATTAAAATTGGGTAAACCAGGACAGATGTCATCAAAGAAACTAGAGGTGTTGAGACTGCATATCCAAGCCAACCTCCGCCCTCTCGCATGGCGGTTGCGCCCGTTCCAACAGAGCCATTAATCAAGTGAGCTAAACCTGTTGTTGAAAGTAAAAGAGTGAAGGTTCCAACAATGATGCGCCCTGTTGCTTGTGAATCATCTGGAACTCGAAATAGTCTGATTGCAAAATAAATCAAAAGTAGTGGAGTCAATACACCCAAACGACCAAAGCCTCCGTAAATTACAGAATAGACATTGCGTCCAACAATATTGTCAGCATTAAACCAAGTTCCTGCTGTGGCAATTAACGCCAAAATCAAAATTAAAAAAGCTATTCCGTCGCGTTGATGGGCGGGATCTAAATCTCTTGCTCCTCGAGCTAAAAATCGAACAGAGTTGCCCAAGGCTTTTGCAAAAAAACGCCATACCGAAGCAGCGGCACGAGTGAAGGCATTGCCTATCGACTTAGTGGAGCCCCTTGATTTTTTTCTTTTTGCCACACTAGCGATCTTAAAGGTTGAATAAAACCTTACCTACTAGGCTCGCCGTCCAATGAGAGGGCTGCCTATACCTCAATGACTACAGGAACGATCATTGGCTTGCGACGGTGTTCGCCCCCAACCCATCCACCTATCGTCTTTCTTACTATTTGTGAAAGTTGATGTGTTCCATTTATGCCATCTACAACAGCGCGCTCTAACGCTTTTTCAATTCGCATTTTTACTTCATCAAACATGGCTTCATCTTCATTAAATCCTCGTGCATGAATATCTGGTCCAGCAACTATTTTTCCGCTTTGTGAATCAACTACAACAACACAGGAGATGAATCCCTCTTCGCCAAGTATTCTGCGATCCTTCAATGAGCTTTCAGTTATGTCGCCAATGCTTTGACCATCAACAAAGACAAAGCCACAAAGCACTGCCCCCACAACTTCAACTTCGTGATCTACCATGTCAAGGACGACACCATTATCAACAATTAATGCATTACTTCGCGCAACACCAGATTCAATAGCCAATTCAGCATTTGCCTTTAAATGGCGCCATTCTCCGTGAATTGGCATTACATATTTTGGTTTTACTATGTTGTAGCAATAGAGGAGTTCACCTGCTGCTGCATGGCCCGAAACGTGAACCATTGCATTAGCTTTGTGGACTACTTTTGCCCCAAATCGAGTGAGTTCATTAATAATTCGAAAGACTGAATTCTCATTTCCAGGTATCAAAGATGAAGCCAAAATTACTGTGTCACCCTCACCCACACGTATCTGATGATCACCGTTTGCCATTCTAGACAGGGCTGCCATTGGTTCACCTTGTGAACCTGTACATATCAAAACAACATTGTCATCGAATTGATCTAGTTCCTTGGCATCGATTACAAGATCGGCCGGAACTTTCAGGTAACCCATTTCTTCGGCTATCTTCATATTGCGAACCATAGAACGACCAATAAAGACAACCTTGCGTCCATGAAGTGCGGCGATATCAATAACTTGCTGGACTCTATGAATGTGCGATGAGAATGATGCAACAATTACTCTTCGACGAGTCGATGAAATAACACGATTAAGCGCTGGCATGATTTCACGCTCTGATGGTGTAAATCCTGGCACATCAGCGTTAGTGGAATCGACCATGAATAAATCCACACCTTCTTCACCCAGGCGCGCAAATGTTCGCAAATCAGTAATGCGACCATCTAGTGGCAACTGATCCATTTTGAAATCACCAGTTGCCAATACGCGACCTGCACCTGTATTGATTACAACAGCCAGCGCATCTGGAATTGAGTGATTTACTGCAACAAACTCCAGAGTAAATGGTCCAATATCTTCAATGCCACCTTCTTTTACAACTCGAGTGAGCGGTGAGATTCGATGTTCTTTTAACTTGGCCGTAATCAACGCCAGCGTTAAAGCAGAGCCATAGATTGCAATATCACCACGCTCTCGCAGTAAGTAAGGAATTGCGCCGATATGGTCTTCGTGGCCATGGGTTAGGAAAATTCCCACAACATCATCTAATCGATCTCGAATGTATGAAAAATCCGGCAAGATCAGATCAATTCCTGGCTGATTATCCTCTGGAAACAAAACACCACAGTCAACTATTAGAAGCTTGGATTTATATTCAAAGACGGTCATATTTCGACCGATCTCAGTTAATCCACCAAGAGCAACAATGCGTAAGCCACCATCGACCAGCTTTGGTGGGGTATTTAAGTTTGGGTGAGGATGATTCATTATTTAACGCTTACGCCACCAGCGCGAAGATCATCGCGCAACTGCGCTATTTGCGCATCTGTTGCATCGACGAGCGGTAGTCGCGTGTGGCCACCTGGCAAACCCATTAAATTGAGCGCAGCTTTTGTAAGTATTGCACCCTGTGTTCGGAATGTGCCTGTATAGACGGGCAAAAGTTTTTGATGAATCTCCAATGCTCGGGTGGCATTTCCAGCAAACCAAGAATCTAAAAGTTCGCGCAGGTCTTTACCAACTGTGTGGCCACAAACCGATACGAAACCAACTGCACCTACTGAAAGTAGCGGCAGATTAAGAATGTCATCACCTGAATAAACAGGAATACCGCAACGCTTTATTACCCAAGAAGTTGATGCAACATCGCCTTTGGCATCTTTAAGGGCAACAATGCGCGGGTGTTCTGACAGGCGCACAATTGTGTCAGGCTCAATTGGAACACCAGTTCTTCCAGGAATGTCATAGATCATCATTGGAAGATCAGTTGCATCTGCAACTGCAAGGAAGTGAGCCTGGATACCAGCCTGAGGTGGTTTGTTGTAATAAGGAGTTACAACAAGTAGCCCATCTGCCCCTGCTTGTTCTGTGCGCTTAGCCTGATTTATTGAATACTCAGTTTCATTATCTCCAGCACCGGATAGAACTTTTATCTTCGTTCCTACAGTCTTTCGAACTACTTTTATAATCTCTTCTTTTTCTGAAGATTTTGTTGTCGGCGCTTCACCGGTTGTGCCGTTGACAACTATTCCATCATGGCCACTTTGAACAAGGTGATCCGCAAGTTTTTCAATACCAGCCCAGTCGATCGCACCATCTTTTTTAAATGGGGTAACCATTGCGGTCAAAAGTCGACCAAATGGAGCGTTCGTTGTCATGGGGTCAACTCTACCCGTTCTATGGGGCGATTCGTCCAGACTTTTCAAAGGCTGCGTATGTAAGTGGCATCAATTTTGCAAATTCGGCTTCCATTAACTCGGCCACCATCTCAATTTCACGTTGTGGGTAGCTAGGAAAATGTGATCCCTCACGCGCTGTCCGAAGTGATAGAAAGTTCATAAGTGCACGAGCATTCATAGAGACATACATCGATGAGTATGTTGAAACTGGCAGAACTACACGTGCAACTTCGCGTGCAACTCCTGCATCAAGCATTTTCTTATAGCTTTCATATGCAATTACATATGCATCCTTCATTGCTTTCACAGAAATATCAAACTGCTCTTTCGTTCCATCTTCAAAAGTATATGAACCTGTTTTCCCAACTTGAACTAACTTTCGCTCCTTTGAAGGAATGTAGAAAACCGGATTTAGTTCGCGATAGCGACCGCTTTCTTCATTGTAAGAAGCAATTCGATGGCGCATGAATTCACGGAAGACAAATATGGGTGCAGAAACAAAAAATGTCATAGAGGTATGCTCAAATGGTGAGCCGTGACGTTCGCGGGCAAGATAGTTGATTAATCCAGCAGATCGTGCTGGATCCTCACCTATCTCATCTAGGGATTGTTCACCTGCTGTAGAAACTCGCGCGGCCCAAATAACATCTGCATCGCTTGCACTTGCTTTAACTAACTCAACAGTTACATCATCACGGTAGATGATCTCGTGGTTTTCATTATTTTCACTCATTATTGAACCCTATCTATTTGCCCCTTTCGTCTCGTGCATTTATACGGCAGAATGTCCGCGTGTCCACACGCTTCTCCCCCACATTGCGCGATTCACTGAGCGTTTCCATCACCGTAGGGGCATATGGAGTGGCATTTGGCGCAGCTGCGGTTGCAAATGGATTTTCTGTACTTCAGGCCTGCCTATTATCTTTACTCACATTTTCTGGTGCATCACAGTTTGCCGTAGTCGGTGTAATTGGTGCTGGTGGAAGTTCAATGAGTGCGATTGCAACTGCATCACTGCTGGGAACGCGTAACGCACTCTATGGAGTGATCATGGCACCTCGTTTAAGAGTAAGAGGATTTAAACGTATTGTGGCAGCTCAGGTAACGATTGATGAATCCACGGGTGTTGCACTTGGTCAAGAGCCACGAGGAATCGATGCCGTTAAAAAAGGTTTTTGGTACACAGGATTTGGTGTGTTTATTTTCTGGAACTTGTTTACTTTAGCTGGTGCATTGGGTGCACAGGCAATGGGAGATGTTCGAAGTTTTGGCTTAGATTCTGCAGTACCGGCAGCTTTCTTAGGATTAGTCTGGCCTCGTCTGACGACACGGAGTGAAAGATTGCTTGCAATAGCCTGTGCAGTATTTGCAGTTGCTGTTACGCCGATTCTTCCAGCAGGATTACCAATAATCGCCACCGCATTTATTGCTATTGCAGTAGGACTTCGCCGATGACTACCTTTTGGATCGCAACCCTTGGTACGAGCGCAATAGCTTTTGCACTCAAGTACTCTGGCCACTCAGTGCCTGAACGATGGCTGTCACATCCAAAAATTCAAAGAATTAACGCCCTTATTCCTATAGCACTTCTCAGCGCCCTGGTTTCGGTTCAGAGTTTTACGGACAAAACAGCATTGGTAATTGACCAGCGAATCGTTGGTTTAGCAGTTGCTATTACAGCGCTACTGCTCAAGGCGCCATTTCCGATAGTGGTTATCTCTGCCGCAGTTTCATCGGCGCTTGTCTATAACTGGTTCTAGATAGATTTAATTGTTAAATCTAGATGAGATTAAGTGAAGCCAGTTTTGCTTTGAGCTCATTGTCAGATGGCTCTGTTAAATGAGTTGAATCAGAAAAGACAATCACAGGAATCGACTGAGCTCCCCCGTTGATCTCCATTACCTTCGCCGCCGCACCTTCAGTTTTTTCGGTATCAATGAGTGTGTACTCGACATTGAGTTCTTCAAGAAGTCGCTTGGACCTGCGGCAATCTCCGCACCAATCGGCGCCATAGAAAATAATCTGTTCTTTTGACATAGAGGCATTCCTATCTTGTTACATGAATTTTTCTAGGCCATGTGTAAGGCCAGGATTTTCAATAATTTTACGAATTCCAAGAACAACTCCAGGCATGAAGCCGGCACGATCGAGAGAGTCATGTCTGATCGTAAGTGTTTCACCAAGACCGCCAAACAAAACTTCTTGATGTGCAACAAGACCTCTAGCGCGTATTGAATGAACTGGAATATCTCCCACAATTGCACCTCTGGCACCATCAATGGCAGAAGTTGTGGCGTCAGGCATCTTTGCAAGACCTGCTCCTTTGCGAGCATCTGTCATCAATTGCGCTGTTCGCGCCGCAGTTCCAGATGGTGCATCGACTTTATCGGGGTGATGTAGTTCAACAATTTCAGCAGATTCAAAATAACGTGCAGCTTTCTCAGCAAACTCCATCATGAGAACTGCGCCAATAGCAAAATTTGGTGCAATTAAAACTCCAACTTTTGGATGATCCTTTAACAGTGATTGCACTTTCTCGATTTTCTTTGCATCAAAGCCTGTAGTTCCAACAACTACATTGATACCTGCTTTGATGAGATATTCAAGATTTCCCATGACTGCATCTGGAGTCGTGAAATCAACGACAACGTGTGCACCAGATGTTGCTAATTTATCTAGTGGATCACCAATATCTAATGTCGCAACTAATGCCAATCCTTGAGCTGAGGAAACTGCCTTGACTACCTCACTACCCATTCGGCCATTAGCTCCGAGCACTCCAACATTAATCATCGCGCCAGCACCTTCTCAAACTTAGATTCACTTTTAAATGGTCCCACTAGTGCAAGGGTAGGCGTTTTAGTCAGGAATTGGCTTGCAATTTCCTTAATTTCGGAGGCGTTAACCGATGAAACCGCCTTCAAAATCTCATCAAAGCCCATTACGTGACCGTAAACAATTTCATTTTTGCCTATTCGGCTCATACGCGATCCGGAATCTTCCTGGCTCAAAACCAAAGAGCCCCGTACTGCGCCTTTTGCTCTTTCTATTTCTTCGTGTGACATTCCATTATCAGCAACATCGGCAAGTACTTCGCGGATAATCTCCACAACTTCAACAGCTTTGCTTGGATTGCATCCTGCATAAAAACCAATTTGCCCACTACCTGCAAACTGCTGGGCATATGCATAGACAGAGTATGCAAGCCCACGTTTTTCGCGAATCTCTTGAAACAAACGAGAAGACATTCCGCCACCTAGAGCTGATGCTAATACTCCCATGGCAAATCGACGATCATCGTGGCGAGCCACACCTTCCATCCCATAAAACATATGGGCTTGCTCGGTTGGTCTAGTAATAATTCCTACTGATTTTTGAATGCTCTTTCGAACTGGTGTATTGGCCCGAATAACTGGTGCGCCAACAACATCAAGAAATCCATCCTGTGACAACGCTTGCTCGACCATAGCAACTACTTTTTTGTGTTTGATGTTTCCAGCAACAGCAACCACTAAATCCTGAGGCTGGTATCGCTTTTTATAGTAGTTGAAAACTGAATTACGGGACATGGCTTTAATTGATTCATTTGTGCCCAGAATTGGTCTACCAAGTGGCGTGTCACCATAATAAGTTTCAGCGTATAGATCATGTACGAGATCACTCGGATCGTCATCGCGCATTGCAATCTCTTCTAGAACTACCTTGCGTTCTGCATCGACATCTAAGGCTGTGACGATCGAAGAGGTGATCAAATCAGAGATCACATCGATTGCCATCGGCAAATCAGTATCAATGACGCGTGCGTAGTAGCAGGTGTATTCCTTGCTCGTAAATGCATTCATCTCGCCACCAACTGATTCAATGGCTGATGAGATCTCTAAAGCGTTTCGTCGGTTGGTACCTTTAAAAAGTAAATGTTCTAAAAAGTGAGAAGCCCCAGCAACTGCCGGGGTTTCATCACGTGAACCAACATTGACCCAAATACCAATTGCGGCGCTGCGTACCGAAGGAACTTCTTCAGTAACGATACGCAGACCGCTAGGCAATACCGAACGACGAACGCTCATTTATTCAGCAGAACCAGTTGTTCCATCTTCAAGGACTGGAACCAATGAAAGCTTGCCCTTTGGATCAATCTCACCGATCTCAACTTGGATCTTGTCGCCAACCTTCATTACTTCTTCAAGGTTTTCAATGCGCTTTCCGCCATGCATCTTGCGAATCTGGGATACATGTAGAAGTCCATCTTTACCTGGCATCAAAGAGATGAATGCACCAAATGCTGCAAGCTTGACGACGGTACCGAGGTAGCGTTCGCCAACTTCTGGCATTTGAGGGTTTGCTATTGCATTGATCTGAGCACGGGCAGCTTCAGCTGATGGTCCATCGGTTGCACCGATGTAAATGGTTCCATCATCTTCGATTGAAATATCCGCGCCAGTCTCTTCTTGAATCTGGTTGATGATCTTGCCCTTAGGCCCGATAACCGCACCGATCTGATCAACTGGAATCTTTACGGAGATGATGCGAGGTGCAAATGGACTCATCTCATCTGGTCCATCAATGGCTTCATTCATAACATCTAGGATTGCAAGACGAGCCTCTTTTGCCTGAAGGAGTGCGCCTGCAAGAACTGATGCAGGGATTCCGTCGAGTTTAGTGTCGAGCTGCAAAGCTGTAACAAAATCTTTTGTTCCAGCGACTTTAAAGTCCATGTCTCCAAATGCATCTTCTGCGCCAAGAATGTCAGTTAGGGCAACATACTCAACTTTTCCATCAACAGTGTCTGAAATAAGACCCATTGCAATACCTGCAACTGGTGCACGTAGTGGAACACCTGCGTTATACAGGGCAAGAGTTGATGCACAAACAGATCCCATTGAAGTTGAACCATTTGAACCGAGCGCTTCAGAGACCTGACGAATTGCGTAAGGGAACTCTTCGCGTGTTGGTAGTACTGGAATCAAAGCACGTTCTGCCAAGGCACCATGACCAATTTCGCGACGCTTTGGCGTGCCAACTCGTCCAGTCTCACCGGTTGAATATGGCGGGAAGTTGTAGTTGTGCATGTAACGCTTATGGTTTTCCGGATTCAACGTATCTAGCTGTTGTTCCATCTTCAACATGTTTAGCGTCGTAATTCCTAGAATCTGTGTCTCGCCACGTTCAAAAATTGCTGAACCGTGAACGCGTGGAATTACTTCAACTTCTGCTGATAAGGCGCGAATATCTCGCAAGCCACGACCATCGATACGAATCTTCTCCTTTAGAACACGAAGTCGAACAAGTTTTTTAGTCAGTGAACGAAACGCTGCTGAAACCTCTTTTTCGCGACCTTCAAAAGCAGCCCCAACGGACTCTTTTGTAGATGCACTAATTTCGTCAATTTTTGTTTCGCGCTCTTGCTTACCTGCAATTGTTAAAGCCTTTGCAAGGTCGGCACTTGCAGCCTTTTCCACTGCTGCAAAAACATCATCCTGATAATCCAAGAAAACAGGAAACTCTGCTGTTGGCTTGGCAGCAACTTTTGCAAGCTTTGCCTGTGCATCACAAAGAATCTTGATGAATGGTTTTGCTGCATCAAGGCCTTGTGCAACTACTTCTTCAGTAGGTGTTGGAGCCCCACCTTTGATTAACTCAATTGTTCGCTCTGTTGCCTCAGCTTCAACCATCATGATTGCAACATCGCCATCATTGACGCGACCGGCAACAACCATGTCAAAGACTGCGTTAGCAACCTGTGAGTGGTTAGGGAAAGCAACCCACTGTCCATCGATAAGTGCTACGCGCACACCACCGATTGGACCAGAAAATGGAAGACCTGCAAGTTGTGTCGACATTGATGCGGCATTTATCGCAATCACGTCATACATGTGATCAGGATCAAGTGCCATTACTGTCACAACTATTTGAACCTCATTACGAAGACCCTTAACAAATGATGGGCGCAATGGACGGTCGATCAGACGACACGTAAGAATCGCATCTTCTGAAGGACGACCTTCACGTCTAAAAAATGATCCTGGAATTCGACCAACTGCATACATCTTCTCTTCAACATCTACTGTTAATGGGAAGAAATCAAATTGATCCTTCGGTGTTTTTGATGCAGTAGTAGCTGAGAAAATCATTGTTTGATCATCTAGATAAACTGCTGCAGCTCCTGCTGCTTGACGCGCTAAGCGTCCTGTTTCAAAACGAATCTCTCGTTTTCCAAATTTTCCGTTATCGATAACTGCAACGGCTGACTGAACCTCTTGACCCTCCATGGGTCCTCCTTTGTTAATTTCATTCAATAATGAATGCTCGTCGAATGAGGCACGACAAAATTATCGCGCTTCGTTGACTGCCGAGAGAATGTATCTCCGATCGAAGTTCACGCAATTTAAATCAAGTGCGGAAACCACTACCGAGGACCATTGCACTACGGCAGGTTGTTGTACTTAGTTAGCGACGAATACCGAGTTTCTCGATAATCGCACGATAACGATTGATGTCTGTCTTTGCTAGATACTGAAGGATTCGACGGCGCTGTCCAACTAACAACAAAAGACCACGACGGTTGTGGTGATCATGTGGGTTAACTTTCAAGTGCTCGGTAATCTGATCAATTCTCTTTGAGAGAAGTGCGACCTGTGCTTCAGGTGATCCCGTGTCAGTAGGTGAAGAACCATATTGAGCGATGATCTCTTTTTTAACTTCTGGTGATAGTGCCATTTTGTTTCTCCTTGTTTACTGAGCACGAATGCTTTTCGGTCTGATTCACGAAAAACTCGCTATCTCGATTGAAGGGCTAGGTTACCAGCGAGCCTTCGAATCGGTGAAATCCTCACCAAATCCCCGCCTACATCTCGGTGAGAGCACGGGCTCTATCGCAGTCCTTAGCCATTTGTTCAAGCAATGGTTCCAGCCCATCAAATTTCAACGTATCTCTCAATCTCCAACCAAATTCAATAGTTGCACGCTTTGTGTAGAGATCTAGATCGGTTTGATCAAGAGCATAGGCTTCAACTTGTCGTCCACGAACACCTTCAAATGTTGGATTAGTTCCAATTGAAATCGCAGCAGGCCATCGATCAATACCCACAGTAAGCCAACCTGCATACACACCATCTGCTGGAATAGTTTGATTCTCTAGATCACCCAAATTCGCAGTTGGATAACCAATCTCTCGACCTCGTTTTTCACCATGAACAACGATTCCATCCAAACGATGTGGGCGTGTAAGCATCTGACGCGCACTTTCAACGTCCCCATCGATAACAGCTTTTCGAATTCGTGTAGATGAAATTGTCTCTTCACTATCGTTTTCTAAATCCAAAATTACGGTTTCAAACTCTTTGTACTGCTTTAAACTCTCAACATTTCCAGCTGCTTTGTGGCCGTATGTGAAGTTCTTGCCAACAACTATTTTTGTTGCTTTGAGCTGATCAATGAGAACTTTTCCCACAAAGTCCTCCGGTGACATTGCGGCAAACTCTTTCGTAAATTTAATAACAGCTACTTGGTCAGCGTTATGAATCTTCAACAACTCAATTCGATCAGTCAATACAGTCAGAGCCGTAGGGGCACGTTCGGGTGCGAAAATTGAAGTTGGGTGTGGATCAAAGGTCAAAGCAATAATCTTTTGATCTCCTGCAATCTTTTTGGCACGAGTAAGAATCTCTTGGTGTCCTTTGTGGACTCCATCGAAATTTCCAATCACTACGACGCTCATGGCTACATTATCCACGAGTTAGTTGGCCGAGGCGAACACGGCTATTGGCTTGGCTTTTCCGTCAACATTTTGAAGCAGTGCGATCAATTGGTTTGAACTATCAATGCCAGCATAAATATTGTTGTCTGGATTTGCCACTAAAGCTCTACCAAATGAGAGTTCAATTTTCTCATCCAGAGCGATCTCCCTAACGGCAAATGTCGATCGGGCAACATCTGCAATATCTAAAGTTTCAAAATCTTTGCTCTTTAACTGATCCAGAGTAACTGCGCGCTCTAATCCAAAGCCTGCAATTCGAGTTCGACGCAAGGAGTTTAAATGTCCCCCAACGCCAAGAGCAGCCCCGCAATCTCGTGCAATAGCTCTGATGAAAGTTCCTGCAGAACATGTAACGTGGATATCAACTTCAATGGCGCTACCCATTCTGCGAATTTGTAGAATTTCTAATGATGAAATAGTTACTTCTCTGGCAGGAAGCACAACATCTTCACCCGAGCGAACCCTGTTATATGCCCGTTCACCATCAATCTTTACCGCAGAGACAGAACTTGGACGTTGCAGAATTGTTCCTCGCATCTTTGCAATTTCATCTTCGATTTGTTGATCAGAGATATGCGATGCATCGGTAGTGTTAATTACTTGACCTTGTGAATCATCGGTAACAGTTGCAGAACCCAAGACTATGGTCGCAAGATAATCCTTATCGCCATCCGTGATGTATTGCAGCAAACGCGTTCCGTTGTTAAAACCCAGAACCAGAATACCTGTAGCCATTGGATCTAATGTTCCGGCATGGCCAACCTTGCGTGTTCCCAGTGAACGCCTTGCAACAGAGACCACATCGTGACTAGTCATTCCTGGCTGTTTATCAACGACCAGAAAACCATGCTGCATTCTTACTTCACTTCCCTAATTCTCATTAAGGTTTCTCATCGATAACACGTGGTGCTTTATATGGATCCTCACCGCCGGCGTACTCAGCGTTCTTTCTTAATGCGGCAACTTGTGCATCTTGTTCATGAACTTTTGCAAGAAGTGAATCAAGTGCAAGTGCGCTCTCAGGTAGACCGTCTTCAAAGAATTCGATACTTGGAGTAATTCTTAAAGAAAGTTCACGGCCAAGTGCAGATCGAATTGCTCCTTTTGCACTTTCCAGAGCAGCAGCCGTTGCAGCTCTTTCTTCAAGGTCGCCTAAAACCGTATAGAAGACTGATGCCTGTTGCAGGTCACCTGTAACCCTTGCATCAGTGACAGTTACAAAACCAAGACGTGGATCCTTGATCTTTGTTTCAAGAAGCTGCGCAACAATAACTTTAATACGATCTGCAACTTTTAGAGTGCGATGTGATTGACCCATCTTTATGCTCTCTTTTTCTCGCGCATCTCAAAACACTGAACTAGATCGCCAATAGCGATCTCCTTCATGTTGCCAAGACCAATACCGCACTCGAAGCCCTCGCGGACTTCATTTGCATCGTCCTTGAATCGCTTGAGTGAATCAATAGTGAGGTTATCAACCAATGTTTCGCCATTGCGCAAAATACGTGCCTTCGCATTTCGACGAATGACACCATCTTTGACGATTGAACCGGCAATGTTTCCAGCCTTTGATGATTTGAAGATTTCGCGAACTTCGGCATTTCCAACGATCACTTCTTCGTACTCTGGCTTTAGCAGTCCCTTGAGTGAGAGCTCAATCTCCTCAATTGCGTTATAGATTACTGAGTAGAAACGAACTTCCACACCTTCTTGATCAGCATAAATTGCTGTCTGTACCTCTGGCTTAACATTAAAGCCAATCACAACAGCAGTTGATGCAGAGGCCAAAGTGATATCGCTCTTAGTAATTGCGCCAACACCGCGGTGAATAACGCGTAGATCAACTTCTGCTCCGACATCTAGTTGCATTAATGCATCTTCCAACGCTTCTACAGAGCCACTCACGTCGCCCTTGAGAATTAAGTTGAGTGTAGAAACCTTTGATTGCTCCATAAAGTCTTCCAGAGAAACCTTTTTACGCGCTTTGGCTAACTGAGCATTTCGTTCTGCAGCCTGACGCTTTTCGGCGATCTGGCGAGCAGTTCGATCTTCATCGGCTACTAAGAATGTATCTCCTGCACTTGGTACTGAAGTAAATCCAAGCACCTGAACAGGACGCGATGGTCCGGCAAAATCAACTGCATTTCCATCTTCATCTAGCATCGCGCGCACTCGACCAAATGCACTTCCTGCAACTATGGCATCACCAATTTTAAGTGTTCCACGCTGAACAAGAAACGTTGCAACTGGGCCTCGTCCACGATCCAAGTGAGCTTCAATAGCAACACCTCGCGCAGAGTCATCTGCAATAGCGCGAAGATCAATCGCTGCATCTGCTGTCAAGAGAATTGAATCAATCAGTTGATCGATTCCCATTCCAGATTTAGCTGAAACATTTACGAAAATTGTTTCTCCGCCATACTCTTCTGCAATCAAGTTGTATTCGGTTAATTGTTGGCGCACCTTGTCTGGATTTGCACCCTCTTTATCAATCTTGTTAACTGCAACGACAATTGGAACATCTGCTGCCTGAGCATGATTGAGTGCTTCAATGGTCTGAGGCATGATTCCATCATCTGCTGCAACCACAAGGACGGCAATATCTGTCACCTTTGCACCACGAGCACGCATTGCAGTAAATGCCTCGTGACCAGGTGTATCGATAAATGTAATTGCTCTGTTGACGCCTTCGTGATCATGATGAATTTGGTATGCACCAATGTGCTGAGTAATTCCGCCAGCTTCACCCTTCATAACTTCCGATTTACGAATCGCATCAAGAAGTGATGTCTTACCGTGGTCAACGTGACCCATCACTGTGACAACAGGTGGACGCGCAACCAAAGAATCTGGATCTAGATCAGAGATTTCTCCAGCAAGATCGATATCAAAGTCCTGTAGAAGTTCGCGGTCTTCATCTTCTGGGCTAACAATTTCAATGTTGTAACCAAGTTGAACGCCAAGAATTTCAAATGTGTCAGCATCTACTGACTGCGTTGCAGTAACCATCTCTCCCAAGTGGAATAAGGCGGCAACTAATGCGGCCGGATCTGCACCGATTTTGTCTGCAAAGTCAGCTAAGGATGCACCACGACGCATACGTATAGGAGTCTTTCCATCTCCGTGAGGAACAACAGCGCCACCTAGTTGTGGTGCCTGCATATTGTCGAACTCATCACGCAATGCTTTACGTGATTTTTGTTTACGACCAGATTTCTTACTTGCATTTTTTCCAAATGCCCCGCCGGCACCGCCGCGTTGTGGTGGACGACCACCAGGACGCTGTGGTCCACCAGTTGATGGTGCACCTGTTCCTGGAGTATTTGTTTTGTATGGAGAATTACTTGGTGCACCAGATGTTCGAGGTGCAAAACCACTTCCCGCACCAGTCGCTCCAGTGCGCGGTGCACCAGGACGAGCTGCAAAACCTGGACGCACAGAACCTGGACGAGAGCCAGCCATTCCAGAACGAGGTTGTCCTGTTGGAGAACCTTGTGGTCTTTGTGGTGGACGCGGAACTGCGCCACCAGTTGAAAATGGATTGTTACCTGGACGAGCAGCAGGTTTTGGTGGAACTGCTGGTGATGTTGGAGTTGTTGCAGCAGTTGCTGATCCACCATCGTTAGCTTCATTTGCACGATCTTGTGCTTCAAACTTTGCTGCTTCTTCTCTGTTAGCAACTGCTTTTGCTTGTTCTAACTTCAATGCTTCAATGTCCACGCCAAGCTCTGCTGCTAATTCGGCAGCTTGTTCTGGGGAAACTTCACCCTTTGGCTTTGCCGCTGACTTCTTTGCGGCAGCTTTCTTTACAGGCTTTTTTTCCTCGACCGGTTTTGCATCGGGATACATTTCGATCATCTTGCGCACCACTGGTGCTTCTACTGTCGATGATGCCGAGCGAACAAACTCGCCCATTTCTTGGAGTTTTGCAAGAACAACCTTGCTCTCCATGCCGAGTTGTTTTGCCAACTCATGTACGCGGACCTTTGACACATTTCTCCTGTCTTGGCCCGCATTTTCTCAAATGCAAGCCTTAGTTGAACGACCTCATAGTTCTAACGAGCTCATTTGAGTTTCATATCTTTCATTTCCATTCTTGTTGTGTGATTACTGCGGGTTACTCTTAAGAAAATCCAGAAGTTTCGATACATCGACTGCTTGATCTTGCTTAAATGCAAAACGAAAAGCACCTCGATTTATCGCAACTTCTGCACAATTCTTATGAAGCCAAGCGCCCCTACCTGGTGCGCCTCTTTTAATCTCTGGAGTTACTACCCCATCAATTAATACCACTCGAATCATTGCTGAAGGATTCTCCCTCTTGCGGCAGCTAATACAGCTACGAACAGGAGAGTGGGGATCCGACTGCCCAATGGTATCCAACTCATGACTCCTTCTCATAATGCGCTCGTATTTTGCGCTAATTCAGCGGCCGGCTTGGCGATCATAAACCAACGGCCTATTCCAGAATCTGCCCTTAGCCTTGTGTTGAATCTGTATCAGGATGAATATCGATGCGCCAGCCTGTTAATCGCGCAGCCAATCTTGCATTTTGTCCGTCCTTACCAATAGCTAATGAGAGTTGATAGTCCGGAACAATTACCTTGGCACTTCTAGTCGCCAGATCGGTAATTTGAACTTGAGAGACCTTGGCTGGAGCAAGTGCTGCTGCAACGAACTCTGCGGGATCTTCTGACCATTCAACAATGTCTATCTTTTCACCATGCAGTTCATCCATAACCGCTCTTGCGCGAGATCCGAGTGGTCCAATTAATGAACCTTTTGCACTTACTCCTGCGCGATGAGTTTTGACTGCAAGTTTTGTTCTATGTCCGGCCTCTCGCGCAACCGCCATGATTTCAACAATGCGATCGCCAATTTCTGGAACTTCAAATGCAAAAAGCTGTTTAACTAAAGCCGGATGTGAGCGAGAGAGCATAATCTCCGGCCCCTTCATTCCCTGTTTAACTTCTACA
>Ga0255105_1000137_pt1 | contig 18787 bp, 18 predicted proteins | sample Law_Cont_RepA_8h_FD_188455 | JGI IMG/M metagenome (GOLD analysis project Ga0255105, IMG submission 188455) | Freshwater microbial communities from St. Lawrence River, New York, United States - Law_Cont_RepA_8h | ecosystem: Environmental > Aquatic > Freshwater > River | place: USA: New York... | reverse complement strand
CGCGCCTGCCTTCCCGCAGTCAACCTTCGGGGCTTACTTCAAGCCGAACCGCTTGCTGAATTCCTTGGCCAGCGCTTCGTAGGCGACCGCCCCCGGTGAATGGACGTCGTACTGGAAGATCGTCTGGCCGTGGCTTGGGCACTCCGACAAGCGGATGGTGCGCGGAATCATGGTTTCCATGACCAGGGCGGGGAAGTGGGTCTTCACTTCCTCGACGACTTGGCGGGAGAGCTTGGTGCGTACGTCGTACATCGTCATCACGATGCCGCCGAGCGCGAGCTTGTCGGTGGCGCCGGCGGTCTTGAGTTGGTCGACCACACCGACGATCTGGCCGAGGCCTTCCATCGCCAAGTATTCCGTCTGCAGCGTGACGAAGAGGAAGTCCGACGCGCTGAGCGCGTTCATCGAGAGCATGCCGAGGGCCGGCGGGCAATCGATGAGGATGGCGCCGTAGGTCTTGGCTTCGATGATCGGGGCGAGGCTGGCGCGGAGACGACCGAGGTAATTCTCGGCCTGCGCGAGTTCGGACTCCACGGCGGCGAGGTCGACCTCGGAGGGGATGAGGTCGAGTTTTTCGGTGGTCGTCGCCACGATCATGTCGGCGATTTTGGCTTCGCCATGCAGGACCTTGTAGAGGGATTTGCCTTCGGTCTTCTCGATGCCGAGGGCGCTGGTCGCGTTCGCTTGGGCGTCGAGGTCGACGAGCAAGGTGCGGATGCCCAAGCGGGCGAGGCCGGCGGCGAGGTTGACGGCGGTGGTCGTCTTGCCGACGCCGCCCTTTTGGTTCGCGATGGAGAAGACCTTGGTCACCTTAGACGTTCTCGATGGGGCGTTCGACTTCGGTGGGGGCGTCGTAATCCACGCCGGCGAGGCCGAAGCCGAAGTTCTTGAGGAAGTCCGTCTGGTAGCCGGCGAAGTCGCCGTATTGATCCAAGGTCTCCGTGGTCACCAGCGGCCAGATGTCGAAGACGGCCTTTTGGATTTCGGGCAGCATTTCCAAGTCATCGATACGGACGCGGCCGTTCTCGTCGAAGTCGAGGGCGTTGCCGTTGTACATCTGCTTCTCAAAGAGGCGCTGGATCTGCTCGATGCAGCCTTCGTGGTTACCCTTGGCCTTCATGATTTTGAAGAGCAGGGAAACGTAGAGCGGGACCACGGGAATCGCGGAGCTGGCCTGAGTCACGACGGCCTTGTTGACCGAGACGAAGGCCCGGCCGCGGTGCAGCTTCATGAGGTCGTCGATCTTGCGGCCCGCGCGTTCGAGGTCTTCCTTGGCCTTGCCGATGGTGCCGTCCTTGTAGATGGGCCAGGTGACCTGCGGTCCGATGTAGGAATAGGCGACCGTTTGGCAGCCTTCCTTGAGGACGCCGGCACCGTCGAGGGCGTTCATCCAGAGTTCCCAGTCTTCGCCCCCCATGACCTTGACGGTGTGGGCGATTTCTTCGGCGTTGGCGGTGTCGAGGGTGACGTCGTTCACGACCTTGCGGTCGGTGTCGAGGTTCTTGGCATGGAAGGGCGCACCGGTCGGCTTGAGGGTGGACTTGTAGGTGACGCCATCCGGGGCGGTGCGGCGCGGGGAGGCGAGGGAGTAGACGATGAGGTCGACTTTGCCGCCGGGCATCTTGGACTTGATGGCCTCGATGACCTGGGCCTTGAGCTCGGCGGAAAACGCATCGCCGTTCAGCGAGATGGCGGTGAGGCCGGCCTTCTTGGCTTCGGCATGGAAGCCGGTGGTGTTGTACCAGCCCGGGCTGCCGGGCTTGTCGCCTTCGCCGTTGCGTTCAAAGAAGACGCCGAGGGTGGCGGCACCGGACCCAAAGGCCGCGGCGATGCGCGACGAGAGCCCGTAGCCCGTGGAGGCGCCGATGACCAAGACGGACTTCGGGCCATCCTTGAGGGCCGGCCGGGACTTCACATGGGCGATCTGTTCACGGACATGAGCCGCGCAGCCTTCCGGGTGGGAAGTGATGCAGATGAAGCCACGCACGCGGGGTTTCAGGACTTGAAGGGACATGGGGATACCTTTGGAGGGGGAGGGATTGAATTCAATCCTGGAAGTGGCACCGGATTCCTGACGCTCTTCTCGTTTCCGCCCTCCATCCTCGACTCAGCCCTCGATTCAGTCATCTATGGCTCCCATGTTCAGTACCCGTCTTGCCTTTGCCGATGCTCCGAACGCCCTCAGCAAGGCAAAGGCGAAAAGGCTCTCGGCCAATCTGTCGCTCCTCGACATGTCGGATGCGAATCCCGCCACCGCAGGTTTCGGTTGGTCGGTCGCCGAGCTCGGTTCTTTCATGCGCAAGGAAGGCCTCCAGCGCCAAGAGCCGGATCCGCGCGGCCTCGCCGCGACGCGCGCCGCCATCGCCGATTATTATTCGGCCCGCGGTGTCCGGGTTTCCGCCGACCGGCTTTTTCTGTCCGCCAGCACGAGCGAAGGGTATAGCTGGCTCTTCAAGTTGCTCTGCAATCCCGGCGACGAGGTGCTCGTCCCTGAACCCGCGTATCCATTGCTCGAAGTCCTCGCCGCTTTGGAAGGCGTCACGTTGCGCCCGTATAAGTTGACGCAGCTGGCGGGCGAGTGGGTCATCGACCCGGGTCAACTCAAGGCGGGCGGCCGGACGAAGGCCATCGTCTGCATCAATCCTTCCAATCCGACGGGCGCCTTCGTGGGTCGCCGTGATCGCGACTTGCTCCGCAACTTCGCGCTCAAGCACAGCCTCGGCATCATCTGCGATGAGGTCTTCCTCGATTATCCGGCCGAGGGCGTGGTGTCTCCAGGCACGTGGGTCGACGAAACCCAGGTGGCCCTTTATGTCCTGAGCGGACTCTCCAAGGTTGCGGTCGCCCCGCAGCTGAAGGCCGGTTGGATCGTCGTCGCTGGCCCCGCCAATCATGCCACCGAGTCTTGCCGCCGCTTGGAGCATATTGCTGACGCCTTCCTTTCGGTGAGCACGGGGGCGCAGTTGGCCTTGCCTGACCTCATCCGTCGGGCGGAACCCCTCCGCGCCTCCATCCGAGCTCGGGTGGCCCAAAATGAGGCTGCGCTGAAGGCCTGGGTGGTTGCTTCGGGCCATCCTTGTTCGGTGCTACCCCGTCCGGCCGGCTGGATGGGTATCTTGGCGCTGCCTCCCGGGGTTTCCGAGGAGCGGCTCCTCTTTAATGCCTTGGACGAAGGAATTTGGGCTCATCCTGGTTATTTCTACGGGATGCCCGCGACGACCGGGTACCTGATTTTGAGCCTTTTGCTCGATCCAGCCCAGTTTTCGGAGGGTTTGAAGGGGTTGGACCGCGCGATGCGCAGAAGTTAGTCTCTCCCACTTACCGCTTGCCAATCGCCTCACCACCCCTTTGCTCCGACCTTCCAAAGGAGCTCGAACTACTATGTCCCGTATCTGCAGCGTCACCGGCAAGCGCCCCGTCAAGGGCCGCCGAATCATTCACCGCGGTCAGTCCAAGAAGAGCGGCGGTATCGGCTTCCAGCTCGTGAAGCAGACCAAGCGCGTTTTCCGTCCGAACGTCCAGCGCATCCGCGTTCTCCAGCCCAACGGCTCGATCAAGCGCCAGTGGGTGTCGGTCAAGGCCCTCAAGGCCGGCCTCGTCACCAAGGCCTAAGTCCCACTTCCCGTTCGCAAAAGAACCCGCCATTTGGCGGGTTCTTTCGTTTGGTAGGCTGCGACGCCTCCCGGCTAACCAAGTTTAAGCGTTTCGGCCGTATTTCTCCCAAAGGACGCAGGCCCAACAAGCGATGGCGATGACGATGGCGAGGAAGACGGCCGCGCTCCCCATATCCTTGGCACGCTTGGCCAAGGGGTGGCGTTCGAGGGAAATGTGATCCGTGTTGGCCTCGATGGCTGAATTGAGGAGTTCCACGATCAGGATGAGCTGAAGGACGGAGAACAGCAGGGCACGTTCGAGGAAGCTGACCGGTACGAACCATGCCGCAATCGAGAGCGGGACGATCACGTAAAGCTCTTGTTTGAAGGCTTCTTCGTGCCGGGCCGCGGCCTTGAGGCCATCCCAAGTATACCCAAGGGCCTTGAAAACCCGCGAGATGCCCCCCTTGGATTTCATCTGTTCGCCGTAGTTTTCGGGGTCTGACATAGAGATGGGGCTTTGTATTGCCCCTAAAATGGGGGAGAGCAAAGGCATTTTTGGACCCTTTTGAAAACGCTTGCCAGAGGGGGGTGCTGCCCTAGGTTTCGTGGTTCCCTGTGCGGGAACCCACCATGCGCGACGACTACCTGCAAGATGCCCGAAAGATCATTCCTGACGCCAACATTCTCATCAATGTTGTCTCCAAGCGTGTAAAGCAGCTCCGCGCGACGGCTGAACGCCCGCAAGGCTCTCCTCCCAAGTACAAGCACCTCTTGGGCGGCGACCTCTACGAGACCCTTTCCCCTGAGGATATCGCCCTCCGCGAAATCATCGAAGGCCGTATCTCCTGGGCCTTTGCCGAGGAAGACCAGGGCCAGGTCTAAGCGGTCACGCGCTGAGGTTTCCGGCCATCGGCGGGTAGCCCCGACGCACCACCATGGCCGCACGTAAAGAGCATTCCCTTCCAGAGGTTGGCAATCCCAAGGCCGGCCGGGACTACTTCATTGGTCAGACCTACGAGGCTGGCCTGATGTTGTTGGGGACCGAGGTGAAGTCGTTGCGGCTGGGCCGGGCGAACATCGCGGACTCTTTCGTGCGCCTGACGCCGAAGGGGCCGGTGCTCTTCCACGCCCACATCGCGGAATACGATTTCGGGAATCACAACAACCACGACCCTTACCGCACGCGCAAGCTGCTGCTCCATGCGGCCGAAGTGGCCAAGTTGACCGAGGAGGTCCGTTCCGGCGGTGCCACGGTCATCCCCCTGAAGATCTACTTCAAGCATGGCTTGGCCAAGTGCCTCATCGCCGTGGGTAAGGGCAAGAAGCAGCACGACCGCCGTCAGGATATCAAGGAGCGTGACGCCAAGCGGGAGATCTCGCGGGCCATGAGTCGTCGTCGGTGAACCCTCCGCTCCACCTCGTCTTGCTCCATCCGGAGATTGCCCCGAACACGGGCAACATCGGCCGCATGTGCGCGGTCACGGGCTGCGTCCTCCATCTGGTGCATCCGTTGGGCTTCAAGATCGATGACGCCAAGCTACGCCGCGCCGGTATGGATTACTGGCACCAGTTGGACGTGCGCCATCACGAGAGCTGGGAGGCCTTCTTGGCTTCGCCAGGTCGGCCACAGAAACTTTGGCTCTTTTCGACCAAGACGACGCAGGGTTTCTGGGACGCGCGCTATGAGGAGGGCGACGGGTTGGTCTTCGGCAGCGAGAGCTCGGGCGCACCCGAGGCCGTGCACGCTTTCGTCGGCGCGGCGAACACGGTGAAGATTCCCCACTTCAATGACCTCACGCGTTCGCTCAACCTCTCGACGGCCTGCGGGATTGCGACGTACGAGGCGCTGCGGCAGGTGAAGTCGAAGTAGGCCTCCGCTCAGGCGTTCCGCAGCACGATGACGCCACCGATGGCGACGGCGCCCCCGATCCAAACGCGCGGACCAGGCCGGTTGCCTTCCACGAGCCATTGGAAGAGCAGGGCGAACAGCGGGGAGAGCGCGACGATGCTGAGCACGATGGCCGATGAGCTCGTGCTTAGCGCCCACTGATAGCAGGCCACGCCAATCCCGGGGCCGGCGAGGCCATTCATCAGCATCCACCCGCGGGCCTTGAATCCTTCGTACGGTCGGCGGACTTGCGCGAACAGGCCTTGGCCCCGCGTGTTCCAGAGGACGAAGACGAGCACGATGGGCAGACCGCCGATGAGTCGCAGGAAGCCTTGGGAGAGCCCATCGGGCAACGTCTCCCCAGCGGCGAGACAGGCGGCCTTCGCCATCGGTGTGCTCACGGCCCCGCAGGCTTGGCCCAAGGCTGCGAGCACCGAGAGCGAGACGCCGAGGCGCCAGTGGCGGCGGTCTCCTTCCGGTGGACGACCCAACGCGATGGCTACTCCGACGAGGATGACCGCCGCCGCCCCCATTTGGGTCGCGGATGGGGCGTGCCCGAGGATGAAGTACTCGAGGATCAGCGCGAAGGGCGCCGCCAAGGTCTGCATGATGAGCAGCGCCAAGCCCGCCCCGATGCGGGTCAACGAATGAAAACTGGCGATGTCGCCGACGCCAAGGCCGATGGCGCCGCCGAGGATGAGCCATGTCCAGCCAGGGAAGAGCAGTCCGCGGCCGGAGAGCAGGATGTAGGCGCCGATCGCGCAGAAGGCGACCGTGATGCGCCCGAGATTGGCCAGGTCGGCGCCGTGGTAATAAGAGCTGCGCCGCGCGCAGGTGATGGACCAAGCGAAGAAGAAGGAGGTGAGGAAGGCGAATTCCATCAGTCGAAGCGCTCGATGATCGCGACCCCAACGGCATCCGCGCGCATGCGGCCTTCACCCGTGAGGCGCACGTGCGCGCCCGCGGTTTCCATCAGCCCTTCTTCGTGGAGCGACTCGAAGAGGTGGGTCACGCGCGTCGGCAAGGGCGTGGCGAAACGCTTAGCCAGCGCGGCTGGATCGACCCCGACGTTGAGGCGCAGGCCAAAGACGAGGGCGTCGCACAGCAGGTCGGTGGCGCTGAGGTCCTTGACCTGTTCGAGCACCGGTGCGCCCGCTTCGATGCCCTGAATCCATTGGTCGAGGTTCGCTGGATTCGTCCAGCGCCGGCGACCCCATTGCGAAGCCGAGGAGGGTCCGTAGCCGATCCAAGCCCCCATCTCCCAAGTGATCAGGTTATGCCGGCAGGCATGGCCTGGCCGGGCGAAATTGGACGTTTCGTACTGCGCGTAGCCATTGGCTTCGAGCTGCTCCCACGTTTGGCGATAGAGCCGCGCTTCCAGTTCGCGGTCGATCTTCACCTTGCCCTGGGAGAGTTTCACGAACATCGCCGTGTCCTCTTCAAACGTCAGGCAATAGGTCGAAAGGTGGTCGGGCTGCAGTTCGATGGCGCGCCGAAGGTCTTCGTGCCAGCGCTGTTCGTCCTGCCCGGGGATGGCGAAGATGAGGTCGAGGTTGCGCGAGGCGAAGCCCGCCGCCTGGATCAACTCCCACGCGTCCATGATTTGCTTCGGCGAGTGCCGTCGGCCGAGCGCATCGAGCGTGACGTCGTCGAAACTCTGCACGCCCATCGAGACGCGGGTGACGCCGATCTCCTTGAGGGCCGCGAGCTTGTCGGCGCGGACCGACGACGGTGCCAGCTCGACCGTCCATTCGTTAGGTTGACCAGCTGCCCGGGTCATCGCGTGGCCGAGTCGACGTAGGTCGTCGGCGGGCAGGAGGCCCGGCGTGCCGCCGCCCCAGAAGGCGGTTTCGACCCGACCTGGCGGATGGAGTTCGAGTTCGCGTTCGATGGCGGTAAGGTAGCGGTCGATTTCGCCGCGCTTGGGTTGCTCCTGATAAAACGAACAGAAGTCGCAGGACGACGCGCAGAACGGGACGTGCAGGTAGAGGGCCGTCGCGGGCTGGACGGATGCGGTCATCACTCGAGGCCGAGCTGCTTGCGACCGGCCTCGGAGATCATCCGTGGATTCCAAATGGGGTCCCAGACGATCTCAACCGTGGCGGATTCGACGCCAGGTAAGGCTTCCAACTTCGACTTGGCGTCCGCGGCGATGACGGGCCCCATGCCGCACCCTTGCGCGGTGAGGGTCATTTTTGCGGCGACCTTCTGGCCGCCGCGTTCGCCGGCGGTGAGCTCCAGGTGGTAGATCAGCCCAAGGTCGACGATGTTCACGGGAATCTCCGGGTCGAAGCAGCCCTTGAGCGCTTCCCAGAGCATGTCTTGGTTGAGTGGGCCGGTGGCCTCGTTCTTGGGTTGTTCGCCGTAAAGTCCGGTTGCTTCCTGACCCAAGGCATCCAGGTCAGCAGGGGCGATGCGAAAGAGGCCCATTCCCGTGCGCACGGTGACCGAGCCGCCGAGGGCTTGGGTCACGGTGACTTCGCTACCCGCTTCAAGCACGACGATGTCCCCGGCGGGGATCAGCGTGGCAGCACAGTCGCGGTTGAGCTTATGGACGGAGGACATGCCTTGAAACAGTCGTTTAAAGGCCTCCGTGGCAAGCGTGGGGTGCTTCGGATGTGCGTTTGGCGGTGTAAAAGTTGCGTGCTTGGCCCGCACGGAGGATTGAGGTCTGTCCGTAGTGGGGTAGGGTGCCTGAACCCCTTCCCATGAAACCGTTCAAGTTTTGCCTGACCGTCCTCACCGCCTGCCTGGCCTGCGCTGCCGCCTGGGCCGCCCCTGCCTCGCTCTTCGATGGCAAGACGCTCGCCGGTTGGGAAGGCGACCTGACGTGGTGGCGCGTCCAAGATGGCGAGATCCGGGGTGGCTCGTTCGAGCGAACGGTCACGAAGAATCAGTTCCTCGCGACCACCAAGACCTACCAGAACTTCGATCTACGCCTGAAGTTGCGCCTCACGGGCACGGGCTTCGTCAACAGCGGTGTCCAGATCCGCAGCGTTCGCGTGCCCAACAACACGGAGATGAGCGGTTACCAAATCGACTATGGTCCTGGTTGGTATGGCAAAATCTACGATGAGAGCCGCCGCAACAAGGTCATCGCCGATTCGGCGGACCCCAAGGCCGTCGTCGCCGCCATCAAGGCCGGTGAATGGAACGAGTACCGCATTCTCGCTGAGGGCCGTCGTATCCGCACGTGGGTCAATGGCGTGCCCGCGCTCGATTACACCGAGGCTGACCTGACCATCGCGACCGATGGGAAGATCGGCCTGCAGATCCACTCCGGCGGCAAGGCCGAGGTGCAGGTGAAGGATATCGCCATCGAGGAGCTGCCGGCGACGCCGGCCGAGATGACTTGGGAGAAGGTGGTGACCGCAACGCCCGCTAAAGCTACGGCCGCCCCCAAGAAGAAGGACACCACCTATAACGATGTCCAAGGGACGCGTCGTTCCGCCGAGGAGCAGCAGAAACTTTTTCGCCTGCCCGAGGGCTTTGAGATCGAGCTCTTCGCCAAGGAGGGTCCGGAGATGGGCAAATTCATCATGCTCATCTTCGACCAACAGGGCCGTGCGTGGTCCAGTACCGCGCTGGAATATCCGGTCGACGCGAATGAGAACCCCGCCGCCGCCGAAGCGCTCTATAAGTCGAAGGCTCGCGACAAGGTCGTAGTTTTTGACCGCCCGTTCGCCGGCGGCGTCCAGCAACCGCGCGTCTTCGCCGATGGCCTGGCCATTCCCGAAGGCGTACTGCCTTACCAAAATGGCGCCATCATCCAGCACGGCCACGACATCGTCTTCTTGCGTGATACGGATGGCGACGGCAAGGCCGACAAGCGCGAAGTCCTCCTGACGGGTTTCGGGGTCCAGGACTCACACCTCTTCCCGCACCAATTCACCCGCGCCCCGGGCGGCTGGTTCTGGTTGGCGCAAGGTGCCTTCAACTCCGGCAAGGTCACCACGACCAAGGGCGAAGTCGTCGACTTCCCGTCCACGCGCATGGCCCGCTTCCGCCCCGATGGCAGCTTTTTCGAGCCGACCAGTACGGGGCCCTGCAATATCTGGGGACTCGTGCTGAATGGTCAGGGCGAGGCGTTCATCCAGGAGGCCAATGACTACGGCTACCCGGTGATGCCTTTCCATGAATACGCCTGGTATCCCGGCTGCGCCGATCGCTTGGCGAAGTCCTATCAGCCCCCGTTCCCCGTCCAGGCGCCGCAGTTCAAGATGGGCGGGACCGGCTTGAGCGGTCTGGCCCTCAGCGATCATGGCGTTTGGCCCAAGGGCTATGCCGACGTCATGTATGTCGCCAACCCTATCACCTCGAAGGTGAATGCCATCAAGATGGAGCGTGATGGCGCCGGTTACCAGCTGGAGAAGCTGGCCGACTTCGTGACGTGCGAAGACCCGTTCTTCCGACCCATCGCCATGACGATGGGGCCGGATGGATGCCTCTACGTCATCGACTGGTACAACAAGATCATCAGCCACAACGAAGTCGCGCGCAACCACCCGGACCGCGACAAGCAGTCGGGGCGCATCTGGCGCATCAAGCCGAAGGGCTTCGTCCCACCGGTGGTGCCCGACTATTCCAAGCTGCCTTCGGCCGAGCTCCTCGCGCGTCTCGGTGGCAAGATCGTGGGCGACGCCCACCTGTCGTGGCAGACTTTGGCGGACCGCGCCCCCGAGGCCGCGACGACGAACGCCCTGCGCGCGATGGCGGCCGATGAGGCCGCCCGCCGCCCGCCGCATCCAAGCCCTCTGGGTCTTAGGTTGGCAGAAGCAGCATCCGGTGGACCTCACTGCCGGCCTCCTCAAGTCTCCCAACCGCAACGTGCGCCGCGAGGCCGTGAGCGTCCTGCGTTATGCCGCCGCGCTGGATGTGGCGCAGGTTTCGCTCCTCGCTGGCTTGCGTTCCGACGTGGACGCCGAGGTGCGCCAAGCTGCCATCAAGACGTTGGGCGAAGCCATCCCCGCCGAGGGGGCTCTCGCCGCGTTGCTTTCTTTCGCGCAACCAGCCTTGGCCGAGCCAGTCGCTCCCGATCGCAACCGTAAGCCGATCAAGGTGGGCGAAGCTTACTACCGTGAGTTCGAGCGTTTCCTCGTGCGCATGTACCTTGAGCGCCAGCCAGCTTTGGTGGCCGGCTTCCTCCAGCGCGCGGACTCCGGCCTGACCGCCGAGCAGCGTCTTTTCGCCACGTTGGCCTTGGAGCCGAAAGCAGGGGCCACCGTCCTCGCCTCGATCCTGCCCGCCCTGGAGCGTGCGCCCACGAGCGAAGAACTATTGAGCCTGGCCCAGTCCGCCGAAGTCCCGGCCTGCGCCGATGCAATCCGCGCCTTGCTCCGCAAACCGTCCGTCCGGGCCGAGGTCGCGGAAGGCCTCCTGTCGGCCCGCACCAAGCTCGACCCCGCGAAGGTTGGGCCCTTGCTCACCGAAGCGGCGAAGGAACTGCTCGCGGGAGATGTTAAATCGCAGGCCCTCGGCCTCGCGCTCATCGGTGGATTCCAGTTGGCCGCGCTTGAAGCCGACCTTGTTAAGTTCACGCAGCAGACCAAGGACGTTACCGCCCTCGGCACCGCGCTCCAAGCCCTCCGTGACCTGCGTAGCTCGGAGGTCCAGCTCTTCGTGGGTTTCGCCACGCATGCCGATGCGACCATCGTGGACCGAGCCCTCGCCGCGTTGACGGCTTCGCGCGCGCCCCAGGCCCCGACGGCAGCGCTTTCGCTGCTGCCTAAACTGGATGTGCTTCGCCGTCGCGCCGTCTTGGGCGGACTCAGCTCTTCCAAGGAAGGCGCGCGCGCCATCGCCGCGGCCCTACAGGCCAAGACGCTGGCGAAGGATGAGATCGACGGTCCGATCGCCGAAAAGTTGGCGCTGACCCTGGGCGAAAGCCCGGAATTGAAGTCGCTCATGGCCGATCTGGGCGCGGTGTTCCGTCCGGTTCTTATGTTGGACGGCAGCGATGGCGCCGTCGCCGAGACCAAGCTCGACCTCAAGGGGCCCTTCACGTTGGAGTTCTGGGTGCGTTTGGCGCCGGGCGTCGATAACAACGACGGCGTCTTGGGGGCCCCCGGCCAGCTGGACGTCAACTTTGCCGGGTCGTTGTTGCGCCTTTATGCATTTGCCCCCTTGGGCGACGTGCTCGTCGCCCAAAAGCCCATCACGCCAGAGCTCTGGACGCACTACGCGATCACGCGCGATGCCAAGGGCGAACTACGCCTTTACGGCAACGGCGAGCTCGAGTCCGTCGGCAAGGTCCCGCTCACCAAGGATTTCCTGGGCTGCAATGTGGCGTGGACCGTGCCGAAACTCGGCACGAAAGGCGCCCTCGCCGAATACCGCGTCTGGAACGTGGCCCGATCCGCCAAGGAGATCCGCGATAACTTCACGCGGACCTTCGCGGGTGAGGAGCGTCCGACCGCGCTCGCGTTCTTCAATGCGGGCGGCGATGCCTCTTGGGGTTCGTTGCGAAAGGGCGCTCAGGTCGTCCGGACGACGGATGTGCCACCGCTCATCACCAAGGCCCAATTCGAGGTGCTGGCCCGGAAGCAGGAGCATTACATGGAACTGGGCCGCAAGGGCGGCAACACCGCCAAGGGCAAGGTCCTCGCCGCGATGTGCCAGACCTGCCATGCCATCAACGGGCAAGGTGGCCAGATCGGCCCGAACCTGAGCGGCGCTGGCGCGATGGGCCTCGAGGGCGTCGTCCGTAATATCATGGACCCGAACGCGGCGATGGAGGCGGCCTACCGGGTGTTCCGACTCGAACTCATCACCGGCGAAGTCCTGGAAGGATTCTACGTCAGCGAGGATGCCAAGGCGTACGTGACTCGGCAGCCGGGCGGGGAGGAGATCCGCACGCCCAAGTCCAATGTCCGTTCGGCGCGCTACCTCCGGCGCTCGCTCATGCCCGAAGGCCTGTTGGACGCCTTGGGCGACGAGCAGGTCGCCGACCTGTTGGCCTACCTGATGACGCTGAAATAAGCCCGCTGGGCCACCCTTCGCCTTCTTCGCTTGCCGAGGGGGCGGAGGGGCTTACGGCTTGAGGCATGTCCGTTTGGTTCAATCCTGCCCGAGAACTTGATGCGCTGCTGCGGAAGGTCGCCCCTGCCGTTCCCGGCCTCGACGCTTCCTTTCAGCCGGAGTTGCGTCCGTCCGATCCGCGCCACGCCGACTTCCAGTCCAACGGCGCCATCGCCGCGGCCAAGAAGGCCAAGGCCAACCCGCGTGCCTTGGCGACCGCCTTGGTGGACGCGGTCAAGGCGACGGGTGAGCTCGACGAATCCTTGATTCAGGTCGAGGTGGCGGGCCCGGGCTTCATCAACTTCAAGCTCACGCCGAAGGCCCTCGGTGCCTGGTTGCGCGAGTATCGCGATGAATCCAAGTGGCGCGCCGGTGCTTCCCGCATCATGGGCGGCCGCAAGGTCGTCATCGATTACCCGTCGCCGAACACCGCCAAGCAGATGCACGTCGGCCACCTGCGTCCGATCGTCATCGGCGAGGCGGTTGCCCGGCTCATCGAGTTCTGCGGCGCCGAGCTCGTCCGCGATAACCATATCGGCGACTGGGGTACGAACTTCGGCATCCTGATCCTCGCCATCAAGCGCGCGGGCTTCCAGCTCGATGCCAAGAGCCCGACGGCCCTGGAAGACCTCGAACGTCTCTACAAAGAAGGCAGCGTCCTGACCAAGGCTGACCCCGCGCAACTCGACGCGGCCCGCGCCGAACTCGCCCGCCTGCAGCAGGGCGATGCCGCCAGTATGGCGCTCTGGACCGAGATTGTCGCGGTCTCCAACGCGGCCTGCCAGCGGATCTACGATCAATTCGGGCTCAAGACCGACGTCATCCTCGGCGAATCGTTCTACCGCGACAAGGTCGACCAGGTCTACACGGAGCTCCAGTCGGCTGGGCTCGCGGAAGAGAGCGAAGGCGCGCTGGTGATGTGGTGTGACGAGGAGCCTCGCTTCTCCCGCCACGCCGAAACGAAGATGCCCTTCATCGTCCGGAAGAAGGACGGCTCTTCGAACTACGCTTCGACCGACTTGGCGACGCTCCTCTACCGCACCGAGCACTTCAAGGCGGACGAGATCGTTTATGTCACGGACGGTCGCCAGCAGGATCACTTCCAGCAGCTGTTCCTGAACGGCGCCAAGTGGTTCCGCGCGACGGACCGCAAGCTCCCGCGCCTCCGCCACGTCTGGTTCGGCACGATCCTCGGTGAAGACGGTAAGGCCATCAAGACGAAGTCCGGCGACCCAGTCCGTCTCCAAGAGCTCATCGATGAAGCCACCGAGCGAGCCTTCACGGCGGTGACCGAAAAGAACCCTGACCTCCCTGAGGCCGAGCGCCGGGCGATCGCCAAGTCTATCGGCGTGGCGGCGCTACGCTACGTCGACCTCTCCTCGAACCGCACGATGGACTACTCGTTCTCGTGGACGAAGCTCCTGGCGTTCGAAGGCAATACCGCCCCTTACCTGATGTACGCCGTGGTGCGCGTGCGCTCCATCTTCCGCAAGAACGGCATCGAGCCTGGCCAAGGCGAAGCCGGGGCGACGGATCCGGAAACCCCGACCGAAATCGCGCTCGCGCGTAAGCTCCTTGGCTTCACCGCCGCGCTCGACCAGGCGTTGGAAGACCTTCGCCCGCATCACCTTTGCACCTACCTGCATGAACTGGCGGCCGCTTACGGCGCCTTCTACGCCGCCGACAGCGTCCTGGTGGATGACCCGGCGGTGAAGGCCCGCCGCCTCATGCTCTGCGCCCGCACCACCTCCATCATGGAGTGTGGCCTCCGCCTCCTCGGCATCGAGCCCGTGGAGCGGATGTGATCGGCAGGGTCGAGTGCTGAGTTGAGTCCTGGATCGAGTTCAGAGTGCTGAGTCGATGAATGCATAGGGTAGGGTCAGCACTGCGTGCTGACCTAGCCTGCCTTTCGGCGTCGAGTCAGTAGGCCCTACCCGAGTTGGGGTGTTGTTTCGAATCCCATCCTCTCCGCCACTTTCGCTTAAATAGGCCTTAAAACCCGCGAACAATGCGGGTTTTTCTTTGGTCGTTTATGCAAGTGGCGCCGTATCCTGTCTACAGATTGTCCACAGCAAAACGTGCTCCTTTTCGTAAGTCGAAGAGGGTGCGGTGATTAACCCTTCTCCGTACTGTTTTCTGCACCCCACGATAAAACCCATCCTCTAGGCGCATTCCGGGAAGTGGATGGGTGATGTATTTTTAAAAGTCAGTCAGCGATCGTCGCGGAGATGAGGGGTCGCGCCGAAGACGACCTTGATTGTTAGGCTCAATAAACTGCATTTCGTTGGGCCAACAAGTGGTGACTGCCTCGCCGCTTGCCAACGGGCAGGCCCTCCCGTAGGTACCTGCATGGACCTCGCGCCTCCCGCCCCTCGCTCGCCGCGGGCTTTCCGGATCCTCCTCGTGCTACTTTGGTTGAGCTTGCTGCCGCAGGTCTACTCGATCTTGGAGATGGCGGCCCACTCTTTGGATGTCGCGGCGGAGGAACCTTGGCGCTTCGTCCAGAAGGGCGGGCTGTTCGCCCTGTGCATGGTCAGCTTGCGCGTCTGGCTCAACTGGAAGCTCGGCCGGCGTCGCCGCTGGGCCCGGCTCAGCCTGTTGTGGCTGCATGTCATCGCCGTGGTCGGGACCGCCGTGTCTATGTACGAAGTCATCCAGCACATCACCTTCTACCCGTATTACATGGTGGAGCTGCTGTTCTATGTTTTCTGCGCCTGCCTGCTCTTCACCTACCTCCTGAACCGCAAGGACGTCGTCGCCTGGTGTCGCCCCGAGGCTTCGGTCGATGAACCTGCGGTCGACCTTGGTCGGCCGCCTCAGGCCTAGGTACTTTACCTCGGTCGAATTCCTAGGCAGGGATTGCCACGCAGTGAGGTAGTCACGGTTTTCCGGTCCGTAGTTTCAGGTTATCCTGCTACACGCGCAACCCGATAGGGTGGGAAGCTTTGACCAAGCTTCGGTTAGCTAATGGCATGGTCGCGGCTCCCTCTCCGCATTACCTTTGTTCTGCAATGGTCATCAGGTGGGATGAACGCTGGTTTTCGACTAGCACGCCCTTTTTCACGAGGGCTTTGAGCAACGCATTAAGTTCGCGACCGGAAGTTCCATGTGTTTCGGATCCATGCCGCACCTGCTGCACCTTGATGGAGCTAACGTAAGTCTCTATGCGCCACGCATCGAATGCCGATGGAGATTCGAGGTGTTCGTGCACGTCAATTTCTGCGTCATTAATGGGATTCTTGAAACATACGCCGACTCCATGTTTATGGTACGACCATGTTTCGCCTTCGAAACTAACGGTTCCTCTTTTGGGTAGGTTGAAGAGGCTTTTATCAGCGGAGGCATCATAGTCTAAGGCTGCACATAATCCTTCCTGTGCGGCTACGTAGGACTTGAGCAAAGCAAGGATGTCCATGGCTACCTCTTCAGTGACAACTCAGTTTCTGGTCCAGCAGCGCGCATTTCAGAGGGGTGCTAGCTGTTATGGCTAAGCCGCACTGAGAGTCAACCAACGGGCTAGGTGGTCGATGGGCTGAAGGGGGCAGACTAGGGCGGAGCCGGGCTACTTCGGGGTTATTGTAGACCTCCCGAGGAACTTAAGACCTGCTGGCGCGGCAAAACGTGACTAGCTCAGCGGCACATCGGCGAGGGCGGGGTGTCCATTCTGACCAGCCAATAAAGCACGGCGCAGGTCCTGACCGGGATAGCTAAGAAGCAGGACGCAGAAGCGATTTCCCGGCGCATCCATGAGAAGGGGTCGGTTTACGTGTTTGAGAGACGACGAGAAGATCGGGTGCCTTGGGGTTATCTAACGTCCAAGTTGGATCAGGTCATTGGGTGCTGCTGTGGACCACTTAACCGTGACTACCCAATGGCTACCCTGCTCATTTTTTTGTAAATGGCAGTTTATCTATGTCTTCTTGGCGGGCAGTATCTTTTGGCATAAGCCACAGGAATGCATATGCGTAGCTTAAGATATATTCCTCTTTTGTGTTTTCATCGCATAAGATTGGGACTTCTGACCTAAGGTGGGTGGAGTAGCTGCGGTGCTCTTTGAAACTAAGAATAGCGCCCTTGGGTATCTTCTTTACTGGTAGATAGTACTCTCGTTGCCACTCTTCGCCGGACCTCTTATACTCGCGAACATAGGGGCCTTTGAACATTGAAACCGAGAGTCGCTTTCCTCCAAGTGTGTTCCTCGCTCCCATATAATTGATATCCCAGACATACATCTCATGCTGTAGTTCGAATCTATCGCCTTTGTTAAAAGGGACGGCGACGAAGTCGCACGGCCTGGTCAGTTCAAACGGATGATTGATTGGTGATTTTTTCACTGCCTCGAAGTCGAAAATCTCATGGGCTATGCCCCTTCGAATTATTTCTTCACTTGTCGCCTCTTCATAGTAGAAGCTATACCCTGCGCTTCCTACACTGAATTGCAGCATGCGCTTAGGCGTGCATCCTAATTGTGTTCCGATTAGGACTAGGGTTGCGGTTAGACTAACTAATACGGCGATTTTCTTCATCGTCCTGCAGTCTCCTTGGGGTAGTCACGGTTTGTTGGTCCAGCGAAGTGTAACTTTTTGGGGGTGTTTACAACAACACCAAAATAACCAAGAACACCCCCAACATGGCACACTGGGGTAGTCGCGGTTTGTTGGTCCAGTGGCTTCGTGTGGCTCATTTATTCTTGAGTGTAGCCGTGCCGGGCTGCTGTTGGTGAGGCTAGTTGAAGTCTCATCCCGCACATGAGGTCTCGATAGGGCGTAAGCACTTGGGCCTATTTCGGTATTTTCCTTGCGGTGGCCTTTTGCGGGATTAGGTTCTTGTGCTGAGATAACCATGACAAAAGCGACTGCGGCAAGCAGGCGCAAAGTCGGTTTAGGGCCATAAAACCAATGAAAAAGACGGTAAAAGGTGATTTCGAATCCCATCATCTCCGCCACTTTAACTGACCTATAAGACGTGCCGGATGGGATGAGAACCCGTTCGGTGAGCCGTTAGGCGAAAAGGCGATGCCAAAAGCATCGGGCGAAGCCCGGAGCGGAGCGCAGCCAATCCCATCTTCTTCGCTGGGCTTACGTGTCCAATCGTCTGTTCCGAGTAGACCTCCTTCGGTGCTGGGCTAGTAAAGTCATACCCCATGGAGACTCCTGCCCCTAAGTCGGAACGCCTGCTTTCGCTCGATGCCCTGCGCGGCTTCGATCTCTTCTGGATTGTGGGTGGACACGGTATCCTTGTCGCGCTCTTCAAGCTGACCGAGTGGGGCTGGTTGGGTGCGATTGATGCTCAGCTCAAGCACGTCGATTGGAACGGCTTCCAGGCTTACGACCTCATCTTCCCATTGTTCTTGTTCATGGCTGGCGTCTCTACGCCCTACTCGCTGACCCGTCGCCTGACGGAAGGCGCCCGCTCCGAAGTCATTCGCAAGGTCATTCAACGCGGCCTCATCCTCGTCCTGCTCGGCATCATCTATAACAACGGACTCCAGTGGAAGGGGCTGGAGAATATGCGCTTCGGTAGCGTGCTCGGCCGCATCGGTCTCGCCGGCATGTTCGCGCAGCTCATCTTCGCTTTCAACTTCGAGGCGCCGAAGCGGCTCTGGTATTGGCTCGCGGGTATTCTGCTCGGCTATTGGGCGGTCATGTCGTTCGGCCATGCGCCGGGTTTCGCGGCTGGCGACCTGACGATGGAAGGGAACTTCGCCAGTTACGTCGACCGACTGCTCCTGCCGGGGAAGCTCCACAAAGGCATCCACGATCCGGAAGGCTTGCTCGCGGTCCTGCCAGCCATCGGCAACGCACTACTCGGTATCCTGGCGGGACTCTGGCTCCGCCGCTCCGCGGAAGAAGCCTCGGGTGATCGTCAGGCCGCCGGCTTGGCGCTCGCGGGTCTGGCGTTACTCGCTATCGGCGGACTCTGGAGTTTCGTCTTCCCGCTGAATAAGAATCTTTGGACCAGTTCGTTCGTCCTCTGGACCTGCGGTTGGGGCAGTCTGCTGCTCTCCTTCTTTTATTGGACGATCGACGTGCGTGGCTGGCTGCGCGGCTTCGGCGCGTTCTTCGCCGTCATCGGGATGAACTCGGTGCTCATCTACATGGCCGGCAAGTTCATCAACTTCGACTTCACCGCGCGGGCGCTCTTCGGGGGCCTCGCCAATGCGTTCCCCGCGGGGTGGGGCGCATTGGTGCTCGCTGTCGGGTTCCTTGCGGTGGAGTGGCTCCTCCTCTGGTTCCTCAAGGAGAAGAAGGTGTTTTTGAGGGTTTAGGGGGAGTCGAGGAAGGGG
>Ga0255105_1000112_pt1 | contig 20833 bp, 20 predicted proteins | sample Law_Cont_RepA_8h_FD_188455 | JGI IMG/M metagenome (GOLD analysis project Ga0255105, IMG submission 188455) | Freshwater microbial communities from St. Lawrence River, New York, United States - Law_Cont_RepA_8h | ecosystem: Environmental > Aquatic > Freshwater > River | place: USA: New York... | reverse complement strand
ACCTAGGGTCGGACAGGCCAAAGCCGGAAAACCCCGTCGTTCTGCCTCAGAAGCCAGTTCAAGAATTTGCAGTCGTTTTGTCGGTGAAGCGACGATCGATAAAGCGGGAAGCGTCATGTCTTGAAGTTAGCCGAACACCGACGACCGATCAGATCTCGCTAGTTTGAAGGGGTCATGTCAATATCTCGTGAAGCCGATCTCGTTGATTCTGAATCGCGGTTGCGTATAGGTCTGCTGTGCCCATACAGCTTGACGACGCCTGGGGGAGTTCAGGGCCAAGTCATGGGCCTCGCTCGAGCCTTACGCAAAATGGGTCATGAGGTACGTGTTCTCGGTCCCTGCGACGGAGCTCCACCGGACACTTTTGTCACGCCAATTGGCGAGTCATTACCAACAGTTGCCAATGGCTCGATAGCCCCTCTAGCTCCTGACCCCTCTGCTGCGTTGCGCACAATCAGGGTATTGCGCGATGAACAGTTTGATGTTTTGCATATTCATGAACCATTAACACCAGGTGCAAGTATCACTGCTCTGGTCATGAGAACCGCACCAATAGTCGCGACGTTTCACGCAGCCGGAGAAAGCCTGAGTTATAAGTATTTAAGCGCGCCGCTTAAAGGTTTCGCGAGTGCCATTGATCATCGGGTCGCAGTTTCAAAAGATGCAGTACATTTAGCGCAGCGCTATATCGGCGGCGACTATCAGATTTTGCCCAATGGTGTAGAACTCGATCGATTCATTGCCAGTTCTCAAAGCACAAGCACCACTCATGGCGATTCAAGTTTGATGCGACGTTCAATTTTTTTCTGTGGTCGCCACGAGCCTCGTAAAGGTCTTGAAGTACTTTTACAAGCTCACGCAACGTTGCCCGACAATGTTGACTTGTGGATCGCTTCGGAAGGTCCAGAGACCGAACGACTTAAGCGCGAATGGGCTGGCGATTCTCGAATAATGTGGCTCGGGCGTATCAACGATGCCGAGAAAGCGAAACGTTTATCTCAAGCCGATGTCTTTTGTGCACCATCCTTAGGTGGAGAGAGTTTCGGCGTCGTTCTTATTGAGGCGATGGCTGCTGCCACACCGATAGTGGCAAGCGCCCTTGACGGCTACATGAACGTCGCCACCAACGAAGTTGACGCACTTCTCGTTGAGCCCAACGATCCTGCAGCTCTCGAGGCGGCTCTTCGCCGCATCCTTCTTGATCAAGAACTTGCTAACCGACTTGTTCATCAAGGCCAAGAGCGCGCCACCGGATTTTCGATGGTTCAACTTGCATCGACCTATGTCGACATTTACCGACGAGTCATTGCAGAATCCCAAAATCGGCCCAGTCGACGACAAAGAATTCGCAGATTCCTTGATCGCGTACAGCGCCAGAGCCGTTAACACAAGGCATCGCTCAACAATGATCGTCTCGACCGCATTTTTGATCATATGATGATCGCATGACATTCATCATTCTCGCCGTGATCGCCCTTGTGGTTCTCTTCGTCATTTTGTCGTATAACGCATTGATCCGCCGCCGTAACCAAGTTGACAATGCTTGGTCGCAAGTTGATGTTCAACTCAAGCGTCGACTCGATCTCATTCCTAATTTGGTCGAAACAGTGAAGGGTTATGCAGCCCACGAAAGGGCCACCCTTGAAGCGGTCATTAATGCCCGCAACGCGGCGATGGCTGCTGGACCTGGCCCTGTCGCTCAAGGACAGGCCGATAATGCACTAACGGGCGCATTGCGTCAACTGTTCGCCCTGTCAGAGGCTTATCCCGATCTGAAGGCCAACCAAAATTTCTTAGCGCTACAAGAAGAATTGACGTCAACTGAAAGTCGCGTTGCTTACGCCCGACAGTTCTACAACGATTCAGTTCTCGAGTACCACAACAAACTCGATACGTTCCCAACTTTATTCATCGCCAAGATGGGCAATTTCCCGCATCGCGAATTCTTCGAAGCCGAAGATGCAGCTCGCACAACTCCTTCAGTTAAGTTTTAATCCTCGTGTATCAACAGATTGCATCTAACAAGCGTCGAAGTATGGCGCTCATCTTTGGGTTTGTCGTCCTTGTTGTTCTCGTTGGCGTTGCAATTGGTTATCTCATCGGCGGAGGGCCAACTGCGAGTGTCATCGCTTTAGTCATCGCAGCCGTGATGGCCTTTACGTCGTATTGGAAGTCGGATTCAATCGCGCTCAAAGTGAGCCGTGCGGTTCCAGCAGACCCGACGACGTATCAACGGCTACATAACCTCGTCGAGGGTCTGTGTATCGCAGGCGGACTACCAAAGCCACAGGTGTACGTCATCAATGATCCGGCGCCTAATGCTTTTGCGACAGGTCGCAATCCTCAGCATGCCGCTATTGCCGTCACAACAGGTTTGCTCGAAAAGATGAATCGGGTCGAACTCGAAGGTGTCATCGCCCACGAGCTCTCACATATTCGCAACTACGACATTTTGGTTTCCACTATTGCGGTCACCTTGGTTGGATCAATCGCCATCATGACCGATCTCGCAATCCGCATGATGTGGTGGAATGGCGGACGAACTTCTCGTGAGGGTGACCGCAACAACGGAAGTAATCCTCTCGCTCTGTTTGGTTTCCTGCTCTTGATCTTGGCGCCATTTATTGCCAAAGCTATGCAAGCCGCAGTCAGCCGCAAGCGCGAAAGTCTTGCCGATGTATCAGCGTGCCAGATGACCAGGTACCCGCCTGGCTTGATATCTGCTCTAGAAAAGTTGCGCGCAGATACGACTGCCACACACTCAGCGTCAATGGCTACTGCACATATGTGGATTGAGCAACCTTTATCTGGGGTAAGTGACGGAGGGAAACTCGGGTTCTTCCATCGCATGTTCAACACTCATCCACCACTTGATGAACGAATTGCGTTATTAAAGGAACTGTGAAAATTTCCCAGAAACGTCGTTTTGCTTTTTCGATCGCCCTCGCTGGAATAGCGTTAGCCGCTTGCGGTGGCGGGGGAGATTCATCCGAATCAACGACTACATCAGTGGCGCCGACCACTGTTGCCACAACCGAAGCCCCGACAACGGTGCCCGAAACGACCACAACTGTTCCCGTGCCACGGATGCCATTAACAGGCCAACCTGTCGTCGACGAAGCCATCGCAGTTCGTCCGGCAATTGCTGCCAAGATCGATAACCATCCCGGCGCACGGCCGCAAACTGGACTCAACGAAGCCGACATTGTGTACGAAGAGAATGTCGAGAAGTGGACACGGTTCGCTGTTGTTTTCCATTCGCAGGGCGCAGATCCCGTCGGCCCAATTCGTTCGGGTCGCTCGCAAGACATCAATATCTTGACGTCTTTGAATCGCCCACTCTTCCTCTGGAGTGGTGGTAACGCCGCTGTCACCAGTCTGATTCAAAAATCTGAACTCATCAACATGAGTGCATCTGCTGCAAGCAAGGGTGGGGGATTCTTCCGATCGTCAGACAAGAAGGCTCCACACAACTTGTTCTCGAAGACCAGCAACATTTGGGCTCTGGACGCTGGCCGAGGCGGCACACCGCCCCCGCAATTCAGTTATCGCACCGACGGTTCTGCACCTAATGGCACACCGACTGCCGGTTTGAAATTGACAATGGACGGCAGTATGAAAACAGCATGGCAATGGGATCCGACCTTGGTGAAGTTCGTTCGTTTTCACGATGCCAAAGCTCACGTCGACAGCAACGGTGTTCAAATCAACATGGACAACGTCGTCGTCATCGTGTGTGAATACAAGTTCAGCTCAGCCGACAAAAATAGCCCCGAAGCACAGACCGTCGGCACGGGTGTCGCTTGGTTATTCACACAGGGAACCTGGACTGAAGGAACTTGGAGTCGAGCCGACAATCTCTCGCCTTGGACTTTGACTGATACTGCAGGTGAGCCCATGTTGTTGTCCCCAGGTCGAACATGGGTTGAACTAGCCCGCGATAAGCAGGCTGTAGTTGTACCTGTCGGTTCGTCAGTGGCTGACACACCCTGGCCGTAACCAGCACCTATCACTCGTCGATAAGTGACCAATATCAAGTTGCCCGGTCGGATTCTGGGCGAGTTCGAGGTCTCACTAGTCTCCGATCACGGTTAGCCTGACACCATGTCTTCCTCTTCAAACAATGCTCAAGTTGGCTCTTTCCCTGTCAAGCGTGGTCTTGCCGAGATGCTGAAGGGTGGAGTCATCATGGATGTTGTGACTCCTGGGCAAGCCAAGATTGCTGAAGATGCCGGCGCATGCGCAGTCATGGCACTCGAGCGAGTTCCTGCTGACATTCGTAAAGATGGCGGAGTCGCCCGAATGAGCGATCCCGACATGATCGAAGGCATCAAAGCCGCAGTCACGATTCCGGTGATGGCCAAGGCTCGAATCGGACACTTTGTTGAAGCACAAATTTTGCAGGCGCTTGGCGTTGACTTCATCGACGAGAGCGAAGTACTCACGCCAGCCGACGAAGCACACCACATCGACAAGTACAAGTTCACAACTCCGTTTGTCTGTGGTGCAACAAACTTGGGTGAAGCTCTACGTCGTATCAGCGAGGGAGCAGCACTCATTCGCTCAAAGGGCGAGGCCGGAACCGGAAACGTTGTTGAAGCAGTTCGGCACCTACGCTCAATTCTTGGTGACATCAAGAAGATTGGTTCAGCAGATTCGGCTGAACTTTTCGAGTGGGCCAAGCGTCTCCAGGCTCCGCTGTCATTGGTCCAAGAGATCGCCGAGACTGGGAAGCTCCCCGTGCCACTTTTCTGTGCTGGCGGTTTAGCTACTCCAGCCGACGCTGCGTTGGCGATGCAACTCGGTGCAGAATCGGTTTTCGTCGGCTCGGGTATTTTTAAGAGCGACAACCCTGCGGCTCGCGCCAAAGCAATCGTGGAAGCTACGACCCATTACATGGATGCCAAAGTTTTGGCCAAGGTCAGCGCCGGTCTCGGAGCGCCTATGACGGGCATCGGCATGGACGAAATCAACCAGCGTTACGCCGAACGCGGCTGGTGAACGGTTCTTTCTAAATGAGGCCCCCAGGTGAACCCTCGCGTGTTAGTCGGCGTGCTCGCGCTCCAAGGAGCCTTTGACGCGCACGTTCGACGACTCACCGACCTTGGTCTTGAGTCTCGTTTGGTGAAAGATATTTCCGATCTTGATGACCTCGACGGAATCATCTTGCCTGGCGGAGAAAGCACAACCATGAGCAACCTTTTGGTTGCATCGGGTCTTGGTACTGAGCTTTCGCATCGTCTTCACGAGGGTCTTCCAGTATTCGGAACATGTGCTGGGATGATCATGATGGCCCGCACTATTCAAGACGGCAGGCCAGACCAGATCTCGTTAAATGCCATGGACATTCAGGTTCGACGCAACGGCTACGGGCGCCAGAACGATTCATTTGAACAAGACATCTCAGTTACCTCTCTTGATTCTCCCTTTCATGCACTTTTCATCCGTGCGCCGATTATCGAATCAATCGGCGATGGTGTCGAAGTCCTAGCATCGGTTAATGAACACCCAGTGCTTGTTCGTCAAGCAAATGCTCTCGCCAGTTCTTTCCACCCCGAACTCGTGTCAGACTTACGGGTACACGAGATTTTTCTTTCCATGATTCACGATTCAGAAACAACGAGCAAGAGGTAGACCATGTCCGGACATTCCAAATGGGCGACAATCAAACATAAAAAAGGCGCAGCCGACAAAGCTCGCGGAAAGTTGTTCGCCAAAATCGCTCGTCAGATTGAAGTAGCAGCGCGTGAAGGCGGAGGAGACATCAACTCAAACGCCACATTGCGTACCGTCATGCAAAAAGCTAAGGCCGCTCAAATGACGAACGACGCAATTGACCGCGCAGTAAAAAGAGGTTCTGGCGAAGCTCAAGGTGAAAACTACGAATCAATCACCTATGAGGGTTATGCCCCTGGTGGAGTTGCCATGTTGGTTGACACGCTCACCAACAATCGCAACCGCACCGGTGCCGACGTTCGAAACATCTTTTCTAAGTTGGGTGGCGCCATGGCCGAGCCGGGAGCGGTTGGCTGGCAGTTCAGTCGACGCGGAGTCATTTACGTCGGAGGAACGACGAGCGAAGATGACATTATGTTGCTTGCTCTCGATGCAGGCGCAGACGACATCAGTCGCGATGGTTCATCGTGGAAGATTTTGAGTGAACCGAATGCCGTGTACGACGTAAAAACTGCGCTCGAAGCTGCCGGCATTGAGGTCTTGTCGGCCGAGTCAACCATGGTGTCTTCAACAATCATTGATGTCACCGACGCTGAAACCGCGGCTAAAATCATGAAAGTCATGGATGCGCTCGAAGACAACGACGACGTCCAAGATGTTTACGCCAATTTTGATATCAGCGATGAGATTATGGAGTCACTCGGATGAGCATTTCAGTAGGAGATACCGCACCCAACTTTTCACTTCCGGGTACGGCCAACAAGTCGTATGCGTTGAATGATTACTCGGGTAAGCCAGTTGTACTCGTTTTTTACCCAGGTGATGACACACCGGTGTGCACCAAACAACTCAACACTTATAACAACGAGCTTGCAGAATTTGAGCAGCTCGATGCACAAGTTCTCGCAATTTCAGCCCAGGACGTGTCAAGCCATGAAGACTTTTCGGGCAAGCATGGGTTCAAATTTCCGTTGTTGGCAGATGTCAACAAAGAAGTCGCCACCCTTTACGGAACTCTTGGACCACTCGGCTTCCCGCGCCGCAGCGTTTTCGTTGTCGACCGTCTAGGCAAGATCGTGTACGCACATCGCGCGCTAGCGGGCCTGACCTTCCGATCGGTTGACGACATCACTGCCGCCATTAAAAAGTGCTGAAGACCGTTACAGATTTAGCCGTCTATTTGCTTACCAATACAGGGACCTTCTCCACAGACGTTCAGCAATTGCCCACCCAGTAAATAGCCAAGAGCCTGTACCAGCACAAGCGGCTCGTCGCTGCCTGCCCCATGTGGATCTCGTCCGTACTCCGGATCGGTGGGTATAGCCGCTCCAACCGGTGGGGCAGGAGTTCCGTAGTCCCAAATGACCAACGCTGATCCCGCAAAGGGATAACCATCAATCGGATCAATTCCCCAAAACGGAGTCTTTGACAAGCTGCGACCATCTTTCAGCGCAGGTGTAGCTATTTTGGCTTGAATGGTGCGAGCGAAAACTTCTGTCGCGACGTTGGCCACTTGATGATCACCGAAGGCTTCAACCAAGAGCACATTCTTGGCTTCAAGTCCTGGATAAGGATCAGCAGTGAGGTGTTGAGCGTAGCCACCATTTTCACCGCGATCCCACAAAAGTTGGATCAATGCGAGTGTCAACAATCGATCTTCGCTTCTCGTATATGCCTTGTCAAAGATCACTTGGAACTCGGGCCAATCGCTTGACCGCGGAAGAAGAAGTGAATAGTTCATGGCGGGAACACCCAAGACTGCGCGACTCCATTCGGAAGAAATTGCAGTCGCTGCACCGCCCAATATCCCGCCTTGACTGTTTCCGACAAAAACAGTTGCGTCAGTTTTCAAGATGGGTGATCCATCGTCATTTTGGAAGGCTGGATGCGACACAAAGCCCAATGGACTGTTCGTCAGGCGTCCGAGCATCTGAAACGCGATGATCCCTTGCAACATTCGATCGGCTTGTTCGTTAAAACGACTCATGTCATTCAAAATGCCCGCCAGATTGGCTACGTCTTCAGTAGCCATTCCTAACCAGTCAACGGCACATGCACCAATCGTTCCCTGACCCGCAAAGGCTCCAAAGAAATCAACTTGACTGCGTGACCCCAGCAATCCATGTCCATACAACAAAGCTGGAACTGGAGTTGATACTTCATTAGGGATCACACAACGAAACGCCGCGTCATACAGTGGATGCTGGGGATTAAGTGCTGGGTTCCCTGCCGAATCAAACAGCAGTTTTCCACCAGGCGAGCCATCATTATCAAGGAAGTTCGGAATCTCTAAGGTTCCCTCAATTGTTTGAGCGTCTCCCGGCGTCACAGTGTCAACTGTGAATTTTGGGGCTCCATCACCGATCTGTTCATACGCCACTGAACGCTCAAAGAGCAGACGACTAGATAACGATTCTTCACTTGCAACCGTAAAAATCCATTGTTGCTTGTTCGCGTCAATATCAACTGATTCACCTTGGCCAGTGACAAGTTCACCAATCGTTACCTGATATGTATGACCTTCGGTCAGTGCCACTGCTGGACGAAGAGTGACCAAACCCGAAGGTTCGTCTAACTCGCCCCAGAAAGGCCAATCAGTGTCCGAGTCGATATCACGCAAGGAAATCGGATTTGAACTAGATGATGAATTAGGCAATGAGTCCTCGATAGCAGTTGAGTTCGGAACACCACTTTTTACTAAGTCCACATCAGGAGCAGCAAAAATAATGACTGAGTTTGGCGAGAATCCATCACCGCGATTTTGGTCAGTAACGTCAAGTGCAACACCATCCACATTGATTGGAGTCGCGTCACTCGGGATCGCCAAACGACGTCCAGTTGGCGTACTGAAATCGGGCACCGTTAAGCGATTGTCCGGCCATGGCAACAAGCAGGTCAATACACCGGGCTGTTCGCATGTCGGTTGAGCCAAGTCTGCACCATCAACCGCAGTTCCTGGGGAACTGTCTGTCGTTGCGGCACTTGAATCGGAGTTCGTGGCATTCGAACAGGCCACCAATGACCCAATGAGTCCCAACACGAGAAGTGACCGAGTTGCTTTTTGACCGGAGTTTCGTTCTCTACGCATGCCTAACAATGCCATGTTCCACGACATGGGGCGATCAATCAGTTATGATCGTACGCATGTTCGTACCGAGCGACCCCACGACGACCAAGAATGCGGTCCATCGGGTTCTCGGAATTGACCCCGGTCTGACCCGTTGCGGATATGCCGTGATCGACGCTCATGGTCCACAATCGGTTACCGCTGTTTCGCTCGGGGTCTTACGCACCCCACCCACCATGCCGTTACCCGAGCGCCTCGCAAGCCTGCATAGCGACATCAGTGACTTATTACGCGAATTTGAACCCCAGACCGTGGTCGTTGAGCAGTTGTTCTTTCAGGTCAATGTTCGAACGGCCATGAGCGTCGGTCAAGCCAGCGGACTTGCTTTGGCTCTGGCATCAGCTGCCGGTTGCACGGTGGTTCAATACACACCGAATCAAGTCAAAGAAACAGTGACTGGTTGGGGAGGCGCCGACAAGTTGCAGGTGCAGCGAATGGTGCAAGTTCGACTTGGTCTGAACTCGTTGCCGCAACCAGCAGACGCCGCTGATGCTGCAGCTTTGGCACTGTGTCATCTTGCCGTGGCCCCCATGCATCAAAAACTGATTGCCGCTGGTGCCGAATCAATTCATGGTCGCGCCCGAAGCCGAAAGACGGCCTGATATGCCTGATATGCCTGATTTGCCTGATATGAATGTGCGTCTGACATGATCGGTTCATTGCGCGGAACAGTTCTCGAACGCCACGGCGAAGGAACAACGCTGATTGAAGTCGGCGGTGTGGGATATCTCGTCACTGTCACGCCGCGCACCTTGGCCGAACTCGAACCAACTTCGCCTGCTTTTTTGTACATACATAATCACATTCGTGAAGATGCTCAAACCTTATTCGGATTCTTAACTCGTGATGAAAAGAATACTTTTCAGATTCTTTTGGCGACTCATGGTGTCGGACCATCGTTAGCAATGGCCGTACTCGGAACTTTGTCGCCCGTCGCACTCTTTGAAGTTGTTGCGTCATCAGATTTGGCAGCACTCACGATGGTGCCTGGTGTTGGCAAGAAGACGGCTGAGCGATTGCTCATTGAGCTGAAGAACCGCTTGTCGTTACCGGTTCTCGACAATCATGAACCATCTAGCGGTGGACGAACCAGTGTGATATCAGATGTTCGCGAGGCACTACTAGGACTCGGATACAACGAATCTGAAATCCGCGAGGTTCTACGTGACGTTTCAATTGAAGATGGAGCAGAGCGTCTTTTGCGCGATGCGTTACAAGCTTTAGGGGCTCGCCGTGCGGGATGAATTTCTGGATCCACAAATTCAAGACGTCGTCGAAGAATCTGACGAATCAGGTTTACGACCAAAGCATCTCGAAGAGTTCATCGGGCAACGTGAACTTAAAGAGAAGTTAGGCATCGTTCTCGAAGCCGCTCGCCGTCGCGGCGAAGCCGCCGACCATTTACTTTTTGCAGGCCCGCCAGGTTTAGGTAAGACAACACTGTCAAGCATCATCGCCGCAGAGATGGGCGTACGTCTACACATCACGTCTGGTCCAGCACTCGAACGAGCCGGCGATCTTGCAGCGATTTTGACCAAACTCGAACCATCGGATGTTCTCTTTATTGACGAAATACATCGTCTCAGCCGAGTCGTCGAAGAAATTTTGTATCCAGCAATGGAAGACTTCAAACTCGACATCGTTGTCGGCAAAGGTCCAGCTGCGTCGAGTATTCGTTTGGCATTACCGAAATTCACTCTGGTCGGCGCAACGACACGCACCGGCATGATTACTGGGCCGTTACGTGATCGGTTCGGATTAGTGGCGCGTCTCGACTATTACGACGATGATGAACTTCATGCCATTGTGCGTCGTGCAGCCGGAATCCTTGACGTGTCGATTGACGAAGAAGGTTCGCACCAAATAGCTCGACGCAGTCGTGGTACGCCACGAATTGCGAACCGTTTATTACGACGTGTACGCGACTTTGCTGAGGTACGTGGAGATGGCAAAATTACCGGCGCCATCGCCGACGAAGGTCTCGCAGTGTTCGGAGTCGATCATCGCGGTCTTGACAAAGTCGACCGATCAATTTTGACATCGCTCTGTCAACAGTTCAATGGGGGACCAGTCGGACTCTCAACTTTGGCCATTGGTATTGGCGAGCAACCCGAAACCGTCGAAGACGTCTATGAACCTTTCTTGATCCAACAGGGTCTCATCGCTCGTACACCGCGCGGCCGAGTCGCGATGCCGGCCGCATGGGAACACATTGGCTTAACCGCACCTCAACAAGTTCCCGGTTTATTCTCCTAGGATTCTTCGGGTGCAACTTTCTCAATTTGATTACGACCTTCCCCAAGATCGCATTGCACAAGTACCCGCCGAGCCCCGAGATCATGCTCAACTTCTTGTCGATCTAGGTCGTCATCGTGGTGCTACATCGATCGAACATCGACATGTATTCAACCTCCCTGAATATCTTCAACCTGGAGACTTGCTGGTCGTCAATGACACCAGAGTCATTCCTGGTCGACTTCGACTCAAACGAGCGAGTGGAGGCAACGTAGAAGTTCTGCTCCTCGATTCTCTGACTCCCGATTCTCGACGCTGGTCAGCGCTCGTGAAACCTGGCGGAAAACTCAAGGATGGCGAGATTCTGCATCATGTTGAATCAGCGAGTGAATGCATCTTTCACGGCCGTCTCGACAGCGGTGATTCTTTTGAAATTGAATTGTGCTTCAACGACGATGCGCTGAGCTTTCTTGATCGCATCGGCGAGATTCCCTTGCCTCCATACATTACTTCTTCACTTCCCGATTCTGATCGTTATCAAACTGTGTACTCACGTCGTCCAGCATCGGCTGCCGCTCCGACAGCAGGCCTGCATTTCACGCCTGATTTGTTGCGAAAAATCGGCGAGATGGGCGTTGAACTTGCTCGAGTCGAGTTAGTTGTCGGTCTTGATACTTTCCAACCAATACAGACCGACAATCCTCTTGATCACAAAATGCATACCGAGTACTACGCAGTCAACGAAGAGGTCATGACTCAGGTTCGCTCTGCCGAGAGAGTTGTTGCAGTTGGCACCACCGCTGTACGGGCCCTCGAAAGTGCGGCAGCACGAGACGAACTTTCTGGTCGTACAGACCTCTTCATTCATCGTGGATTCAATTGGCAATGTGTCGATCTCATGATGACCAATTTTCATTTACCTAAAACCACTCTGTTGTTGATGATTGATGCATTTATCGGTGATCGTTGGCGTGATATCTACGCGTCAGCTCTCGATAATGGCTACCGTTTCTTGTCGCTAGGCGACACCATGTTGCTCAATCGTCACGCCGAAGAGAGTTAAAGATGCACCCCGTCACATTGAATATCACCGCAACTGAAGGAGCGGCCCGCACTGGGGTTGCCACAACGGCCAACGGCTCATACCAGTTCCCAACTTTTATGCCCGTCGGCACTCGCGGTGCAATTAAGTATCTCAGTGCTTCCGACTACGAATCATTAGGTGCCGAAATTGTTTTGGGCAATACCTATCACCTCATGTTGCGACCAGGAGCAGAGACCGTTGCGCACTTCGGGGGACTCGCAAAATTTTCGGGATGGCGTGGTCTCACACTCACCGACTCGGGTGGCTTTCAGGTTTTCTCGCTCAATCCAAAAGTTGACGATGATGGCGTGACGTTTAAATCAACGTACGACGGCAGTAGCCATCGTTTTACTCCAGAGTCAGCCATTGCCACGCAAGAACTACTCGGAGCCGACATTCAGATGGTGCTCGACGTATGTGCGCCGCTCCCATCACCCCAGTCAGTCATTCGTTTAGCTCTTGAAAGAACTTCAATGTGGGCTCAGCGAGCTCACTCTGCGCATCAACGTACCGATCAGGCATTGTTCGGCATTGTTCAAGGCGGAACCGATATAGCAATGCGGGCCGAAAGCGCTCAACGCACAGTCGCAATCACAACTGAGAATCGATCGGGTTTTGACGGATACGGAATCGGAGGCTTGTCAGTTGGAGAAACGCGCGATGAGATGATCCCAGCGTTGGCTTCAGCCATCGCTCATTTGCCAACCGATCGCCCGAGGTATTTGATGGGGGTAGGTGACCCCGCGTCCCTGATTGAAGCCGTATGGCTCGGAGTCGATCAATTTGACTGCGTCATGCAAACCAGAATCGGTCGGCACGGTACCGCACTCACGAGCACCGGAAAACTACATATCAAGAATCAACGACATGCTTTCAGTGAAGAACCAATTGACTCGGCTTGTTCATGTGATGTTTGCCAACGTCACACTCGGGGCTACATACGTCACCTGTTCCAGGTCAACGAGCCCACGGCAGCCCGCCTCTTGAGCCTGCACAACATCGCCTTCACTCTCAATCTGATGAAGGACATGCGAGAAGCGATCGGCCAAGGCCGTCTACACATTTTGCGTCAGGAAATTCTGGCAATTTGGGGCTAAGCACCTGAAAAGAGCCGTTATGGACCGTGGCGAGTCCCCAAATTGGTGCAGTACGGACTAGAGTTCTACGGGTTATTCAACCCGCGATCCTAGGGAAATTCATGTCTACTCTTCAGTCTCTATCCTCTGTCTTAGCCGCCGCTTCTGAAAAGCAAAACAGTGGTGGAAGTTTCGTCGTCACTCTTTTGTTTATGGGGGCCATTGGTGCCGCCATGTACTTCTTGATGATTCGCCCGCAACGTCGCCGTCTCAAAGAGACCCAAGAGTTGCAGCGCGCGATCGGCGAAGGTGACGAGGTCATTACGAACGCCGGTATTTTTGGTTTCGTTAACGCAATCGACGGCGATGTTGTCTGGCTCGAAATCGCTGAAGGCACCGAGATCCGAGTTTCGCGCTCATCATTGCTGCGCCGTATTAATCCAGTCGTCGAACCAGCAGGTGGAGAAATCGCTGCTGAGTCGACCGAACCCGACAGCGAGTGACTACACCAGCCATGACGCGTCGTCTCGTTGTTTCTCTCGTTGGCCTCTTAGTGGTTGTCTTCGGCTCTCTTGCCGGCAACCTCGTCGCTGGCAACGAACCTGCCCTTGGTCTTGACCTACAGGGTGGAATTTCAGTTACCCAAGAACCGGTCGGCGAGTATGACTCGGTCAGCCTCGACCTTGCGGTCGAACGGATCCGCGACCGAGTCGACTCTCTTGGTGTCGCCGAGCCTGAAATTATTCGTCAGGGCGATGCCATCGTGGTCAACCTTCCCGGAGTCGACAACCAAGACGAAGCGCTGCGACTAGTGCAAGTGACCGGAGCTGTTTTGCTTCGCCCAGTTCTTTTGGCACAACCAATTGCGCCAGTTGACACCTCAAGCACAACCATTGCCGATGGCTCGTCAACCACAGTCGCTGGTGGCTCGTCAACAACAGTTGACGGTTCATCGACCACCGCTCCAGTGACGACTCTTGCAGTTACGACGACCGCACCAGGCGGACCGTCACGCCAACTCCCACAAGTTGCCACGTCAGTTCCGATCGATGGTTCAACGACAGTTCCCGCTACTGCCGATTCAACATTGCCACCGTCAAGTACCGACGCACCTTCTACAACCGATGGACCAACTGGTTCAGAGATCACATCTCCCACACCACCCACCGAAATGGGCGACGCTGCCGATCCGTCGGCCACTGTCATTGTGCAGAACACCGATGGTTCAGAGATCTACCAACTTGGTCCCTCTTTCGCGACCGGTGAAGTTTTCAACAACGACGCAACTGCCGACATCATTTCCGGCGGTTGGGGAGTGCGAGTCACCCTGAAGAACGGTGCAGCTGGCTCAGATCTTTGGAACATCGGCGCAGCGCAGTGTTTCGCCAAGTCGACCACATGCCCAACGGGTCGAATGGCCATTGTCCTTGACGGTGTCGTGCAGTCGGCACCAAGCGTCAATCAGCCTTCATTCTCAGGTGGAGTAGACATCACCGGAAGTTTCAAAGAGTCTGAAGCCAAAGATCTGGCTCGAGTTCTCAAGAGCGGCGCTTTACCGGTCCGTCTTGAGGTTCAGGCGGTACAGATCGTGTCCCCAACATTGGGTGACGATTCACTCAATGCTGCGATCGTTTCTGGTTTGATCGGCGTACTTCTCGTCCTGCTCTTTATGCTCTTGTACTACCGCCTTCTCGCCCTCATCGTGGTTTTTGGAATCACGCTGTCCGGGCTCGTTCAGTGGAACGTCATCTCGTTGCTCTCCAATACGAACGGCCTAGCTTTGAGCTTGGCGGGTATCGCCGGAATCATTGTTTCTATCGGTGTCACCGTTGACTCTTACGTGGTGTTCTTCGAAAAGTTGAAAGACGAATTGAAGACTGGTCGCACATTGAAGAACTCGGCTGAACGTGGATTCAAATCAGCATGGCGAACCATCTTGGCGGCCGACATTGTGTCGCTCATCGGTGCGTTCACCCTGTGGTACCTCACCGTCGGTTCAGTGCGTGGTTTTGCCTTCTTCCTCGGTCTCTCAACTTTGTGCGACATCATCATTGCATGGTTCTTTACCCGACCGACCATGTTGATGATCGCCCGAACTAAGCGCCTCCAACGTGGTCGCATCTTTGGTATTGATAACACCGTTAACGCAAATGGAGGTGCGGCATGAGCAACGACCTCGTCACTTCACGTCGTGGAATTTTCGGCCGCCTGTACCACGGAGAAACTTCTTTCGACTTCGTCGGCAAGCGCAAAATTGGTTTCGCTATCTCCATCACTTTGATTTTGCTCACCTTGGGCTCGTTGTTTACTCGCGGTCTCAATTTGGGTATTGACTTCGAGGGTGGCGTTGCTTGGCAAGTACCAAGTAGCGAGACAATGGATGTCGACGCCGCCCGTTCCGTTCTTGACGACAACGGTGTGCCCACCGAAAATGCCAAGGTGCAGACCCTGACAAGTGGAACAACATCTTCGATTCGCATCCAAGTAGGAGATCAGACCGCTGAAGTTCGGACAAAAGTTCAAACCGATCTAGCCATCAAGGCCAATGTCGATATCAACGAAGTTTCGGTGAGTTCGGTGAGTTCGTCTTGGGGACGGGCGATTACCGAAAAGGCCATACGTGCCTTAATCGCCTTCATGGTTCTGGTTGGCATCTACATCGCCTGGCGCTTTGAATGGCGCATGGCGATAGCCGCAATCTTGGCGATGTTGCATGACGTGTTGATCAGCGTTGGCATCTATTCACTCATTGGTTTTGAAGTCACTCCGGCCACCGTCGTCGCCTTCCTGACCATTTTGGGTTTCTCGTTGTACGACACCATCGTGGTGTTCGACAAGGTCAAGGACAATATTGAGAAGTTCGGGCCTTCGCGCACATCAATGGCCGACATCACCAATGTGTCAATGAACCAAGTTCTGATGCGTTCGTTGAATACTTCATTGGCAGCAGTTCTCCCAGTGTTGTCACTACTTGTTCTTGGCTCAGGAGTCTTTGGTGCAATTGCGTTACGCGAATTCGCCATCGCTTTGTTAGTCGGCTTGATTACTGGTTCGTATTCTTCGATTTACATCGCCTCGCCACTGCTCACGATTTTCAAGCAACGTGAAAGTCGCTACAAGAACCTCAAGGGTGCTCATGCAACCGGAGCCGAGTTAGCCCATATGGTGATCTCGGGAGGAGCAGCTGGCGCGAAGTCAGTTCGTCGTCAAACTGCCGACTCAGAAGATTCAACTACAACGACTCATTCATCACCGTCGTCCACGGCTTTACTGACGCACCCACCGCGTCCTCGCAAGAAGCGTCGTCGTTAGTTATGAGTACCGAATCAATGCAAGATCTCATTCGTTCCATTCCGGATTACCCGAATCCTGGCGTTACATTTCGTGATATCACGCCACTCTTAGGCGATGGTCCGGCGTTCAGCGAAGCGATTGCCAAAATCGCCGAACGGTTCGTTGATTCGAATATTCAGCGAGTCATCGGAGTTGAAGCTCGTGGCTTCATCCTCGGTGCACCAATTGCCGTCGCTCTTAACGCTGGGTTCGTCCCCGTGCGGAAAGCTGGCAAGTTGCCTTGGGCAGTTGTTCGCGAGGAATACGATCTCGAATACGGCTCGGACAAACTAGAAATTCACCGCGATGCCATTCATCCTGGCGAACGAATTTTGGTTGTTGACGATGTCCTTGCAACTGGCGGTACGGCTGCTGCGACTTGTCGTTTGGTGTCAGCACTCGGGGGAGACATCGTCGCCCTTGCGGTCTTGATCGAATTGCCATTTCTTGAGGGTCGCGCCAAACTCGACGGGATCGCTGTCGAATCACTCTTCAGCTACTGAATCAGCAGTTCGTTGGCGGCGCATAACCACCCGTTGGTCATGAGTTCCTGCGATACTTAGCCCATGGCAACGGTGACTCGTCTTCTCCCGTGGAGACGCCAACACAGTTCACCAGATGACGAGTTGGCTCCCGTGTTGCAGTCATTTCGGCGGCGCCATCCGAAGGCATCAACGGCCTTAATGACCAAAGCCTTTGAGACGGCCCGTACGGCCCACTCGCAGCAAATTAGAAAAAGTGGCGAAGGTTATATCAATCACCCTCTCGCCGTCGCGAAGATCGTCGCCGATATTGGACTTGACGAGACCACCGTGATCGCCGCCTTGTTGCACGATGCTGTCGAAGATACCGAGATCACTGTCGCCGATGTCGAGCGCGACTTTGGTCCTGAAGTCGCTGCCATCGTCGACGGTGTCACCAAACTTGACCGCATTCGCTTTGACTCAAAAGAAGAGCAGCAAGCGGCAACAATGCGCAAGATGTTGGTCGCGATGGCCAAAGACTTGCGAGTGCTCATTATCAAGTTGGCTGACCGACTCCACAACATGCGCACGATTGCTGCGATGCCAGTCGAAAAACAGCAGCGCATTGCCAGCGAGACTCTTGACATCTACGCACCACTGGCTCACCGTCTCGGCATGCAAGGACTCAAACAACAGTTAGAAGACTTGGCCTTTGCCTCGATGTACCCGAAGCGCTATGCAGAGCTCGATCACCTCGTCAGCAGCCGCAGCCCTGAACGCGATGTCTATCTCGCCAAAGCGATGTCTGATGTTCGTTCTAAGTTGTCAGAACTCAATATCGACGCCGATGTCACTGGACGTGGGAAACATTTGTGGAGCATCTACGAAAAGATGATCCAAAAAGGTAAAGAGTTCGACGAAATTTTCGACATCATGGCCATCCGTGTCGTTGTTGACTCGGTCAAGGATTGTTACGCGGCTTTGGGATGTATCCACGGAACTTGGAAACCGATTGTCGGTCGCTTCAAGGACTATGTGGCAATGCCCAAGTTCAACTTGTATCAGAGTTTGCATACAACCGTCATCGGCGCCGGTGGAAAACCTCTCGAAATTCAGATCCGCACTCGCGAAATGCACCAGCGCGCCGAATGGGGAGTTGCTGCACATTGGGCTTATAAAGACGATAGTGAAATACCCGATATTGATTGGCTCAATCGAATCATTGACTGGCAAAGCGATATCGCCGATCCTGCTCAGTTCATGGAGAGTTTGAAGACCGACCTCGATCAAGACGAGATCTTTGTTTTCACTCCTAAAGGTCGCGTCATTGCTTTACCTCTCGGGTCATGCCCAGTTGACTTCGCTTATTCTGTTCACACTGCAATCGGTAATGCGTGTATCGGAGCCAGAGTCAATGGTCGACTCGTCCCACTGACGCACCAATTAAAATCTGGCGATACCTGCGAGATTTTTACGTCAAAGGTTGAGTCAGCTAGCCCGTCTCGCGAATGGCTTGAGTTTGTTGCTTCACCCAAGGCCCGCCACAAAGTCAAGCAATGGTTCTCTCGCGAAAAGCGCGAAGACCTCATCGAAGCTGGCCGAGAAGATCTTTCGAAAGAACTTCGACGGGTTCGACTCCCTGTCAACCGAGTCATGGAAAGTTCACACCTCACCGCCGAGATGGAGTCTTTGAATTATCTAGACCTCGACACGTTGCTCGCGGCTATCGGTGAAGGTCATGTTGAAGCGACTCAATTCGCACAAAGAATTGCGGCGCGCTTCGAAGATTCAAACTCCGAAGAACGACTTCCCGCATCGGTATTGCGTCCTGATGATTTTCGAAGACGCGGCAACAACGTCGGAATCCATGTCGAAGGCTTTGACGATGTTCTTGTGCGGCTCTCGAAGTGCTGTACTCCCGTTCCCGGTGACGAAATCATGGGATTCATCACGCGCGGTCGTGGAGTCAGTATCCATCGGTCCGACTGTGCCAACGCAGGAACCTTCGCCGATGATCAATCATCGCGCCTCGTGGACGTCGAATGGGATGGTTCATCCACCGGAACTGTCTTCCGAGCAAGCGTCGAAGTCGTCGCACTTGACCGATCGCGCCTCTTGCGTGATGTGGCCAATGAACTGTCCGAACAACACGTCAATATCGTGGCCTGCAGTACCCATACTGGGGGAGACCGAGTCGCGAGGATGCGCTTCGAGTTTGAACTTGCCGACCCTGGCCATCTCGAAGCAGTACTGCGAACAATCAAGAAGATCGATGGGGTCTACGACGCCTACCGCTCGGGTACTGGGCGCCCGCTCGACGAAGACGACGAGTGACCCATATTCCCTCGGCGATCGTGCCACGCCGGGCCTAATCTCCCTGAGGCTGGTCCCAGCGACCGCTAGCCTGAGTATTCGTGCCCGAGTTCCAAACCAGCCCAGGGATGCGCGACATCCTTCCTCCCGAATCTGCCCGTTGGCGGCAGTTCGTGGCTGCCTTCGCTGAGACCGTGACGGCGGCTGGATACGGCCAAATCATTCCTCCTTTGCTCGAGGACATCGGGGTTTTCCACCGAGTCGGCGAAGCCACCGACATCGTCACTAAAGAGATGTACGACTTCGTTGACAAGGGTGATCGTCACGTGGCCCTACGACCCGAGCAGACCGCGAGCGTGTGCCGAGCCTTTGTCCAACACCGACCAGCGACTCCCTGGAAGGTTTGGTACTCCGGACCGAACTTCCGTTACGAACGCCCGCAGAGAGGCCGCTATCGACAGTTCGATCAAGTCGGTATCGAAGTACTTGGTGCCAACGACCCTTACCTTGACGTTGAAGTTATTGCTCTCGGCTGGAACTTCTTTCAGCGGTTGGGGTTGCAGCAAGTTCACTTACATCTCAATAGTTTGGGCGAACCGCAAGACCGTCAAAATTTCGTCGCCGCATTGCAGACATACTTCTCAGAACATATTGAGCAACTCTCTGATGCCAGCAAAGTCACACTTGCCAAGAATGCACTACGCGTACTTGATTCGAAACGTCCCGAAGACTTTGACATCATTGCCAAGGCCCCGAAGATTTCTGACTTCTATAGCGAGGCAGCCCGAACACATTTTGAAACTGTGTTATCGGGTCTCCGCACACTCAACATTCCATTCACACTCAATGAAAAACTCGTGCGAGGCCTCGACTATTACCGGCATACCACATTCGAATTTGTTGGCGGCACTCTTGACTCAGCTCAAAACGCAATCGGCGGCGGCGGACGCTACGACGGATTAGTCGAAGATCTCGGAGGCCCCGCTACCGCAGGTATTGGGTTTGCATTGGGCCTCGATCGCACCCTTCTTGCCTGCGATGACGAGGGAGTATTTGCTTCAGTTCCTGCCAACGTCGATGTCTTTGTCGTCGATACCACCGGCGGAAACGAAGCACTTATCATCACACATCAACTTCGCAACGCCGGAATCTCATGCGATCGATCGTTTGAGAATCGCAGCATGAAGAGCCAGATGAAAGCAGCCGACAAAAGTGGGGCGCTAGTAGCCATCATCATTGGCTCCGATGAAGTCGAAGCCGATGCGTTCGTGCTACGCCCACTTCGTGGCGAAGAGCAGCAATCAACGATTCCTCGCAGTGAATTAATTCCATCAATAACGAAAGCACTCTCATGACAATTTCAAAACGACAAACTTCGATGCGGACGCACATGTGCGGTGAAATCGGTACGAGCGACATTGCACAGACAGTCACCGTCTGTGGGTGGGTCGCCAAACGACGCGAGCATGGCGACAAACTGGCTTTCGTTGATCTCCGCGATCATTCAGGAATCGTTCAATGTGTC
>Ga0255105_1000106_pt1 | contig 21257 bp, 21 predicted proteins | sample Law_Cont_RepA_8h_FD_188455 | JGI IMG/M metagenome (GOLD analysis project Ga0255105, IMG submission 188455) | Freshwater microbial communities from St. Lawrence River, New York, United States - Law_Cont_RepA_8h | ecosystem: Environmental > Aquatic > Freshwater > River | place: USA: New York... | reverse complement strand
AACTAATAATGCGTTCCATCATCGCTTTGGTTTCGGCATATACGTTTTCGGGTTTGATTGCTGCAGATTCGGTGATCGGTAACTGATCGGGGTTTCCGTACACAGCTGCCGACGATGAGAAAACAATCTGTCGAACATTGGCCGCGAGCATTCCTTCAACAAGGCCAACTGTTCCTTCAACGTTGTTGTGCCAGTAAAGGTGGGGGTGGGTCATTGATTCGCCAGCACTCTTGTATGCAGCAAAGTGAATGACGCTGTCGACATTGTGCTTACGACAAATTGATTCAACTGCAGCGCTGTCACAGATATCGGCAACTTCAAGAGTGGCACCAAGAAGGTTCTTCTTAGTTCCACGAACAAGTGAATCAAGAACTACTACGTCTCGGTGTTGCGCCCGCAACAAGCGCAACGTGTGCGACCCGATGTAACCGGCTCCGCCAGTAACCAGAATTGTCACGATATGCCTTCAACTTCAACGAAGTGTTTGATCATTCGTTCTAGGCCATCGCGAAGAGAAATATCTGGTTCCCAATTGAGTAGTTGCTTTGCCAAAGTGATGTCTGGTTTGCGCTGAAGCGGGTCGCCTTCGCGCTCGGGGGGCAACAACAAGTTCAGCAAGTTCGCACATAGTGAATTCGCCAGGGTTGCCAAGGTTCACAGGAAGGTTGTAATCACTGTTGAGCAACGCCATCAACCCACGTACTTCATCGCTTACATGGCAGAACGAACGAGTTTGCGAACCGTCACCATGCAATGTCAGTGGTTCACCCCGCAATGCCTGCACAACAAATGTGTTCACAACACGGCCATCGTTGGGTCGCATGCGTTCGCCATAAGTATTGAAGATGCGAGCGATGCGAACTTCGACATCGTGAACGCGGTGGTAGGCCATGGTGAGTGCTTCGCTAAAGCGCTTGGCTTCGTCGTAACAACTACGCGGGCCAATTGAAGAAACATTGCCCCAATAGCTTTCGGGTTGTGGGTGCACCAGTGGGTCTCCGTAGACCTCGCTGGTAGAGGTTAAAAAGAAAACGGCACCATCTGCTTTTGCACGATCGAGCAAGTTACGCGTGCCGGTGCTTCCGACGGCAAGAATCTCGAGGGGCATTGTTGCGAAGTCGTTGGGCGATGCCGGGCTTGCGTAATCGAGAACTGCATCAAACTTTGTGGCAAGTGCTTGGTGTGTCGGCCAGGGGAGCGTGATGTCATGATTGATGAGGGTGAAATTGACGTTGTCGCTGAGATGAGCAACGTTTTCAAGACGACCAGTTGCGAAGTTGTCGATAGCAACAACTTCATCTCCGCGGGTTAGCAGGGCATCGGCAACGTGAGAACCGATAAAGCCTGCGCCACCAGCAAGTAAAATTCGCATGTTTAGCGTCCAATTCCTTGGTACGTGAATCCGGCCCGTTCCCAGTCTTTACGATCAAGAAGGTTGCGAGCATCAATGATTTGTTTGCCGGCCATTGAAATCGCAATGGTCGAAGGCGAAACCCATTTGAATTCGTCCCACTCGGTGAGCACTGCAAGAACATCGGCTTTCGAGGTCGCTTCAGCGCTCGATGAGGCAATCACTAGATCATTCGGAATTCCGGTTCGTATGTCTGTGACCGTCGGATCAAATGCCTGAACGCGAGCACCAATTTTCATGAGGCGTTCAATAATTGCGATTGCTGGCGAATCGCGCAAGTCGTCGGTGCCGGCTTTAAACGTGAGACCCCATATGGCCACTACTTTGCCAGACAAACTTCCACCAACGGCGATACGAATCTTGTCGGCTACCCGATCAAGCTGTTGGTCGTTGACAGTGATGACACCCTTCAAAAGGTCGAATGAGTAGTCGGCATCTTCAGCGATCTTGATGAGGGCTCGCGAATCTTTCGGGAAGCAACTGCCGCCCCAACCAGGTCCGGGGCGTAAAAAGTTTTCGCCAATTCGCTTGTCGCTTCCCATTCCAACGACAACATCGTTGATATCGGCACCGACACCTTCACAAATAGCGGCAATGGCATTGATGAATGACAATTTGGTTGCCAAGAAAGCATTAGCTGCGTACTTGATGGTTTCGGCAGATGCTGGGTCGGTGATGATCACCCGTGTTGAAAGGCCGTCGTACAGTGACGCAACTTTCATTGCAGCTGCCTGATCATCGCTACCGACCACTACGCGGTCAGGCTTTAAAAAGTCTTGAACGGCTGAGCCTTCACGCAAGAATTCAGGGTTTGAAACGACCTTCACGTCGGGTCGTTTCAATGCCCGCTCGACAACCTTGGTTGACCCCACAGGGACTGTCGACTTATTGACGACGATTGCCTCGAAAGGGAGGACGGCGGCAATTTCTTCGGCCGCACGTTGGACATAACTGAGGTCGGCCGACCCATCTTCGCCTTGCGGGGTCGGGACACACAAAAAAGCGATGTCACAAGATTTAGCGGCCTCTACAGAACCCACAACAAATGAGAGACGACCCGAAGCCATACCTTCAGCGACAAGTTCGGCTAAACCAAGTTCGACGATGGGGATGATCCCACTTTGAAGCTTCAAGATCTTTTCGGGTTCAACATCTGCGCAGACAACCTTGTGGCCGAGGTGGGCCAAGCAGGCACCAGTCGTGAGACCTACATACCCGGTTCCGATAATCGCAATTGCCATCGTCATTGTCCCAGATTAGTCAATGACCTGGCTAGCCTTAGGAGGTAATCAAAGTCAATCGTAGAAATAAAGATTGATAAAAGCGCTTTAAACTTTTGTCGCCCAAGTTATTTGCACGAAAAGAACGCGATTCGCTGTAAAAATGCCGTTTAAACCCCTAAAAGTTTGGATTTCGTGCGTAACGACGACGTTATTTGGTGAGCGTTTAGCAGTGTCGAGTTCAAGTAGCTAAGCAGCCCTCCCAAATTACTCAAAACCCTTAGAAAGGAAGTTTGATGAACGAATGTCTAAATGGCAAAAGTTGCCCTGTATGTGACCGGGAGTCAGCAACGAGGCCTTTCATCGACGAACTATACGACGACCGATTTGGATTCCCTGAAACAGTCAGTATTCAGCGTTGCTTAAGATGCGACCTGTTTTTTACCTGGCCTAGGTTTTCTGGCGATATATCTTCGCTTTATGAAGCTCGTTATCAACGTAAAGCTCTCGAGCCAAAAGCTATATTTCGTGATGCACAAGTCGAAGTTCGGCGGTCAAGGTTTGTCCGATGGTTCTTGGGCCTGGGCAATTCAGGCCAGTATTTCGCTGCAAAAAATTCGAACATTCTGGATATCGGATCGGGTAGTGGGCAATCTGTGCTCGAAGCAAAACTTATGGGGATTGAAGCCGTCGGCTATGACGTTGATCGCCATTCTTCAGTGCTTGGTGCGGATTTAGGAATTCGTATTCTTAGCGGTGAAGAGATTTCATCAAGCGTAGAAAAAATTAAATTTGATTGGATCCAACTAAATCAGGTGGTGGAACACTATGTGAATCCAGTTAGTTCACTCCAGGAGATTAGTGACTTGTTAAGTCCAGGTGGAAGAGTGTTTATATCTACTCCAAATTCGAAATCGTTGTCACGTCGCATTACAGGTAAACGCTGGATTCACTGGCATGTGCCTTATCATCAACAACATTTCAATCCGAAATCAATTAAACAATTATTAAGTGAACTTGGTTTCGGGAACATCCGAATCGTATTCAGAACCCCTTCACTTTGGCTGATTATTCAGTTGCGGGCGCTATTGTCCAGACCCTCTTTAGGGAGTGAATCCCAACTTTGGAAGCCACAAGATCCAAGCTCAGGTGGAGGCGAAGAGTCCCCGAAAAGATACGTACTCGTGCCTCTAATGATCGTGTCTGTGGTTGCGCGCGTCTTAGATTTTTGCCGCCTAGGTGATTGTTTAGTAGTAATCGCGGAGAAAAAAACATGATTTTTATAGTTGTACCGGTTTACAACAGACTTGAATGTTTGAAAAATCTAATGGATGATTTGAAGGACCAGCTGTTTGTTGAAGAAATTAGGTTGATAATCGTTGATTCGGGATCGACTGATGGAACCGTTGAGTTCGTTGAATCCAAAATCAGGGATTCTTCCATTGATTTTCCAATAGAACTTTTGGTTGGATCGCCGAGTTGGTGGTGGGGGAAGGCCACTGCTGCTGGGATCGGGCTTTGTAGGTCAGAGCTCAACACGAACGACTTCGTATTGCTTTTGAATGACGATGTACGACTCCCCAAAAATTATTTCAACTCAATGATGAGACTCGCCGATTTAAATCCTAAATGTCTGGTCACATCAGCGTTGAAAGCAAACGTATTAGATGAGCATCCATTTCATTACGGGGTTCTCGTTGATGAAGAAAATCTCAATTTTGTTGATCTTGCACACAATGTGGGTGCTTCTGACTCCGTATTCTTCTCTGATGTTTGTTCGGGTCGAGGGACTTTGATCCCAGCCGCCGCAATTTTAAGTGGTGTAACCGTCAGATACCGGAAATTTCCTCACTACCTCGCAGACTATGACTTGGGGATCCAGTCGAAGAAGAAAGGTTTTCTAATTGTCGGATCTAAGGAAGTATGGCTTGTAGCAAATCAGATCCAAGGTAATGCTAAACGCTATGCCAATATGCGATCGTATTTGTTCAAAAAGGAAAGTCCCGGTCGTTTGATTTCTTGGTTCTTTTTTTGGATATATAACGATTTGAGACTTCCGCGAAGGAAGCGTATTCGCTCGGGCTTTGTTCTGGCCCAGAGGCGCTTTAGGGGAAAATCAATTCTTGAAAATAGCGAAGACTAGTTTGAAATACTTGAGAGCCAGAAACGTTCGCGAATTCATTCAATCTTTGGATTCAAAACCAAAAATAGTAAGCCAAAGTGGCTTAGTAGCTATGTCAACTCTCATCACTGGGGCTTTTTCTTATTTTCTGCTTTTCGTAGTTGCGCGCGCGTTGGACGAGGATTCGGCAGCACGTTTTTTAACTTTGTGGGCTCTTGCGAATACGGTGTCTCTGAGTATTTCTCTTCCAGCAGATACGTACGCTCCTCGATTCAAATTTGAATGCGAGCGACTGGGTGTCCCGCGGGAAGTTCGTCGGTTGTATTTGCTGTGTTATGGCGTTTGCATTGGAGTAGTTCTTTCTCTTGTGAGTATTTGTTTCGGGATAGTCGCCGGTCAGACAGGTGTAGTCACTGGGTTAAGCGTTGGAGTCTTTGCATTTTCAGTCGCCGTCTTTTCTGGCCAACGTTCGTACTTCTCGTCCGAGGGTCAGTTCGCCACGTTCGGCCTGCAATGCCTTGTTTCATCAAGTTTCAGTATTGGTCTTCTTTTGTTGACGTGGGTAGTAGATAAATCAACTCCTGAATTGTTCTTTGTCAGTGCTGCTGTTGGGAATTTCTTATCGGTACTAATCACCCATCCGAATTTAGGAAAAGACATTCGGCGGATTAATTTTTTGGCTAAATACTGGGCGTTGCTGCGGCCTCTTAAATTATTTGGGTTATTGAAACATTTGTATTTCTCAACTTTAGTAGCGCTTTTTTTGAGCAACGGTACGTTGATTTTGGCGAAACTAATTGGAGCAACTGATAACGCAGTAATTTCATACGCGGCCGCGGTGAACCTCACCCTGATCGCTTGTTTCCTCTTGAATACCTTTACAGGTCCTTTGCACAACAAGTTTGTGTTGCTGATTGGTAAAAAGGAAATCGATAAAGTTTGGGCCCTATATCAAAGATCAATTCTCTCGTACCTGTTGTTTGTCACTGCACTCGGTGCGGCAGGAGTACTCCTGTTGCCAGATTTGGTTGGCTTTTACGCGGGAGATGGGTACGAAGTTGGACGATTAGCATGTCTTATGATCATTGTGGGCGAGGGGTTAGCCACCACCCTTGCGCTTCCAAGAGCCTTGTCAGTCGCGGTTGGAATGAAAGGCAAGAAGAATCTTTCATGGGTGATGGGGGCAGTTGGGTTTGCCTGTGTTTTCTCATTGCCCATCTCGCCACTTGGTCGTATGCTCTGGGCGCCGATAACCGCTTCGTTGATTATCTTGACTGTCCTCAATGTCCAATTATCTCGTCACATGGCTAGATCTATCTCGGCCCCAAATTGTTGACGTGCCTCGTTTGCGCCACTTGGCTCTGATCGACATTGCGGCGGAGGAAGCAAGGCCATCAGCTAAGCCGATTATTGATTCTCGAAAAATGCGAGTTCCAGTCCACTGCTCTGCTGTTTCGTCGTTGAAGATGGAAGAATCAAAATAATCAAGATGCTCTATCGGTAGATCTTTCCAGCGTGGTTTTCTCAGAGTATGGGTGCCTTCATCAAATCCGGAATATGACAAAAGATTTCTATTTGGTGCCACTGTTGTTCCATTTTGTGACCACATAGATGAGATCCATCGATAAGCCCAACTTCCAATTCGGCCTGCTGCAGCATCGTGAAAATTGAGTTTCCAACGTAAGGCTGATGTCGTTGAACCAGTGATCTTGGCAATATCGCGCACGGATGACTCAAGTCCCCAAGTCAAATTTTCATCGTAATGTTTCCAGGCCCGTTCCCAGGTCGCCCAGGCGAATGACTCTGGATAACGCGAAAATCGGCTTCCTGTTTCTGACAACAGATTTTGTGGCGGGACAACGTTGTAACCCGAAACGTGCATCACTTTTTGTTCGTCTGCAAACTTTTGCAAATTAAAGTTTAAAAAATCTAGAAGCTGTGGACCGGGTACAGCGTCATCCTCAATGACTATGACTTTCCCATATTGGCTAATCGCCCAATTGACAGAATCTTGAACTGCGAGCCTGAGACCTATGTTCTCTGCTCTGAATCGAGTCTCAATTTTTACATCCCAATCAATACTTTGAATGACTTTTTGAGTTGCTAAAACTAAATCTTTATCGCCTGGCTTTGAGATTTTCGGACCGTCAACAGATACGAGCAAAACTGATGGTCGTAAAACTCGAATGCGTTGAATTAACTGACTGAGTTTTTCTGGTCGGTTATAGGCAAGTAGCAGAACCGGGGCAGACTCCATCGCCTTACCTTAGCGTTAGGCGCATTCCTGTTTCGCAATGATGAAATGCGCTATAGTCCAACCGGTGGTTGATCAGACGGTATGCAAAATCTGTAACGCCAAAACCTCCGAACTCTTTGACTTTTTGCTGTTACAGCAACATCTTGCAAAATTGCGGCAATGTTCAAATTGTGGGTTTGAGTTCATCGAGAATCCGATTTGGTTGGCTGACTCATTCTTGAGCAGTCTGAATCAATTTGATGTTGGTTCTGCTGACCGGTCGTTGATTGTTGCTGGTTTCGTTCGGTCTCTTTTCAGTAGAAAACAAGCTTCCCGAGTAAAAGTCCTCGACTTCGGTGGCGGCGATGGATTGGCTACCCGCACTCTTCGAGACTCTGGGATTGATTGTCGGTGGGAAGATCCATATTGTCAGCCGGTTTTTGCTGTGGGGCCAGATCAGTCAGAAATAAATCATTTTGATCTTGTGTTTATGAGCGAAGTTGCGCTGCACCTCACTGATCCATTGGAGATGATCAAATCCTTGACGGCAAGGTCTGATCGACTTTTGATGACCGCTGTTGTTCCTCCCGAGAAAATTGGAACTGATTGGTGGTACCTCATGCCACAAACTGGTCAACACGTGGCCTTTTATCCAGTTGAAACCCTTCGATGGATCGCCAAACATCTGTCTTTGCATCTTTTGACCGATGGTCGTTTTTTTCATCAGTTTTCTACATTGCGACCCAGCTTTCTTGAGCGGGTGATGTTCAAGGTTCCGCAACTCGCCATGCTTCGTTGGAAGTTGATGGAGATTGGTGACCTCGTTCGGCGGGGACTGGGTCGACATAAAGGTTTGACAGCTTCTGACCAAGACTCACTTGGCCGGAAGGTTTTGTAGATTGGAAAACAATGACTTCTCGATTGGTGTACACCGCAGCAGATTCAAATTATTTACTTCAGGCGAAAGTCTTCTTGCGGTCAATGAGTTATACGCAGATAGAGCCGACCCATCTGTTGGTGTTCGGATCTGGTTGGAATCAGACTCAACGTGACGAATTAGCAGCACATGCTTTCAATCATTTGTCTGTCGAAGTTCGTGATGTCGATCCAGAAAAACATCGGGATATTCGGCTGACAAATGGGTTTCCACTGGCGACCGCTTACAACATTTTGGCACCTCAGACTGAATTGCCAGTTGGCGTTCGTGCTGCGTACTTTGATGCTGACATGGTCGTTCGCCGAGATCTCGGCGAACTGTTCGCGATGCCGATGAAATATGCCGTTGGCTCGGTGATTGATGCACATGTGGCTATGGTCGGTGGTCCTTCGATGTGGCGACCCTGGCGTGAAGAAAAGATTGATCCACGTTTGCCATACCTGAATACTGGTGCCTTGCTTATTGATGTGGATCGCTGGAATTCAGAACGGTTAACTCAACGGACGCTCGAATTTCTAGAGAAATACGATCTGCCTTGTGTTGATCAAGATGCAATTAACTTGGCATTAAGGGGCGAATTTGACTTGCTTCGGCCAGCATTTAATTCGATGCCTTACCACATCATGAAACTTCTTCGGACCGTCGATCTAGTTGAGAGCCTTGAAGACATTGACGAAGCAATCACCGACCCTGTCGTTGTTCATTTTCACCGATCATTTTTGGGCAAACCATGGACTTACGGATCAACGCATCCGGCTCGAGAATTGTGGACAAACCTCGCCGATGAATGCGATTCCCAGTGGCGCAAGAAACTTGATTTCATGAGTTGGGCGCGTGGGTTTGCAGCAAATAAGGCAAAGATGTCAATACTTGATGATCGCGCGAGCAAAATGACAAAGCTCAACGTCGTTAAGGTGAAGGGCTGAACTCGATGATTGATCAAAGCGTTCCTACCATTGGGTCTTTCCCCGTGTTTATTGACCCGAGAGGTTCACTTGGAGTAACTGAATTTGGTCAGATTCCCTTTGTACCACAACGTATTTTTTGGATATTCGGAGTTGCAGAAGGTGAAACTCGCGCTAATCATGGACATAGAGAATGTGAACAACTCGTGTTTGTGCAGCAAGGTTCTATTGGTGCACTGACGATCAACCAACATGGAGTTAGGGCTGAGTGGAAACTCAATACTGGTGAGTGGCTCAATGTGCCGCCGCGTCATTGGCTACAACTCAATAACTTTGAGCAGGGGACTGTGCTCGGCGTGTTGGCAAGTTTGCCCTATGACCGTGCTGAGTACATTGACAACCCCGAGGATTTGTCGAGTTAGTTCAGCGTCTTTAGCGCGTTGACAACCTGATCTATTTCAGCCTCGGTCATCGCGGGGAAGCATGGGAGAGTCAGTATTTGACGCTGAATGTTCTCGGTAGCTGGAAGGGTGACATCTGATGCTCTGTCTCGCCAAGCTGGTTGCAGGTAGTCGGCAATGGGGTAGTGGATTCCGGTTGCGACACCCAACTCTCCCAAAATGCTTTTATCGGAATCGCGTGTGCCAGTCAGCAGGATGGCGAGATGGCCGACGAAATTAGTTTGGTCACTCATAATCATTCGTCGAGGTCGCGAAAGCACCTCTTGGTAGCGCTGAATGATCTCTCGGCGCCTTAGATTCTGACTTTCGATGAACGGGAGTTGCCGAAGAAGTGCGGCGGCTTGAATCTCGTCAATTCGGGAGTTGACGCCATTTTCGAGATCAACTGAATAGCGATCACCCCAACCATATTGTGCAATTGACTGGACCCTTTGTGCGAGTTCTCGCCTTTGAGTTAGAACAGCACCAGCATCTCCAAATGCACCAAGATTTTTTGTCGGGTAGAAGCTGAATGTCGAGATATCACCAAATGTCCCGGCAGGCTGATCCCCAATTTTCGCACCGAACGATTGAGCGCAGTCCTCAATGAGGGGGACGTTGAACTCCTTGCAGACATTCGCAATTTCGACGACGTCACCGACGAGGCCATAGAGGTGAGTCAGGACCACTACTGAAATCTTTTCGACTATCAATGTATTCCTGAGTGAAATTGCTGACATTTGAGCAGTTTCGGTATCGACGTCGATGAACACCGGGGTCGCACCCAAACGAAACGTGGCACCTGTGGTGTAACCGCCAGCGTTGGCGACTGTGGCCACCTTTGAACCTTGGGTGACTCCAAGAGATGACAAAGCGATGAATAGGGCATCAGTGCCGTTGGCGACACAGGTGGCCACCGATGACGCAAACATTTCTCCCAATTGGGACTCAAGTTCTTTCGTGAACCGTCCCTTTAGGAACGAGCCAGACCTCAAAATCGCAGCAATATCGCTAACTACCAACGATTGAACAGATTGGTCAACTCGCGATAGATCATTCAAGGGAACTAGAGCCATGGTGGACTACCTTAGTGTGATATTTGAAGGAGTATTCGTGGACGTCAAACTGATAGGTGTCGTAATTCCTACGTTGGGCGACAGGCCCGAATATCTAGAAGAGTCAATTCTTTCAATTCGTCAAGCAGGCGATGCCCATATTTCTATTGTTCGGCCAGAAAAGGTGAGTGCTATTGATCAAGTGCTGATGGGCAAAGTTGATTCGATTGTTGATGACCCTGGTCGTGGTCTAGCTCACGCGATCAACACTGGAATGAGGAGTCTTCCAACAAATGTCAGGTATTCAACCTGGCTTGGCGACGACGATCGGCTGGTTCAAGGTTCGCTTCAAAAGGTATCTCATTACTTGGAAACGAATGCTGATGCAGCGTTTGTATTTGGTCAGTGTCAATACATCGATGCAACTGGCCAAAAGCTTTGGTTGAACAAAAGCGGAAAATGGACCGAACCGTTGATGCTGTGTGGACCGCAATTGATTCCCCAACCCGGCTCACTCTTTAGGCGCTCATCATTTGAACAAGTCGGTGGATTAGACGAAGGCTTGAAGTGGGCCTTTGACCTTGATCTCTTCTTGAAATTGAGGAAAGTAGGAAAGTTTGGGTTTTTGAATGAACCTCTGGCGGAGTTTCGTTGGCATGACGGTTCGTTGTCTGTCGGTTCGCGCCAAGGTTCGGTTGACGAGGCGAGCAAAGTTCGCCGTCGATATCTTCCTGTCGGAGTTCGGCAAGCGAGCGCCGTTTGGGAGCCAGTGCTCAGGAAGATCATCCTTTTTGCTGGTCAAAGAATGTCCAAGCGAATTCTGAAGAACTAGAAAACGCTCGGCGAAACAAAGTTGATTAGTGAGGTCCGTCAAGTTTTTGATGCACGTGGAGTATCGCGATCAGTATTGCTTTAACTGCCAATCGAGCGGCTTTGACGGGGTGCGCAGATGACTTGCCGTGTTCGCGTTCCATCAGTGGAGCTGGAATTTCTCTGATTCGATAACCCGCGCGACCAGATGAGACCAAGGCCTCGTAGGTGTCACCCAAGTAATAGGCAGGAAGTTTCTCGGCGAGTTCATTGAGCAATGGGACCGTGATAACACGGAAGCCGGACGTCGCATCAGTGATCAGAGTTTTACATGCGCGTGATGCAGATCGGCTGAGAATTCGCATGGCAAGACGTCGGATCAAAGAAAGTTCCATCTTTCCTTCATCGTTCAAAAATCTTGAACCGATGACCATATGAAAATTTCCTTCGGTCGCGGTAGCTATCAACGATTCAATGTGGTCAACCGGGTGCTGGCCGTCGGCATCGCATTGGACAACTGCTTCGTAGCCATGTTGTACGGCGTACTTGAAGCCGCACCGCAGCGCACCCCCGACACCCAAATTGAAAGGTAATCGCATCGTAATTGCGCCACTCTGTCTAGCGATGAAAGAGGTCTTGTCGGTCGAGCCATCGTCAATGACGAGAACGTCAAATCCTCGAGTCTTGAGCTCTGAAACAACTTTTGCAATTGAGGCTTGTTCGTTCCACGCTGGGACGACAACTAAGACTTTCTCACTCATGAATGACCTTGAGTCCGATCATCTTCGTCATTACTCACCTTGTGAAGTGCTATTTCTTCGGCCAATTTTCGAACTTGTTCCTGCAGCCCCGAAATACTGACTGAAAGCTGAACGCAAATCGTCACAAGTATGACAATCGCCAAACCTGAAACAAGAATCCCAGGGGTAGTGCTGAGTGACTCTGAAAGAGGACGCGCAAGGGGAATCAGTATGCCCGATAGGGCCGTCAACAAGAGGAGGACGAGCCAGCCGGCTGCGTAACGAAAAGAAAGCATTTGGCGCCGGGCAAGAATGACCACGAGTGACCCGCCGAATATTGAAAGGCAACCGGTTGTGAGAGCTTGTAAAACTTCCGGAGACATGGAATGAGCGTAGCGACTAAGTGATGTTCGAATCTTGATAATCAAAGTAATGGAAGTCCAATTGTCAGGTTCTTGAACCCAGATATGGCCGTGCTTGCGAGTTTGCAGATTGCATTGGGATGAGGGCGATCGTTCGTCAGAATTGATGCGACCGTCGATTGAGAAGTCTTTTTCAAATAGAGAAGCCGTTGTCAACGAAATTCTGCTGGTGATCCACAAGGTTCTGAACTGGGCCTGGAAAACCTATATCAATAAAAAGTCATTGAATTCTGTTAGTTTTAGTGGTTGGTTCGTTGGTTCGTTAATTGACGTTCGGCTGTAGGGGTGTATCTGGTGTTATTTAGTGGGCTCAATGTCATTTCCTTTTGTTTGCTCGGAATGGCTGTACCCGGTACCCCAGTTGCTCTTTATTTTTACGTTAAGAGCAGAAATTTGGCCTTGGCGATTGCGTTAACGCCAATATTTTCAATTGGGATTAATTTCTTCTTCCTGCAAATTCTGAATTATGCGGGGCTAAAAGTTGATCTGAGAATCATTGCAGCGATCGAAGTGATAGCAACAATGCTCGGAACTTTCGTAATTCTAAAAAGAAATAAACCATTCACCAATATTTTGAAAAGTGGATTTTTTGCGGTTGCGGTTGTTGCACCTGCGACGATTTTGGGAATTGCAATTTGGCAAAGGGCATATTCTGGATTCATTTTTCTAGCAGCAAACCAAGATGCCTATAACCACAACAGATGGATTTATCGGATTGCTTCAACGGGTTCGGCGTTGACTCAGGATGCACTGATTACTAGCCCATTTCAAGATTTGGGGGCGAGTGGGGGTTTCTATCCGTTGGCCTGGCATTCGTGGGTGGCAGTTTGGTCATCAGTGACTGGGCTTACTGTTCCGGTTGCCTCGTTAGTTTCGGTGATCTTAATTTGGACTGTGGTCTTGCCCTTAGGGCTCGTCGCCTTGGCGCAATTGTGGGCACCAACGGTTCGACATCTTGGCTTGATTGCAGCGGTGTTGGCACAGGTGTATCCACTTGTGCCAGGAGTGCCTATGACTTGGGGATCAATGACCTCTGTCGTAGGGATCGCATTATTGCCAGCGAGTTTGGCAGCTGGAGTCTGCATGCTACGCGGGACTCAAAAAATCATGCTTGGCATCTTGCTGGTCGTTCCCGCAACTTTATTCTTCATTCATACCCCTGAAGCTGTTTCGCTGCTCGTCCTTTTGACTGCGGTAGCTGCGACAGAATTACGTAATTTTAGTCGGGTAGTTCTGCGGGCTATGTTGTTGGGTCTTGCATCATTCCTCGTCCCAATTTTGTATGTATTTCGCGAGACAATATTTTCAAATTCGTCATCATTGAAGACAATGTGGGGTGCCGCGCATCCAAGCTGGGAACTAGCTTTCGGGACGTTTTTCATGGTCAATGTCAACGCCCAAGCCGGCTTCACCATATTGAGTTTGCTTTTTGTGGTCGGGCTTCTGGCTGCGTCGTCTTTTGAGAAAGAAAAATGGTTAGTGATCGGAGTATTTTTTCTCTTTCTAGTTTTCTTGACATCTGGTGCTAGCACAGGTCTGTTGTCTCATTTCAGAGTGTTGACATCTCCCTGGTATGCCTCGTACGAACGGACATTATGGGTGGTGGTTCCTTTCGCAGCCCTCATGAGTGCTTATCCACTTGCCAAAATTCTTCCTTCAAATTTGCTGCTTGGACGTGCAACAAAAACTGTTTCATTAATCGGTTTTTGCGCGTTAACGATCCTCATTGTGCAGGAAGCAGTCGGACCGACGATTTCAAAAATTCGAAATGGTCCAGCAGTTTCTGCATTTATTGGACAGGGAGATCTTGATGTGATTGAAGATCTAGATGGTGTGCTTGGACGTGAAAAAATAGCGATTTCTTTTGAGGCAGACGGATCTACCTATGGATATATGTATAAGGGTCTGCGTGTTACCTCCGGAACTCCAATGAACCCTGAAGGGGCGTCAAGCGACAATCTTGCGTCCATTTATCAAAACATTAGGGACCTCTGCTCGAGTGACATCTCGAAGGATGCGTTCTCTAACGAAAAGGTGGGGGCGGTTGTCTTTGGCAAAAGGGGAGTGTGGGGCCAAACAATATGGACTGACTCTGAAATCAGGAGACTTCCGGGATTGACAACAATTTCAACTGGCGAATTTCTTGTTTTAACCGTCCCGGATTTCGCGAAATGTTAAGAACTCGGGTTGTCAGTGTTTTGGCAGTTTTTGTCATGGTTGTATTTGGGCTGAATGAGATCCGCAACTATGAAGTTGGCTATGTGTCAAACCGCTACATGGCGGTGTATTCGAGTTGGAGTCAAAAGTTCTCGTCGACAGAATTTGAAACGGTACAGGGTCAAATTGATCGTTTCCAAGACAACGAGTCTGGGTCAGAAATAGATGGCTGGGTCTCTGGAGAAGTGGATGAGATTTACATTGTTGGCGGTGACTTACAAAATGGCCTCATTGGAAGAACATTAATTTTGCCTCGTCCAGATGTGGCCCAGTATTTTGATGTAAATAATCTTTACTACAGCGGGTTTGAAATTCTTTTAGACGGAATCAAAGTCAACGAAATCAATTGTGTTGTCGCAGCTGGAGCCAACGGATATCAGGTTCTATTCAGTGATTCAGTTTGCTCAGAATTGTTGAGTTAAACGAGGATTGCAATCGTGAAAGTCAAATGCGCTTTGACAATCCAATGGCCTTATTAAACCAATTTTCAGGTGAGTAATTGCTCACCGGAAGTGTCAGAAATCGCAAACGCTCATCTGCATCGATAGATAGGGCGCATTTGCTGTAGTAAATTGGGAACGTGCTTGGCTTTTTGGTGAAGAAATGAATAATGAAGATTCAATCTCAGTAAACATCAGTGGGTATTTGCAAGCTGAACTGGGCGTTGGAGAAGTAGGTCGGATCCTTGCTCGGGGAGCGGATCATGCGAAAATCAATTACTCAACGCTCACCTCGACTCGGACAATCAATCGCCAAAATTTCGGGTTTGAAGAACGATCTTCGGGGGAGTCTTCGCGTATCAACTTGATTGCCGTTAATGCCGATCAAATGAAAATTTGGGCTGAAGATGTTGGTCCAGAAGTCGTCGAAGGCCGTTACAACATTGGTGTTTGGTCATGGGAACTGGAGGATTTCCCTGAAATCTTTGATGATGCGTTTAACTTTGTCGATGAAGTTTGGGCAATTTCAGAATTTACTCAAAGTGCGATTCAGAAGAGAACAAACAAGCCCGTATTTGCGATACCACTTCATGTTGAATCACCGAGTTCGGCGGATATCAAAAAATTAGACCGAGTCCCGATCGGTCTTGATCCAAACGACCAGTACTTCTTATTCATGTTTGACTTCCTGAGTGAAATTGATCGTAAGAATCCACTTGGTCTCATTGACTCTTTCAAAATGGCGTTCGCGCCAAATTCTGGGCCGAAGTTGGTCATCAAGACAATTAATGGAAGTGTGAAAAGCGGAGACCTGGATGCAGTTCATCAAGCTGTCGTAGATCGTCCCGACATTGTGGTTTTTGATGGCTACCTAGACAAAACTCAGCGCACTGCATTAATCGCAGAGTGTTTGTCGTATGTGTCGCTGCATCGTTCTGAGGGCTATGGATTGACGATGGCCGAGGCCATGTCGCACGGCAAGCCAGTCATCGCTACTGCCTATTCGGCAAACTGCGAATTTATGTCGGATGAAGACAGCTTGTTGATTCCGTTCCAACTGATCTCCACTTTGGGCAACCCGACCTATCCATACGATTCGCATTGGGCCGACCCGGATAAGGGTGCGGCTGCTGCGGCCATGAGACGAGTATTCATGGATAAAGATTTCGCTCAACAGTTAGGACATAAGGCGCGCGCAGCGCAGCAAACGAACTCTTCCGTCCAACAGACAAGTGAGTTCATGTTGGATCGCCTGGTTGAAATTCAAATGGTGTTGACTCAAGGCAAGAATTCAGGCTTGGCAGTTCCTAAGGGCCACCTTTCAATGATCATTGATCGGCTAGACCCTAAGCACGAAAGCAGTGGTAACGAAATCGCGATACCAATTGCACCAATTCTTCGTAGGTTCGACCTTCGCAAAATTAAGAGCTTGAGGTTTTTAGTTCGATTAACCCGAAAGATCGTGAGGCGTCTGAAAAATCGAGCTGATTGAAGTTGATCTTTTTCGGATTGGTGTCTGTTAATGATGTAGAGAAAACAGATTTTGCTGTTGGCAAGCAACTATCCAGCACACTGTTAGGGAATTTGTTGATGATTGGTTCAATGTGGCGGTTCAAGGTTCATACAATGAAAAAATGCTCGCAGTAGTCACGATCGTGGCCAAGAATTATTTGGCTCAGGCTTCGATCCTTGAGCGATCGTTCTTAGAATTTCACCCTGAAGCAGAGTTCTTTACGCTTTTGATTGACGGCAATTCAGAGTCAAAAGAAAACATTTCAAGTCAGGGGACTATTTTGATTCCCTCCGATTTGGACATCGAAAATGAGACGTTAAAACGAATGGCGACAATTTATGACGTCATGGAGTTCGCTACTGCGTTGAAACCAAAAGCTCTAGAACTAGTTCTCAAACTGACCGGAAAGAATGTTGCGTACATTGATCCTGATATTGAGATATTTAAAACTTTGGATGTAGTGGTTGAGGGACTCGAGAATCACCCAATCGTTCTGACCCCACACAATATTTTTCCGATGCCACGAGACGGAATGGAAACATCCGAGCAAGCAATTCGCTACTCAGGAATCTTCAACCTGGGTTTCGTCGCCCTGAGTTCAAAGGCTCTGCCCTTTTTAAATTGGTGGCATGAGCGATTAGTGACTGATGCAGTTGTCGATTTTGAAAGTTCGTTGTTCACCGATCAACGATGGGTCGATTTTGTACCGGCTTTGTTTGATGTCAAAGTTCTCAAAAATCCTGGTTTGAATGTTGCCTATTGGAATATTCATGAGCGCGGTTTATCTAGAAATTCAGTAGGCGAAGTTCTTGCAAACGGTGAACCTTTGTATTTTTACCACTTCAGCGGGTATGACCCATTGACGCCGTGGATCTTGACGAAACACGATGGCAGTCGTCCCCGTTTCTCGTTTGAGAATTCAGCGGTTCTGCGAGAACTTTGCGATCACTACGGCAACCAGTTAGAGCGTAACAATTTTTCATCACTACGCAAGACTCCTTACGGGTTGAATCGTTCTGTTGATGGATTTCCGCTGACGAAAGAAATTCGAAGGTCGTATCGAAATTGGTGGCTTTCGGCGATGAGTAACGCTGAAGCCTGGCCACCAAGCGCGTTTTCAAAAGATGAGAAATTCTTAGAATGGATGACCACGCCGATCTTGGGTGCGCTGCACAGCTCTCACTCGAGGGCCGAAAGGGTTTTGTGGGAAAACAGCGCCTATCTTCAGAAACTGTTTCCCGATATTGATGCGACATCAAGTGTTTCGTATCGTGAATGGTTAGATCGTTCAACAGAGCGAAAGAGTTTGTACTCGCAGATCGCAGAATTTGATGAACTCGGATCAAAGCAGGTGAACGTTGATACTTCAGGCTGGAACATTTTGTCTGGCACTGTTCATGAAGGCGATCTAGCCGACATAAATCAGTGCTGCAGTTTGATGATCCAAGCATGCGGGCTGCCAGTTCAACAGGTGAAGATCAGGGAATCAACCTCGCCAAACAGCTATGAGTTTCGTCCGACGGCATCGGCATTCCCGCTTTATGAAGATTTGATTGCGGTTAACTTCAACGGCGAGGCGGGCCGACTGATTGATCAAGCGGGCTTTACCCGCCGCCCTGTCCGGCGAAGGATCTTATTGAACATGTGGGATTTCAATGAGGTCAAACCTGAAACAGCAGCGATGTACCGCCATTTTGATGAGATCTGGTGTCCAAGCGAATTTGTATTGCAGTCGATGCCAAAATCTTGTCGGACGAAAGTCGTCCCGATCAATATTCCGCTTGAAGATCCCGCAAACTTTGTGGGAATAACGAAATCAACAATGGGGATTCCGGAAGATTTCGTTTTCCTGTCAGTATTCGACGGTGGACGGTTCGCAGGTCGAGATAACCCGCTGGCTGTTTTAAACGCGTACCTACAAAGTTTTCAAACGACTTCGGGTACTCGGCTAGTTATGAGGATCGTCAATGGGACGTGGTCAACACGACTCATATCTCAAATGCGTTATGTGGCTCAGGGGCGATCCGATGTCACCTTCGTCGAGGGTGACAGTTATCAAGGTGAAATGATTGGTCTCATCAATGCGGCAGATTGTTATGTTTCGATGCACCGCACAACCGCATTCGGCACCAATATGGCGCGAGCAGCTCTTGCTGGTAAGCCACTGATTGCAACTGGCTATTCCGGAAACATTGACTTTATGGGTGATCTTGGCTTGAAGGTTGAATACTCGTTGCAGAGAGTGCACAAGGACGATTCATTCGCCCCCGAGCATGCGCAGTGGGCCAACGCCGATGTTGATGACGCAGCAAACAAAATGAGAATTGTTGCCAACGATTATTCTCGTGTTTCCGAGGCGGCACGAGAATGGTCAACCCAGATTCGTGAAAAGTATTCGATTCATAATTCTGTTCAAACCGTACGTAACTCAATTTTAGGAATTTAGATCATGAAGAATTCCGTTTGGAAGGACATTGAAAGTTGTGAATAACTCGAGTGAAATGCAAATCAGCTTGTTGAAGGAAGAACTGGCAACAGTCCGGGCTTTACTTGATGAATCTCTTCGTGCCAACGCCGAATTAGTTCCCGCCGCCCGCGAGTTAAAAAAACTGCAGTCTTCTCGAGGGTTTCAGTTGGCCTTTTTCCCGATTCGGGTGGCGCGACGACTCTTACGTCGTTGAGTTCTTGTCGCGATTGAAGTTGGCGACTGCTTCAGAAAGCACAAGTTCTGTTTTACTGATGACGCTTTCCCAGGTGTAAACATCATTGATGTAGGCGTGTCCCCAGGTACCCATTTGTGCGGCCTCTTGTGGGTGCTCAAGTAAGTAATTGACCGCAATCGCAAAGTCGACATAGGTGGTAAAACTGAGCCCTCCGCGAGCACGTTGAGTCTGACCGACAAGGACGTCGTTTTTCTCTTGTACCAGAACCGGTCTCTTCTGCGACCAGGCTTCGCATAGGACTATGGAGAAGCTTTCGAAATATGAAGGTTGGACTAACGCAAGTGAATGTTGAATTAAGGCCAATTTTTCAGATTCCGAAACATATCCGGTGTAGATGATTGATTCTGAGTCTTCTGGATTCTCCGGTCGTTCACCAACAATCACTAACTTGAGCTCAGATTTTGTTAGTTGCTGAAAAGTCAGGAAGTAGTCGATCAGCAACGGCAGGCCTTTGGCCGAATCATTTCGTCCGACATAGACAAGATATTCGGAAGGCTGGATTCGGCTATCGAATAATTGCGGCGTTGAGGCTTCGATAGAGGACTGTTGAAAACCGATACCTACGACCTGCCCGCGTGGTTCTGACTTGAAGCGTTTGCGAACAAGGTCTTGCTCTTCAGGGGTTAAAAACAAAAATGCGTCGGGCATGCTGAAAAGAAAGTCAAAAAGTGACAACCATATTTCTGACTCATTATGCGCGGTTGGTTGCATCATAATCGGCAAACGTTTGTAAAGCACAGGAAGCGCAGTTGTGGTTGTGTAGTACAGATAGGTCATGCATACAGCGACGTCAAAACGGTCGTAATTCTGCAGGAGCCAATCTTGGTAGCCCTGCAAGGAAGGGCCCATTTTTTGAGACCACGTATGTTGAAATTCGGTGGACATTGGTCGTGGTCCAAAGAAGGTGCGACGTTGGTAGGGCGAAAACTCTTCTTCAATGCGAGGCGAAGTAACAGGCAATCGGTGCACAGTGACACCATTAAGGACTGAAGTCCCTGCCGCGATCTCGTTTTCCCATGTCCGGTAATCAGCAGCACAACTTGTAATCACTTCTACGTGGTGTCCGGCTGCAACTAGATTCTCAGCAAAAGCGCGACACGCATTTTCTGAACCACCGACGATGGATTCTCCGTAGCGTTGTACGGTATAGAGAATACGCATGATTCAGTGCTGCTGATCCACTACTCAGCGGGACGATTGCTGGGGTTTTTTGCGAGAGAACGCTCGGCATCGAGAGCATCCACCACTGCAAGTCGATCAACGACTGCTGTCAGAAGATCTGCCAGTTGGCGTTCGTCAGCTGATCGTTGAGCCTCAAAAAGTCTCTTTGTTTCGCTAACGAGCGTGTTGAACAGTTGCACCTGTGCTTCGGCTATCTGCTGATTGTGAGTAATTTGACGTGACGTAAGACGACACATGATCCGGTGAATGAGAGAGCCCCCGGGCAAGCGCGAGCTCGTATTGGGTGACTGTTTGATTTGCTTGATGAGGTCGTTCGACTGCGACTCTAAGAGCGACAGAGTCTGCGTTGATAGCTCAAATCGACTTGCCGCCCCGAGCAGGTGGCGATAAATGAGTTCGTGTTCTGTTTCTTGAGAACTTCCGGCTACCGAGGCCGATTGCAGACGAAGTTTGGCGATCGCTTCCTCGATCTCTGAGAAGTGCTTTAGTGAATCAACATGCTCCATAATGATCCTCAAACTTCTTCAGGTAGGCGACGACCCATTCGGTTAAAGATTGCCCAGCCAATCGCAAGACTTGCGAAGGCCGAAATCACCATTGCTGCCAAGCGGGGTAGCGACGGGGCAGCGGCATCGTACAAGAGGTCTCGATAGGTGTTGACGAAAGCGCCCATTGGGTTCAGTCGAAGAATGTCGTTGGCCCAATCGGGTGCTCGTTCTTTGACCACGCTCGGTGCATAAACCACTGGGGTTAAGAAGAACCACACTTGGATGAAAATCGTCCACAGATAGGTGATGTCTCTGAAGTACACCGACAATGTGCTCAGCGCAAGTGCGAAGCCCGAAGCAAAGATGGCGAGTAGCAGGCTCACCAAGATGACAACG
>Ga0255105_1000096_pt1 | contig 22330 bp, 21 predicted proteins | sample Law_Cont_RepA_8h_FD_188455 | JGI IMG/M metagenome (GOLD analysis project Ga0255105, IMG submission 188455) | Freshwater microbial communities from St. Lawrence River, New York, United States - Law_Cont_RepA_8h | ecosystem: Environmental > Aquatic > Freshwater > River | place: USA: New York... | reverse complement strand
AGATCTCAGCCCTGAGAGAATTTCCATAACGTTTGCGGCATTTTTCGTATCAAGTGCACCAGTTGGTTCGTCGGCCAAAAGAATCTTTGGATCAGTCACGAGAGCCCGAGCGAGAGCAACACGCTGTTGTTCGCCTCCTGACAACTGAACTGGGCGGTGATCGGCGCGCCGACCAAGACCCACTTGTTCGAGAGACGCCATAGCTCGCTCTCGCCGTTCAGCAGGTTTGAGAGAACGGTATAACAGTGCTGTCTCAACATTTCCTAAAGCGTCTAGATGAGGAATCAAATGGAACTGTTGAAAAACGAAACCAATACTTCTTCCACGAACTCGGGTCCGAGCCGCGTCAGCGAGACGGGTGACTTCTTCGTCGCCGACGGTAATTGTGCCTTCGGTTGGGACATCAAGACATCCGAGTAAACCCAGCATGGTGGATTTGCCCGATCCAGAGGGACCCACAATAGAAACAAAGTCACCAGCGCGGATAATCAGCGATACGTCGCGTAGAGCCCAAACTGCGGCTTCTCCCGTTCCGTAAACCCGCGAGACATGACTGAGCTCCATGAGCGTCGGTGTTTCTAACGACTGGGTTGAGGACGATGTATTCATGAGACTTGATCAAGCAGCCGCGGCGACGTTGCCAGCAGCAATATCGACGACTACCAATTCGTCACCTTTCAAACCATCCTTGATTTCGACCCATTCTCCGTCAATCAAACCGATGGTGACTTTGACCCGAGTAATTGTGCCGGCATCATTCACGATACGGACTTCATCGCCGTCAGCTGAACGAAGCACCGCAGCGACGGGCACAGCCAGTACCTGCAAGGCCTCGGCGAGGGTGACATCAATAGAGACTGTTGCACCATCAACGGCGCTGAAATCTCCGGTAACCGTAATTGTGCCCTCGTACAGTTCTTCGCCAGCAGCACCCACGTTGGCGCTGTCATTAAGTTCGGAAATCACTCCCGGAAGAATCTGACCGCCAACTTTCAAGTCGACTGAAACTGCTTGACCGACTTCTAATTCGGCACGGTCGGTTGGGCTGACTTTCATCGTGATGGTGAATTGTGGTTCGGTCAGGCTCAGGACAACATTGCCTTGCAGAACAAATTCACCTTCATCAACTTCAACTTTGCCGATACGCGCTGGCCAGTCTGCGACGAGCATGTCTGAGGGTTTAAAGATCACGTCGTCGTTGATGACATTGATCGGAACTGTGACACTGCTTGAACCAGCCTTCATAATGACTGTGCCACTTAAAGCCCGATAGTCGGCGCCATTTTGTGCGGTACCAGAAAGTTGATAGTTAACAGACGTGTCTTTGGTGACCGGAGCGTCAGCGACGATACGAAATGAACCCGTGCCACCTTCAGCGACGGTTCCTCCACCAACTAGTGACAGTTCAGGTAGATCGTCACTTTCGATGGTGACTTCGGCAACTGTGGGATCGCCCAAGAAGTACCGCTCCGACTTACCAGATGGTGGGGTGTCACTATTCAGGGTGAAGATGAGAGTTTCATCTGGTTCAACCGTATTGTCGCGACGGATCTGGATCTGTACGTCGACGCTGTAATTACCAGCGTTAATTGTGTAGGTATCTCGATCAGGGGTGAGGAAGTCGACATCTTGGCTCGAGTTGCCTGACAACGTGACATTAAATTGGATATCGCGATTCGATTTAACCGATGTGCGAACCGTGAAGGTCACTGATGAACCTTCACTAATTGTTTCGCTACTCGCCTTAACCGTCAATAGTGGACGAAGTTCTGAGCCGTTAGCTGTGATGACGACGCGAACTTGGTTGGTATTGCCAAGCGCATAAGTTGGATCGTTGCCGAACTGAGTGGTCATCGCAACGATGATGTCCTCGTCGTCTTCAATGGTGTTATCGACGAAAGCCTGCGAGGTGAACGAAGTTGTTAACTCACCTGCCTTGATCGTTGCACTCCCCAAAATGGTGTCGTAATCGTCGTCATTGGCCGGATCATCACCAGCAGTAGCGCTTCCAGTGGTATTGAGTGCAATCGTCAAATCTGATGTTGGCGCGATATCGGCAGTAATCGTAAACGTCACCGACTCGCCTTCGTTAAGGCTGGACTTGTTAGACGCGATATTTAGAGTGGGCTTAACTACCGTCGGTCGAAGACTTGAACCACTTGAAGTTGGAACAGCCTGAGTCACAATAAATGCAGCGGTGTTTTCGCGACCCACTGAATATGCGGCTCCGTTCGGTGACAACGACGCGGTAATCGTCTCGTCGCTTTCGTTGCTTGAGCCGCTGTACTGCCTATCAAACTGCCATTTTGCTAAAGCTGTCCGGGTGTCTTCAGTAAATAGCGTGTCAATATCACGGATCTTGTAGCCACTGTCATTGAGAATTGTTTCTAATTGTTTGACATCGGGTCCAACACTTCCCACGGTCAGTTCGCGATAGAAGGAAAACTCACCCGGCACCGCGACAGCGGTTCGCCCATCAAGGGCGAAAACACCATCGCCAATTTCAACGGTGTCGCCGTCTTCGACATTGATCTGGCTGACCTTGCCGTCGACCGCGGAGTTGATCTTTTTCGTTTCATCTCGGCGTACTTCACCTGAAACTGTGAGCACGTCAGAGAGATCACGTCGTTCAACGGCACGCGGAGTAATGAGAAGCGTGTTGTTAGTCGATTCGCCTCCAGACTGGCGGCCGATCAACACGGCTGCTCCGATCACGGCGATAACGCCGGTCGCTAAAGCTATTTTCTTGATGGTAGACATTTAGGCTCCGTTTTCAATGGCGTCGTTGATGCCAGTTTCGGTGAGACATGAATCTAAATCTCGTTGATTGAGATCGCCGTCGGCACTTTGAAAAGTTGTGGGGTTGATCAAACCTGAAGAATCAATTGCTGTATCAATCTTCCAACCCTTTTTCTTGAGGCAGTCAGATAGCAAGACAAAAGCCTCGTTGCGAGTCTTGATGTCATCAGGGCTCAAATTGGCGCGAGTTGTTGAGACCTCGTTGAGGATGTTCACAATGTCGCTACGTGCTGCGCATTTCTGAATGACTTCTAGATACGCGGGGTCTTGGTAAGCCGGGTTATTCGGATCCTGTAAGTCGCCCCGGATTGTCTCGCCTGAATCCTTGATGCATCCCGAGAATTTTGAAAACGCGTCAAAAAGTTTCAGTTCTGGCGGACGGTCATCTTTGTTCAACGGAATTGTGTCAGTGGCCGATGCATCATCGCCGGGTGCAATCGAATCACCAGTTGTTCCTGAACTGTTTGAGTCGGCACCAACAGGCACCAAAGTTGACCTCATGGCGGTGACTTCTTCAGGTGTCATCACTTGAATCGCATCGACATCGCGAATAACCGTGGTTGTTTGGCTCGATGAACCGCACGAGGACAACAACAAAAAACTCACACCAAATCCAAATAGGACTGAAGAACCCCCGTTCAACCTCATAACCCGAGACTACGGGTTGTGCCAGCGTGAGACCTTATTGTTCGGCAGATTTACTCTTCAGATGCAGATTCTTGATGGTCCTGGTGGAGGTGTTCGTGGCCGTGGCCGTATCCAGGATCACTTGGCCAGTTGGGTTGCAGTAGGTGCCATTGCTCGGGTGCACGTTGAATCAACTTCTCGAGTTCGTATGCCAGATCTTGCGTGATGCGTTGTACATCTGCACGTAGTTTTCCCTGACGTTCACAATTCATCGGTGCACCAATAACACCGTGATGACCTACTCCACGGTCAGTGAAATAAGCGGCAGTAGGTAACAAGGCTGCGCCAGTTCTCAGAGCCAGGGTCGCGGGGCCGGCTGGCAAAGTTGTCTTCTCACCGAAAAATTCAACCTCAATACCGCCGCCAGTGATATCGCGGTCGCTTAAGAGACAGAGCACTTCGTTGTTGCGTAGTGCTTTCAGTACTGCGGGCCCGGCTTCAGGACCAAGCGGAATGACCGTCATACCAAACTTGCGTCGTAAGTCGGCAAACCATTCAAAAAGCTCTGGAGGTTCGATTGGTTCAACCACTACGGTCATCTTGTTGCCGAGATCGGCGGCCCAACGTCCGGCCCACTCCCAACCACCGAGGTGAGGCAGTGCGAGTATCACGCCGTTGCCACGTTCAAGAGCTGGCAACAAGTTTTCGTGGTAGCCCTCGACGGTCATTGATGCGGCTACTTGTTCGGTACTTAGGGCCGGAAGTCGAAAGCTCTCGAGGTAATAACGCGCGTAACTATCGAAGACTTGTTGGGTCAGACGACGGATTTCAGTTGACGATGCCTGTGGACGAACGCGTCGCATATGCCGCTCAACCATTTTGCGCTTGTCTCGCATGCCGATCGATGTTGGAAGGCCGATGAGAGAGCCGACAGTTCCGGAAAGAAAACCAGGAATGCCCTTTGATAGCAGTGATCCCAGTTTGTAGGTGCCGACGATCAGAGAATCAGTGATTTCTTGTCGAGCATCGTGAGCCATGGATATCGGCAGTTGAAACGATAGTTAAGGGCGACGCGTCGTTGGTCGAGCACGACGTGATTGAAGTGCTGAGCGACGGCTCTGGCGACGTGAACGGCGTAGTTCAATTTTTGCTGCAGTGACAGGAGCGACCGCGGCTTGCTGCCAAACCTTTACAAAGCGTTGCACTGCCGTGATTGTGGTCAACACCAACATGATCCACATGATCGGAATCAACAATGGTGGGAACAACAATCCGAGACACAAACAGATAATTCGCTCGGCGCGCTCCATCAACCCGCCTTTAGCGGAGAGTCCCAAAGATTCTGCTTTAGCGCGCTCATACGAAATAACTGAACTCATACCCGAAACCGCAAAAGGCAATATTGCCAAGTGAGGCGATTCGTGAGAAATGAAATACCACGCAACTCCACCAAGCAGCAAAGCATCAGTGACGCGGTCGACGACCGAATCGAAAAATGCGCCGCGCTGACTAGATGTATTTGACGCTTTAGCCAATGCCCCGTCGAGTAAGTCGGGCAATGCTGCGAGAATCACGAGCAGTAAACCAAGTGAAAGATACCCAGCGCCGATTGCAACGGCAGCACCACAGGCAATGAGCATGCCAGCGATCGTTAAATGATCAGGAGTCATTTTTGTCCGACGTAGAGAGTCGCCGAGAGGTTTGACCGCTCGGTCAACTGAAGTACGGAAATGGCCGTCAAACATGTTCTGAGTCTACGAAAAATGTTGACTCAAGTGAGTCATGCACGATGAAACGACCGATTAAGACCAATCTTCGAGGTTTTCTTGCGACAAATGCTCAACAACCTTGCCATTAACAGCGTCAACTAAGACCAAACCACGACGACTCGGCGGATCTTCGTTTGAATAACAAAGAACTCGCCAAGTTGGACGACTTCGAAATCCGCGCCAGACCTGTTGCGCAGAAGCGTGTCCCACCGGGAAACCTACAGCTGTTCCAGCTGCTTCTAGGGCTTCTTGTTCATCGATGGTCATTCGCCAACCTGATGTGAGGCAGAGCAGACCAAAAAGAGCAAGCACTACCCCGCCAGCCAGTAAACCTGTATTGACATACGGACCATCACTACCGATGATCGTGGCCAAAGCAATGACGAGAACGCCGCCACCTAAGTAGATGTACCCAGGAATGCGACGACGGCTGTTATCAGGAAATTTGTAGACACCCACATGTTCGGCGGCGTTGAGGTCTGACGGTAACTGGTCGCGAAAGTCATTGGCGTCTTTCGGCGCATCCGTTGTGATTTGGTTGTCATTCATAAGTCAGCTTCTCCAGTAGTTGATCAATAATCAATTAATAATCATTTAGAACTGTACGAGACAGATCAGCTCGTCGTCCACGCATGACGGATTCGTGCGGCAGTTTCAATGAGCGGTTCTGAAATTGTTTTAGCGTTGGCGACTGTTGTCATGAAATTAGCGTCGCCGCGCCAACGAGGCACGATGTGGACATGTAAGTGTTCACTGACACTCCCGCCAGCGGCAGGTCCGAGATTGAGACCGACGTTCAAACCATGTGGCTTGTACTCACTCTTCAATACTTCGCTGGCGTGCGTGACGGTGCTCCATAGCTCAAGGCTCTCGTCTGCGGTCAATTCAATCAAACTGGCGATCTGTCGTTTGGGTAGAACCATCAAATGACCAACCGCATATGGGTAGGCATTCAAAATCGCAAACACCAATTCACCGCGATGAACGATGAAGGTTTCATCGTCGGTGAGCCCAGATTCGAGAATTTGAACAAAGATACTGCGACCCTCGGAATGAGATCCCTCGAAAGGCTTCGGCAACGACGACAGGTATTGACTTCTCCAACCAGTCCAGAGAGCGTCAATCACGGTTCAAGCTCATATTCATGGTTCAAGCACATATTCGTGATGGCCTCTCAGATGACTGAGTGGCTGATCTCTTCGGTAACCCGCCTGGAGAATTCAACCACTGCGACTCCACGCTCGACATCTTGACCACGAGCATTGACACCGACTGTGTTCGCAGCCACGTCGTCGTCACCGACGACAAGAACGTATGGGGTCTTTTCCATCTTGGCGGTACGAATGCGCTTGCCGAGTTGATCGTTGGCTTCAACAATTTCTACACGTATTCCGGCTGCGGACAATGTGTCGGCGACAGACTTGGCGTATTCCTCATGTGCTTCAGCGACTGGTAAGACTTTGACCTGTACGGGGCTCAACCAAGTGGGGAAAGCTCCGGCGTAATGTTCAACAAGGACTCCGAAGAATCGCTCTACCGAACCGAATAAGGCGCGGTGCAACATAATTGGGCGCTGGCGTGAGCCATCGGTCGCGACATATTCAAGGTCGAAGCGTTCGGGCAAATTGAAGTCGCATTGAATTGTCGAGAGTTGCCAGGTACGGCCGATCGCATCGCGAATGTGAATATCAATTTTGGGACCGTAGAAAGCTGCGTCGCCTTCTTTGACGCTGTATTCAACGCCATGAGTTTCGAGCGCGGTTGACAAAGCGTTCGTTGCTGATTCCCAAATCTCATCTGACCCGACATACTTCTCGGGATCTTTGGTTGACAAATGGAATGAGAAGTCTTCGAATCCGAAGGCTTTCAATACGCTCATCACAAAATCGAGGAGTGAAATGATCTCGTCTTGGAGTTGATCACGAGTGCAGTAAATGTGGCTGTCGTCTTGAGTGAATCCGCGAATACGCATGAGCCCGTGCAAGGTTCCGGCTCGTTCGTAGCGATAAACGGTGCCGAGCTCAAAGAGACGTAAAGGAAGTTCGCGATAACTGCGCTGGCGTCCGCGGAAAATCAAACAATGCATCGGACAGTTCATGGGCTTTGGGTAATACGTTCCGTTATCCATCTCCATGGGCGGGTACATGCCGTCGGCGTAAAAATCAAGGTGACCCGAAGTCTGGAACAACGTCGCGTTTGAGAGATGCGGAGTGAAAACGAACTGGTAGCCGCCGCTTTGGTGGCGTGCTCGGCTGTAATCCTCCATCAATTTGCGCACGATGGCACCCTTGGGATGCCACACCGCAAGTCCTCCGCCGAGTTCGGTTGGGAATGAGAGCAAGTCAAGTTCAACAGCTAGGCGACGGTGGTCGCGTCGTTCGGCTTCTTCAAGGCGATGTAAATGTTCTTCGAGAGCCGTCTTGCTTTCCCAGGCTGTGCCATAAATGCGTTGAAGAACTGGCCCCTTCTCATTGCCACGCCAATATGCCGAAGAAACCTTTTGCAGTTTGAAATGGCCAAGTCGACCAGTGCTCGGAACGTGAGGTCCGAGGCATAGGTCAACGAACTCATCAGTGTTGCGATAGATGCTCACAGAATCGCCGGAGCCACCGACTTCTGCGCTGTCGGTGCCATCAGCCGCGCCGCCGGTGACGCGTTCGATGATTTCGCATTTATACGGTTGTTCACTAAAGAGTTTGAGCGCTTCAGTTACAGAAATCTCGGCACGAACAAATGGTTGGTTGGCAGTGATGACTTTGCGCATCTCGGTTTCGACATTGGCCAAGTTGTCCTCGGTGAACACTCGGCCGCCGAGATCAAAGTCGTAATAGAAACCGTTTTCAATTGCCGGACCGATGGTGTATTTAGCTCCGGGGTACAAATTCAGGACTGCTTGCGCCATGACATGGGCTGTTGAATGTCGCAACACATGGCGGCCACGGTCGGAGTCGATAGTGATGATTTCGACTGAGTCGCCTTGAGAGAGATTGACTGAGAGATCGACTTGCTGGCCGTTGACGACCCCAGCAATGGCTGCTTTACCCAGGTTGCGGCTGATGGATGTGGCCAAGGACAACACGGTGGAATCGGCGGCAACTTCACGTGCTGATCCGTCAGGGAGGGTGATTGTTATCTCGGCCATTCTTGACAGTTTACGCCTATCCCCCGTTGCTCACTCTGGGATTTGACCAGATAGCCATGCGAGACGCCGATGCTTGATCGCGAGACTAGATAGCGATACCCAACAAATTGGCAGCGGCTTGGGCTGAAAAACCCTGACTCACGGCGCGATCAATGGCAACCATGGCTGACGGAGTATCCAAGTCATTGTCTAAGTGGTCTCGTACTTCGTTCAAGAGGACGTCTGATTCTGGTGATGTGATGCTGTTCGCCCAAAGGTTCATTCGTTCGAGAGCGGTCGGCATTTGATCATTCGTCCATGCCCATTCAAAGCGGTAATGGTGATTCATAATCGCCATTCGAATCGCGCGCGGATCCCACTGCTTTCGTAGAGCATCGACGAAGACCAGATTGCCGAGCGATTTTGACATCTTGGCGCCATCCATAAAGACCATGGCGACGTGCATCCAATGCTTGACGAAAGGAGCGCCAGTCGCGGCTTCGCTTTGAGCGCGTTCGCATTCGTGATGCGGGAAAATCAGGTCGCTGCCGCCACCGTGTAAATCAATGGTTTCGCCAAGTTCACGAAGGGCCAAGGCGCTGCACTCGATATGCCAACCTGGCCGACCTGCTCCCCATACTGCTTCCCATGACGGCTCGTCTGAAGCTGATGGGTGCCACAGCACGAAGTCAAGTGGATCGCGCTTATTGGGATTGTCAACGTCTCCGCCGCGTTCGCGTGCGAACTCAATCATCTGTTCACGGCTGTAGTGGCTGACGCTTCCGAATGAATCAAATTTGCTGACGTCGAAATACACCGAACCGCCAGAGACGTAGGCGAATCCGCGTTCTAAGACCATGCCGATGAAACCGCGAATATCGGGAATTGCCGACGATGCACGAGGAGTTGAATACACAGGCAGAGCATTCAGCGCTTCCATATCGCGTTCGAAGCGAGCTTCTTCACCCGCAGCGAGATCAAGGTAGTGCACACCCAATTGACGGGCCTTGGCGAAAAGTGGATCATCGACATCGGTGACGTTACGGACGCAACGAACTTCGTGACCCAAATCAATGAGGCGACGTTGCAATACGTCGTAGGCCATGAAGGTGGCGGCATGCCCGATATGGGTTGCGTCATAGGGAGTGATTCCGCACGTGTACATCAAGACACGCGGTCCTGGTTCAAACGGCACTATCGCCTGACGTGCGGTATCAAACAGCCTGATTGGCAAGTGACTAGCCCTTTTCTATTTTTGCTCGGGTGTCGAACGGATACCCGTCAACTTAGGCGCAACCCGAGTCTTGTAGCGAACATTCAATTGCAAAAGAACGGCGGTGAACGCTTCAATCGCCGTGGCATTAGATAGTTGCCCTGCATCAAGCGGTCGACAGCCGGGAATCTTGTCGACAATGGCACTGACTTCGTTGAGAGCAGAAGGATCGTCCGAACAAATGAGAACATCCGAATCAATGGGCTCACCAATGTGGCCTAGCTCCTTTGCGGGGAGATGATGAAAGGCTGCAACGACACGACTGCGTGGGACAGCGGCCTGGATGTGAGCAGCAACACTTCCGCGTGGTGGCAACAATGGCTGGAACTCGCCGGCAACGCGTACCAATGCGTTAGCCATACTGATGATGACCTTGCCAGCAAGGGCGTCCGCGTTGTCTTGAACTGTTGTTGCGGCGGAGTCCCAGGGGGTTGCAATGACGACTAAGTCACACTCTGAGGCTGCGGCATTGTCTCCCCCAGATAAGAAACCCGCAAGCTGAGGAAACTTGATGACGAACTCTTGGGCGATCTCGATGGCACGATCGGCTGAACGAGAACCAATGACAGCGGTGTAGCCAATCGAAGCTAGGCGGGCGGCTAGTGCTGAGCCGGCGGGTCCAGTGCCACCGAGAATTCCAATACGCATACATACACAATGACACAAATGACCTGCGGTTGTTTAGTTGACCCGTTGAGAAGGGCTAAACAACTAGTTTGTTCTCATGAGCCTTCTTGCTGGTAAGAAAATAGTTGTGACCGGGGTCTTGACCGATGCGTCATTGGCCTTCGGCGTTGCCAAATTAGCCCTCGAACAAGAAGCGCAGGTGGTGCTGACGGGCGCTGGTCGCGCCATGTCGTTAACACAACGGACGGCCCGTAAATTGTCACAAACTGTCGAAGTGCTTGAACTTGATGTCACGGTTGATGAGCACGGGCCGCTTGTTCGCGATCATCTTGCGGCATCGTGGGGTTCGGTTGACGGTGTTGTGCACTCAATCGGATATGCCCCTGAGGTTTGTCTCGGCGATGACTTCATGGCTGCCAAGTGGTCCGACGTTGCAGTTGCGATGCAGATCAGTGCGTATTCGCTGAAGCACCTCGCTGATGTTTTCGTACCACTCATGAAACCAGGCGGATCAATTGTCGGTCTCGACTTTGACAACACAGTGGCGTGGCCTGCGTACAACTGGATGGGTGTGGCTAAATCAACTCTTGAAAGCATCAACCGTTATTTAGCTAAAGAACTTGGACCAAAAGGAATTCGATCCAATCTTGTGGCGGCCGGACCCATCAAAACGATGGCGGCTAAATCAATTCCGGGATTCAAAAAGTTTGAAGACATCTGGGACGAACGAGCACCCTTGGGCTGGGATGTCACGAACGGTGAACCAGTAGCACGCGCTGTCATTGCGTTACTTTCTGATTGGTTCCCCGCAACAACGGGATCAATGATCCACGTTGATGGCGGATATCACGCCACTGGTGCGTGAGTTAGTTTTTACAGACCGCTTCGTTCCAAGATGTGGATGCCACAGGCTGAGCCCAAACCAATGACATGGGCGAGGCCGACCTTGGCGTCCTTGATCTGACGGTCGCCAGCTTCGTTACGTAAGTGATGGCAAACTTCCCAAATGTTGGCGATTCCAGTTGCGGCAATCGGGTGACCCTTTGATTCGAGCCCGCCTGAAACGTTGACTGGCATCGAGCCGTCACGCCAGGTTGCACCACTCATGAAGAAGTCGACTGCGCCACCCTCGGGGCACAACATCAAGTTGTCGTAGTGCACGAGTTCAGCAGTCGCGAAGCAGTCATGAAGTTCAACGAGGTCAAGATCGCTTGGTGACACGCCAGCTTGCTCGTAAGCAATCTTGGCCGCGTTACGCGTCAACGTATTGACGTCGGGGAGAATCTGGCAAGCCTCTTCATAGGGATCGGTTGTGAGTACTGATGCCGAAACCTTGATGGCGCGACGTTGCTGTTCTTTCGACAACGTCCGGAGAACCTCACCAGAAGTCACGACTGCAGCGGCTGCGCCGTCACAGTTTGCTGAACACATCGGTCGAGTGTTTGGATACGCGATCATCATGTCATTCATGATTTCGTCAAGGGTGAATCGCTTTTGGTAAGCAGCCATCGGATTCAAAACCGAGTGGGCATGATTCTTTTCGGAAATCTTGGCGAACAGTTCGAAGGAAACTCCGCCGTACTTGTGGCCGTATTCCATTCCGACTTGAGCGAATGTTCCAGGCATGGTGTCGGTTCCGATGCGACCGTCAGTTGGAAGCACGCTTCCGAAACGTCCACGTGGTTCAAACTTGTTGCCATCCTTCTTGGAAGTACCGCCACCACCGAGCAAACCTGCGCCGGACAACTTTTCGGCACCGACTGCGAGACCCATGCGAACTTCGCCTGACTTGACCGCCATGATGGCTGTACGTAAAGCGGTTGCACCAGTCGCGCAGGCGTTGGCGACGTTGTACACGGGGATGCCGGTCTGACCGATCTGCTTTTGCAATTGCTGACCGAAACCTGCACCAGCACCCATGAGGTTTCCGGCGGCCAAGATTCCGATGTCGGCCATGGTGACGCCGGCATCAGCTAATGCAGCAATCGCTGCTTCTGATCCGAGGTCAACAATGTCCTTATCGGAATGCTTACCAAACTTGGTCATTGCAATTCCGAGGATCCAGATGTCGTCACTTGCCATGATGATTGCCTTCGCTTTCGTTGTTGAAAATGTTTACGTCGTGAAATGTGTGAGAGTTAAAAAATCAGGCTGGTTCGAAACCGAAACCAATGGCTTCAGTTCCTTCTTCGTCGGTTCCGATACTGAAAGTGGTCAAGCGCAACTTCATACCAAGCGTGACCTTTTCTGGGCTCGGCTCGGTATTCACTACATTGCCGCGAACGCTGGTTCCACCACAATCAATGATTCCTGCGACAAAGGGAACAGGTACGCCGGGTGCAGCGAAAGCAACAATTGTGAACGACTTCAAGATTCCGTCAGTCGAGATTGCGACCTTTTTGAAATCATTCTTGAAACACTTCGCGCACGCATTGCGACGATCAAAGAAGCGAGCACCACATGAGGTGCACTCGTTCGCGACGAGATGCGGCTTGTCGCCAAGCTCTAGGTAGTCAACGTGTGGGATTGTCTTAGTCATTGTGGCTCCGATGAACGCTTGTGAGAACAGACTTACCCTAAACCCTGTTGGGCTCAGATCTGAAACCCTTGTGGTCGCTTCACCATTTCGTTTTCACCATTTCGTTTTCACCATTTCGTTTTCACCAATGTCCGAGGTGGACAACCTCAGATACCGGCCGGCGGGCACGGGTCATCGGTGAACCGCTCGGTTGATCGTCAGGATGGCGAAAACCCACGGCAATGGCTCCGACACACTCCACCGTTGCCGGGACAGCGAAGGCATCTAGGGTGACTCGTGGGTCGCCAAAGAGCCCAAACAACAAGGCTCCCCAACGCTTCTCTTCAATGAGAAGTAAGAGGTTCTCAGCAGCCATTGCGGCATCCGTCAACCAAAAAGGTGTGACCCACTTGTCGGCCTGTTCGAGGCCGTGCTGGGCTTTATCGGGTTTGCTGTAACGCTCGGTGTACGCCTCGTGATCGCCAAGGATGAGGATGACCGCCGTTGCGTCAAGGACCCCAGGAGCGGTCGAGCCAAACCAGGTGGCGGCTTGGGAAACCTCCCAAAATTTTGTGAGATCGTCACCAGTCAAAACAAGAAAATGTGAACCCTGTGAAAACCCAGCTGATGGCGCTCTCAGGGCCAATTGGCACAAGGTAGTCAATTCAGTATCGGACGGACCGTTCAGAAAACGTCGGGTCATGCGCCGACGGCGCAACAGAATCTCGAGAGGACTCGAAGAATTCGGGTTACTTGAGTTTGCCAAGTTTGAGCAGATCCTCGGTCATGGTCCAACCATGAATAATCAAACAGCCGCCGACGGCTGGATTGACCCCGGCGAACAACTCAGCGATTTCTGGCTTGATCTTGTCGGCCTTGGTTGATTCGTGATCGAGGAATCCCGACAAACCCTTTTTGGCCACAATGAAAGTCTTCTCGTCATAATTGGCGTCAACGCCGAATCGACGCGCCAACCGTCGTCCCCACGCGCGTTCTTCACCGACTGCACGGTGTCCAGGACGAGGAATCAGTTCAGTGAGTTGTTTGAAGGCTTCAAGTCCTTCGGCATTCAGGAATCGACTACCGACCACGACGTCCTCATCAGGAAATGCCATGAGAGCTCGATGGAAAGCTTCGGCCATCAATCCCTTGAGAATCTGGTCGCGCTTTGATGAGCGTTTGACGCTCATCAATCCGAGCAAGACACAAGGTGTTCCGCCGATGCGCTCGAGAGTGGAAAAAGTAAAACCTTGAACTTTGCCAGCTTCGACTGAGGTGGTGCACAGCACCCAATCCTCTTTGGCCTTGACGAGACGCTCCATGTCAAAAGAGCCACCCATGGCAACCATGTCTTCGAGTTGAGCCTCCGTGAGAGCCGCACAATCTATTGTTTCGACTTCAACGGACATGAAAACGGCTTCTCTCTGAGTGGACCCGGAATGAACGGATCCGTAAATGAACTTTGTCTATTCTGCCACTTGGGAGGTCGTTCAAGCGAAACGACCTGCTCCCTCGGGCGAAATAACGACTTAGCGGACCACTCCGGAACCAAATGCAACCCGTAAGGGTGGAATGACACGGTCGATGTCAACCATGAATTCGGCTCCCAATTTGAGGATCTTTGCATCGCCGATATGCAAAAAGACATACGACGGTCCGGGATATTTCGACAAGATCGATTTCAGTCTGGCAACATTTTCGGGATCGAGGGCCACCGCCGGGAGATTCAGTCGCAACTCGGGTTCGCGATTGGAGAGTTGCAATGGGGTGATTTCCATCGTGGCCACACTGATGCGGTCATCTTGACGGTTCACGCGACACTTCACCGAGATAATCGCGTCGTCCACAATTTTATGACCATGTGCCTGCAATGTCTTTGTGAAGACGGTGAGTTCTACTCCCCCGTACAAATCTTCGAGATGCACGATGGCCATCGGGTCGCCCTTCTTGGTGACCTTACGTTCGACCTTGGTGATGATGCCCGCCAAAGTCCAAATGGACCCATTCTCGGCTTCGGCCAACATGGCAGTTGTTGTTGTCGAATGCTTGTTGAGCGATGACTCATGACCAAACAAAGGATGATCGCTGATGTACAGACCGAGCATTTCTTTCTCGAACTTCAGCTTGATCGACTTGTCGTATTCGTTCTCGGGTATCGGAATATCAAGATCGAATGATGGGTCGGTGTCGGTATCAATGGAGTCGAACAAACTCATGACTCCTTGGTCGGCCTCGGCTCGGCGTGACACGGTGTCATCAACGATGTTTTCAAAGACTGCCATTAAGCCTTGGCGCGGATGACCCAAACTGTCGAATGCCCCAGCCTTGATGAACGATTCAACCGCTTTCTTGTTGAGGCAATCGGTCGGAACTCGCATGGCGAAATCGTGAAAGGATTCAAATGGACCATTGGCGTGGCGTTCGGCGACGATGCGTTCGCAAATCGCGTGACCGACTCCTTTAATTGCTGACAAACCGAAGTGAATAACTCGCTCGTCAACCTGTGGTGTGAAGTCAACATCGGAGACATTGATATTTGGTGGGCCGACGGTTATTCCGCCGGTACGAGCATCGACGAGGTAACCAGCTGCCTTATCAAGATTGTCTTTGACGCTTGTGAGCATTGCGGCAAAATACTGAACTGGATAGTTGGCTTTGAGAAATGCCGTTTGGTAACAGATGTATCCGTAACCAAATGAGTGGCTCTTGTTGAACGCATAGTCGGCAAAGTTTTCGATGATGTCAAAAAGTTGTTTGCCGAGGATGTCGCCGTATCCCGAAGTCTCGCAGCCTTGTTCGAATTTAGAACGCTCTTTCTCCATGAGCGCACGTTCTTTTTTGCCACAAGCTTTACGTAAGTTGTCGGCTTCAGCCAATGAATAACCAGCGAAACGTTGTGCAACACGCATCACGCTCTCTTGATAGATCATGAGACCGAAGGTGTCACCTAAAACTTCTTCGGCGTCAGGGTGGAAATACTCGACTTTCTTGCGACCGTTCTTGCGGTCGGCGAAATCGTAATGCATGTTGACGCCCATTGGACCAGGTCGGTACAGGGCTATAACAGCCGACACATCTTCAAAACTGGTGGGAGCCATCGCTCGGAGCAATTGCTGCATCGGCGGAGATTCAAGTTGGAATACACCGACGGTGTCGCCGCGCGACAAAAGTTCGAAAGTCTTTGCATCGTCGAGCGGAATCGCATCAACATCAAAGTTGGGTTCTGCCAGTCGGATCAAAGCCATCGCATCGGTAATGACATCCAGATTACGCAGCCCGAGGAAGTCCATTTTCAGCAGCCCGAGTGATTCAACGCCATGCATTTCGAACTGCGTCGTCACTTGCGATTCTTCAATGGGTTTGCCCGCTTCGGGCTTACGCTGCAGCGGCAGATATTCCGTCAATGGTTCTTTCGAAATCACCACTGCTGCCGCGTGGATTCCGGTTGATCTCTTTAGACCTTCAAGACCTTTGGCAACATCAATGACTTGCCGCATATCTTCTTCGGACTCGTAGATGTCTCGAAGTTCTTGAGCTGCGTGATAACCGTCTTTGTATTTGGGATCAAGCTCGAGACAATATTTGAGCGGTGTATCGCGACCCATGACAAGCGGCGGCATCGCTTTGGCCAATTTGTCACCCACCGCATACGGGTGACCTAGAACTCGGGCCGCATCGCGAACTGCATTACGTGCCTTGATCGTTCCGAAGGTAATGATTTGTGCGACATGCTCTCGGCCGTAAGTGTCAGTCGCGTAGTGGATCATTTGCTCGCGATAGCGCGAGTCAAAGTCCATGTCGATGTCGGGCATTGAAATACGACTTGGATTCAAAAAGCGTTCAAATAGTAGGTCGTAACGAATTGGATCGATCTCGGTGATACCTAAGCAATATGCCACTGCGCATCCGGCGGCTGAACCACGGCCCGGACCAACACGAATGCCTTGTTCCTTGGCGTATCGAATGAGGTCCCACACGATTAAGAAATACGAAGCAAAGCCCATATCGCAAATGACTTTTGTTTCATAAGCAAGACGTTCAATGGTCGATGGCGCCAATTTGTCGCCCCATCGTCGCTTCGCGCCTTCACGGGTGAGGTGATCTAGATAAGCGGCGTCATCGGCGAATCCAGCGGGAAATTTAAAGTTCGGTAGCTGTGGTTTGCCGAACTCGATGGTGACATCGGCACGTTCGGCGATCCAGAGCGTATTGTCGCAGGCTTCCGGAACTTCGCGGAAAACATAGCGCATTTCGTTTGATGTTTTGAGATAGTGCTCGGTGCCCTCGAAGCGGAATCGTTTCGGATCGTTGATCATGGAGTTGGTCTGCACACATAACAATGCATCGTGTGCATCGCTGTCATGACGATGCACATAGTGAGAGTCATTTGTTGCAATGACGGGTGCACCAATTTCTTGGGCGATCTGAAGCAATTGCGGGTTGGTCTTGGTTTGGGCGGCGAGACCGTGATCTTGAATCTCAACAAATAAATTGTCTTTACCGAATATTTCTTGCAGACGAGCCGCTTTGATTTTGGCGTCTTTGTAATCGTCCTTTAAGAGGGCCTGCAAGACGTGTCCGCCGAGACAACCGGTCGTAGCAATCAGACCTTCGTGGTATTTCTCGAGCAATTCCCAATCCATGCGGGGCTGGTAGTAGTAGCCCTCAAGAAATGCAAGGCTCGACAGCTTGATGAGGTTCTTGTAGCCAATGTTGCTTTCAGCGAGCAAGGTGAGGTGGTAATAGAGCTTGCGTCCACCTTCGGTGTCTCCGCCCGAGTCGTCAACTTGCCCGCGTCGGCTGGGACGTTCAAATCGAGTTTCGTAAGCCATATAGGCCTCGGTGCCGATAATCGGCTTGACACCCTGAGCGCGACACTCTTTATAAAAGTCGAGGACCCCGTACATGTTGCCGTGGTCGGTCATTCCTAAAGCTGGTTGACCGTCAGCCACCGCCTTGGCGACGAGCTCGTCGAGTTTTGCCGCACCGTCAAGCATGGAAAACTCGGTGTGAACATGGAGATGGGTGAAAGAGTCGCCCAACACCAACCTCCTAACGTCTCGGTAGAACCCGACTCATTCGGGTTCCAAATCTCATCAATGTGGTTTAGGAACAGTAGCAGTGGCCTAGAGGTAAGTTCCTGGGAGTCCGGCGTGGTTAGCGTCGTTTCCTGCTGTCTGGTCGCCGCTAGCAGGGTTGATTTGGCGGAGTTGCTCGAATTGTTGGCGGGCCGCCATTTGCTGGGCAAACAATGTGGCCTGAATGCCATGGAAAAGGCCCTCGAGCCAACCCACCAGCTGGGCTTGTGCAATTCTCAACTCACCCTCACTAGGGATGCCATCTGAAAAGGGCAAAGCCAGCATGCGGAGTTCTTGTTGGAGGTCGGGTGACAAAGCATCGGCAAGTTCGACGACCGAACGTTCGTATATTTCGGCGAGTCGTTCACGGCTTCCGGCATCGAGTTGTGACGTTCGAACTTCTTCTAACAACTGTTTGACCATTGAGCCGATTCGCATGACTTTGGCCGGCTCGGTGACTGATTCGGTGACTGGCTCGGTGACTGGCGCGGAAGGAATGATGTTGGCGTTGTTGTTGACTTCAGATGTACTCATACAGGTTCATATTTTCACACAGATTTAGTCTTTGTTCAGACCGTTCGAGCGAGAAACGGAACAAACATTTCATCTGCGGTCAACGAACCGTGTCGACATACGAGGCTAAAAGGTCCAGAATCTAGAGGATCATCAAATGTGGTGGCGGTAAATGGCACGAGTGCCACATCGCCGAGACGTCGTTTGACTTGATCAGCGATTCGCCCACCTCGTGCTGGCCCGAGCCAGGCTTCTTCAACGACCTGATCTCGCGACGCAACCCATGCAATATCGCTGTACGAGTCAGTGGCAATCTGAAGAAGTTCTGATTCTTGACCGCGTTTTGCATGGAGCCAACGAAAACGCCCTTCACCAGATTGATGGTGCAGCGTTGCCTTGATGTCATCAGATAAGTGGACGACGTTGTCGTTCACTTGTACTTGACCGTGATCGGCAGTGATTGCCAGCGTTGTGCCAGAAGGCAAGGTGTTGAGCAACGATCCAACTAGCCAATCGGTCGCGGCTATCTCGGCGTCGTAATACGCGCCGAATCCGCGTTCATGCGCGATCTTGTCGACTCCGTCGTAATAGGCATAGACAAATTTTTCACCAGAAGAAATCAAGCTTGCACATTGCGCAACAATTGAACTTGCGGCTCGCCAACCACATGGTCGACTCCCCCGTAAATGTGCCTCAGTAAATGCTGAACCTTCAAGTTCGGCACGACTGACAACAGGGATCGTCATACCAACAAAAGGTGGGATGGGTTGCACCGATGCTGGCGGATGGACCTTGCGTAAGTCGCGTGTATCGGACCACCAACGTAATGAATTCATGATTGAATCGCCCATGTCCATGCGATAGCCGACAATTCCGTGTTCGGCTGGAGAAGCACCCGTGACAAGACTTGTCAATGCGCTTGCGGTGGTACTGGGTGCAATTGTCGTTATTGAACCACCAACGAGCGACATCAGGTTGGGTGCGATGTGTGCATGACGTTGTAACTGCTCGTAACCCAAGCCGTCAATCACCAGCAACACGATGCGCTCGGCATCTTGCAAAGGTTGTGGAAACCAATTGGGACGCCGCCCAGAAGTACCTAAAAGGCAGCCTGGAATAATTCCGGTCAGATTGGCACCCGAATAATCGGGAATGACTGGAACGGGTTGCATAGGACCATCTTTCACCATCAGATGACGATTTGCCTGCATTGTGACACATTGTTGAGATCGGTTTAAGACGATTGAGAGTTGATTGAGAGTTCGTCCAGATTGGTTAATTCGTATTATCGGGTCTTCAACCTCCTACGATGAGAACGTGCGTGTTTCAACGAGGGGTGACTATGCCTGCCGGGCCTTACTGTCTCTGACCTTGCATGCAGGTGAACCTGGACCCACTTCGGTGCGAGATATTGCTGACCGCACCGGTCTTCCTCAGCCTTACCTCGAACAAATCTTGTTGGCTCTTAAGGGCGCTGGTTTGGTGAAGTCAAAGCGTGGAGTTGGCGGCGGCTATACCTTGGCGCGTTTGCCCGAAGAGATTCGTTTGAACGACATTATTTCTGCCGTTGATGGTCCGATTACTTTGGGCGATTTTGGTGAACCTCATCAGGACGGTTCTTGTGACCACGAAGGTCAATGTGTTTTGCTCGCCATCTGGAAGCACACCGGCGACCACATGCGTGAACATCTCGCCGGATTTACTTTGGCCAATGTCGCTGATGCAGCTAATGGGAAGGTCTCTTGGCCTGAGACCAACCACCACGATTGATCTGTGGCAGCGAAATTAATTGGTGCGTACTTGTTTGGCGATTGCTGAAAGCACGCCGTTCACATAACGACCCGAGTCGTCAGTACTAAAAGTTTTCGCTAGATGCACAGCTTCATCCAAAATGACTGCTTTCGGAATATCGTCGCGCTTTAAGAGTTCAAAAGTTGCCATTCGCAAAATATTGCGATCGAGACAGGGCATACGTTCAATCGTCCAACCATCGGCATGCTGAATAATGATGCCGTCAATCTCGGAAGCTAAATCAGAAACACCACGAACGATGAGAGCGGTGACCTGATCTGGATCGTCAACCAAACCAGCCAACACGGCATGCCCATCTAAGTTTTTGGTATCGGCTTCGTAAAGGAGTGTCAAAGCCCGCTCACGAGATTGTGAACGAGGATCGACATGCGATGAACGCGATCGACGTGATGCCACGATCAGACTCGCGTCAAATATTCGCCTGAACGAGTATCAACCTTAACTTTGTCACCGATGTTGACGAACAAGGGAACTTGAATGGTCTTACCAGTTTGCAATTCGGCAGGCTTGCGAGCTCCGGAAACACGGTCACCTTGGATTCCGGGTTCGGTATTCGCGATCAGCAGTTCAACCGAAGCCGGAATTTCAACCGAAACAATGTCGTTGTTATGGGTGGCAATGATGGCGATCATTGATTCGATGATGTAGTCGGCGGCGTCGCCGAGTGCGACGGGCGCAACATTGATCTGGTCATACGACTCCGTGTCCATGAAGACGTAGTCGTCTCCATCGCGGTACAAGAACTGCATGTCCTTCTTTTCGAGCATGGCCTGCTCAACGCGGATTCCGGCGTTAAAGGTTTTTTCCAAAACGTTGCCAGTTTTGAGGTTGCGCAGTTTGGTGCGCACGAAAGCTCCACCCTTGCCGGGCTTGACGTGCTGGAATTCGATGACCGTGAAAAGTCCGTTGTCGAGTTGCAGCGTGATACCGTTTTTCAGGTCGTTAGTTGTAATGGCGGGCATGTTGGATCCTTGGGAGAAGTGTTCAATATTCGGCAACCATGTTCGGTGATGACCACGAGGTCTTCAACACGGAAACCGCCGAACCCCCCACGATAGAGCCCAGGTTCGACAGTCACGACATCTCCAGGTTGAAGAATTGCCGGTCCTGAGGAATTTATGAAGGGCTCTTCATGGATCATGAGTCCGACGCCGTGCCCAGTTCCGTGGGTGAAATATTGCTCAAGGCCAGCCTCAAGGAGCACTTTTCGACACGCAGCGTCGATCTCGGACACCTGAACACCTGGTCGACACGCCTCGACCCCAGCCTGCTGTGCCGCTCGAACTGCCTCGTACCAATCGGCTTGTTCAGAACTCATGGGGCCAACAACAAAAGATCGGGTCATATCCGAGTGGTAGCCAGCCACCAAGGCTCCGACATCGATGATCACAGTGTGACCATCTTCAATTTTTGTGGTCGTCGGGTGATGATGTGGGCGGGCCGAATTCGTTGGTCCCGACGCCACGATCGTGTCATATGAGGGTCCGTCGGCTCCGAGTTTACGCATGGTGTACTCAAGTTCGTCGCGAACGTCGTTCTCGGTGACACCTTTGGACAACAAAGGCAAGCATTGTTGCAATGCGTGATCAGCGATCAGGCAAGCCGATTCAATGAGTCGTATTTCATTTTGGTCTTTTTGCCGCCGAAGGAACTTGATCGATGAATCACACGGAATCAGTGTCGACGAAAGTTCGCCTTGAAGAGCCCGAAAGTTTTGATATGTCAATTGCGAATCTTGAAACTGAACGTTCACCGAACCTTTCGTTATTGTCTCGGTTGCTTTTTGCATTGCGGAATGGGTTCGACATTCAATGACCTCAACCACTGCGTGATGCGCATCAATTTCGGCGTGTGCCTGCTCGACATAGCGGCCATCGGTTAGCAAAAACAATTTATGGTGATGTGCGACCAACCAGGCATGTGAACCAGAAAAACCAGTGATCCAACGAATATCGGCAAGATCAGTCATCAGACAAGTTTGTGAAGAACCAAGATCGATGACTTCGAACAACCTCTGAGCACGCATCAGCGATGTATGCACCGTCAGCCTTCAATCACTTGAGAAGTCGGGCTATTGCAGTCACTGCTAGTTCGTATCCCAATAACCCGAGACCAGCGATTGTGCCGTTGGCGACGGGAGCGATCACACTGGTGTGTCGCCAGGGTTCGCGGGCGTTGGGATGAGAGATATGA
>Ga0255105_1000085_pt1 | contig 23397 bp, 17 predicted proteins | sample Law_Cont_RepA_8h_FD_188455 | JGI IMG/M metagenome (GOLD analysis project Ga0255105, IMG submission 188455) | Freshwater microbial communities from St. Lawrence River, New York, United States - Law_Cont_RepA_8h | ecosystem: Environmental > Aquatic > Freshwater > River | place: USA: New York... | reverse complement strand
GAGTACGGCGAGATCCAGCACGGCGAGAGCGCCGTCGAGCTCCTCTCCGACAGCAGCAGCGACGAGGAGCCGGCGGGGGGCGCGTCGGTCTCCGCCGCGCGCGTCGCCAGGGGCCCCTTTGGGGCCCCCAGGGGCCCCAAAGGGGCCCTCCCGCCGCGCGAAGCTGCCGCGCCAAGCTACGTCGTTATCTCGAGCAGCGAGGCGCCCTCCGAGCACTCCGAGCTCTCCGCCGAGGACGCCCCCGAGGACGCGCCCGCCGCGCGCTGGGTGCGCCGCGTGCACCGGCGCTGAAAATTATTTAACACGTATATAAGACAGGTTTATTTAGAAACACAATGGCAACAAATCTTATCGATAACGTCACCACGATGTATGAGAGCCTCAAAGATGCTGTCGATCAAGCACGCGAACTTTACGAAAACGCGCAGACACAGGTGAAGAGCACTGAAGAAGCGCGCCTTCAGTCATACAAGGAGCTCATACGTTTGAATGAGATAAACAATGCGGCCGTAGAGGCTCATGAAAAAGCAACACAGATCGAATCCAAACAAAAGGAACGTTACGAGGCGGCAAAAGCAAAGCTCGAAGAAGTTCATGACAAGCTGACAAAGCTAATCGGAGCACCTGCGCAAGTAAACGCGTCAGGAAAGGCGCCAGAAGTCGCGCTGTCTAAGCCAGAGGTCGCGCAAAAGGACGCGCTGTCTCAGCCAGAGGTCGCGCCAGAGGACGCGCTGTCTCAGCCAGAGGTCGCGCAAAAGGACGCGCTGTCTCAGCCAGAGGTCGCGCCAGAGGACGCGCTGTCTCAGCCAGAGGTCGCGCAAAAGGACGCGCTGTCTCAGCCAGAGGTCGCGCAAAAGGACGCGCTGTCTCAGCCAGAGGTCGCGCAAAAGGACGCGCTGTCTCAGCCAGAGGTCGCGCAAAAGGACGCGCTGTCTCAGCCAGAGGTCACGCCAGAGGACGCGCTGTCTCAGCCAGAGGTCACGCCACCACCCGCGCGGCCTAAGCCAGACAAGCGCGGGCGCGAAGAGAGTAACACCTCCAAGAAAGAAAAAGTGGCGAAAGAACCAGCGACGAAGAAGTACCAGCGCCTACGACAAGTCAGCGACAGCGAGTAAAACCCACCGCCCCCTCTGCGGTTCTTTCCGCCAGCGCCGTCAGGCGCATCCAGCGCCGTCAGGCGCATCCTTGTTTTAATAAACGCAATTTGCGATTCACCCGTCTCCCCATCAGCACTCCATACGGGTGGCCTACTGTCAACGCCAACAAGTTCCCATCTTCCCGAACCCACCGCACATCTCGCAAACTCTGCGCGCATGCCCAACGTGCCATAGTCCTTGAATCTCACAGCACACGGCCGAAAAAAAAGTTCGCCCTCGAGCCGCGCACGCGGCGCGCACGCGCGAAAATGCCGCCCGCCCGCCGCGCGAAGCGCAAAGCCGCCGTGCCCGGCGACGTCGCGAGCAAGCGCTCGCGCGCGATGCACGAGCGCGCGAGCCTCGACAGCATCCGCGCGCTGCTGCGCGACTTCGAGGGCGCGGCCCCGGAGCGCAGCAGCGTGTGGCTGTGTCTGGAGAGCGTGCTCGACTCCACGCCCTTCGGCCCGTCGCTGCTCAAGCACGGGCAGCCGGGGGCCACCGACAGCGTGTCGGTCGTCACGCGCGCCTACGAGGAGAAGTTCCTGCGCGAGTGCCACCTCCCCGAGGACACCCCGTGCGTCATGGGGGAGTTCTGCGAGTGCCAGGCCACCGCGGGCTTCACCGGCGTCGCGTTCGTGCTCCCGACGGTCTCGAACGTGAACCCGCGCATGTGCGTGCTCTGCATCCGCAAGACGACGCAGATGCTCTTCTACCGCATCGTCGCGAGCGGGCTCTCGACCTCGCAAATGGTGCAGTTCTACGGCAACATCGCGGGCGTCCCCGGAGAGTACAGCGAGCGCGCCATGCTCGTCGTGCCGCCGGGCGGCCCTGTGCACTGCATGCCGCTCCCCGTCGTCGCGCACCAGCGAAACCGCTACTTCGCCGTCGCCGGCGCCGACGGCGTGCGCCGCATCGGCCAACGCGACGTCTACTACGAGAATTTTCAGTAGCGCCCAGCACTTGCGAGGCGCTTGGGACGGGCGACATGCCCGCGCTGCTCTTCACGGGCGGCGTCTTCTCCCAGGCTGCCGTGCTCGGGCCGACACCCGCCGTGCCTCCCGGCGCGTGTCCCCCCCGGGCCCCAGAGGGGCCCACGCCCGCGGCAGGGGCCCCAGAGGGGCCCACGCCCGCAGGCTTCGCGGGCTGCGCCGCGGGCTGCGCCTGCGCCGCCGGCAGCGCCTGCGCCGCCGCCGCCGCCGCCGCCGCGCTCCACCCCGCGCTGCGCGCCGAGCTCGCGCGGCTGCTCCTCGCCGAGAAGCAGGAGGCGGGCGCCGCGCTCTCCGCCAAGCTCGAGCGCCTCGACGCGGTGCTCTTCTGCTCGCTGCTGGCGCCCGCGCTCCAGCCGCGCTTCCTCGCGCTGCTCGAGCCCGCGCACCTCCCCGGGCGCGGCCGCGTGCAAGACATCGGCCACATCGTGCGCCGCATGCTCCTGCGCAGCGTCTCTAGCGACGTGCTCTTCCGCATGTACACCCACAGCATGCCCTTCGTCAAGCACAACCGCATGCAGTTTCCGGCCTTCAAGCACGTTGCCCTCCAGGACATGCAGCATATGCTCGTCGCAATCCAGAACCTCACGCTCGGCAGCGCGCAGGGCGTTGCCAAGATGCCCGTGTGGACCACCCGCCGCCAGCTCATGCGCTTCTTCCACGAGCTGCTCACGCGCGGCTCCGCCGCCGACCTCCACGTCTTCCTCGCGTCCCACCTCTACCTCCTGCGCCTCGCGCTCATAGAGCAGTTCATCGTCTTCACCAACCGTTACATGCCCCTCGAGGTCAGCCTCATGCGCTGCTTCATCGACCCGTCCTACGACCACGCGCGCGTCTCGCGCCTCGTGCGCTACATCGTCGACAACTTCCGCATCAGCGCCCTCCAGGAAGACCTCGACTTCGCGCGCCTCGAGGCCAAGGCCCAGACTGCGATCGAGCGCTGCAACCGCACCTGCCGCAGCATGCAGAACTTCCACCACATCCGAGAGGGCCAGCGCAACGCCGCCGCCCACGAGCCAACCTTCGCCGCCGCCATGCGCGTCCCGCGCCTCGCAGGCCTCGACGGCCTCGGCCTCCTCGCTGCCACGCGCACGCAACCCCTGCTCGCCCTCGCTGCTGCACACGACGTCCAGAACCGCATCGTGCGCTTCCAGCTCCCCGTCGAGCTCCAGCACCAGCAGTACGCACTCGTCCGCGCCTCCAAGCTCGAGGGCTTCAAGCACCGCTCGCTCCTGTACGTCTGCCTCCGCTGCCATGAGCAGCACCCCACCTCTGCCGGCAACATGCGCCTCATCCACGGCCAGTCCCCGCTCTGCGTCCACTGCCTCTCCAACTCCTTCACCGTCTGCATTCAGACCCTCGGCTGCATCGTGCGCGTCCGCAGCACCTCCTACTACTTCTGCCGCTTCTGCGCCAGTGTGCACGCGTGGAGTGGCTCCGCCGCCGCCTTCTACAGGTGCGCAGAGCAAAGCGAGAGTCTCGCGCGCCCCCTCCTCGCCCAGGGCTGCGTCGTCTGTCTCCGCGCCCAGGGCTGCACCGCCGTCCCGGTCTTCGACTCGCGCCTCGGCGTTCGCACCCACGCCTTCCTCTGCGGCCGGCACATGCCTGCAGCTGCGCAGCTCGAGTATTGTCACGACGCCGTCGCGCTCCGCGAGCTGCTGCGCGGCCGCTTCGCGTGAGCGCGTAAGCGTGAGCGCGTGAGCGTAGGGAGCACTGACTGAGGATATTTTACTATATTTTACTCAATAAACACCATCAATAAAATCACATCAATAAAATCACATCAATAAAATCACATCAATAAAATCACGCCTCCCAGGGCTCGCGCTAGCACTCCCCGCACGCCACGCACTCCAGCGCGCTCTCGTTCCGCACGTAGAAGCCGCTCTCGCAACGGTCCCCGCACGCCTGCGCCTGCGTGTCGCGCACAGTCTCCCCCGTGCACGGCCGGTACAGCGCCGTCATGCGGTACTTGTCCACGTCGCAGAGTTCGCACAGCCGGCAGCAATCTAATTTGAACACGTCGTACCCGAAGCTCATCTCCGCGCGGTGCAGCCTGAACCCGCTCTCGGGTTCGAACTTGCAGCCCGGCGCCTCGGTGTCGAAAAAGTGCCCGTTCGGACAGTACGCCCCGAGGTGATAAAAAGGCTTGAACTTCACGTCCACGTCCGGGTGCTCCGCCGCCCTCTTCGCCAGCGCCTCATCCTTGGTCAGCGTCTTCGTCTTGAAGCCCAGCGGCACTGGCTCCCACCACTCGAACGTCTCCTTGCCCCCACACCCTAGCACCGCGTAGATGCCGCTCGTGTTCTGCACCCACGTCGGGCACCGCCGGCACACGTAGTTCGCCAACACCCGCCCGCGTCGCTCCGCGGCGAGCGGGAAGCATCCACGCAGCCCCTCCTCGTGCCAGAGGAACTGGGCGCCCTCGCACTGCGTCGCGCACAACTCGCAGGTCCCCTCCGGCGGGTCCGGGCCCCCGAAGCGATTACACCCGCGGTTGTACCGGTGGTCGCTGCACACCTTGCACTCGACGCAGTGCCCGTGGTGCTTCAGCTCCCACCCCGCCAGCACTGCGCTCGCCGCGCTCGCCGCGCTCGCCGCGCTCGCCGCGCTCGCCGCGCTCGCCGCGCTCGCCGCGCTCGCCGCGCTCGCCGCGCTCGCCGCGCTCGCCGCGCTTGCCGCGCTCGCCGCGCTCGCCGCCGCCAGCGCCTGCGCCCCCAGGGCCTGCAGCTTCTGCACGCGCCAGATACCGCCCTCCGCCTTTCGCGCCCAGAGCTCCGCCGTCGCCGCACCAGCGCCGCACCCCTGGCTGTACATATACCGCATCTCGCAGAAAGCTTCGCAGCGCTTCACCTCGCACCGCCGCGTGCCGTTCGCGAAGAGCTCATAGTCCACCGCGTGCAGTGCAGCCACCGGGCCATCCCCGTGCAGCTGCCCCTTCCACCGCACAGCCGCTGCCGTCTTCACGCGGTCTTCGCCCTCGACATCCACTCTCAACGCGCCTGCGTTCCACAACAACCTCCGCCGCCGCAGCTCATTGCACTTGATGTTGAAGTGCTTGTAGTGCCAGCGATTCCTCACCCGGAACTTAAAGTTGTTCTCGTTGTACCACGGCTCAATCGCGTTTTGATACCCTTCCTTATCATGGAGGAACGCCCGCCACACCACCTCCGGCTCGAAAACCTTGCACTCGTCGCACGCCTCGCACTTTTTCGTCGTCGTGTTATAGAACTCACCGCGCGGTACTTCATCATCTTCACCGTTGCACATCAAACACCGCGCCTCATTATTGTCCATAAGCGGCCGCTCGATCGCCGTGCACGGCAAGCACACACGCCAGTCATCGTCTTCCGCTGTATCCGTGCGCAGGCAGTAGTTATTTTCGAGAGCGAAAGGACGGTCCGTATTATCCCTCCTCTTTTCCATGCATCCACGAAGCTCAGTTCCTTCCACACAACGAATGACCTTTGTATTGCCGAAGGGAAATTCCGTTGCCATGTCCGATGGCACGTCGATACAAACTTTCATACCCTCAGGCTTGTACAGGTTGACTCCACATGGTGCACAACAATCGTTTTTTGGCAAGATAGAAAATTGATTTTCTGACTTGAGAAGGTAACTGCTACACGGTAATTCCGTTTTTCTCTCACTGCCACCCGGACATTTTGCACACGTCGTGGCCAGTAGGGTTTCTTTAAGTTCATACTGTGCGCCCGGAGTCATCTGTATCTTTATCGTACTGACATTCAATAAAGTGAATGTTTCTTCTTCGCAAATCTGGCATTCGAATACAGATTGCTCTGCCGACCTATAAAAACCGTCATCGCATGGATGACAGCGGAGTTGAGACAACGTCCATTTATCGATCATTTTTGCGTTTGTTACCTGCTTAAGTTTAAAGAGCGCATCTCTGGCCTTACTGTTTACGGTATACTTTGTCAGATCACGGCGAAATTTATCAAAAAACGTTCCAGCAGGGCAAGATTGACAGACCTCGACAACATTGAAATCATAAATCAAATCTGAATTAAGCCACGAGATTTCATGAGAAAATCCAGTCGGAGGATCAATACCCTTTAACAAAAAGTCTTTCACCATCTTAATATTGTCAATTGTCTCCTGTAAATCTTCTTTGTTTAATTTTCCATCTTTTAAAACAGGTGATGCAAGAAGAGTTGTCCCGTCGGGACAAATCCTACAGGACCTCCTAGGTGCAGGCAACGTTGTGATTCTTTTATGTCTTTGATTCGCTGTGATGTATGCTTTATACACTTTTGCCTCATCCGTGTCGAGCCACTCTTTTGCGCTTACAGAGAACCCAATTGAAGACTGACGCAACAAAATTGGCGGTTCTGCAACTGTTCTATCACTATCAATCTCTGTAAAAATATCAAATGAATTGTCGTCTTGGATCATACTCCTGGAATTCAAGACTTTGATCGATATCGTATTTTTGGTATTTTTGTCGCTTTTCCACGCCAAGAAACACGATGTAAAGCAGCGTGTCTCTTGTTGTGCAGCAGTAGCGAGTTGTGTATTTTCACCACGAAAAATATCTAGTGAAATTGGGTCCACTGGATTCACAACGGTAAAGATAGGACACTGTTGGCATCCCTGCAAAGTTTCTTCTGAACCGGGTATGTTCACTGTTGCGTAATAACAGTCTTTCTCGGGTGGGGAAAAAAGTTGCTTCCACCAATCACCTGAAGTGAAATCTATGTAATCTACATTGTTATTTGATGGACAGAAACGCTGTTCTTCTGTGCGCGGCATTGTCTTCACAGTTTGATAACTTTGCAACGGACTCACTTTCTTGTAATACGTTCCGCGAGAGCACGGACCACAGATAAATGCCCGTTCTTGAAAAAACTCTTCTCCTATATTACTACAATATTCCCATGTTCCACACGCTCCGTTCCCGTAGCACTCTTTCGGACGGTCGTTGCAGTTGCATGTCCAAAATTTCCATGTTTTTGCCTGATATTGTCCTACACCACTGTTCGCATTCGTTTTGCAAACCAGTACCAAAACAGTCCAAACAAGCAAACCCAGGTGCGCGCCATGTTTTTGCATACCAACGGGTAGTAAAATACGACTTAGTGCGTTCACCAAGCAAATTTTCGCAAGTCAAGAGAAGGCCATTCTAAGAATAGATGTTTCAAGAAAACGAGTGCAAACATAGGACGCGATTTCAAAACTGAAACACGGTAACGCGACAGGCGCGTGCCCACGCGCGAATTGCCGTCAAAAAACAGAACATTCTTCTCGATCCCAGGCCGTACGTCACCGACTCAGCGATGCAGAACGTCATGCAGGCCTTCATGGCGCAAGAGGCCGCAGCCATCGAGAGCATCGAAATGAAGAGCGAGCGCAAGAAGGCGCAGCAGCGCATATACGCAAAGAAGCACTACGACGAACACAGAGAAGAAATCCTGTCCCGCCAGAGAGAGTACCGGGTCAGAAACCCAGAGCGCAGAAAGGAGTACGAAAAGGAGTATCGCGACCAGAACTCCGAGAAGATTCAGCAATACGCGAAGAATTACTACACCACAAACGCCAGCCGTCTGTCTGAATACCAGCGCACCTACCGCGCCGAGCACAGAAGCTACTTCTACAACTACCAAAAGCAGTACCGCACAACACACGCCGCTAAAATCGCCGAGTACCAGCGCGAGTACCGCCAGAAGCGAAAGCAGGCGCGCACGCAGGCCGCGCATGCTGCCGCCAGCGTCGCTGCGGGCGCACTGAACGCCTCCGCCGCCGCCGTCTATGCGGGCGCAAGCCTCGCACCCGCCGCAACATAGCGCACGCGCTGAGCGCATGCGTACCATGTAATGCTAAGTGCACTTACGCAGACCTAGAACAGATTTAGACTTAAACCTGTATGCTTCCATGATACACCCACGCGCACAGGCGCGAAGACAAAGTTAGGCATGCGATAATACATGTTTTTGGTATTTAACAAAGTATAATTAGAAACAATATGACGACTTTTGAGACCAATGTTATCGAGTCTATGACTGTGGAAGAGGCTGACTCTTCGTCCTTTGAGAAGCTTGTGAGACCTTTTGCAATGACATATTTCCGTCAGTTTACATACACGGACTTGCGGAAGTTAAAGCCAAAGGATGCCGACGACGACTTCCCCGCAGGGGATTCACAGAAGTGCGCCAGTGCAACAGCCTCAACGGAGGATAACCCTCTGAGTGCAGTGCAGGAGCATTGCATCATTTACTGTCTTGGAAAAATTCCTGAAAAAAAGCGAGGAAGCATCGAGGACTTCGACACCATCGTAGAGGATTTCAGTCCTATAATACAAACAGCGTTTGATGAAGTTTACCAAAAAGCTGACGAAAAAAGCAAAAGAGACGCTGCAGCGAAGAAAGTCAAGAGGACTCAGGAAGCTCAGGAGAAGGCTGTGCCTGATATCGCGAACGGCGGTGTTTCCAAGAAGGCCAAGAAACCCACTATTGAACTGACACCCGAGCAGGCAGCTGCCAAGGAAGCCGCTGCAAAGGAGCGCGAGACAGACAAGGCCGGCAAAAAGCGCCAGCATGAGGCAGATGCGCTTGACATCAAGGACAGTGGTGTTTCCAAGAAGCCCAAGGTTGAACGGACCCCTAAAGAGGAGGAAGCGCTAAGGAAAAGGCGCGAGAAAGACGCCGAACGCAGGGTTGCAAAGAAGGCGGCAGAAGCTCTTGAAAAAGAGCTTGACATCGTGCATGCCAAAGAAGTCGCCGAAGTAGAAAAGGAACTTGCGCCTCTTCAAGGCATTCTCAACAAATTCATGCATGAAGTGTTTGAAAACCTCATCATCAAGAAGTCCGGTGAGGAGGATCCGTATGACATATTGCCTTTTGAGCTGAAGAACATGGCATATGACATGAAAGAAATCGCATTTGAAAATCTTAATAAGCAAGACATCAGCCGGTTCAACAAGAGACCATTGGACGAACTTTTGGATCTGTTGGTCCAAGATATTTTCGAGACAATCGACATGCGCAAACAAGTTGATACTGACTTCATGAACAACAACTTTCCCATCTCCGACCCTTGGGTCTACAAGCAGCAGGTCGCGTCCGACACTTCTGCCGGCTGCGACGTCTCCGCCAACCCTTCTGCCCATGACAACAACGTGTCAGACTCCAGCTGCGACAGCGACGAGAACGCACACCTCTCTGACTCGGACAAACACGAGCGCGTCGCGAAAAAGGACGAGGGCGAACGCCTCTCTCACGTCGGATCCGACAGCGGGTGCGAATCGGATGGTGACCCCATTGTGGTCACTCCGGGTGCCGGCGGGTCTTACTCGAAGGACAAGTCCCCTCTGCGCACTCCGGGCACTCCGCCCACTCCTCTGGGCACTCCGGTCACACCGGGTGGTCCTTACTCACGCTGCGACAGCAACGAGGACGAACACCTCTCTGACGTCGGATCCAACAGCGGGTCTGACTCGGAGGACGAGTCCCGTCAGCGCACTCCGGTCACACCGGGTGGTCCTTACTCACGCTGCGACAGCGACGAGGACGAACACCTCTCTGACGTCGGATCCGACGGCGGGTCTGACCTGGAGGTCGCGAATCAGGACGAGGACGAACACCTCTCTGACGTCGGATCCGACGGCGGGTCTGACCTGGAGGTCGCGAATCAGGACGAGGACGAACACCTCTCTGACGTCGCATCCGACGGCGGGTCTGACCTGGAGGTCGCGAATCAGGACGAGGACGAACACCTCTCTGACGTCGGATCCGACGGCGGGTCTGACCAGGGGGACCAGTCCCGCCCGGACTCACCGGGATACTGAAGCGCGCTTCACGTCTTCAGCCCACTCTCTCGCAAACTAGCCACGCGAGTCACTGTACATATTTATTGAATAAAGATTCTTACTGATACCTTTCTTCGTCCCAAAGAACTGACACTCGCCCGCACCACGCCGCGCGCAGCACGCGGAGCACGCGCAGCACGCGAAGCACGCGCAGCATGCGCAGCACGCCCCACCGCGCGCCCGCGCGCCCGCGCCTACTTGTCCGCGCCGCGCCTCTCGAAGATGCGCTCAAGCTCGAGCTCCTCGGCTGTCTGAGTCGGGAGCGTCGCCGCCTTCGGGACCTTTGACCTCTTCCTCGGCTCGGACTCCTCGCCCGCCTTGGCCACCGCCGCTGCCGTCGCCGCCGCCGCCGCTGTCGTCGCCGCGATCCCCACTGACGTCGCCGCCGCCGCCGCCGCCGCCGCCGCCGCTGACGTCGCTGCCGTCGTCGCCGGCGTCGTCGAGTCTACCGGAAGCGTGCTCGCGCGCTGCTTTGGCGTCACGTCCACGCGAGCCGCCACGCGGGTGATCGTGCGCTTGGGAAGCAGTGTTTGCATAGGTGCATCTAAACCTTCGAGATCAATTCCAGAACTTCGGTTTTCACCCCTTCCACCTTCAGGTTCCCTTCCACGCTTCTTTGAAACAATATCATGAATATACATATTCTTGAAAGTATCCAAATGCGAATCAAGTTTACTTCCTAAGAGCATCGCTTTCAATAAATTATATCCATTGTTTATAAAAGGATATTTGTGTTTAAAAACAAGCATTTCAGTTTGCGGTATTTTTGTTTCGTCTTTTTCAAGAGAACCATGTTTGCTAACTTTTTCTGCCATATTATTTATATCTGTAATCACATCGGCTGTAAACCAATCTAACATTTTTTCCTCCTTCCAGACAGGCGCCCAATTCACTTGCATCAAAGCACCTGTCATATACTCATGATCACTGAACGGCGCCAAAACCTGCCCGTACCTTGCCGACTTTGAATATGTCTGCGCGCAATGCCAATATCCAGTACAACGGTGATCCAATAACATTTTAAACGCCTCTAGTAATTCATCATCAGAAGGGTCTTCAATAGTTTTTAAATTATGCTCAAACAGTTGTTTCAGTACGCTATCTTGTTCATTTCTGTAATACTCAGGCAGCTCCCCAGCTTTAAAAAATGTAGGAATTATTTGAATCACGCAAAAATTTAACCTATTGAAGTTCATATATTTTGACACAGTGCCGTGATTGTAATGATTTAATGTGTATAGAACAGTATTACTGCGTCGTACTGGTGCCAAATGCATAATCAATTGATCTCCCCCTTCAATCTCGTTATTTCGCCATATATTAACCAAATCTCGGTTCTGTCCATCCACTGTAAGTGTGGTGAAGTAGCTCGCAGCAGCTTGTACAGGTTTGTCTCGACCCTCATGCTGTCCACCCTGCTTCTCCGAACCAGCGCAGATACCGAAAGGTTTGATATGGAATTTGATAATATGCTGTAGTAACAGAAACGTTTTGAGGACAAACTGTACAATCATCTGATATTCAGTTTTCTGATTATCTGATTCTTTAGAAGATTTTTTACCATTGACACCCAATTTCACAATATTATCAGAAGAATGCACCGCATACGTGCCGAAGCTGGCGATGAGCGAATCCCACGCGTTCGAGTTTTCTGGAGTCAAAATGTTTTTTTCCAATCGATACCACAGGCGGTTGAAAATGCCCGCCAATACATAGTTGACTTGCACGACGTTCAGGAACACATTGACATTCACGAGCGAGTTCAGGTGCTTTTGGCTCTGCATGGGATAAGGCTTGGAGGACAGCCAGACATACTTCTGCGTCGACACCGGCGTCACGATGAATGCCACGTCCCCGTTGTCCACGGAGTGGAAGAGCGAAAACGTGCTCACCGTGTCGGGCTCGGGCTCGGGGAGCTCGACGCGCGGGATGCCCGCGGCCACCCGGTGCGCGGTCTGAGGGCCTTTGTTGGCGTTGAGGTTGCCCTTGCCCGGCTGCGAATACGGCACGATGTTCTCCAGCAGCTGCGAGGTGCCGTTGTACACCCCGTCCGCCTGCCCGTAGACGCCCTGCGGGCCGCCCCCGAGGTCGGTGGGCAGCGGCCCGGGGCCGTTGATCCTCGAGTCGGTGAAGCGAATATCGCCGTTCAAACTTGCAAAGAAGCCCCCCGACGCCATGCACCCGAGACTGTTATATATCGGATTATGCGCTTTTATGAAAGACGCATGGGGCGTTCTTTATTACAATCAAGTTATTTGTCACAAGACCCCGCTGCCGGCACGCGTGCCGCGCGCACTACTCGTCATCGCGCTCGCTCAGCAGCGCCATGTGCGCGAGCTGTCCGGCCCACGCCAGCCACACGCAGAACATTAGGCCGAGCTCTTCGAGCGGCATGCGGCGAATCGCGCTTTGCCGCGCTTTGCCGCGCTTTGCCGCGCTTTGCCGCGCTTTGCCGCGCTTTTGCGAATCCACGAAATCCAAATTTTCGCAACGATGCGGTTCGCGAGTCGGGAGCAAGCGGCGCGTGCGCGCGTATAAACGAGCGCCCGGCCATGCCGCGCGCGCGGGCCCCCCGCGAACCACGCGTCGCCGCGCTGGTCGCCGCGCTTGTTGCCGCGCTCGCCCTCGCCCTCGCGCCCGCGGCCCACGCCACCGCCGTCTACGTCTCCACCGCCCCGGCGTGCCCCTTCCGGACGCCCAGTCCGTGGCCCGCGGACTCGGACGCCCTCCGCGCCCTCGCCACCGCCTGGAGCCACACACACGACGTGCGCAACTGGCACTTCGCCGCGGAGCGCGGCAACTGCTCGCGCGTCGAGTACGACACCAGCGTCGACGTCCCGAACATGTTGATTGTGTATTGGAAAAAACACAGCCTCTTCATGGGCATCGAGAAGCAAGTCTGCGTGCACGGCCGCGCCATGCGCGAGACCGTCACCGTGCAGAACCTCCCCTTCCTCGACAGTCTCGAGATCAAGGTCTTCGCCTCCGCCGACCCCGCGACCGGCACCGTCTCGCTCAGCGCCGAGTTCGAGCTCGCCCTCCCCTGGTACCTCAAAGTGCTCGACGCGCCCGTGCAGGAGCACGTCCGGGGCAGCGTGCGCGAGTACCTCGACATCCTCGCGCGCACCGTCTGCGCTGCGCCCGGCCGCCGCGCCCTCCGCGAGGCCCCGCGCAGCGCGCAACAGTAAAAAAATCTGTTTTCAAAGAGGACGCCATTACGTGTAGTCTTTAACTTTATCATTAAAACACTAAACTTATGTGTTACCAGTCCACTTAAGCGACTTCCCGCCGAATTCGACACGGGACCACAACACCGCTACTTTAAGTTTTTTTTGAAACTCAACATCGAGGTGATTATAAACTTCAACGAGGTCTTCGTCCGACACATACTGCAGCTGCCAGACTTCAGTGATGTTCAAAATTCTTGTAATCGTTTGCACATCATCTTTTGTGAATTCTAGCGAAGTGAAGAAGCCAACGAGCTCCGAGTCGTCGACAAAATCAGGCTCGACATTGTGGAGAATTTGATCGTGTTTCTTTATAATCACCAGATGAAGCTTCTTATCATTTGTACAGTTTCCATCAAAAATCTGTGTATTTATTGTGTTAATGAACTTCTCCAATTGCTTTCTATCTTCATGTTTGTTCTGATTGGATTTGTATTTAAATGTGTGAGAAGGTTGTTCGAATTTCATCGAATGGCATAAATATACCCGAAGCCATTGGTCGAATGGCCCGCAAATCTTTTCAAGTTGCGCGAGAACATTCGTACTGTTATCAATGTACCCCGCACCACTGCGATTTTTATAATCCATATCCCACACCTCAACCCAGCAATAAGCTTTTTTGGTGTTGGACATTTCTATCTACTCTTAAATAACATTATTTCCTACGGGAACACCCTCGCAGTCCAACTCGCGTTGCGAACCGTGACCCAGTCGCACTCCAGAATCCCGAACGTATCGTTTTGGAGCGTCTTGAAACGCTGCGCGCACCCGTTCAGTGGCCAGTACGCGTAGTGCATATCTGCCAGGTACGTCAACAGCCAGCCCCACGCGACGCTGGTGTCTCCGACCACAGCTCCGAACTCGCCCACCCATACTGGGATGCTCCTCGAGTCCCACCGGCGGAGGTCCCACACCACCGCCCAGTAGGTCTGGTAAAACACACTCAGCCCCGCCTGCACCGCCCCGAGACACGCGCTCCACCCGCACCAGCACGTCGCCAGCCTGCGCCAGCACACTACGTTCTCGTGAGTCGCCAGCACGAAAAAGGCCCACGCTGCTGCCAGGAGCCAGGACACGCCCACATACAGCGTCCAGTGCGCGTCGGCCGCGATCGAGCTGCACCCGACCTTGTTCGCCTGCTGCATCCAGACGAGACTGACGACGAGCAGGTACACGGGTACCAGTCCGGACCCGGCGAGCACGTACGGCCAGGCTTGTCCATAGCTTCGCACAGCCATGTACCCGCGCGGATGCCGACGCAACCAGAAGACTCCCGCTACATTGCCCGCGACAAACAGCAGCGACAGACAAAGCACAGCCACCCAGTTCACGCTCGTGAACCACCAAGAGAAGGTGTACACGTGCGTCGTAAAAACGTACTTGGACCTGTAGTTTTGCAGGTCTTGCATCCCGCGCAGGTCATACCCGCGACACAGTCCGGAAACGATCACGAGAATCTCTGGATTCGCCTCCCGGATCGCGGCGTCCGCCAGCAGCGTCGCGGCCTTCCAGTCCGAGTCTGTGTTGTTGCTCCGCCCCCACGTCACGACAATGCCGTCCTGGTCGTGAATTTCATTCCGAATGTCGATGCCGACCACCAGCGGGTTGCTTCGGTATCGCGATGCCAGAGCCGAAAGCGAGGCCACCCACGCTGTGGTCGGAAACCTCTGCGTGTGCCACAGTCCTTGTGGCACCCTCTCGCCGGCACCCACCCACCCTGCAAAGCTGTTGTGGTTGTTCAAAATGACCATCAGCCCCCGCCGAGTCAGCTCCCCGACCTGGCAGTCCAGGACCTGCATCGCTGTCGACGCGTTGCACTCTGAGGCGTTCAGTCCCCGCCGCGCACGTGCGCCGTCGCGCCCTGCTTCCACATGCAGTTCTGCATTGAGTGCGCGCCGTGTGCTTTGCACGATTTAAAAATCCGCTGTTCGACGTGCGCGGGCGCGGTCTCGCGCACGCACCGCGTCTTCCGCTTAAATTAAACTGTCGCGAATCATTCATATTCCACTAGCGTAGTCCTCTACGCGGATTCCCGCGGATGGTACACTCGATGACACCTGGAAACAACGAGCGAAGCTCCGCTTTCCAGGCGGTTTATGCCTTGAACTCTCTCATTTGTGTGTTTAGTAACGATCGTAATTATCCTCTAAGTCTTTGTATGTTTCCCATTGCGACAGTCTCTCGATGTTGTCTGTATCGTACAACTTTGCTACGAGTGTGTAACTGTAAAAGGGCCAAATCTGACCCCATGGAGTCGAATGTGTATCCGAATAATAGCATTCTGTGTCCGAACTATCCTCTGGTTTTATTTGGAATATAAAATTGCATTGCTTATAAAAATCAAGCAGTCCCTGAACTCGTTCAGTCCTTTTACTTGATTGTACATTTCTACATATTAAGCGAGTACGATCACGGAGCCTCAATGATTTTCTCAGCTTCTCAAGCTCTTTAAATTTACGAGGACTTACTATTCTTTCATGTGGTTCAAACTCGTAGTACTTCCTCATAGCATTATCCTGTTCCTTAATTTCACGCGGAGTAGGCGCTTCTAGCTTCAAATTTTTCTTCTCAATAGGTTCTCCCACAAGCATCTCAATCGAATTGTAACCTGAAATGATCGGTCGCGTTACATCGACAGTCATGAATTGACAATCACAATTGTTTTTCACAAACTTGCTGATTTCTTCTATCAGCAATTTGCCATATCCTTTTTTCTTTACAATGCTTGCCATTGAGAATATCTTCGCAGTTTTTATACGTGTGTAAGGGTCCTCATAAATTTCAAATCGTGCAGCTGACAATGGGTTCGACTTCCCATGTTTGTCATTGCTGTATACTACAACAATGGTGCTTTTACGTATCGGTGCATTATCTACATCCTCCCCAGACATACGAAACTCTTGCATCCATATTTCCTTTGCAAGTTTGAACACGAATTGCCTGTTGGGGTCCTTTTTTTTTGCACCTGCAATGCACACAGTGTTGTTGCCGTCGTACACACCCAGCTGATTGTCGAAACCGTCCAAGTTAAGCGACACAATGTACGGGTTGCTCATGATCATTCGTATTTATATACACAAAACTAATTTCAACGACAACGACATTACAATATAGCTTTATTATTAAAACACTACCACGCCATTCCCACTCCCCAAAGCGCCGCCTAGAGCTCGGCCCCGCTCTCCGCGTCCACCACCACCGCCGCCGCCGCCGCCGCCGCGCCCGCGCGTCGCGCCGCCCCCTGCACGGCGCGCATGAGCCCGAGCCCGCCCGCTCGTACCGCCGCCGCGGCCGCCGCCTTGGCGTCCTGGAGCTCCTTGTACTCGCGCTGCAGCTCCTCAACGTCGCGTTTGAACTTCGTCTCCAGCTCCACCAGCTCCTTCTCGCTCTTCGCTATCTCCGCCGCAAGCTCCAGCGGCGAGAGCCCCTGCAGCTCCTCGATGCGCTCGCGCTGCCCCTCGTCGCACAGCTCCAGGCGCGAAAGCGAGCACACCGGGCGCAGCTCCGAGTCCGCGAAGCGCTTGAGTCCTTCGAGGTCCCGCGCGCCCTGGTAGTCCGTGAGCGCAGCCGGGTCGCCGTACTTCAGCGTGGGGTAGCCCTGCACCTGCAAGTCCTCGCAAAGGGTCTTGCCCGCGGCCGTGCAGTCACTCTCGCCCACAAGCACGTCGGCGTGGCCTTCGTACTGCATCATGAGCGCGTCCCACGCCGGTTTTATAGCCTTACAATGCGTGCACCAGGGCGCAAATAGCTTGATCAGCACGCTCTTGCCGGCCGTGAGCGCGTCATAGTTCTCGCGCGTGAGCTCGACCGCACCGGCAGATGACAGCACGCAAAGCGCGCACGCCAGGAGCACGGGCCGCATGTGACGCATGCGCCCGCCGCCGGCTGCCTGTGCATCGGCTACATTCTATTTTTTTACACTGTGTTTTTACGCGATCCCGACGAGCAGCCGTGCACGTCGGGGTCGTACTCGCCGGGAGCCCACGGGACCCAGCGCGGCGGCGCAGGTGCCTCCACGGTATCCGCTATGTCCGCTTCCTTGACTGTTCTCTTACTCATCACGGGCACAGCGCGCACGGGGACCCAGTCGACGTCGATGTTGTAAGGATTGTCTTCGTCACCGTCTTCCGTCTCATGCCCTCCATCTTCGTCACAGTCTTCCGTCTCGTGCCCCCCATCTTCGTCACCGTCTTCCGTCTCGTGCTCCACACGCGCCGCCGGCTCCAAGAACGGCCGCTTGCGAGGCCTCGGGGACATATCGCTCTCCTTTTCACCGGCCTCGCACACGTATTCCGCGCAGATCGACATCGGTTCCTCCAAAGCGTGCTCCACGGGCGATGCCGCCCAATGGACACTTTGCCACGCTTCGAGCCACCCGGGTACAACTGATTCGTCATAGTAGTTCGGGGTCCCTGGAGGGTAATATAGATGCCACACTTCGAGTATCGAAGTATTCTCCTCGGCTTCAATGCGCTTCAGATGTACCTCGATCGCAGTGCCCAGCTTCTCCAGGCGCTTCTCTATGGGAGGACCCTTTCCATCTGGGTTAATCCTTATAAACAGCAGCTTCCCGCCCCAGGTCATCATTATGTCATGATAGCGCGCATCTTCGTCATCCTTGTCGTAATTCCGGTGCCACCACTCATCTGTTTCGATACAGATAAGAGTGTTTCCCACCAATTTCCTATGATCGACACGGCGCCTGTGAGTACAAGCGCAGTGGGCTGTTTCGATCACATGGTCGTGCACGAAATCAGTCCATTTGCTATTGATGTATTCGCGCACCATGAGCTCCGCGCGTGCCCGGTTTTTTGTGCGTGTGTCATCGGGGAACTCTTCTTTGAAACATCTGAAGCAGTAACCGTCATATTTTTTGTGTCCCATTTGCGAGTCTATGGGCCAGTGCTTGCACTTCACACATCCCAATTTTTCACGTTTATACCGTTTAAAATACGCTTTCATTTTATCACGGTTCGCTGCACGATACGCTGCACGATACGCTGTATCATTCGCTTTCAAATTATCACGGTTCGCTGCACGATACACTGCATGATACGCCGCATATTTCGCTTTTAATTTCTCCTTGTTCGCTGCACGATACGCCGCATTGTTCGCTTTTAATTTCTCCTTGTTCGCTGCACGATACGCCGCATTGTTCGCTTTCATTTTATCAGGGTTCGCTGCACGATATGCTGCTCTATACGCTTTTCGTTTATCACTGTTCGCTGCACGATACGCTGCATAATACACTTTCATTTTATCACGGTTCGCTGCACGATACGCTACATTTCTCGCTTTTTTTTTAGCCTTCAGACGCTCTTCGACCGCCTGTGCTGTTTCGAGCTCTGCACGGGCGTCGACTTCCACGTGGCGTGTGCGATCCATGGCGTGGCGGACACGACTCTCACCTTTCAAATAAGCCATAATATTTTTTTTTTTCGTGTACGATGTCTTTAATAAAACACAACAAAACAAGCTACCTGCGCACGCAGCCGCCATCCCAACCCGAGCACTCACATGATGAACTCGTAGGTGTAGATGCTCGGGATTGCGTTTGTGCCTGGAGATTCGCCGACCTCGGTACCCTCGCTTTTTGCAATACAAAGCGCAATTTTTGTCTTTATTCCAACCATTAGGATCCTACTGGCGCACGCCGACTGACGCCGGCCGCGCCGGCTGACGCCGGCCGCCACGCAAACCCAACCCTCACGCAAACCCAACCCTAACGCAAACTACTCAGCGCGCATGCTCTCAAAGCCGCCTATAACCTCGCGCGCCCGCGCGCGCACCGCGCACACACTGCGCGCCGCTTACGTCTTAAACCGGAACACGTAGATGCTCTTTGGCGCTTGCGGCAAAGGTGTACCCCGCATTGCTGTGGACATAGCGCCTCCCACAGTAATAACATCACCGTTTTTCAACGTCCATTCCTGGACGCGGACGGGAAACTTCATGTTGTCCGTCTTGATCAGCGTACCATTGCCCGGTTTACCATGCTCATTCATCGTCCACTGGCCTTTTGCAGAGTCATACTCGATCCTCAAATGCACACGGGAGACCATTCCTAGTTGATCATTGTGCTCGAGGACGACAACGTTCTTGTCCGGAACTCGCCCGAGCGTCGTTCCCTTTTCGTCCAGTGGGATCTCCGGGAAATCATGTTTGTACCTTTCCGGACCAGCATACTCGAGCCTAGCACGAGCGACAGGTACCGGCGCAGGCTGCAGTCCCTCCTCCTCATCAGTGGTCCGCTGCGAGTCTTCTTCTGCCGCCTGCTCTTTCGCGCGTTCATACATGGTCCGCTGCGAGTCGTCGGGTTCCCCCTGCGCACGTTCATCCATGGTCCGCTGCGAGTCGTCGTCTGGCGCCGCGTCGTCTGCAGCTTTCTGCGCCGCGCCCGCAGCGCCTCCGCCGCCCCCAGCGCCTCCGCCGCCAACCCTCGGTTGGCAAGAAGGTGAGTCTGAGTCCATTGAACGCGAATCCCAGTCTCTATTGAAGGACAGCTCCTGAGGACTCAGGTCTCTTCTCTTGGAAATAAACACTCGCTGGCGTCGGCGTTTAGGCTTAGGCACAAGATCTTCGCCAATACCATCTTCCAAGTCTGCCATGCAAGCCTTTGCCCAGTCCTCATCAGACGCATAATCCACCTTGAGCTTAAGCTTGTGTAAATCGTCAAGAGAAGACCGGATGTTGCGTATGTCATCTTCAAGATCTCGGATGTGTCGCTGAACAGCACTCAGCTCATTCTCGTGTTTGGACTTGAGATCGGCATGTAGACGCTTATTAAGAAGCGCCTGGAGCTCACACTGTCGTTCGCGTTCTCGAGTGAGCTCCTTAGACTTTTTGTCTTCATTACGGTTAAGATTTTTGATCTCAAGTTTGTAATCCAACTCTTTTTGATACAGTTTCTGCTTCTCCATGGCTCGCTTGGTCTGCGCATTTTGCCTTTCCTCCTCTTTGCGCCTCTCTTCCGCCTCTAAGCGTTGGCGCTCCAGTTCTTTTTCGCGCTGCTTGTCCTCCCGGGCATGAGCCTCCTTCAGCTCCGCAAGATAATTCTCACAGCCCATCTGGTTCCTAGGTGGACTCTCGTCGTCAGACATTTTGTTCTACCACTCCGATCTTAAATACGCATGGCAGTCAATGTCGCACTGATATCAAACTTTCGAGCGAACGAGATTATTTTATAGCCACAAAACCGCCCAACCTCCCAATTTAGAGTTCTCGACTTTTTTATTTCGTAAAAAAAGATCATATCAAAAAATAAAACGTCTTTTCTGCCAAGCAATATGCCCGCGCCTCTGCCCGCATGGGCCCCAGAGTGGCCGCAGCTCGCGCCCGCAGGGCCTCCAGAGGACACCCCGCCCGCGCCCGAGCCCCAGCTCGCCCCGGAGGTCCTCCGGCCGCGCGCGCGCGCCATCCTCGCCGCGCGCGACTACGCGCTGCACCGGCGGCACCAGGACCTCTTCCCCGCGCTCTTCGCCTTCGGAGACGTCGTCGAGCTCGAGCTCGCGCCCGGCCCCGCCGCCGCCGCCCCCGCGCGCCTCGGCGTCCCGGCCGTCGTCGTCGACGTCCTCGACGACAACTGGCTGCGCCTCCTCGTGCCCGCGCGCTGGGCCGGCGCGAGCGAGCACCACTTCTTCCACGTGCGCACGTGGAACGTCGCCATGAAGCCCGAGTGGGCCACCGCCTCTCGCGCAGAGCTGCGCGACACGATCTTCGGGAGCTTTGTTCTGTATCTCGCGGTGCTCGCCTCGGCCGCGTTCGAGGACCACGACCTGCAGCACACGTGGCATGTCACCCTCAAGCCTCACCTGTCTGAAGCCATCCACTTCGACCACCCGTGGGACCAGCAGTTCATCTCCGGCATCGATTCGGCAGTCGTGTACTCTTGGGACTGCTGACCCCGCTTGGTACATGAAAAGTGCAGCGTCGCGCGGGACACCGCTGCGACAGGAGCATCACGCAACGCGCGTTCGAACTCTTATTTGTTGCATTTATATATTTCTTGAATCAACGGTGCAAATCCAAAACACAATCCATCTCCGCGCCTAGCAGTGAATCTTCCTGCGGTGCTCGAGCTTCCCGTAGAACACCGCGTTGTACAGCTCGGGCGAGCTGATCTCGAGCACACGCCCCCAGAACTCCCTGCCGACGCCCTGCTGCCGCAGCAGCGCCGTCAGCTCGGGCAGGTTGCGCCACGCAATCGCCTCGCAGGCGCCGCTCGAGTCGAGTATCTCCGGCCACAGCCGCCCGGGCACGTCCGCCAGCGCCTCGGCGACCTGCTCGGGGTCGTCCTGCGCCACAGCTTCCGTGAAGCCTGTAGAGTGCAGGATGTCCGACCACAGCTCCGGGGGCACGCCCGCGAGCGCCCGCGCGACGCGCGCAAAGTTGCGCCGCGCCACCGCCTGCAGCGTCCCGCGGCAGCGCAGCACGTCCACCCACAGCGCGAGCGGCACCCCGCGCAGCCCGCCAATAAGGTCCTCGAAGGCGTCCTCCTGCACCGCCAGGATCAGCGCCTTGGCGCGCAGCAGGGGGGGCCAGCACGCACTCGCGCCCGCGCCCCCGGCGCCAAGAGCACTCACGAGCCGCCCGAAGTTGTCCGCGAAGACGGCCTCGACGGCGCCCGCGGTCGAGAGAATACAGGGCCACTCCTCGGGCGCCACCTCCGCGGCCTGTAGCACCGCGAGCAGCGGGTCGAGGCGGCTCCAGTACACCGCTTCCACGACGGCCGCGCTGCGCAGTATCTCGGTCCAGAGCCCGGGCGGCACATGGCGCGCCTCGAGCGCGCGCTCGGGCTCGCTGCGAGCAAGGCCGCTTGGGCTCCGCAGCGAGCACACGCAGCTCGCAAGCAGCCGCCCAAGGTCCATACACCCGCTGCCGTGTATACCGCGAGCGCGGCGCAGCGCGATTCGAGATGCGCATGAAACGGCATCGACTTTACGACAGGCGGTGCCTGCGGGGCCTCCTGCGGTGCCCGCCCCCGGCGCCCCGCGCAAGCCGCGGCCGCGCGCGGCGCGGCACCGCGACATCCACCGGCGCGTGGTGCGGCGGCTGCACAGCGCGCTCGAGGCGCTCGCTGGCGCGGGCGCGGAGCGCGCGGAGGGCGCCGAGCCCGGCGCGACGATGTCTCCGGAGGACGCGCTGTGCGGATGCACGGCCGCAGTCGAGGAGACGGCTCGCGCGCTGGATGGGGTCCTGCAAACAACGAGGCGCGAGCTGTGCAAATATAAAACGCGGATTTCGTACATCAGAACGTCATCTGCATGGCGATACCAAATGAGATATACGGCAGTAACCAAAAGATCTATAATGATATAAAAGAGTAAATTTACAATGAACAGTACACAACCACATGAGGTGGTGGCGCCTGAAAATGCGTTCGGTTTAACAAGACAACATCTCAGAAGTCCGCATCCGGAATATTTTGTGAAAGATCCTATAGAACACAGCACGGACATGAGCGAAACCCACCACTACAGTCGGGAACCAGAAGTCGTCCGCGGTATCGGCGCCGTCGAGGTGCGCGTGCACCGCCTCGCCGAGGCTCTCGACGGCCTCCTCCAGTGCGTGGCAACGGCGCAGGCTCCAGGACCAGCTCCAGGACCAGCTTCGTTCGGGTTTTCCGCGACGGCGCGCATGCACCTCCTCGCCAAGAATCTCGACCGCCTCATCCAGCGCGTGGCCAGCTCCAGGATCACCTTCGTTCCAGCTCCAGGACCACCTTCGTTCCGGTTTTTTTACGCCGAAATGCCGACGGAGGCTACCTTGAAATACAATGAATGGCCAGACCCCGATGACAACACATTCGAGAAGATCGTCTTCTGCGTGGGCAGGTTCTACTTCGAAGGAACTAACAACTACATCGCCAAGATCAGCATCGTCGGAGAGGCGGCCGCCGAGCTGAAAGTGCGCATCGACGTCGCCGGGTTATTGGACGACCCCGTGAAAATTCGCATTGGTTTCATGCACATTAGCACATACAAGAAACTGTTTTGTTTCGTGGTCGCGCAGGGCTATCCTGATCTCCTGGGCGACCCCATCGGCGACCATATTCAACAGCGTCATTCAGCTCGTTTAACACAGCAACGTTGATAGTTGGCACGTACCAGCACAATTTCGGCGCGACCGCGTGCTTCGAGTGCGCCGCAGGACAGAACACGACGGCGCGCGGGCAGAATTCCAGCAAGGCCTGCGCGCGTCGCGGAGGAGCTCGAGCGCGCGCA
>Ga0255105_1000044_pt1 | contig 30329 bp, 25 predicted proteins | sample Law_Cont_RepA_8h_FD_188455 | JGI IMG/M metagenome (GOLD analysis project Ga0255105, IMG submission 188455) | Freshwater microbial communities from St. Lawrence River, New York, United States - Law_Cont_RepA_8h | ecosystem: Environmental > Aquatic > Freshwater > River | place: USA: New York... | reverse complement strand
CACCAAGGGCGACATGCTCGCCGCGCTCGAGGGCAAGACCCCGATCATGGCGGTGGCTTCGGCGCCTGCTTCCGTTGCTTCCGCCCCCGCCGCCGCTCCGGCTGGACCAGTCGCGATTCCTTCGCGCGAAGGCCGCACGACCCGCAAGCGGATGTCCCCGCTGCGTCGCAAGATCGCCGAGCGCCTCGTCCAGGCCAAGTCGGAGACCGCGATGCTCACGACCTTCAATGAGGTCAACATGGCGCCGGTCATGGAACTGCGTAAGCGCCATGGCGAAGAATTCCTCAAGAAATACGGCGTCAAATTGGGCTTCATGTCCTTCTTCGTGAAGGCCGCGGTCCAAGCCCTCAAGGACGTCCGCGCGGTCAACGCGCAGCTCGATGGCGAGGACATCGTCGAGAACAACTTCTACGACATCGGCGTCGCCGTCGGGACCGAAAAAGGCCTGATGGTTCCCGTCGTCCGCGATTGCGATGCACTCACCTTCGCCGGCATCGAGAAGGCCATCACCGACTTCGGCAAGCGCGCCCGCGACGGCAAGATTCAGCTCCCCGAGCTCCAAGGCGGCGTCTTCACCATCTCCAACGGCGGCATCTATGGCTCGATGCTCTCCACGCCGATCCTCAATCACCCGCAGGCGGCCATCATGGGCCTCCACAACATCGTCGAGCGTCCCGTCGCCGAGAACGGCCAGGTCGTCATCCGTCCGATCATGTACCTCGCCCTGTCGTACGATCACCGCATCATCGACGGCAAGGAAGCCGTGACGTTCCTCGTCAAGGTGCGTCAGTACATCGAAGAACCGCACACCCTGCTCTTCGGAGCCTAATCCCTTTTCCTACACCTCAATGTCTCAACTCGATCTCGTTGTCATCGGTTCCGGCCCCGGCGGTTATGTCGCCGCCATCAAGGCCGCCCAACTCGGCCTCAAGGTGGCCCTCGTCGAAAAGGACCCCGTCCTCGGCGGTACCTGCCTGAACGTCGGTTGCATCCCCTCCAAGGCCCTCCTCCACTCGACCGAAGTCTTCCATCAGGTTTCCCACGGCAAGAAGCATGGGCTCGTCGGTGGCGAAAAGGTCACCTTCGACGTCGGCGCGATGATGACCAACAAGGACAAGGTCGTCGCGCAGCTCAACCAAGGCGTGAAGTTCCTCGTCTCCAAGCGCGGCATCGAAATCGTGCAGGGTCTGGGCCGTCTCGACAAGCAGGCTGGCAAGGTGCTCGTCCGCAGCACCGCCGGTGAACGCACGCTCGAAACCAAGAACATCATCATCGCCACGGGCTCCTCGATCGTCGAGCTGCCGTTCATGAAGTTCGACGGCGAAACCATCATCTCCTCCGACCACGGCATCGCCCTCAAGGGGGTTCCCGAAAAGATGGTCGTCGTCGGTTCCGGCGCCATCGGCTTGGAACTCGGCTCGGTCTGGGCGCGCCTCGGTTCGCAGGTCACGGTCGTCGAAATGCTCCCCTCGATCGGTGGTCCGGCTTACGACGCGGACGTCGCCAAGGTCGCCCAGCAGGCCTTCGAAAAGCAAGGCATCAAGTTCGAGCTCGGCGCGAAGGTCACCGGCGTCAAGAAGAGCGCCGGCGGCATGGCCCTCACGGCCGAGCGCGATGGCAAGCCTTTGGAATTCCCGGCGGACAAGATCCTCGTCGCCGTCGGCCGCAAGGCCAACACGCAAGGCCTCGGTGCCGCCGAAGCGGGCCTCAAGCTCGATGAACGTGGCCGCGTCGTCATCGACGACCATTTCCGCACCAACCTCCCCGGCGTCTACGCCATCGGCGACGTGGTGGCTGGACCGATGCTCGCCCACAAGGCCGAGGAAGAAGGCGTCGCCGCGGCGGAAATCATCGCCGGCAAGGCTGGTCACGTGAATTACAACATCATCCCTGGCGTCATCTATACCGACCCCGAAATCGCCGGCGTCGGCATGCTGGAGTCGGAAGCCAAGGCCAAGAACATCGAGGTCAAGGTGGGCAAGTTCCAGCTCGCCGGCAACGGTCGCGCCATCGCGACCGATGCGACCACGGGGTTCGTCAAGGTCATCGCCGACGCCAAGACCGACAAGGTGCTCGGCGTGCAGATCGTTTCGCGCGGTGGTTCGGAGATGATCGCCGCCGCTTGCGCGCACATGGAATACGGCGCCAGCGCCGAAGACATCGCCCGCACCTGTTTCGCGCACCCGACCATCAGCGAATCCTTCAAGGAAGCCGCGATGGCCGTCTCGAAGTCGAGCATCCATTCGCTCTAAGCGCAGCCTCCAGCCTTAACGAACGAAAGGGTGCAATTCGCACCCTTTCTTGTTTTAGAAATTGTTTCCGTCATTAACCGAAACCAGCCCAACCCGGTGCCCTGATTAGGGGCATTAAAGTTAAAGGGGCTAGGCTGACCACGGCACACGGGGAACCAGACTGCCGTTGCTTCCTTCCGGACCTGGCGGGGTTCGTCGGCACCCGTTGCATGGGGCCTAGCTTGCATCTTTGATGGGCGACCAATCCGCTCTTTTCAACCCCCAAGTTCCACTCTAATCATCACCCTTCCCGATGGCCGAAATTCCCAAGTCTTATGACCCCCAAGGGGTCGAACAACAATGGTACGACCGCTGGGTCGCCGCAGGCTGCTTTGCCGGCAAGGTCGATCCGACCCGCGAATCGTTCGCGGTCATGATCCCCCCGCCCAACGTGACCGGCGTGCTCCACATGGGGCACCTGCTGAACAACACGCTGCAGGACATCATGGTGCGCCGCGCCCGCCAGGAGGGCAAGTCCGCGCTGTGGCTCCCCGGCACCGACCACGCGGGGATCGCCACGCAATCGCGCGTCGAAAAAGACCTCCGCCAAAACCACGGCAAGACCCGGCACGATCTCGGCCGCGAGAAGTTCATCGAGGTCGCGTCCGAATGGCGCGACAAACACGGCGGCATCATCCTGAACCAGCTCCGCAAGCTCGGCGCTTCGTGCGACTGGGATCGGAAGGTCCATACGCTCGACGCCGGTTACTCGCAGGCGGTCCTCCAGGCTTTCGTCACGCTTTATGAGCGCGGCTACGTCTATCGCGGCAAGCGCATGGTGAATTGGTGTCCGGTTTCGCAGACCGGTTTGTCCGACGAGGAAGTGATCATGAAGCCCTCCAAGGGCTCGCTGTTCAAGATGCGCTACGAAGTCGTGGAGCATCCCGGAACCTACCTCGAGATCTCGACCACCCGTCCCGAGACCATCCCGGGCGATTCCGGCGTGGCCGTCCATCCCGAGGATGAGCGCTACCAGCACCTCATCGGCAAGCACGTTTGGCGCCCCTTCCCGCGCGCCCAGATCCGCATCGTCGGCGATACCGCCGTCGAGCGCGAGTTCGGCACCGGCGTCCTCAAGGTGACCCCGGCCCATGACCGCACGGACTTCGACATCGGCAAGCGTCATGGCCTGCCCGTCCTCGACGTCATGAATCCGGATGGCACGATGAACGCCGACGCGGGGCCTTTGGCCGGGCTGGAGCGCTTCAAGGCGCGCGCCGCCGCCGCCAAGCTGCTCGAAGAGCTCGGCGCCCTCGTCAAGGTCGAGCCCTATGAGAACACCGTGGGCTTCTCGGAGCGCGCCGACGTGCCCATCGAGCCTCGCCTGAGCGAGCAGTGGTTCATCCATTACCCGAAGATCGAAGAAGCCAAGCGCGCGGTCACGGCAGGCATCATCAAGTTCCACCCGGAACGCTGGACCAAGACATACCTCCATTGGTTGGAGAACATCCAAGACTGGTGCGTCAGCCGTCAGCTCTGGTGGGGCCACCGCATTCCGGTCTGGTACCGTAAGGGGGCCGATCGCAACGATGCCGCCAATCGCCACGTCTCGCTGACCCCGCCGACCGACCCGCAGAACTGGGAGCAGGACCCGGACGTGCTCGACACCTGGGCATCCTCGTGGCTCTGGTGCCTGGCGACGATCGGTTGGCGCAAGCCCGGGGAGACGACCCCTGAGTTGCAGCACTGGTACCCGACCGGCGCCCTCGCCACGGGACCGGACATCATCTTCCTGTGGGTCGCCCGCATGATCATCGCCGGCCTGGAATTGCACGGACCCGAAAAGAAGACCCTGACCGACGACGAAATCCGCCAGCGCGTCCCGTTCAAACGCGTCTACTTCAACGGCATCATCCGCGACAAGCAGGGCCGCAAGATGTCGAAGTCCTTGGGCAACTCACCCGAGCCGCTCGACCTCATCGCCAAGTTCGGCGCCGATGGCCTCCGCTTCGGTTTGCTGACCATCGCTCCGAAGGGCCAGGACATCCTGTTCGACGAAGACCGCGTCTCCCAAGGCCGCAACTTCTGCAACAAGCTGTGGAATGCCTCCCGCTTCCGCCAGATGTCGGGACCGATGTTCGACAACGGCAACCTCGCCGCCATCGCCTCGCGCCTCAAGCCATCGCAGCTCGACGACGACGATTTTGCCATCCTGCACGGTTTGGCCGAACTTACCGACGCCACCAGCCAGCGCCTCGACGAACACGAGTTCACCGCCTACTCACAAGGCTTGTACACGTTCTTCTGGGGCGACTTCTGTGACTGGTATGTCGAGGCTTCCAAGTCGCGTTTGGCCGATCCGGCCTTGCGAGACACCTGCTTGGCCGTCCAGGACCTCGTCCTGCGTCAGTTCCTGCTGATGCTGCACCCGATTGCCCCCTTCATCACGGAAGAGCTCTGGCACCTCTTAGGTTACGGCGCCGAGAAGGATTTCATCCAGAACCATGGTACCGGTACCGGAGGCGACTTGTTGCGCGTCCTGCGCGAGCATGGGGTGAAAATGATGACCTCGAAGGTTGCCGACGTCGGCCTGCTTCGTGAGTTTGTCGCCGCTGTGCGTGCGATGAAGTCTCAAGCCAACCAAGCCAATAAGCGCGACAGCCTGGTGACCGTCATCGCCAAGGATGTGACGGCCAAGGCCTTGCTGGAGCATAATCGCGATAAGGTCAGTCGCCTGGCCGGCCTGGCGGAATTGAACTTCGCCGCCGATGCCGGTGGTCGTCCGGGTACCGTGACTCCGGTGGGCGTCGTCCTGCTCGAGGTCGGCGATGCGATGGATGTCGGCGCCGAAAAGATCCGCCTCGGCAAGGAAATCGAGAAGATCGAGAAGGCCGTCGCCGCCGGCGAAGCCAAGCTCTCCAACGAAACGTTCGTCTCGAAGGCTCCTCCGCAAATCCTCGATGGCGCCCGCAAGCAACTCAACGAAGCCAAAGCCAAGCGCGATGAACTCGTGCGGATGCTCGCCTCCCTCGGCTAATGGCTAAGGTCATTGTTCATGCGGACAAGGCAACGGCCGCCCAAGCGGTTGCGGCCACCATCCGCGACCTCATCGTCGCGAAGGCCCAAGCCAAGCAGACCGCGGTCCTAGGCCTGGCGACGGGTTCGACCCCCCTGCCCTTGTACGCGGAGTTGGTCCGGCTGCATCGCGAAGCAGGCCTCAGCTTCCGGAACGTCGTGACCTTCAATCTCGACGAATACGAAGGCCTCGCGGGTGACCATGCCCAGTCCTATCGTTATTTCATGGAGCAGAACCTTTTTCGCTTCATCGACATCCCGCGTGAAAATACCCACGTACCGGCGGGTATCAGTGCCGACGCCGCGGTGACTTGCGCCGACTACGAAGCCGCCATCCGCTCCGCCGGCGGGATTGATTTGCAGGTCTTGGGCATCGGTCGCACGGGGCACATCGGTTTCAATGAACCGCCTTCCTCGCTGGATTCCCGGACGCGTCGCGTCCACCTCGATGAGGTTACCCGTCGCGATAACTCGGTCTTTTTCGGCGAGTTGAGCCTCGTCCCGCACGGCGCGCTCACCATGGGTGTGGGTACGATCATGGACTGTCGGCAGGTCGAGTTGTTGGCCTTCGGCGCCGGTAAGGCTGACATCATTCGGAAGACCTTGCGCACGCAACCTTCCGCGGCCTGTCCCGCCAGCTGGTTGCAGGATCATCCTCGATGCACGTTCCACCTAGACCCAGAAGCCAACGCCCGCCTTTAAGTTCGCTCGGATGAAACTTTCCCCACGCCACATCGCCGCCATCGACCCGGGTTTCGTCCCTGCTTCGCTTTGGACCAAGGAGTTCCTGAAGCTCTGCCGACAAACTCCTGGCAGCACGCCGTTGGCGATCGGCTTAGCTCGTCCGGACGGCACCGCCTCGGTGTTCCGCACCCTGGTCCTGCCGTCTAGCCCGTCCAATGACGCCGACAACCTCTTGCACGTCGAGCGGACGGTGAAGTTCCTCCTCTGGGCACGTAGCGGCCATGAGGTGATGCTGGCCGGCGAGCAGGCTCCCGCCTTGGTCCCGGTGCTGCAATCCATGTATCAAACCGGTGGCGCCCGTGCTTTCGACGCCGACTTCACGCGCAAGCTTTTCGAGCTTCCGTTGACGTTCCGGGTCGTCACGGAGCAAGGTCTGCCCGCTGAAAGCACTTCGCATCTCCCGTTGGGACGTAACCTTGGCGGCTGTCGCATCGGCTTCGACTTGGGTGGTTCCGACCGGAAGTGCGCCGCGGTCATCGACGGTCAGGTCGTCTTTTCGGAGGAGGTCAAGTGGGACCCCTATTTCCAGCCGGACCCAAACTACCACCTTGAAGGCATTCGGCATTCCTTGCAGATCGCGGCGGCCCACTTGCCGCGTGTCGATGCCATCGGGGGTTCCGCCGCGGGCGTCTACATCAACAACAAAGTCCGCGTCGCCTCGCTCTTCCGTGGCGTCACCGACCCGGCGATCTTCGAGGCCAAAGTCAAAGGCATGTTCCTCGACCTGGCCAAGGAATGGAAAGTCCCGTTTGAAGTCCTTAACGACGGCGATGTCACCGCGCTCGCGGCCTCCATGTCCCTCAATCGCAACGCGGTGCTCGGCATCGCCATGGGCACCAGCGTCGCCGCGGGCTTCGTCGATCCCAAGGGCAACCTCACCAATTGGCTGAGCGAACTCGCCTTCGTGCCGGTCGATTATCGCGCAAATGGCCCCGCCGACGAATGGTCGGGTGACCTTGGTTGCGGCGTGCAGTACTTCAGCCAACAGGGCGTCGGTCGCTTGTTGCCGCTCGCCGGCATTCACCTGCCCGCGACCATGCGACTTCCCGAGCAGCTCGAAGAACTGCAGAAGCTGATGCTCGCCGGCGATACGCGCGCCCAGCAGGTCTATGCGGCCATCGGCATCGCGTTCGGTTACGCCATCGCGCACTTCGCCAGCTTCTACGATATCCAGTGCCTATTGATCATGGGTCGCGTGACTTCCGGCAAGGGTGGCGACGTCATAATTGAGCGAGCTCGGTCAGTCCTCGCCGACGAATTCCCCGAACTTCGCATCGACCTCGTCGTGCCTTCCGAGAAAGATAAGCGACATGGACAAGCCGTCGCCGCCGCCTCCCTTCCCTCCCTCTGACATGAAGCTCAACCCCAAGGCCAACCTGCTTGTTCCCGACCAGAAGACCGGTCCGGAGGCCTTTAGCCGCACGACTCACCTTGGTATCGGCGCACATCAAGACGACCTGGAGTTCATGGCCTACGAAGGCATCCTGGCTTGCTACGACCGCGCTGACCAATGGTTTGGCGGTGTCATCATGACCGACGGCCGCAGCAGTTCGCGGAAAGGCCCCTACGCTGGCTGGACAGATGACCAGATCGCCGCCGAACGCGTCAAGGAGCAGCATCAGGCGGCCATCATCGGACAGTACTCATTCATCGCCCAGCTCGGCTACCTCTCCAAGGAAGTCCGCCCCGCCCAGCAGCCCGACGTCGTCGCCGACCTGCTGGCCATCCTGCTGGCCGCGCGTCCCGAAGTCGTCTACCTCCACAACCCCGCGGACAAGCACGACACGCACGTCGCCTGCCTTCTGCGCTGCATCGAAGCCCTGCGGGCCATGCCGGCCGAGCTTCGCCCCAAGAAGGTCCTCGGGTGCGAAGTCTGGCGCGGGTTGGACTGGATGCTCGACGCGGAGAAAATCCCGATGGCGGTTTCCGCCCGTCCCGAACTGGCCCAAGCCCTCAACGAGGTCTTCGCCACGCAGATCGTGGGCGGTAAGCGCTACGACCTCGCCGTGCTTGGTCGCCGCGTCGCGAACGCGACCTTCCATGATGCGCATGCCACCGACCTGGAGACTTCGCTGCAGTGGGCCTTGGACCTGACGCCGCTGATCAACGACCCGCAACTGGATGTCACCGAGTACACGCTCGGTTTCGTTGAGCGCCTCAAGCAGGACATCGCCGCCCGCCTCCAGAAAGCCCTTTGACATGAAGCCCACCCTCCTCGTCCTGGCCGCTGGCATGGGCAGTCGTTACGGCGGCCTCAAGCAGATCGATCCCATGGGGCCGTCGGGGGAAACCATCCTCGACTACTCAGTCTTCGATGCGATCCGCGCCGGCTTCGGCAAGGTCGTCTTCATCATCCGTCCCGACTTCGAACAGGACTTCCGCGAACGCATCGCCGCCAAATTTGCCGGCCGGATCGAAGTCGGCTTCGCCTTCCAGACCTTGGACCGACTGCCCGCCGGCTTCACCATCCCGACGGGTCGGGAAAAGCCTTGGGGTACCACGCATGCCATCCTGTGCGCCAAGGATGCCGTCCATACGCCTTTCGCCGTCATCAACGCGGATGACTTCTACGGCCGCGACTCCTATGCCACGCTTGGTCGCTACCTGACCGGCCTGCAGAATACCGACCACGCTTACGCCATGGTCGGCTTCACCTTGAAGAATACGCTTTCCGAGCACGGCACGGTGGCCCGCGGCGTCTGCCAAGCCGATGCCCACGGTTTGCTTACGGACATTCAGGAGATGACCAAGATCGCCAAGACCGCCGATGGCGCCGAGAACCGGGCGGACGACGGCGTCGTCACGCCCCTGAACGGCGAAGAGCCGGTCTCGATGAACATGTGGGGCTTCACCCCGAGCATCTTCCCGCTGCTGGAACGCGACTTCATCGCTTTCCTGCAGGCCAAGGGGCAAGAGCTCAAGAGTGAGTCCTACATTCCGATGGCGGTGGGGAATCTCGTGAAGAACCAACAGGCCACTTGCCGCATCCTCCGGACGACCGCCGCATGGTTCGGGGTGACTTATCGCGAAGATAAGGCGATGGTCCAAGCCAGCATCCTCGGGCAAGTCCAGCAAGGCAACTACCCCACCTCCCTTTGGTCCTAGTCCCATGGCATCCTCCGCTTCTTACGATACCCGCGCCATCGCCGCATCTTTCGCCCTGCTGGGTGATTATATGTCCGCCGAACCCTACGGGAGCGGGCATATCAACGATACCTTCGCCCTCGAGGTCAGCCAAGGCGGACGCGCCATCCGGTACGTCCTCCAACGCATCAACCACAACATCTTCAAGAACCCCGATGGGCTCATGGAGAATGTCGAGCGGGTTTGCCGGCATGCCCAAGCCAAGCTCCAGGCCAGCGGCGCGGTGGATGCTTCGCGTCGCGCCCTGACCTTGGTGCCGACCAAGGCGGGTCGAGGCTGGCACACCGACGCCGCCGGCAACCGCTGGCGCTGCTACGTCTTCGTCGAAGGCGCCACCGGACACGACATCATCCGCAACGCCGACCAAGCCTACCAGGCGGCGAAAGCTTTCGGAGCGTTTCAAGCCTTGGTCGCCGACCTTCCGGGCGGTCGACTGGTTGAGACGATCCCTCATTTCCACCACACGCCCAGTCGCTTCGCCAACTTCCAAGCCGCTCTGGCCAAGGACGCCCATGGCCGCGCCGCGCAGGCCCAGCCCGAAATCGCCTTCGCCCTCGCCCGTGCCCCAGACGTCGGCGTCATTGCCGACGCGATGGCCCGAGGCGAAATCCCCGAGCGTGTCACGCACAACGACACGAAGCTCAACAACGTCCTCCTGGATAACGAAACCCAGGAGGGGATCTGCGTCATCGACCTCGACACGGTCATGCCCGGTTCGGCTTTGTATGATTTCGGTGACCTCGTCCGGACATCGACCTCGCCGGCCGCCGAAGACGAGACGGACCTTTCGAAGGTCACGATGCAGCTCCCGATGTTCGAAGCGCTGGTGAAGGGGTACCTTTCCACCGCCGGCGGGTTCCTGACGCCCCGGGAACGCGCGTTGCTCCCCTTCGCCGGGAAACTGATCACCTTCGAAATCGGCCTACGCTTCCTCACGGACTGGCTGGAAGGTGACGTGTATTTCAAAATCAAGCGTCCACAGCACAACCTCGACCGCCTACGCACCCAGTTCAAGCTGGTTGAGTCCATCGAAGCCCAGTTACCCGCCATGCAGGCGCTCGTCAAATAAACCATGAAAGTCCTCGTCACCGGCGGCGCCGGCTTCATCGGTTCGCACGTCGTCGAACATTTCCAGGGCAAGGCCGAGGTCATCGTCCTCGACAACTTCCGCTCCGGCCATCGTCGCAACCTGGCTGGTCTCCAGCATACCCTGATCGAAGGGTCGATCCTGGATCGCGCCAAACTCGATGAAGCCATGCGGGGCGTCGATCAGGTCTACCATTTGGCTGCGATGATCTCCGTTCCGGAGTCGATGCTGAAGCCGCGCGAGTGCGTGGACCTTAATGCGACGGGGACCTTGCATGTCCTGGAAGCCGCCGAAGCCGCCAAGGTGCGCAAGGTCGTGCTGGCCTCTTCCGCCGCGGTCTACGGCGACAACCCGACCGTACCGAAGGTCGAGACCATGCTCCCCGAGCCGAAGTCACCTTATGCCGTGACCAAGCTGGACGGCGAATACTACCTCGAACTCTTCCGCCGGGAACGCGGACTGGCCACCACGAGCCTGCGCTTCTTCAATGTCTTCGGTCCGCGCCAAGACCCCAAATCCCCTTACGCGGCCGCGGTCCCCATCTTCATCGAGAAGGCCGTACGCGGTGAACCGATCGGCATCTTTGGTGACGGCGAGCAGACCCGTGACTTCATCTATGTGAAGGATATCGTCGGTGCCCTCACCTTTGCGGCCGCCGACTCCTCCATGGGGGGCGTCTTCAACGTCGGCTACGGTCGCAAGATGACCGTCAAGTCTTTGGCGGAAGAAGTGATTCGCCTGACCGGCTCCCCGTCCGTCATCGAGCACAAGCCCGAGCGCCCCGGCGACATCAAGCACTCGATGGCATCCTCGGACAAACTCCAGCAGGCCGGCTGGCGGCCGCGGCACAGCGTCGCCGAAGGACTTGCCGCGACGGTGGCTTACTTCAAGTCGCTCAAGGCCTGACTTCGATCGGCACGAGAAGGTAATCCTCGGCGCCGTCGCTGATGTTCAGCCAGAGATCGTAACGCCCTGGCGGCGGCAGCCGTAGGCGGAAAGACAATGTTGGGTCGGCATCGTACTCGCCGCCTTCCAAAGAGGGGTGCATGTGGGCGTAGCCAGTCTGAGTGTTGGCATCAGCGAACAGGACGGCATGCCCCAGCGAGGCCATCAGAGGCTGCAACTTGAGCGGGGCTGCCCCCGCAGGCGCCGACAGGGTGACGCGCACCAAGGCCGACTGACCAGACTGGGTCGAAGAGATGGTCACGGCCTTCACCTGATTACGCGACGGGAGCGGCTGCGTGGGTAGCGAACGTACCTCCAAACTGGCGGTGGCTTCGGCCAACAGGACGCGCCCCGCCCGCACCGTGACGAAGTCAACGTAGGCTTGGAAGTCACCGCCCGGGTTGCCGTCGGTGAACCACTTCGGCAAGGTGAAGTGCCACGTGCCATCGTCGGAAGGCGTGGGATGAACGTGGATGTACCCTTTACGCCCGGTGACCTGACGGAGATGCAGGTGAACCTTCTGGGTGTGCGAGATCCCCACTTCGTAAGGCAGGATGGGTCGGCCTTCGTCGCCAATCAGGCGAAGGGAGCCGCCCTTCCCGCCGTCGCTGAAGGCGAGTTCGAGCTTCACCGGGAATTTCAAGGCCTTCGGCGAATAGAAATTGGCCTCCTCATTGACCCCGCAGAACTGCACGCCCCCCGCAATGACCGGCTCATGGGCGGCGTGGAGGAAGGCGCATTGCGTATCGGGCAAGGAGCGCAATCCGAAGAACGCAACCACCGCGACGGCGGTCAGGATCCAGGTTTGGCGGGAAGGGGTCATCGTGGTTTGGCCGGCTCGGCTAGACGGGTGAAGTAATCGGCCACCTCGACGGAGTCAAATACGGCACCCTCACGGCGTTGGACGATACGGCCCTCGGGACTCACGATCACCAAAGCGGCGTTATGCAGGATGGTGCCATCGCTCCGCGTCGTGAGGATGCCGTAATGGCGCATGAGGTCCTTGATGTGGGCATCCCGTCCGGTCAGGAAACTATGCCGCTTGAAGTCGATGCCGTACCCTTGGGCATAGGTGCGGAGGATGCCGGGGGTGTCGACCTCGGGGTCGAAGGTGATGGTAACCAGGCGAACGTTGGCCAAGGATGGTCGCTTGGCCAATTCATCGGCCAACTTGCGCATGGCCGCGGTGGAAGCGGGGCACATCCGCGCGTTCCGGCAGCTCGTGAAGACGAAATTGATCGCCAAGGGCGCGCCGAGGAAATCCTTTTTCAGACGAAACCGTCCATCCTGGTCCCACATGGCCATCATCGGCATCAGGTCATTGGCGCCGCGCATGACGATCCGACCCCGTTCAAACGTATCTCGGCGGAGGTCATCAACGACCTGTTGTTCCTGGCGGAGTTCTTCCGGCTCGGCGGAGACCACGCCTTCCGCCGAGAGTTTGCCGTCACGCTGGACCAAGGTGCAGCGGATCGGTTTGGTCCAGGCGATTTCGGCATCGCCCGATTGGAGCGCTACCAGCATGGAGGTGCCTGGCTTGTCGCCGGTGCTCGGCGTGAACCGGGCGGTGCGGGCGGCGGCATCGTGGTTGCTGAGCTGACCCACCTGCGGGCGCGGTTCCGCGGCCGCGAGGAGTGACGCCGACAGCAGGAAGAGGATGGCTTTCATGAAAATAATTTCCCGGATTCCCCCAGCAGCAGTTGCGCCATGCCATGCCTGACGCCGCGATGGGTGAGCTGGAAGGCGTCGGCGCCGGTGAGGTCAGCCAAGATGCACAAGGTAAGCAATGCGGCCGGCATGATGTCCACGCGGTCGGCGGGGATGCCCGGTAAGGTGCGACGTTCGTCGGCCGTCAGGCGGCAAATCTTGTCCTTCAGCTCGCGAATCCGCAGTAAAGGCAAGCGACCACCGACCGGGGGTTCGCCGAGGGCTTCCAGGTAGAGCGCGACGACCGCAAAAGCCCCCCCGGCGCCCACGATGAGTGCACGCTCGGCCACTTGGGCTGGGATGACCTCCCCTAGGGTCTTGAGCACTTCGTAACGAAACGCGAATTGGGCTGGCTCGCTGATCGGGCCGGGAGCCCCCTCGAGCAGCGAATGCGTGAGTCGAACCGACCCCAAGGGGAAGCTGCGGGCCAACGTGCAACGCTGGCCACGGATTTCCATGACCTCCAGGCTCCCCCCACCGAGGTCGAAAGCGAAGAGGTGCTGGTAGCCCGCGAGCGCCGGATCGGAGCGGACGCCATCGGCGGCCAAGCGCGCTTCCACTTCGCCGGAAACAACCGTCAACCCGATACCCGTCAGGGCACGCAACCGGGCGTCGAAATCCGTGCGGTTGACGCATTCACGCAGCGCGCTGGTGCCCAACAAGACGATGGGGTCGGCCTTCTGCCCGCGAGCGGTCGCCACCAGTCGAGCCACGGCTTGCGCACCCGCTTCGAGGACCTCGGCGGACAGGATGATCTCGCCGGCGGCCGCGGGAAACAGGCGGACGGACTCGGATGCACGCAGGACTTCACGTCCAGTGAGGCGGTCGAGGACCGAAACCTTGATCGAATTAGAACCGATGTCGACGACGGCCGAGGTGCTCATCAGAATTTGATGTCGGCCTTGAGGCCGCCGAAGCAGTGGATATCCTCCTGCGTTTCGAACTCCTTGGTCCGTAGGCTGACGAAGTACGTTCCGCTCAGGTGGTAGAAGTGAAAGGTCGTGCCAAGCGAAAGCTGCAGCACCACCGCCCGTCGCGTCACGGAGCGAGAGTTCACGAAGTTGGTCCCGTCGGTCGCGTAGTTGCGCACGATGACTTCAGTCTGGGCATCCAGGAAGAACCAAGACGAAATCACCGGCCCGTCCGTCGGTAAATTGAAACCATCGACGGGTTGGTAGGCATTGGAATGCCGTATCGTGCCATGACCCCAGGAACGATCCAAATCCCAGCCCCATCGGTACTGCGCACCGAGCACCACCTCGGTGCGCAAGGTTCCGAGCTGCAGCTGGCCACGGGCGATCAAGTCGCGGAGGTTCTTCGTCGCTCCATCGAGGTCGAAGCGACGCTTGAACTCGAGATTGACGTTCATGGCCGGCTCGTTGGGCAACTGGGTCTCCCAGCCTGCGGGGCGCGAGATGCCGACGAGGTCGTGGAACTTGTTTTGGACGTTTTGGGCCCCGGAGGCCGGCCCGATGACGCCAAACTGGAACTCCGCGGTGAACAGGCAATCGCGGCGCCCGCCGCGCTCCAGGATGGTCCCATAGCCATAGGTCAAATAGAGCGCTCCCGAATACGGCAAATCGGTATCGGGGGGGATGGAATTGTTCGTGTCGGACGGAGTATTGATCTCCTGCGTCAGCGCCCAATAATGGTTCTCGTCGGTATTGAACGACAACCGGAGTCCCTGCGTATAGTATCGGTCCTTGTTCGTGGGGGCAAATTTATCGTTTTCCTCGACCAAAGACAGGACCGTCCCGGGGCTCGGCAAGCGGACGGGTGAGCTCAGGACCAGCGGCAGGTCCGGCGCAGCGCCTAAACGGGCCGCCGCGATCAAGGCAATCAGAGGGAAGAACCGCATGAATCAGAGGTGAAGCAAAGCGGTTTCGGAGAGGCGTCACAATGCCTTTCTGCTTGTGAACTATTCACCGCCCAAGTATCTGACTGTCAGGATGTCGCAAAATTCCGCACGAGCGCCCAGCGCCCGGACAGAGGTCTTGGGCGATGGGACGACCCTCGTGGTCGTGGCGGGTGATTGGACGATCCATCACTCGTTGCCGAAGATCGCGTTCAAGGGAGACAAAGTGAAGATTCACGCCGACGAACTCGGTACCTTTGACTCCTCCTTGCCTGCTTGGATTTACGTCCACTTCAAGAACGTCCGCCAGTGCGACCTCAGCGCCCTGCCCCCGCGGCTGCAGTCCCTCGTGGAGATGGCGGAAAAGGCGACCCTCTCCGCCGGTCCAAACGCCCCCACAAGCGTCCTCGAAAACTTCGGAACCTGGGGCATCGACAGCACCCACTCCTGGGCACGCGCCTTTGACCACATCGGACAGACCGCGGTCGGCTTTGCCCGCACCTGCCTCGGGCGGGCCCGCGTCAACTGGAGCGATTTCACCCTGCAACTGCAGACCGCCGGCGTCGATGCCCTACCCATCGTCGCCCTGCTGGGCTTCTTGACGGGGCTCATCATGGCTTACGTGGGCCTGATTCAGCTCCGGCAAGTCGGGGCGACCGTCTATGTCGCCAACCTGGTATCGCTCGCCATGACCCGCGAGATGGGAGCGCTGATGACCGGCGTCATCGCTTGCGGTCGGACCTCGACCTCCTTCGCCTCGCAGCTGGGCAGCATGAACGTCAGCCAGGAAACCGACGCCCTCCGCTCGCTCGGCATCAATCCGGTCGAATACCTGGCGGTTCCGCGCATCCTCGCGGTCACCTTGATGGTCCCGCTGCTCGCCATCTTCGCCACTTTTGTCGGGATCTTCGGCGGCATGATCGTCGCGTGCGCCGGCGACCTCAGCATCGAACAGTACCTCACCCAGGCCATCTTGGCCATCAAGTTCAAGAGCTTCCTGGTCGGCTTCATCAAATCCATCGCCTTCGGGTTCATCGCCGCGTGGGCGGGTTGTTACCGCGGCTCCGTCGCCCAACGCTCGGCCCTCGGTGTCGGCGATGCGGCCACTTCCGCCGCGGTCTTGGGAATCACGCTCATCGTCATCGCCGACGCCTTGTTCGCGGTGATTTTCAATCTCTACGACTTCTGATGAACGCCCCCGCGCCCATGCTGCTTTGCGAAGACCTCGTCGTGGGCCATGCCGGCCATCCGGTCATGAGCGGGGTGAACATCCGTTTGGCCGCGGGGAAGATCCTCGCCATCGTCGGACCGAGCGGTTGCGGCAAGAGCACGCTGATGCGCGTCCTCGGTGGGCTCGATGAACCCATGGCTGGCCGCTCCGAACTGCTCGGGACCGACCTGGTCAACGCCACCCCCCATGAGCGCGAAACGGTCCTCCGTCGCTCCGGCTTCCTGTTCCAAGGCGCGGCGCTCTTCTCTTCGCTCACGTTGCGCGAGAACGTGGAACTGCCCATGCGGGAGTTCCTCCCCCTCCCGCCGCATGAAGTCGCCCAGCTCGCGGAATACAAGTTGGCCTTGGTCGGCCTGGCCGATGCGATGGACAAGCTGCCTTCCGAAATCAGCGGCGGCATGGCCAAGCGGGCGGGCATCGCCCGCGCCCTCGCCTTGGACCCTTCCGTGATGTTCCTGGATGAACCCAGCGCGGGGCTGGATCCGGTGACCTCCGGCAAGCTCGACGAACTGGTCCTGAAGATCAAGGAATCCTTTGGCACGACGATCATCTTGGTGAGCCACGAGGTGCCCAGCATCCTGCGGATCGCCGACTTCTGCGTTTACCTCGACTCGGATACCGGCACGATGGGCGCCTACGCTCCGCCGAAGGATTTCCTGTCGCCCACCGCCTACGCCAAAGCCCACGCTTTCTTCACCCTCGCTCGGATATCCTGAACCATGAGACGCCATGCCAACAAGACCTTGATCGGCGCCTTCGTCGCCGGTGGCGTCGTGCTCTTCGTCACCGCCTTCATCCTGCTCGGGGCGGGCTCGTTCTCCGGCGCCAAGCCGACGGCGCTCGCCTACTTCGACGACTCGGTGAGCGGGCTCGACATCGGCGCCCCCGTCAAGTTCCGCGGGGTGACCATCGGCAAGGTCTCGCAAGTGCTCCTGCGCACGGAGAGCCAAGCGCCCTCCGATTACTCCATCCCCGTGGTCATGGAATTCACCCCCGACCTGCTCACCCGCCGCGGACTCGATCAAGCCCTCGTCGACAAGAGTGGCCTACGGGTCTCGGTCGAAAAAGGCCTCCGCGCCAAGCTGCAGCAGCAGTCGGTCATCACGGGCGTGCTTTACGTCGAATTGGACTACTTCCCCGATACGGCCTACAAGCTGCACGAGACCAAGGGCACGCAAGCGGAGATCCCCACGTTGCCGTCGAACCTTGGAGCCTTGACCAAGGCCGTCTCCCAGACGTTGGACCAACTCAGCCGCGTGGACTTCGTGGCCATCACCAAGAAGGTCGATTCCATCCTCGGGCGCATCGACAAGGGTGCCTCCCAGATCGAGTTCGAGAAGATCAACGGCAACCTCGTCCGGGCTTCCGACAACATCGCCCGCATCACGGGTGACCCGGCCATCTCCAAGGCGGTCGAAGATTTTTCGTCGGCCATGAAGTCGGTGGATTCTCTCGTCAAACGCTTGAACCAACAGGTCGACCCGGTCGCCGAGGACATCAAGTCCATGGCCGCGGCTGGTCGCAAGGCGCTGGAACGCCTCAATGAAACGGCGGAAAACCTTCGCGCCCTGACCAAGGCCGGCTCCCCGACGCGACGGGAACTCGACACGGCTTTGGCCGATGTTTCGGAAGCCGCCACGGCCATCCGCTCCTTGGCCGACTTCCTCGAGCGCAATCCCGAAACCATCATCCAAGGACGCAGCAAGCGCAGCGCCCCCGAGAAACAGGTCGAACCCTCCTCCGAGACCCCCGCAAGCCAATGACCTGGCGTCACCTCTGCCTCTTGACGACCGTGCTCCTCTTCAGCGGTTGCATAGTCTTCGACAAAAAGAGCGAGTCCGTCTCGTTCCATCAGCTGGCGGCTCCGCAGGCCACCCCGACCGTCAGCGGCCCCCTGCTCTTCATCCCGCGCGTCACCCTGCCTTCCGCCCTCCGCCGTCCGACCTTGGTGCTGATCGACGAAGCCAACAACGTGCAGGTGGATGACTCCCATCGCTGGGCCAGTCCGCTCGACCGTGGTCTGGCGGAAGCCTTAGGCCAGCACCTCATCAAGAACACGGGCCGGCCCGTCACGCACCAAGCCCCCAGTGAAAGCCACCTGGTGGTGCTCATCGACGTCGAGCAATTCGCACGTAGCCAGGGCACGGCCGTCCTCCAACTGCGCTTCCGGGTCGAAAACGCTGCCGGCCAACTCCTGGCCGAGGGCCAAGGCACCTGGAACAGCCCGAAAGCGGACAAACCCGAAGACTTTGTGCGAGCTCAGTCGGAAAACCTCGCCAAGGCGGCCCTCATCATTGGTAAAGTGTTGGCTCCCCTGACGACCACGTCGGGGCAATCCCGATGACCGACCAACCTATCCACCGCCCCAACGGCTTCAGCGAAGCGACCGGTGAGATCTGCTACGACCTTCCTTCGGCCTACATTCCGCATCGCGCCACCGGCCTGCTGCACCTGGCCCGCTTCATCGGTAAGATCCGCAAGCATCTGCAAGGCGAGCTCCCGAAGTCCTATCAACGCAACTTCTGCAAGGGCTTCGACCGCTTCCTCTGCCTGCACCTTCAAGTCGAACCCGAGGCCGTCATCCAATGCGTCCGGGAAGCCCAAAGTGAAGCCGACCTGGACGCCCGCCTGCTTGCCCTCTTCCCCAAGGACCTCCGGGTCCATGTCTGGAACCGCGAACTCGTCCAAAAAGGGATGAGCGAAATGGGCCGCGAAGCCCTGAACGACGCCAAGCGCAAGATGGGTTCGCTTGATCGCACCGACGTGATTTCTTTTGCCGACATGATTGATTTTGATGAGGGACGCATCCTGTGAGTACGGACGACGCCAATCCCAACCGACTGGTCCTGCGCGGAATCGACGCGGTCTTGGCCTGTATCCAGGAGCACCCCAAAGCGCTCCGCGAGGTCCATGCCTCCGCCGCCTTCGTGGCCGCCTTGTCTCCCTTCGTCATCGCCCTCGAGGCTCAAGGGGTCAAGTTGCGGACCTCTTCGCCCGACGACATGTCCTACCTCTGCGAGCAGTCCTGTCATGATGCTTGCGCGGTGACCATGCGCCCCGAACCCGGCCACGTCCGCGTGGCGGACTTCTCCGAATGGCGCGAGAAGCACGAGACCGTCGTCATCGCCGACCACGTCACGCGCCCCGCCGACTTGGCGGCCATCGCCCGCACCATGAGTGCCTTCGGTATCCAGCGCCTGCTGCTCTCTTCCGGCACCGAAAAACTCGCCTTCGATCCGCTGGTCTGGTCGCTCGCCCGTGGCGCGATGGAACACGTCCGCATGATGCGTGCCGCCGCCCTCGGCGGTTTGCTCAAACTGGTGGAAGACAAGTGTTGCGTCGTGGGTTTCACGCCGGGTGTCGGCCGTAAGGTCGACCTCGGAACCCCGGTGCGGGTCCCCGGTCGCCACCTCGCCCTCCTGCTGAGCGGCACGGAAATCCATGGCGACCTCCAGCCCCGACTGGATCACGTTTTCCGTTACCCTGGTGTCGTCAGCCGGCCCTCTTTGGCCCTGGCCGAAGCCGCGCCGATCGCCATCGCCTGGATCGCCTCCACGCCGCAGCCACGCGCCGATGGCTTCCTGGCCCGGAAGCGCGCCCGCCACCTGAAGTCCGATCCACCCCCACCTTCTGCCTAACCATGTCGTCCGTCCAGCCGCCCGAAGGCGAGAACGTCATCTCGCTACAGAACATCAGCCGCAACTTCCTGTCGATGCTCCAGCGCCAGCACGACATGTTGGCCTACAGCCTCGCCGGACTCCGCACCGCCGACCCCAAGGCCTACGCCTATTATTCCACGGTCTCCCGCGTCATGCCTGCCCCCCAGGTGCACCTGCCGCACGACCAGATGTTGGCTTATGCCCGCAACCTGATGCTGCGCACCAGCATCAACGACCTCATCGGCCTCTCGGCGGAATGCATGAATCACTGCCATTTGCTCTGCACGCTCATTCGCGTGCGCGGCAAGCAGCAGCAGGTCAGCCCGGAACTCGACAAGCAGATCGCCCAGAAGCACGAAGCCTTCTGCCGCATGAACCTCCAGGAGAAGTTCAATGAGCTGGAGGCCACCTTCGACATCGTCTGCGACCTCGAGGATGGCATCTTCAGCCTCGCCGCCGCCCTCCGCGTCTTGGTCCGTGGCGGCATGGTCACCAACGACGACATCACGCCCGACGGTTCGCTGACCTTGGAGTTCAAGTCGATGAAGGATATCGAGGTCCCCAACGACTCCCCCGAGGCCTTGCCGGAGAACACGCCCATCGAGCGTCCCATCGGCCTCACGGGCACTCCGCAGATCAACCTGACGGGCGGCTTGAACAAGTCGACCAAGACGATCTCCAAGCTCTCCGACACCCAGCGCACCTTCCGTCCCGGCGAGATGCTCGACTTGACGGATGAAGAAGTGCTCGGGCTCAACATTACGGTCGCCAAATTCTTCGACGGCCTGTTCCGCTCCGTCGAACACTACGGACGGACCTCGCTCGGCGACCCCAAGTAAGGCCGGGCCATGGACGCGCCGGCTCAGATCCATCGACCGCGCTTGGCATGGCTATGGGTGGTGGGTGGCTTCTTGTTCCAAGCGCTGCCCGCCGCGATCCGGGAGGAGGCCCTTCCCGTTGCGCTCAAGAACATCGGCATCTCGAACGCCCGCATCACCCAAGTGGTGGCGATCCTCGGTCTTGCCGTAGCGGTCAAGATCCTCTGGGCGCCGCTGATGCCGCTGACCGGGCCGACCAGGCGTTTCATCCTGATTGCCCAAGCTTGCCTCCTGCTCGCGCTCCTCGGCTTGGCTACCCTCGTCGGACAAGCCTCGCAGTCCACGGTTCTCATCCTCGGCACCCTGACCCTGATTTCCGTGCTGTCGGCCGGCCATGACTACGCCCTCGATGGTTACTTCGTCTCTTCCTTGGATGACCAAGGCCGGGCCCAGCACTCCGGCTTGCTCAGCTTCGCCTCCAAGACCGGGCAAGTCATCGCCGGTCCCGGTTTGATCTGGTGGGCAGGCCACCAGATGAGCCAGGACGTTCCGGCCAGCGCGGCTTGGCAAGCGGCGCTCCTCGTCGCCATCGGTGTCGGGACCCTCGCTTGGGTGGCCAACCAATATGCGTTCCGGCGCGAGCCCGCCTTGCCCAGCAACACCTCGTCCTTCGGTGAACGGCTGACGGGCATGGGCGTCGCCTTGCGCGACATGCTGCGCGACCCGCGCTTTCCGGCCTTGCTCGGACTCATCTTCTTCTATCGCGCGAGCGAAATCCATATGGCCCGGGTGCTGCCGTTGTTCGCCATTTCGCAGGCTTCGGAAGGAGGCTTGGCCTTGGGGAACGAGACCTACGCGCTGCTCCGCATCCCCACCGCCATCTTGGGGCTAGCCCTCGGCGGGCTCTTTGGTTCATTCGTCGTGACCAACCGCGGTTTGGCCAAGTCACTGATGCCCCTCGGGGTGCTGATGCACCTGCCCTTGCTGGGGATCGCTTGGTTGGCGGCCAACCCGCAAGTCAGCCTCACGACCATCAGCGTCCTCTTCTTCATCGAATACTTCGCCTACGGCGCGGGGGTCTGCGCCCTCCTCTTGGCGATGATGAAATTGGCCGCCGGCGACGAAGCGGCGACGCGCTATGCCCTGCTCTCGACCATCGCCCTGGTCGCCAGCTACCTGCCGGGTTTGTGGGCCGGGGCGCTGGCGCAGCAACTCGGCTACGCTCATTACTTCCTCTTCGCGGTGGCCCTCGCTCTTCCTGGTTTGCTGGCCGCCCACTGGGGTCGCCGGGCGTTCTCGGAAAACTAAACCTTCTTCGGTAGCACGACCAAGGTCTGCGCCAGTTTGGCGTCGAGGAAGCGGCGGGCGAAGTCCTGCACGGCGCGCTCATCGGTGGCGGCCATGCGGCGATCCCACTCGGCATCGAAGTTTGCCCCCAGCCCGACGAGTTCCCGCACCATCGCCCCCTGCATGCGGGCACCCGCGGATTGCCGGCCCTGACGACGGTTGACGCGCAGTCGGCGCTTGGCGTCATCGATCTCCTCGGGCTTGAACTGGCCCTTACGTAGACGCACGAGTTCCGCCTCCATCTCCCGGAGGACTTCCTCGGAGGCTTCCGCCGTGGTGCCGGCGTAGAGGTAGAACATCCCTTGGTCGACGGTTTCGACGCGGGTGGCGCCGACGAAATAGGCCAAGCCCTTCTCTTCACGCACCCGATGGAAAAGCCCGCTCGCCATGCCGCTGAGGAGTTCTTCGGCGACATTGGCCGCGGTGACGAGGTCGGGGCCGAAACCGCAGTGCGGGTAGGCCACGCAGACCACGGCCTGTTCACCAATCGCCTCATGGCGCTCGCTGCGCGCCAACTGCGGGGCGTGGAGGGGTAAGCCCTTGGGCTCGAAGGCGACCTTGGGGAGATGGCCGAAACGCGCCTCGACGAAGTCCAGGGCGGCTTGCCGGTCATAGGAGCCGCTGATGCCCACGACGAGGTTGCCGGCGACCACGAGCTGCTGCTGCAAGGTCGCCAAGTCTTGGGTGGTGATGGCCGCCAAGGTCTCCGGCGTGCCCGAAGCATCGATGCCCAACGGGTGCTCGCCGAAGAACTGCTCCAGCAACCGTAAGCGCGCCTTCTCCACGATATCGTCGGCCGCCTCGCGGCAAGCGGCGATGGCCGCCGCCCGTTCGGTCTCGAAGGTCTCGGGCAATAACTTCGGGCAAAGCACGCCGTCGGTCACCAGCTCGGCGATCTTGGCGAAATCGGAACTCAGGGCCTCGCCCCAAACCCCGCACGTGATTTGTGAACCATAGTCGGCGAAGGTCGCCCCCATGGCATCGACCTGACTCGCCACCTCCTCCTTGGTGCGTTTGGCCGTATCGCGGGTGAGCAAGGTCGACAGCAACCCAGTGGCGCCACGCTTGCCGGCCTCTTCGTAGGCTGTCCCGGCGGCCACGAAGACGCCGAAACCCGCCTTGGGGATGGCTTCATCGGGCTGCAGCAGCACCCGCACGCCATTGGCCAAGGTGAGGATTTCGAAGCTTTCCGCCGCCGGTGTCGGGCGGCGGGCCAGCGCCACTTCCGCGGCCTTCTGCCCACGCATGGTCGCTTGGGTGACGGTTTCGGGCTTCAACCACTGGCGGGCCGACTTGGTGAGTTCCTCCGGCGTCACCTTGGCGAGTTCCTCCACGCCGCGGCGGGGCCAAGAGATATCATGCCCCACGCACGCAGCGTAACCATAACGGGAAACCGCGGCATGGATGTTCTTCAAGCCATTGACCATCGCGACGACGGATTGCCGACGCACCTTGTCCAGTTGGGCTTGCGATACGCCTTTCTGCAGAAGCCGATCGATGACCTCGAAGTAGGCCCGCTCGATGGCCGCCGCATCAGCCCCGGCATCCCCGATCCAACTCAGCCAAGCCAAGCCGACGTCGCGTATGCCCATGACGTGCGCATCGATGGCGTGGATGAGTTTCCGTTTCTCGCGGAGCTCATCCCACAGCAAGGAGCTGTTGCCGGAGCCTAAGACCCCGAGGCACAAATCGAGCGGCGCACGGCCCTCGGCGAAGAAACCCGGCACGCGCCAAGTCGCGACCCCCTTGGTCGTCGAGACATCGCGCACCAGGTCGCAACGCCGCGGCCCGGCTTGCGGTGGTTCGAAGGCCGGAATGACTTCCAGACCCGGACGTCGCGGGAAGCGACCGAACCAGCGTTCGGCCGAGGCGAAGGCTTCCTCGGGTTCCATCGAGCCACCGAGCGCCAACACGACGTTACCCGGGGCGTAGCGACCGGCATGGTAGGCCCGCAGGTCCTCGGGGGTGATGCGCACGAAGAGCTCCCGGTGTCCGATGATCGGATGCCGCATCGGGTGGCTCCGCAGGCTTTCGGCCAAGACCTGCTCGGCCAAGATGCTGTCGTGTTCATCGTCGCGCATGGCGATTTCGCGCAAGATCACCTCGCGCTCCATCTTGCAGTCCGCTTCGGAAATCAGGGGGTCGAAGACCATCTCCGACAAGGCCTCCATCGCGGTTTCAAAGCCTTCTTGCGGCGCATCGATATGGTAGACGGTGCGGTCGAAGGTCGTGTAGGCGTTCGAATTGCCGCCCGAACGATGGACGGCCTCCGTCAACTCACGATTGGTGAAACGCCCCGTACCCTTGAAGACCATGTGCTCCAGGTAATGCGAAATGCCCGAACCTTCCCAACGGCCTTCCTGCGCGCTGCCGGTCCGCACCCACGCCTGAACCGTGCAGAGGCCGATGTGCGGGCGGTGCACGTAGATGACCTCCAGACCGTTGGCGAGCACACGTCTTTCGGGGTCCGGGCCAGCGATCTGGCTGAAGCTGAGGCCTTCAAGAAATGACATGCCGTTAGGTATGCCGCTCCCGAAGGCGGGTGCAAGCGTGAGGCATGGGTTATTTGCCATGGCCCAGCCTGCATGGACAGCCGGCGAGCGGATGAAGCGCCGCCCACGCGGCGGGCTTGGCAAATCAACAATGCCATTGAAAAACAAGGGGAGCCCCCCTATCCCCTTCTTTCCCCTTGATCCAAGGGGTTCTCCGTCCTTCCCGTCCTTCGTCCATGTACATCCCCCCTGAAATCCGCACCCACCTCGAAGAGGTCGAGCGCCGCGCCGGCTACCTCTGGAAATTCCTCGATGTGGCGGGCAAGCAGGTCCTCATCGGCAAGCTCGAAGAACAGATGACCGCGCCCAATTTCTGGGATAGCCAGAAGGCCGCCCAGAAGGTCATCTCCGAGTGCAACGGGTACAAGACCATCATCGGGCCCCAAATCCTCTTCCGCCGGAAACTCGACGACGCCAAGACGTTGGCCGAATTGATCGTCGAATCTCCCGACGGTTCCGCCGATGCGGAGGTCGAAGAACTCCGCAAGCTCGCCAGCGACATGGTCACGGAAGTGGCCGAGCTTGAAATCGCCTCCTTCCTGTCCGGTCTGCACGACAAGTCCAACGCCATCGTCACCGTGAAGGCGGGCGCGGGCGGCACGGAGTCCAACGACTGGGCCGACCTGCTCTTCCGCATGTATACGCGCTGGGCGGAACGCCGCGGCTTCAAGGTCGAGATCGAAGACGTCGCCGAAGGCGAAGGCGCCGGCATCAGCCAGGCGACCTTCCGCCTCGAAGGTCCCAACGCCTATGGCTACATCAAGGCCGAACGCGGCGTCCATCGGCTCGTGCGCATCTCCCCTTTCGACGCCAACGCGCGTCGGCATACCTCGTTCGCCTCGGTCGACGTCGTGGCGGAAATCGACGATGACATCGAGATCGAGATCCAGGAAGCCGATCTCCGCGTCGACGTCTACCGCTCCAGCGGCAAGGGCGGTCAGCACGTCAACAAGACCGAATCGGCGGTGCGCCTGACGCACATCCCCACCGGCATCGTGGTGGCCTGCCAACGCGAACGGTCGCAGGTCAAGAACCGCGCCTTGGCGATGAAGATCCTCCGCGCCCGCATCTACGAGAAGACCCTCGACGACAAGCGCGCCGAGATGGAGAAGTATTACGGCGAAAAGGGCGACATCGGTTGGGGCAACCAGATCCGTTCCTACGTCTTCCAACCTTACCAGATGGTGAAGGATCTGCGCACGGGCGTCGAAACGGGCAACATCCAGGCCGTGATGGACGGGGATATCGACGCCTTCATCAACGGTTGGCTCCGCGCCGGCGGCCCACGCACGCGCAACAAGGACATCAAGATCGAAGACTAAGCGTCTTCACGTACCCCGATGCCCAGCCAAGCCACCCTGCGCCAAAAGCTCCTCGATCAGCCGCTCTTCGCGGATAAGATCTGGAAACTGTCGCCGGAGCCTTGGCCGCTGAGCGAAGCCCAGGTCAAGGAACTCAAGCGCATCGGGGCGGCTTGCCTGAGCTACCACCGCGCGCTGGAACGCCTGTATGTCCGTTCCTTCACGGACAAGAAGATCCTCCGCAATCGCGACGTCCACGCCAAGTGGGTCTCCGAATACCTCGATCGGTACAAGCCCCAAGGGCTCATCGAGCACGGCCGCCACCGGGCGGTCAAGGGCCAGTGTCCCGTCGTCCTGCGCCCGGACCTCCTCATCACCGACGAAGGTTTCACGATGACGGAATTGGACAGCGTCCCCGGCGGGGTCGGGCTCACCGCCTACCTGAATGAAGTCTACGCCGAGGATTGCTCGACGCTCGTCGGATCGACGACCATGCCCGAGCGTTTCTTCGCCGCGCTCGGACGGCTGACCCCGCAGAACCGTTTCCCCTTGGTGGCCATCGTCGTCAGCGAGGAAGCGGCGACCTACCGGCCGGAATTCCTTTGGCTGGGCGAAAAGCTCCGCTCGCTCGGCCATGACGTGCAGGTCGTCGACCCAGGCCAGCTCATGCAGATGGGCTCGGAGACCTACATCCCCGTCGACGGTGCGCCGCGGAAGGTCGACCTGATCTACCGGTTCTTCGAACTCTTCGACCTCGCCAACGTCAAAGGCGCCGACGGGATCTTCAATGGTGTCGAGGCCGGCCAAGTGGCGCTGACCCCGCCGATGAAGGCCTATCAAGAAGAGAAGCTCGGGTTGGCTTTGCTGCATCACCCGATGCTCTCCGAGTTCTGGAAGGAGAACCTCCCCGAAGACCACCATGAGGCGTTGTTCCGCATCGTGCCGAAGACCTGGATCATGGAGAAGACCGACCTGCCGCCGACCGCGGTGCTGCACGCCCCGCTCGTCAACGGTCGACCGATTCGCGACTGGACCGAACTGGCCGAAGCCTCCCAGCGCGAACGCAACCTGATCATCAAAGCCAGCGGCTTCCATGAGACCGCCTGGGGCGCCCGCAGCGTCACGCTCGGCAGCGACGTCTCGCGCGAAGAATGGCTGGAAGCGATCGAGCGCGCCCTCGACCCGGAAAACGAAACGTTCCACGTGATGCAGGAATACCATAAGCCCTCCCGCCTGAGCCACCCCGTTTACGCGGATGATGGCTCGGTCGTCCCGGCCGATGGCCGCGTTCGCCTCTGCCCCTACTACTTCGTGGACGGGGATACCGTGGAGCTTTCGGGTGTCCTGTCGACGTTCTGCCCCGCCGACAAGAAGATCATCCACGGGATGAAAGATGCGGCGTTGTTGCCCTGCAGGCTGGTGAGCCCGCCGGCCTGATCCCCGCTTGGGGTAGTCAGGTTGCCTTGCCTCCGGCAGGGATTCCGCCAACTTCGAGGGCATGAAGCGTCTGCTTGCCCTCCTTTTGCTCGGCTGCCTCTGGCTGACACCGTCCGCCCACGCCGCGTCCCACACCAAGGTCGACCTGGTCAACTTGACGCCGGACATCCGTCCAGGCCAAAAGGCCCTGATCGCGGTACGCTTTGTCTGCGACGAGCACTTCCACATCTACTGGAAGAATCCCGGGGATGCCGGCCAAAGTCCGACCATCGAATGGAAGGACGCCGCGGGCACCGTCCTGGGCGCCCTGCTCTACCCCGGCCCCAAGCTGCTCGACCAGAAGGGCATCTACAATTTCGTCCATGAATATGAAACGTTGTTGCTCGTCGAGTTGACCATCCCGGCGAACGCCACGGGCGAACTCAACCTGCAGGCGAAGGTCGAATGGCTCGAGTGCGACGACAAGGGCTGCTACCCGTTCGACAAGGAGGTCGCCCTGAAACTCAAGGTCGGTCCCGGCAATGCCACGGCCAAACACGACCCGAAACTATATGGCGACCTGCGCCCCGTCGTCCGCGCCAGTTATGGCAGCAAGGACGGCACGCTGACGGTGACGCCGCCCGCCGAAGCCAAGTTGGAGTTGTCGAAGGTTTGGTTTCCCGAGCGCGGCTTCCTCGCGCCCGAAGGCGTCTTCACGCAGAAAGCGGACGCGACCACGAAACGCTTCAACCTGAAGGACGCGTCCGAAAAACTCACCGACGGTCCCGTGATCTTCGCCGCCCAGGACACGAGCGGTACTTGGCACCGGGTCGAAGCGACCGCCGCGGCGGGCGGCGCCACCCCCGCCCCGGCTAATCCCGCCACGAAGGAAGTCTCCAAGGGCAACACCGGCTGGCAGGCTTGGTCGCCCGAGGCCGAAGCCAAGGCGCTGGCCGCTGGCCAGACGGTCTACGTCGATTTCACGGCCGAATGGTGCGCGACCTGTCAGATCAACAAGCGCGTCTACAAGCACGACATCGTCGCCGCCGCCTTGGCCGACAAGGGCGTCGTGCTCATGAAGGCCGACTGGACCAAGAAGGATGCGGTGATCGCGGCCGAGTTGACCAAGTACGGCCGCAGCGGCGTGCCCTGCAACGTCTTCCTGAAGCAAGGCGCCCCGACGGCTTTGCTTTCCGAAGTGATCTCGGATGCGGAGGTGCTCACCGCCCTGAACGCCATCAGCGCGGGCAAGGAATACCGCGCCACCAACGAGTCACACGGTTATGTCGTCTGGCTGCTCCTGGCTTTCGGTGGTGGCGCCCTGCTCAACCTCATGCCATGCGTTTTCCCGGTGATTGGCCTGAAGGTCCTGGGCTTTGCCCGTGAAGCCGGCGCCGACCGAGGCGTGGTCGTGCGCAATGGCCTCCTCTATTCCCTCGGGGTCGTCCTCAGCTTCCTCGCGCTGGCAGGCATCATCCTCGCCCTCAAGGCTGGCGGCGACTCCGTCGGTTGGGGCTTTCAGATGCAGTCGCCAGGCTTCGTGCTCGGCACCTGCGTCCTCATGGTGACGCTCGGCCTGAGCCTGGCGGGCGTCTACGAGATCGGCGCCGGCCTCGCGGGTACGGCCGCCAGCGCTGAGCCGCAAGGCGGGGCTTCAGGTGCTTTCTTCTCGGGTGTGCTCGCGACCGCGGTGGCGACCCCATGCACCGCTCCGGGTCTGGGTGCAGCTTTGGGCTTTGCCCTCGATAAGGATCGGGCCTCGAGCGAGACGTTGTTGTTCTTCGTGGTGATCGGACTCGGCATGGCCCTGCCCTACCTCCTGCTCTCCGTCTTCCCCAAATTGACGAACCTCCTGCCGCGCCCCGGCGAATGGATGGAGACGCTGAAGCAGGCGATGGCCTTCCCGCTCTTCGCCTACGCGCTTTACCTGCTCTGGGTCCTCAACACCCAAGTCGATGACCGCGGTTGGGTGCGCGATGCCTCCCTCGGTTTGGCCGTGCTTGCCGCCGCCTGCTGGATCTGGGGTCGCTGGGGTGCCCCGCATCGTACGGACCGTGAGCGCCTGATCGGCAAGACCACTGCCGTCTTGCTCTACGTTTTGACCCTCGCGCACCTGTATTGGTATCTGCCGTAAGGCGACGCAGCATCCCCCAGAAGGGAGGCATAAAAAAGGCCCGCTTCGCAGCGGGCCTTTTCCTTGGCTAGCGAGCGACTTAGAGCGCGGTGACCGGAGCCGGGGAAGGCGCCGCACCCGAAGCAGGAGCGGACACCGCGGCAGGCTTGGTCGCACCCGAGGAGATCGGACCGGAGTAGTTGGCGTCGACGACGATGGCCTTGCGGTCCTTGGCGGCCGACTGGCGACCAGCGGCGCTCTTGTCGGCCTGCTGGGAGCCGAGGGCGAGGACCTCGGTGGAGCTCTGGTTGGCGCCGGACTTCACGAGGTAGTCGCGGACGTTCTGGGCGCGCTTATCGGAGAGACCCAGGTTGTATTCTTCGGTGCCGAAATGGTCGGTGTAACCTGCGATGATGACCTTCGTGGCGTTCACGCGTCCGGCGATGCCGTCCAACTTGGCGCGTTCCTTGGCGTCCACCGTGTAGCGGTCAAAATCGAAGTAGATGGTGGTGAGGATGGCCTCGGGCGGGATATTGTTATTACGGATGGCGTCAGCCATCGCGCTGAAACCAGGGGGGCGGGTGTCGAGGCCGGTCGAGTTGCCACCACCGGCGTTCGCGTTGAAGTCCGAAGGCATGCGGGAGGGACCGCAGCCCACGAGGAGGCCGGCGGCGACAAGGAGAAGGGAGAGACGCTTCATGGTTGAGGCCATAAAAGGTTCGTTTTCAGGGGTCGGCAAGCCTTGACTCGATTAGTAGCGGCGGACCTTGGGGTCGACCTTCTGGGACCAAGCGTCGATACCTCCCTGTACATTCGAGACCTGGGTATAACCTTTAGCCCTCAAAAACTGGGTGACGCGGAGGCTACGGCCGCCGTGGTGGCAGTGGATCAGGACGGGGACGTCCTGTGGGATTTCCTTCAATCGCTCCGGTACCGAGGCCATCGGGATGAGCTTGGCGCAGGCGATGCAACAGGTGGCATGCTCCGAGGGCTCACGGACGTCGATGAGTACGGGCGGCTGAGCGGAAGCCAGCAAGCGAGCGGCTTCTTCGATGGAGACTTCCAGGGGGTGTTCGGACATGGAGCGGGGGGCGGTTGGGCAGG
>Ga0255105_1000042_pt1 | contig 30862 bp, 19 predicted proteins | sample Law_Cont_RepA_8h_FD_188455 | JGI IMG/M metagenome (GOLD analysis project Ga0255105, IMG submission 188455) | Freshwater microbial communities from St. Lawrence River, New York, United States - Law_Cont_RepA_8h | ecosystem: Environmental > Aquatic > Freshwater > River | place: USA: New York... | reverse complement strand
GCTTCCGAACAACCCGCAGCCGGCAGTTTCCTGTCGAACCCGCTCTTCTGGGTCTGCTTCGCCTTTCTCGGCCTGGTTGCCGCCTACCTCCTCCAGCAACGCTTGGCGGAAATGAATCAACGGCCCACCGCCGTCGCCGAAAAAACGCCCGAGATCGCCAAGCCACCGGTCGTCGTCGAGGCCCCCAAAGTCGAACCGCCACGCGTGATCGTGGTCACGCCGCCGCCCGTCGTCGTCGAACCGCCGAAGCCCGAGCCAGCGAAGCCGATACCTGTCGTCGTCGAAGAACTACCGAAGTTCAACCGCTTCTACAAGACGGTCTCCACGCGCCTCGTACCGGCCCATCTCGGCGACCCCAAGGCGCCCCTGAAGAAGGAGGTCAAAGCCGGCCATGAACTCCGGGCTTCACCGAACGCCCCGTTACGCGTCGCTTCGGGTGATGCGGCCAAGCGGGCCACGCTCCGCAAGACCGTCGAAGACTACTGGGCGAAGCTCGACCCTGACCGCTGCCTCCCCCACCCGGATGCCGACGCCTTCCCGGGCAAGGTCCTGGAACCCGCCGACCGCGTCATCACCACGGTCAACATTCCGGTCAACCGCTCGCGCTGGCATTCCACCGGGACCTACGCCGCCCCGGGCGAACGCATCACCTTCCGGATCCCCGCCGGGGACGCCGACCTGGGCCTCGTCGCCCGCATCGGTTGCCACAACGACGACATCACGAGCGATTTCGCCATCAAGCGCGAAGACTGGCACCGCTTTCCGGTCATCACGAACACGATCGCCCTGAACAAGCGGGTCGTCGAACTCGCCAACCCCTTCGGTGGCCCGATCTACATCGAGATGCCGGGGAACGACAAGAACGGCAAATCGCGCGACCAGATCCGCATCGAAATCGTCGGCGCGGTCGAAGCCCCGAACTTCACCCTCGGCAAGACCACCCGCTCCGAATGGGAAAACAGCCGCCTCGCCCCGGCCCCTTGGGCCGAGATGATCTGCGACAAGATGGTGATCTCCGTGCCGTCCAAGCACATCCGCGAACTCTCCTACGCCGACGCCACGGAACTCATGAAGACGTGGACGGAAACCGTCGAGGCCTGCGATTGGCTGGCGGCCTGGAAGGACCGGCGCTCGGCCGAGCGCATCGTCTCCGACGCCGAGATCTCCATCGGCTGGATGCATTCGGGCTACCCGATCAAGTGCTACCTCGATAGCGCCAAGGACTCGGTCGACGTCCAGAAGCTGCGCAAAGAAGGCAACTGGGGCTTCTTCCACGAACTCGGCCACAACCATCAATCGAGCCTCTGGACCTACGCCGGCTACACCGAGGTCACCTGCAACTTGTTCGCCCTTTACTGCATGGAGAAGATCGCCGGCAAGAAGCTCGGCGATGGCCATGGCGAGGACATGGCCGCGATGGCCGCCGAAATGGCGCTCGACCCGAAGGCCCATGGGGCCTCGGCCTTCCACCTGCTTGCCCAGTATTACCACCCCGTTAAGCAGTTCGGTTGGATCAGCCTCCAGCAGACCTTCGCCGAACTCAACGGCCGCAAAGACATCAAGAAGGCGGATGGCATGGTGAAGAAGAACCTCGGCATCGCCGGGCGTGAAGTCGAGAAGCAGCAGGAAGCCCTCGACAAGGAGAAGCACCAGCTCGACCTGAAGATCAAAGCCGCCGTCCGCGAGAAGAAGGAGGCGGACAAGGTCGCCGCCGAGGCGCGCCTCGCCGAAATCTTCAAAGAAGAAAAGAAGATCAAGGAGGCGCTCGGCGCCCTCTCCAAACACGACTCCGACGAACGCAAGAAGGACATCTTCGTGCGGACGTGGTCCCAGGAAGCCGGCGCCAACCTCGGCCCCTACTTCGCGAACTTCGGCTGGCCATACACCGACTCCATGAAGACGATGCTCACGCCGCTCAAGCCGTGGATGCCCGCCAACTTCCCGCCGACCAAGCCCGGCGCCAAGCCCGCGAAGTCCACGCTCTTCGGTTCCAAGAACGAGGCCATGGCCGGTAAAGACGAGGCCCAAGGGGATAACCAGTCCACGAACGCCCAATAAGGACGCGGTCTTGACGGAGGGCCGCCCCCGCGGCCATCCTCCGGCATGGACCGCACGCTGACCCTGAGTTTCTCCTGCCCCGACGCCTCCGGCATCGTGGCGGCGGTCTCGTCGTTCGTGGCCCAGCACAAGGGCTGGATCACCGAAGCCAGCCAACACACGGAACACGAACTCGCGCGCTTCTTCATGCGCATGGAAATCAAGGCCTCGTCCCTGGACTTCCCACCCGAGGCCTTCGGCCAGCACTTCAGTCCGCTGGCCAAGCAGTTCGGTTTGGAATGGACGCTCTCCGACTCCGAGCAGCCGCGTCGCGTGGTGCTGCTCTGCTCCAAGCAGGAACACTGCCTCTACGACCTGCTCGCTCGGCAGGTCTCGCAGGACTTCCGCTTCATCGTGCCCTGCGTCGTCTCCAACCACGAAGCGCACCGCAAGGTCGTGGAAGCCCACGGGATTCCTTTCCACTACGTGCCTGTGACGCCGGAAAACAAGGCGGTCGCCTATCGACGCATGGAGCAGATCTTCCGCGACGAAAAAGCCGACCTCATCGTGCTGGCCCGCTACATGCAGGTCTTGGACGAAGAACTCTGCCGCAACTTCGCCGGAAAGATCCTCAATATCCATCACTCGTTCCTGCCGTCGTTCGCCGGTGCCAAGCCCTACCACCAAGCGCACCGCCGCGGGGTGAAGCTCATCGGCGCGACCTGCCACTTCGTGACCCCGGAGCTCGATGAGGGCCCCATCGTCGAACAGGATGTGATCCGTGTCGACCATTCGGACACGCCCGACGACATGGTGCAGCTCGGTAAGGACATCGAGAAAGTCGTCCTCGCCCGCGGCCTCCGCGCCGTCGTCGAAGACCGCGTCTTGCTGGCAGGTCACAAGACGGTGGTCTTCCGTTAAGAGATGTTTCGCTCAATAGCGGGTTTGCGCTTTAAACCCTTCCGCCAAGGGCTTGCATAACGGCGTGCTTCGCTTCCCCGCCTTGGCAATGATCTGGCTGATGGTCGCCACGCTTTCGGCGCAGAACCTGCCGGAGGCGCCCTTGCCTGCGCACATCGGGCCCTACCTCCAGCATCCCGCCGCGGACGCCATGTCGGTCTGCCTCATCAGCCAGACCGCCAAGACCGTTTCCATTCAAGTGCGGCCCACCCACGCGCAGGACAAAGCCCCGGCACCCGTGACCGCCGAAGCGCTCGCCATCCCCGGCACGCCCTGGACACGCTGGACCGCCCGTCTCCAAGGGCTACCCGCCGGTGGGCAGTGCGCCTACCAAGTGATCATCGACGGAAACGCCGGCCCTTGGCAGGAGTTCCGGACCCTCAACCCCGCCGCCCCCGAGCTTCGCTTCGCGGTCTTCAACGACGTCCATGACCAGTTGGCGACGCTCGATCGCGTCCTCGCCCACGTCCCCGCCGAGAGCTTCGAGTTTTCCGTCCTGCTCGGCGACTGCTGGAACGACCCCCAGACCAAGAATCAGGCCGAACGCGTCTTCCGCACCCTCGATGGCTTCGTCCGTCGCCTGGACGCCGCGCGTAAGCCGATGCTGTATGTGCGCGGTAACCACGACCTGCGGGGGCCCTTCGCGCCGCAACTCGCGCGCTTGTTCGCGGCTCCACGCTTACGGGCGGACGCCCCCTTGGGCGAACAGGACGTGACCCTGGCCTTCGCCGCCGGTCCCGCGTTCCTGCTGTTCGCCGACACCGGGGAAGACTTCGAAAAAAAGAAGGAGGTCTTCAACGTCTTGCGCGAACGCCAGACGCCTTGGTTGCGCTCCGAGCTGGCCTCCCCCGCAGCCCAAGGCCGCTGGCGGCTGTTCTTGTCCCACATCCCGCTCTTCAACGACAACATCTGGAACTCCGAACACGCCCGCAAGGTTTGGACGGACGTCCTCGTGGAGGGCAAGGTGGATGCGGCCTTCGCCGGCCACGACCATGGCTGGAAACTCCTGCCCAAGAACCAACCCCTGACCGTCCGCTTCAAGTCCAGCCCGGTAGATAGCCAATTCAGTGATGGCACCGTGACCTCCACCCCACCCTTCCCCGTGCTCATCGGCGGTGGACCGAAGCCAGCCGGCAAGGAGCAAGGCACCGCCATGCTCTTCAAGGTCACGGCCAAGGACTGCTCGGTCCGACTCATCGGCGCGGAAACCGGCGCCCGCCTCACCCAACTCGAACTTACCCGCTAACCCCATGCTCCGAACCTGCACCCTCCTCCTTCTCGCCACCGCGGCCTTCGCGGCGACCAAGCCTGAAGACATCACCCCCAAGCCGAAGGCCGCCTTCGTCCAGCCAGTCGAGGCCGAACGCGCCGAGCTGCACAAGAGCATCCAAGCTTACATGGCCTTGCCGGCCGAGCAGGTCACCGCCCACCCCGCGGCCAAGGATTTCCCGGGCGCGGTCGAAGCCAAGAACCGCGTCGCGCGCACGGTGGCCTACGATGCGAACCTTGTTTCGCGTTGGGACACCTCCCTCGGGAATGCGCCCAACCTCGCGACAAGCCCCGAAGCCTGGCAGGAAACCGGCCTCTACGCGGCACCCGGCGAGATCGTCACGGTTACCGCCCCGTCCCTCCCTGAAGGCCGCACGGTCCGCATCGTCGTCGGTTGTCACCGCGATAGCCTCCTGAAGCTCGAGAAATGGAACCGTTTCCCCATCATCACGCGGACCTTCGAACTGAAACCCGGCGTCAACAAGATCGCCAACGCCTTCGGCGGCCAGCTCTTCATCCAAGTCCGTAACGTAGGCGCCGGCCCCGGACGCAAGGCGGCCCAAGCCGTCGCCGCACCCGTCAAAGCGGCCCCCGCCCTGGCCTTCGCCAACGCCGTCGCGATGCCGACGTACGTGCTCGGCAAGGACACGCCGGAAACATGGAAACAGTCCCTCGCCGATTCGCCGGCCCCTTGGGTGACGTTTGTCGCCAAGCATGCCATCCTGCACGTCCGTCGTGGCACCGTCGCCCAGATCACCGACCCCAAGCCCCTCACCGAATGGTGGGACAAGGCGATGGAACTGCAGGACGACCTCGTCGCGCTCGAGCGCTTCGCGCCGGAACGCGTGGTCCCCGACATCCAGATCTCCGCGGGTTTCATGCACTCGGGCTACCCGTTCATGTGCTTCATCAATCCCAGTGAAGCCGACATCGTCGACCTGCAGAAGTTATCGACCAAGGGCAATTGGGGCTTCTTCCATGAGCTCGGTCACAATCACCAGCGCACCGATTGGACCTTCCCCGGCCAGACCGAAGTCACCGTGAACCTCTTCTCGCTGTACTGCATGGAAAAGCTGGTCGGACTGCCCCGCGGCACGGGTCACGTCTCGATCAAGGACCTGCACGGCAACATGGCCAAGCGCCTAGCTAACCCTCCCAACATGGGTGCGTTCGAGCAGTTAGCCCCCTTCATGGTGCTCATCCAAGCCCACGGCTGGGAACCCATCCGCAGCACCCTCCGCTCCTACGCCCAGACTCCCGCGTCAGGCGATATTCCCTCCAAGCAGAACAGTTTCGTCATCCGCTACGGTCAGGCCGCCAAGGTCGACGTTTCGGATTTCTTCACGAAGCTCGGCTACCCTGTGACGGCCGAGACCAAGCAGGCCCTCAAGGGCTTCCCGGTCTTCACCTACGCTCCACCCGCTCCGGCGGGTAAGTGACTCTCGGACAACAGTTCGCAGGGTGAGCGCCTTCTGCCTCGCCCTGCCACTGCTTTTGGCTCTAATAGAAGCCACTGACGGCCCCGTGCCTCCCTCTTTTCCATGTCCTTGATTTCCCGCCTCTCCGCCCGCCTCCAGAACCACCCGAAGCGCGTCGTCTTCCCCGAAGGGGCCGACCCGCGCATCATCCAGGCTGCCCGCCAGTTCGTGACCAAGAAGCTCGGCGTGCCAATCCTCATCGGCGACCGCCAGCGCATCAAAATCACGGCCGCCCGCCTCAATATCAGCCTGGAAGGCATCCGCGTCATCGAACCCGAACGCAGCGACGAACTCGCCGGCTTCGCCGAAAAGCTCGAGTCGATCCAGCGGTACGGCAACACCAACCTCCAAGGCGACCCGCGCGAGCTGGTCAAGAACCCGAGCTACTTCGCCTGCCTCATGGTCGCCACCGCCGGTGCGGATGCCCTCATTTCGGGCGCGACCACCCACGCGGCCTCTGGCCTCCGCGCCATCCTCCAGACGATGCCCCGCCAAGCCGGCGTCGAAACGGTATCGTCCATGCAGATCCTCGAATCCGAAGAAGCGCGCTTTGGTTGCGAAGGCGTGCTCTTCCTCGCCGATTGCGGCGTCATCCCCGAGCCGACGGCCGAGCAGTTGGCCGACATCGCCGTGACCACCGCCGGCCTCGCCGGGCACCTCACCAACACGACGCCCAAGGTCGCCTTGCTCGCCTACTCGACGCACTCGGCCAACGCGCGCCTCGCCTCGATCAAGAAGGTCCAAGCGGCCACTGAGATGGCCAAGCGCCGCGCCCGTGAGCTCGGCATCGTGGCCGATATCGACGGAGAAATGCAGGCCGACGCCGCCCTCAATCCTTTCGCCGCCGAATCTAAGGAAGTCACCGGCAGCGTCGCCGGCAAGGCCAGCGTGCTGATCTTCCCCGACCTCAACTCGGGCAACATCGCCTCCAAGATGGCGCAGCACATCGCGGACATCCCTGCCTACGGCCAGATCCTCACGGGTCTCGAACGACCGGCGGCCGAGATCTCCCGCGGCGCCAGCGCGCACGACATCTTCGGTACCGCCGTCATCGTCGCCGCCCAAGCCGTCGACAAATCCTACCTTTACCCGACCCTCAAGGACGGACCGACCGCCTGACCATGGCCGTCCGGAAGCGTTTCGCCGACAATATCCCGGGCTTGCTCATGAGCCCGATGAACCTCGACACGCGCCGGATCTTCGTCGCGGCGACGCGGATGAACGACGGGAAAACCACGACCTGCTTGGGCCTCACGGCGGCCCTGCAGTCGATGGGCCTGCATGTGGGCTACATCAAGCCCATCGCGCAGCGCATCGTGCAGTCGGGTGATGACCAGGTCGATGAGGACACCTTGCTCATCGAGGGTCTCTTCAACCTCGATATCCCGATCTCCGCCATGTCGCCCGTGGCCGTCGGCCCCGAGTTCACCAAGAACTACCTGGAGAACCCCGAGGTCATCGGGCCCCAGCTCAAGGATCGCATCTGCCGGGCTTTTGACCGGGCCGCCTACGGCAAGGACATCGTGGTCGTCGAGGGCTCCGGCCACGCCGGCGTGGGCTCGGTCTTCGGCTCATCCAACGCCGACAACGCCCGCGTCTTGCGCTCCAAGGCCCTCATCGTCGCTGCCGGTGGCATCGGCAAGCCCATCGACGAAGTCGCGCTCAACAAGGCGCTCTTCGACAAGGCCGGCGTCGAAGTCGTCGGGGTCATCCTCAACAAGGTCCTACCCGACAAAGTCGAATTCATCCGTGACTTCGCCGGCCGCGGCCTCCGCAAACTCGGCGTCCCGCTGCTCGGCGTGGTGCCCCTCCAGGAAACGCTCGTCTACCCCAACCTTGACCAGGTGGCGGATGAAACCCGCGCCCGCTGGATCCACCAGCCTGCCGGTCTCCGCCGCGTCCGGCGCGTCGTCATCGGCGCCATGTCCGCCCGCCGTGCCGCCGAATACCTGAAGGTCAACGGCACCCTCGTCATCGTCCCCGGTGACCGCGAGGACCTATTGGAGGCCTTCATCGACAACGATGGCGCCAAATCGCTGGCCGGCGTGCTGCTCTCGAACGGTCTGCTCCCCAACGAAGCCATCATCAAACGCCTCACCGAGGCCGGCATCCCGATCGCCGCCGTCGAGGCCGAGTCCTTCGCCGTCACGGCACGCATCAACAACATGACGGTGAAGACGATGCGGCAGGACGCCGACAAAATCCCGATCATCGAGAAGATGATCCGGGAGTCCGTGGATATCCAAGGATTGCTGCGGGCGCTCTAAACGAAGCTTCAGACGGGCCGGAGGATCTCCCCGAGCCGGGTGAAGTGGCCGTCATCGAAGCCCATGGCCCGCTTGAGGAACGCGTCGCGTTCGATCAGGTTGGGAATGCGGCCCGCCTCGGAAGCTTGGGCGAAGGTGATCAGCCCGCGCAACCAGACCCAGCGGGCCCCCACGGGCACGGGGTAATCGCTGCCATGCAGGAAGCGACCTAGGCGGCCTGATTCCTTCACCTGCTTCAGCACCCCACTACGGATGGGACTATTGAGCGCACTCGTGTCCGCATACAGGGCGGGAAACTCATCCATCAACTTGATGAGCTCGCCGAAGTAATTCTGATCGAAGAAGTGGCTGTTGCCGGAGGAGTGGGCGGCGATGACCTTGACGCCCAGTTCCAACGGACGACGCAGGATGCGGGGGTCCTGATAAGAACGGTTCATCACGGGGACCGTCATCTCACCCCCCGTGTGACAGAGGAACGGGAGCCCCGCGGCCGCCATGCGGCGCCAGAACTCATCATACTGCGGCAGCGAGCAATCAACGTTCTGACAGTTCGGGAGCAACTTCAGCGCCCGCGCCCCGGCCGCCAAACAGCGCTCCAATTCCGCCAACGCGTCCTTGCGGCCGGGATGGATGGAGATCGCCGGCACGAACTCCGGGTTCTCGCGGCAGACCTTGAATAAATAGTCGTTCGGCACATGGAACGACCCGAAGTCCAACTTCTTCCCGTCTTCGTCGTACACTTCGTCCTGCGCCAGCAAGAGCGCCTTATCCACGTAGGAGCCACGCACCAGTTCACGCAGTGCCTCGACGTATTTAACGTCGAAGTCCTTATGCGTGAGCGGTAGAGGCATCCCGACGGCCTTGCGCATGACCTCACTCAGCACCTTCAGCCAGAGCCCTTCGATGCGTAACCAGCAGCCACTCCCGTCTTGGCCATTGCCGACTAGGTGGACGTGGCAATCGTAACGTAACGTGGGGTGCATCGCAGGAGAAGGTAGCACCGTTCCATGCCAGAGCGACTGCAAAGAGCCCCACTGACCTCAAACATCGTTCGTGGAGCTCTTCTTCAAGACTTTACCGTACAACCAAGCCACGCCGAAGAAGGCGATGGCCACGGCGGCGCAGGCGACGATGCGGCCCAAGATATCATGGATATCAAACAGGATGACGTGCCCAGTGGCGATGACGAGGCCAACGATACCCAGCATGCGGTAGGAGCGGGTCTGGAGCACGAAGCCCAAGATGAAGACCAGGGCCGCCGTGAGGGCCCATAAGAGCGAAACCCCGGCGCCCGGTAAGGCGTCAAAGTAGATGAAGACCAACAAACTCAGGCCGGCACAGACCAGAGCGCGACAGACCGAGCCCACTTGCTCCTGACCACCACTGAAACGGGTCAACCCAAAGAGGGCTATGGCTAAGCCAACCAACCACAGGGGCGTCAGGCCAAGCGACTTCTCCTGCAATGGATAAGCGTTGACCGCCAAGACCACAAAAGCCGGCAGGAAGGCCAACAGGGCGACGAACGCGACCACCGGACGGGTCGTGAGGCGATGATACGCTTCGGCCAAAGCGAACACCGTGGCGATGCCACCCAACCAGAGGAGCACCGCCCTGCCCGCTTCGGGCACCGGCGATGCCGGCAGATTCAGCCCGTATCCCAAGGCGCTGAGCAACAAGGTCGCGCTGACGAAAGCCGCGGCCCCTTGCACCAAACGCGGCCATGGCTCTTCCAAGCGGTTCAGGAGCCAGACCGCGGCGGCATCCAGCAACACCAAGGTCAACGCCCACCACATCGGCCATACGATACCCTCGGGATTGCTGCCCAAATGGAAGTTGAGCACGACGAGGTGCGTCCATGCAAAGGCCGGCAAGATGGCCCAGAGCAGCTTCGGCTGGCGAAACAGCGCCGCGACGGGTAATACGACCAACCATGCCCAAGGCTGATCGACGCGGGGAAATTGACTTTGGACATGGCAGACGAGCACGCCCAAGGCCAGCAGGCTCCCTGCCTGACGCATCACCCAGGTCTGGGCGTTCTCCGACCCCCAGTTCAACCGCCACGCCGCCAGCGCCGCCACCAAAGCCGGCGCCAAGAGACGCAACCATGCATTGAGCGGCGACTGATTGAGGTAAGCGATGACCGCCAGCGCCGCCAAGCCCTCGGCCAACCAGAGCAATAGGGCGTTGCGGGTCCGCGCGTAGATAAGCTGCGTCAAAGCCGCCGCCACGGTCCAGACGGCCCACACGAGACGTTGCTCCACCTTCCACGCACCGGCCGCCGCGGCGAAGACCAAGGCCGAGCAGAGCAGGATTTCCGCGGCGACGCGCCGACGGGTAAACTCCAGGAATCCGACGACGACCGCGACGATCGCGACGACCAAAGAGGCCAAGGAGCGACCGTCGTCGCTGCCGACCGCGAACCAGACAGCGAGCACCGCCGGACCAAAGAAAGCCGCACAGAGAAACGCGTTCTTCGCAGTCTCATCCCAGTTGGAGGCGACGCGACCGAAGCGATCGGCCAACCATAGGGACAGGAAAGTCAGGCCGGCGCCAAGTTGCAGCGCCCAGGTGAGCTCCGCGGAATTCGGTCGGCCGTCATGCAGCAGCAACAAGCTCAACAACGCCCCCAACAAGCCCAAGACGGCCGAAGAAGCCCAGCCGCCACGGGCCAGGAGCACCGCGCCGAGCGCCGCGATGGCCCCCGCCTGCACCCCGATAATCAAGTCATCGGCACCGGCTTTCTCGGACAACGCCACGGCTACGGTGGTGAATACGATGGAAATCTGCCCGATGAACTTATCCTGACGTGCCAAAGCCACGATCCCCACCACGAGGGCGACGAAGAACTGCAGCGCCGCGGCCTGTGCCGGGGTCTCGAGGACGCGCAACTTTTCCATGCCGTAAGAGGCCCAAGCGGCGAACTGGAAGACGGTGAGTCCGACCGCGAAGACCACGCGGCCCAAGTCGCGACGGGTCTGCTCCAGCCGGTAGCCACCCCAAAGGGCCAGGCTACCCAAGGCGATAATCTCAGCCAAGCGCACCCACGTCGGCAAAGTCGAGCGGAGGTTCAGCCAGATACCCAAGAAGACCACCGCGGCGACCGCCAAGGCACCCCCCACGCGTACGGCCCACCAGGACCCGAGCGCAAACTCACCCTTCAAGTCCGTCGGCGGCAATAAGCCCATGTCGCGAAGTGCATCGAGCGGATCGGACGCCGGAACCGACGGCGCTTGTACCTGCGGGGCTACCGGGACGGGGGAGGTCACGGGAGCCGCCGTCGTTGCGGGAGCGGCTACCACCGCAGTCTGGGCAGGATTGGACGAGGCGGCCGCCACCGGCAAAGGCGGAGGCAAATCCTTCGCGGTCTTCTGGGGGGCGGCCGTCAATTGCGCGGAGAGTCGGTTCAGTTTGTCCTCCAACGAAGAGACCCGCGTCCACAGCACGATCACCAGGACGGGGAAGCCCAGAAACAGAAACGCCAGCAGGACTAGGATGACTTCCATGGGGGAAAGCCTATGTCCTTCGGCGAAGCTTACAATGCTTTCCTAAAACAAAACCGCCCCAAGCGGCTCAACCCACGCGGTCCAGGCCGCGCATGGCACCGGTCGAGGAGGCGAACTTGTCTTGGTCAATCCCCATGCGTTGCAGCATGGAGACGAAGAGGTTCGGGAGCGGCGTATTGCGCTCGGTGTCGAAGGCGAGGTGCTGGCCATGACGGAAACCGCCGCCCATGAAGAGCGTCGGGAGGTTCGTCGTGACGTGCGTGTTCGCGTTGCCGAGGTTCGAGCCATACAGGATCATCGTCCGATCCAGCAAGGTATCGCCGTCTTCCTTCACGTGCTTGAGGTCGGACATGAGCTTGGCGAGGAGACGCATGTGCCACTCGTCGATCGACTTGAGCTGAGCGAGCTTCTGCGCCGACCGACCGTGGTGCGACAGGTTATGATAGCCGTCGGTCGTCGTGTGCTCGTGGTCGAGGTCGATGGCGGGCGAATTGACGCTATCGAGCATGAGCGTGACGGTGCGCGACGAATCGGTCTCGAAGCAGAGTCGGGCCATGTCGTACATGAGGCGGACCTTGTCCATGTACTCCTTGGGGCTGGCGGGGTCGAGCGGCACGGGCTGAGACGTCACCGGACGGGGCTTACGCTCCCATTCCTTCGACATCTGCATGCGCTTCTCGAGCTCCCGGACGCTGGTGAAATACTGATCCAACCGATCGCGATCCTGCGCGCCGACGGTGCGCTTGAGGTCGCCGGCCTGACCGCCGACGGCGTCCAGGATGCTGCGCCCCAAGTCCATGCGGCGCTCGGCGGCGGCGATTTCCGCGGCGGAACCACCCATGAACATGCGGCGGAAGACGACGGAGGGCTTTTCTTCCGTCGGGATCATGATGCCACCGGCCGTCCACGAGAGGCTGCGCGAACCGCGCGAAACGTTCACCCCCAACGTCATCGACGGGAAGCGCGTGAGGTGACCGATGCGTTCCGCGATGTGCTGGTCGAGGGAGATGGTGTTGCGGAAACCACCGCTGCTCGGGTGCGGGGCCGCCGTGAGGAAGCAATTGTCCGCCGGGTGGCCTCCGTCGACATCCGGGTGCGAGACGCCGCTGAAGACGGTGAAGTCATTGCGGTGCTCCTGCAGGAGATCGAGGTACGGCGAAGACTTATAATTGGCGCCCGCGCCCTTCGGGAAAAAGTTATCCGGCACCAAGCCGAGGTTATTGCAGATCCCCAGCAGGCGCCGCGGCTTACCGCCCGGGGTGGCCGAGGCTGGCGCCGGCGCGGCGAAGGCCGGAGTCATCGAGTCGAGCAACGGCAAGGCCATGAGGATGCCCGTGCCTTGGATGAAGCGGCGGCGCGAAACCGAACGCTGGAAGGCAACGTGGGGGGCGTTCGAAGGGTTATAACCTGAGGGGGAGCTCATGGTGGGGTGGCTTATTTATTGAGGAAGAGGTCGCTGGTGACAAGCCCGCGAACGAGCGTCCGGACGCCGTAACCATCGGCTTGGGCGGCATCGAGGAGCTTTTCGACCTTAGGTCGGTCCGCAAAGCCCACGGGGGCGCCCGTGGCGAAGACCGACAGCTGGCCGACGAGGTTGCGGGCGAGTTGGCGCTCTTCCAGCACCAGCAAGGCCTTGAATTCGCGGATATCGGCGAAGTTGCGTTTCCCCAGTTGGCCGTGGGTCTCGACCGGTAAGGCGTTGTGGAAGGCGAACTTCTGACCGTTCTTGCCGAAGCCAATCTCGCGTTCCTTGCCGTCGATCGCGCGGTAGGACTTCCGGAAGCCACCGACGATATCGAAGCTCTCCAACGCGAAGCCAGGCGGGTCGATCTTGGTATGGCAGGCGGAACAGGACTCCAGCTTACGGTGGCTCTCCAACTGCTGGCGAATCGTGGTGGCCCCACGGATATCCGGCTCGACGGCGGGCACGCTCGCAGGCGGGGGCGGCGGCTTGCGACCCAAGATACGCTCCATCATCCAAGCGCCGCGGACCACGGGCGACGTGGTCGTGCCGTTGGCCGTGACCTTGAGCACGCTGGCCTGCGTGAGCAGCCCGCCGCGGACGCTGCCGGCGGGCAACGTCACTTTGCGGAACTGGGCGCCGATGACCGGCGGAAGGTCGTAGAGCTTCGCCAGACGCTCATTGACGAAGACGAAGTCCGACGCAGCCACGTTACGGGCCGGTAGGTCGCGTTTGAGCAGCTCGGCGAAGAACAGCCGAGTCTCATCCCCGGCGGATTCGACGAGATGGTCATCGAGGTAGTAATCCGGGTAGAGATTCTCGTCCGGATTGGTCACGCCGACCTTACGTAACTCGAGCCAGTAATCGAGGAAGGCCGAGACGAACCGTTGCGAGCGCGGGTCGTCGAGCAGGCGGTCGGTCTGCCGGCGCAGGGTCGCGGGCTCATGCAGTTGACCGGACTTCGCCAAGGCGAGGAGCTCGGCGTCGGGCGCGGAATTCCAGAGGAAATAGGCAAGGCGCTCCGCCAAGGCGTAGTCATCCAGCCGACCGGGCTTATCCTGCAGATACAGGAAACTCGGTGAAGTCAGCACGGCCGTGTAGCCCGTCACCATCGCCTCGGCGAAGCTGCTGCCGGTCTTGAGCGCATTCTGAATCAGCGGCAAGAAGCGGACCTCTTCCTGCGGCGACACCGGACGGCGGTAAGCCTGCTGGACGAAACGTCGCAATAGACGCTCGGCGTCCTTGGCCGCGTCCCGCGGGGTCACGTCAACCTTCAGCGCCGAGGTCAGCGATTTCTGGGCGGGGAGATCGTCGAAGAGCTGCTGATAGCCAGCGGTCGGCCAGCTATCGACCAGCGGGCCCTCCACCTCGATCCAGCGCATGACCATTCCCGGCTGACCGTCTTTCTCGGCCAAGGGATTCTGCCAGCGGCTCGCACCTGGACGGGAGCGGAAGAAACGGACCGCATCGACCTGGATTGATTCACCGGCCATCAATTGCACATCCAAGTTCGCGACGGTGACATCGGGGTTGAGGTCGATGTTGCCGATCCGCCGCATCACGCGGGGCGGGGTCAAGGCGTAGACGGTAACGGGCTCCGGGCGACGTCCCTTCGTGACGACGTCGAGGTTCGGGATGAACCAGCGCTTGACGTCGCCCGGGCCGACCCAAACGGAGTGCCCGCAAAGCTTGATCTTGTAGCGACCGGACACCGGAGCCTTAAAGGCCGAGAACTTCGGCTCGATCGGCTCATAGGCGCTGGCAACCACGCCGACGCCTTCTAGGTCTCGTTGCGCCGCGTTGGCCTTCCCTGCCGTAATCGGGGCCTTGCCGGCCCGGACTTCCGGCTGCGCCACGAAACCAAGCGTCGGGAACGTCGCGCGCTCGGGCGCTTGATTGAAGACCGAGAACTTCATCGGGCCCGTGTAACTCCCTTGGTCGCGGGCATAGTAGCGCTTCGTGACAGCGGGGATTTTTTCCGCCGAAGCCACCAAGACCTGACGTAAGGCATCCTCGGCGGTACTGATGTAACGGGCCAACTGCACATGCGAGACATCGAGCGCTTCGCCTGATTTGTTGAAACGATGGGCCTCGGTGTCTTCCGGCAGGGACTCACGTAGGTCGAGCCAAGGGGCGCGCAGGAGGTCGCGTAAGGTGTTCTCGTACTCGAACCGGTTGAGGCGACGCTTCACCGTGCGGCCTTCGCTCTGGATACGCGTCACCTCGGCGACCTGCAGTTTCTGACCCAACTCCTTGAGATAGCCGGCCGCGGCCGCCGTCTCGGGGCGAGGCTTCTTCGCGGGAGGCATCTCCCCCGAGGCGATCTGGTCGTAGACCTTCACCCACTGCGCCATGACCTGAGGGTTCGTGAGATCGGGCTTCAGCGCCGTCAGGTCGAAGTCCCCTTTCTTGGTATCAGCATCATGGCATTCGACGCAGTGTTTCTCCAGCAACGGGGGCAAGGCCGCGGCGGCCGAGGAGACCAAGGCCGAGGCGAAGAGGAGACGGACAAACGACTTCATTGCGGGGTAACCTTAAGACAGGGGAAACCCCTCGGGGTTTCCAAGGGAATAGAGCGTGCCCCCAGGCCCTAACAGGCCGTTTAAACCATGGAAAAGGCCCTAAACCATTGGAGTGGACGCCAACCACACCCTGCCCTGCTTGGAGGCATGCTTGCCGTCCTTCGTTCAGCCGCCCTCGTCGGGGTGGAAGCCGTCCCCGTCGAAGTCGAGGTCAATACCGGCGAGCAAGGCGAGCTCCGCATCGAGATCGTGGGGCTGCCCGACACGGCGGTGAAGGAATCCGAGGACCGCGTGCTGTCGGCCATGATGAATACCGGGCTACGCACCCATGAGACCAAGACGACGGTGAACCTAGCGCCCGGCGACCTGCGCAAGGAAGGGGCGATGTACGACCTACCTATCGCGGTCGGCATGGCCGCCGCCACCGGTCAGATCAGCAAGGAGCGGCTTGCGCACTACCTCATTGCGGGAGAGCTTGGCCTCAGCGGCGGGACGCGGGCGGTGAAAGGCGGCGTGGCCATCGCGATGTTGGCGAAGCGGCTGGGCCTCAAAGGCGTCCTGCTTCCCCGCCCTTCCGCTGAAGAAGCCGCGTTGGTCGACGGCATCGAAGCGGTCGCCGCGGATTCGCTTGATGGGGCGTTGCGCTTCCTCTCCGGCGATGCCCGCTACGTGCCACTACCACCCGCCGCCAACCCGTTCACGCTGTCCGGGCCAAGCGATGGCCCCGATTTCTCAGAGGTCAAAGGCCAGCTCAAGGTCCGCCGGGCCGTCGAGGTGGCCGCGGCCGGCGGCCATAACCTGCTCATCCTCGGCCCACCGGGCTCGGGGAAATCGCTCATCGCCAAACGGATTCCGACGATTCTGCCGGCGCCCGACGCCGAAGAATTCCTGGAAATCCTCTCCGTTCACTCGGCCGCAGGCATGAGCTTAGGCGATGTGAAACGCCGTTGGGAACGGCCCTTCCGCTCGCCGCACCATACCATCAGCGACATCGGCCTCATCGGCGGTGGCGCGATGCCGGGCCCGGGCGAGGTCTCGCTGGCGCACCACGGCGTGCTCTTCCTCGACGAACTGCCGGAGTTCCGTCGCTCCGCGCTCGAGGTGCTGCGTCAGCCACTGGAGGACGCGAACGTCACCGTTTCGCGCGCCGCGTCGAAGGTCACCCTGCCCGCGCGGCTCATGCTGGTCGCGGCGATGAACCCCTGCCCGTGCGGGCACCTCGGCGATCGACTGAAGGAGTGCCGTTGTTCGACCGCCCACATCCGCCGCTACCGCTCGAAGATTTCCGGCCCGCTGCTCGACCGCATCGACATCCAGGTCGAGGCCCCCGCGCTTTCGATTGAAGAACTCCGACACGCCCAACCCGGCGAACCCTCCGCCGTCATGCGGGCACGCATCGAGGCCGCCCGCGCGATTCAACGCCAGCGATTCGGCGGCCGGATGCGCGCCTGCAATGCGGTCCTCGCGGGCCACGAGCTCAGGGCGCACTGTGCCTTGGAGCGGGCGCAAGGCGACCTCCTCCAACAGGCCATGGAAAAGCTCGCCCTCTCGGCCCGGGCGTTCGACCGAATCCTGCGGGTCGCCCGCACCATCGCCGACCTCGCCGGGGCGGAGCGCATCGCGACCGAACACCTCTTGGAGGCCATTCATTACCGCTCTTTAGACCGCGGGTAAAAACGCTCGCAGGCGCTGAGGAATTCCATTCATTGCACCCATCCCCATGAAGTCGCCCCTCCTCCGCACCCTGTTCGCTTCGGTGCTCACGGCCCTCGCCGCCGTCGCCTCCGCCGCGGACCCCATCAAGGTCCTCATCATCGACGGCCGCAACAACCACGACTGGGTCCGTACGACCGAGTCCTGCAAGGCCACCCTCGAAGCCACCGGCCGCTTCAAGGTCGACGTCGCTACCGCCCCAGCGGCTTTCGCCAAGCCTCAGCCCGCCAAGCCCAAGGCCGGCGACGCCGAAGGCAAGAAGGCCTATGACGAAGCGCTCAAGGCCTGGAAACAGGAAGAGGCCGAGTACAACAAGGCCCACGCCGGGGATTGGAACAAGTGGGTCCCCAAGTTCTCCGACTACGCCGTCGTGGTGAACAACTACAACGGCCCGGAATGGGGCGCCGACATGAAGGACGCCTTCACCGATTTCGTCCTCAAGGGCGGTGGCCTCGTGAACGTCCACGCCGCAAACAACGCCTTCACCGGCTGGGACAACTTCAACGAGATGATCTGCTGCGGCTGGCGCGGCGCGACGTTCGGACAACGCGTGGCCGTCGACGACGCCACCGGCAAGGCCATCGCGGTCGCCGAGGCGGACGAAAAGATCAAGACCAAGGGCTTCGGTTCCGGTCACGGCCCCAAGCACGCGTTCACCCTCAAGGCCCGCGACGCCGCCCACCCCATCCTGCAGGGCATCCCGACCGAATGGCTGCACGCTTCCGATGAACTCTACCACCGCATGCGCGGTTCGCCCGACCACATGGAGGTCCTCGAGAGTTCCTTCTCGTCCGAGAAGTTCGGCGGCACCGAGATGCACGAGCCGATGGTCTGGTGGGCCAAGTTCGGCGAGGGCCGCGTGGTGACGACCTCCATGGGGCACCTCATGGCCAGCGACAAGACTTTCGACGCCCTCCACTGCGTGGGCTTCCAGGCCATCCTAGCCCGCTCGACCGAATGGGCCGCCACCGGCAAGGTGACCATCGCCATCCCGGCCGGCTTCCCGACCAAGGACCAGACGAGCGTCATCGAGCCGTCCAAGGTCGTCTGGAAGAAGTAATAAAAGGTTTCCCTTAATCGCAGGGCTTGAAGCCCGAACGGGGCATGGCAGATTCCTGTCATGCCCCGCTTCTTTTTAGCCCTGCTCCTGCTGTGCCTTGGCACCATCGCCCAAGCCGAAACGTACGAACTGCGCAACGGCAACCTCATCCGTCGCTTCGAGCTCAAGGACGGCCGCTTCCGTACGCTCGGCTGGACAGATAAGGCCACCGGCCGGACGCTCGACGTGGACAGCGACGAGTTCGCGATCCGTCTATCCGACGGCACGGTGCTCACGGCGGACGATTACGAGGCGAAGGTGGTCGTCTACAAGACGCGCGGCGAAGCCATGCGCAGCTCCGGCTCCCGAACCCTACCCGACATCGAATACGTGCTGCGGTCCGGTCGCACGACTAACCCGCTGGCCCCGACCAAGGTATTCCAGGTCTTCTACCCCGCGCTGGAACCCCATACGACGCCCACCTTTTGGTCGAAAGACACCTCCACGATACTCAAGCAGCTCGAGATCAAATGGGCTCCGGGACAGGTCGACGGAAAAGCGGGGATCGAAGCCGAACGTTTTCGCACCAAGGCGAAGGCCAGCCGAGGCGGACGCGGCGAACCGGTGGTGATCGACGACGCTTGGATCATCCTGCCGCACGAGCCGACGACGCTGACGCGCCACACCGACGGCAACCAACCCGCCGCCTATGCGCACCGCTTCGAGAAGGTCGGAAACCACAGCTTCGTCGACTACAACCAAGCCGATGTGGAACCCAAGCCCCAGGAGGGCTTGGTGCGTTGCCTCTGCTTCCCGGTCGTCTCCGGTCACACGTCCTTCTCGGCCCCCATCGCCGTCTTCGCCGTGCCCGCGGGGTCTTCGCCCGAACAGGCGGTCATCGACTATAGCCGTCCAGCGGCGAAGACCCGCAGCTATACCCACTACAACAACTGGTTCGATCCGGCAGGGAAGAACCTGAAGGGCGACAACCTGCCGGCGATCCACCGCCAGTTTGTCGAGGCGCTCAAAGGCTCGGGCATAAAGGTCGATGGCATGGTACCCGACAACGGCTGGCAGGACCGCAAATCAGTCTGGCAACCCGCCCAAGGCGCCTTCCCCGCAGGCATGCAGGACCTCAACAAACTCAGCGAGACACTGCTCTCCCAGGGAAGCTCGCTCGGGCTTTGGATGGCCGCTGACGGCACGACGAACGACATCAACTGGGGCGTCGGCCAAGGCTACGTGAAGGCCCAACCGAACAGCTACTTCAAGCAGTACTTTGCCCACTATTCCTTGGCGGACGAGAAGTATCAACGGGCAACGATGCAACAGCTGGCCACGCTATCCAACGAGACCAAGGTTTCCTATCTCAAGTTCGACTTCAACCACTTCTCGAACGTCGTACCCACCGACCGGCATGGCCACGCAGCGGAATTCTTCGGCTTTGCGGTCGCCACCTTGCCCGCGCGGGCGAAGGGCGTCTTCATCAACGCGACGAACTGGACGTGGCATTCGCCGGCGTGGCTGAACTACGCGGATTCGGTCTGGCTCCTGGCGGGCGACGACGGCTTCAACGGCAACTGGCCCGAACTCTCCGGCCGCGCGCAGGCCACGACCGACCGCGACGTTTATTTCTGGCGGATGTGGGGCGACCCTTCCGACCGTCCGTGGTTCCCGATCTCGAACATCATGACGCACGGGATCATCCGCAACGCGCGCGGCCAGATGTCGTTCCCGACCGACCTGCCCCGCGATTGGTCCGACCACGTGCTCATGCACTACGGCCGCGGCACCCTGCTCCGCGAATGGTACCTCTCGCCGGCTTCGGTCACGCCCGACGAGTGGAAGGCGCTCATCGCGGTCCACCAGTGGACCGAGGCCCGCAAGCCCGACATGATCAATACGTGCTACGTGGGCGGTCGTCCCGACGATGGCCACGCTTACGGCTACATGGGCTGGTCGCGCGATTGCCAGACGGGCACGCTGGTCGCGCGCAATCCCGCCGCGGGGACGGCGACGCTGTCGGTGCGTCTCGATGCCACCACGTTCTTTTCCGGTAAGCCCGGCCAAGCTTGGCACGCCCGCATGGTCTACCCTTACCGCATGGAGTTGCCCACGACCTATCGCGGCGGCGAGACAGCCGAGATCTCCATCCCAGGCTACGAGACGGTGGCCTTGGAATTCAGCCCCGGCGAAGCCCGTGGCCCAGTGTTCAGGCTGGCCGCCGATAGTTCGCATAAGGTCAGCGGCACGGGAGCCCAGCAAAAGGTCGCCATCAAGATCGCCGACTTCATCAGCGACCGGCGAGAACTGCTGCTCATCGGCCGCCCCGCCCTGCCCAACCTGCTCATCAACGGCCAACTCGTCAAACCCACCCGCCAACGCACGGGTGCGATCAACCAGTACCCGGGCTATGCACGCCACGGCATGCTCAGCGCCGAAGCCAAGCCTTGGCAGATGGCCGGCTACGACCTCAAGTCCTACGGTGCGAACTTTGAGATCCAAATCGCACCGGGTGAGTCCGCGACGACCGCCGAGGCCTGGCTGCTCACCGAACGTCCCTTCGGCGGCGACGACAAGCCCAAGGTCACGCCCCTGACCTTCCCAGGGGCGATGCGCCACACGACGCAGTTGCTGCCTCCGCAGGCCTATGCGGCCGTCGCCATCCCGCCGTCTGACCTCTCGCTCGAGGCCATCAAGGGAGCGAAATCCGCCAAGCTCACGCTCGAGGTCTTCGGCAATAACGGCAAGGCCTTCGGCGACAAGACGCTCACCCTGAATGGCATCGTGCTTGGCGTCCTTCCCACCGGGACGGACCAGTGGAGCAAGGCTGAGTTCAAACTCTCGCCCGCGGCCCTCGCAGCTTTGACCAAGGCCAACGTCACGGCCATCACCTGTCCGAAGTCGGAGGATAAGTTCAAGGTGCGCAACCTCCGCCTCACGGTCACCTTGGCGGATGGTTCCGAGGCCCTCGGCAGCCGAAGCGGTGCGCTCACCAGCCACGCCGATTGGACTTACTTCGAAGGCAAGGCCTTCGGCCAGCCGACGGACAGCGGCTCCATCCCGCTCGGCCTTTAAGCCGACAGCTTCTCGAAGAAAAGTCGGAGGATATCCGCCAACTGCGCCGGAGGCAGCGTGATCGGCAAGGTCACCGCCTTTTCGGCCGGCGGGACCGGGCGTTCCAGGATAGCTAACTGGCTCGCCAAGAGCGACGGCGGCATGAAGTGATCCTTACGGGCCGCGAGACGTTGCGCGAGCAGCGCCTCGGGTCCATCCAGCAAGACGAAGAAAAGGGCGGGGTCGCCTTTCCGGAGCTGGTCGCGGTAGTTCCGCTTCAACGCCGAGCAGGTGATGACCATCGTCTCGCCGCGGGCCTTACCCTCGGCGATGCGCTGGGCCATGGCCGCCAGCCAACCCACGCGGTCTTCATCGGTGAGCGGCTGGCCCGACTTCATCTTCGCGACGTTCGCGGGGGGATGGAAGTCGTCGGCTTCGACGAACGCGAAGCCACGACCCTTGGCGTAATGCATGGCGACCGTGCTCTTACCCGAGCCGGCGACGCCCATGAAGACGACGTTCGGATGCGCCACGGGCGGACTTACAGATTGATCGTCCGGCCCTCGCGGAACGACTGGTCCGCCGCGGCGACGATGCGCATCGAATTGACGGCGTCGTCGAGGTGGGCGGTGAGGTCGAGGTTCTCGCGGATGGCTTTCTCGAAATAGACCTGTTCGCGCTCGCAGAGACCGTCGTGGCCCGGATCGGCCTCGGTCGGGACGAGTTGGTCGGGCTTGGAGAACTTGCCGTCGGCGCCGAGGGCGGAATGGTGGACCTTGAGCGCTTGGGCACCCGTGTGGCCGTCGACGTCGGCGGAATTGCCCTCCTGCGCACCCTTCCCGGCGACAATCGTGACCGACCCCTTCGGGCCCACCACATCCTTCACGAAGAAAGCTTCCTCGGACATCATCGGACCCCAGCCGGCTTCATACCAGCCCACGGAGCCATCGGCGAAGGTCACCTGCAGTTGGCCATAATTGACCATACCCGGAGGCAGTTCGTCGGAAAGACGGGCGCCGATGCCGGAGACGCGGACCGGGCGACTGCCCGTCATGAGGCACATGATGTCGACGTAGTGCACGCCGCAATCGACGATCGGGCTGCAGGTCTGCATGAGCGCGCGGTGGGTCTTCCAATTGTCGCCGGAGCTCTGCTGATTGAGGTTCATGCGCATGACCAGCGGCTTGCCGAGCTTCTGGGCCTCGGCGATGAACTGCGTCCAAGCCGGGTGATGGCGAAGGATGTAACCGATCACGACCTTCCGGCCCGTGGACTTGGCCTTGGCGGCGATCTGCTCGGCCTCGGCGACGGATGCCGCGAGCGGCTTCTCGACGAACGCGTGGCAACCCGCTTCGAGCGCGGCGATCGTGTATTCCGCGTGCGTGTCGGGATAACTCGAGATCGAGACCGCATCGGGCTTGGTCGCCTTCAACGCCTCATGGAAATCCGCGAATTCCGGATAACCGCCGCCGAGCTCTTGATTGAGCTTGGCGCGCGAAGCGGCCGAGCGGGTCACCAAGCCCACGATCTGGAAGCCGGGAAGCTTATGGTAGGCCAATGCATGCGAACGACCCATGTGGCCGGCACCGACGCAGAGGATACGGATAGGAGAAGCCATGAAAGGAGAAGGGGCTTAGTCGTTGGCCTTATCGGACAGGCGCGTGTCGTCGTGGAAGACCAAGGCGAAGACCACCAGCAGCACCAGTGCGAAAGCCGAAGGATAGAGCCAGAACTCCCTGGCGAAGACCGTCTTGCCGTCGACCACGGTGATGAAGCGCTCGTGCAGCAAAGGGGCGATGCGGTTACCGATGAACAGACCCAAGCCCAGCGTGGCCCAAGTCAAGACCGACTGGGCCGTGTTGCGTAGGCCTTCGGGCGCCTTGCGGTCGGCGTACAGCGTGCCGGTGACGAAGAAGAAGTCGTAGCAGGCACCGTGGATGGCGATGGCCGTGAAGAGGGCCAGGCCCGAGCTGGGGAATTCCGCGAACAACCAGTATCGCAGGGCCCAACAGGCCATACCGAAGAGCAGGATGGTCTTGGCGGAGAAGCGCGCGGCCAGCAAGGGCAGCAAGGCCAGGAAGACGACTTCGGACACCTGTCCGGCGGTCATGAACGTCTCGGTCTGACCGATGCCCGAGCTCTTCAGGAACGTGTTGGCGTAGGAGTAGTAGAGGGCCAGCGGAATGCAGAACAGGACGGAGAAGACCAGGAACAACAGGAACTTGCCGTCACCCAGCAACTTCCACAGACCGCCGGAGACGGCGGGGCCGGCCTCCTTCTTCACCGGGTCGGCGAGGAGCAAGCAACAGCCCGCGACGAGGACCAAGGCGGCACCGCCCAGGTAGAAAATGATCGGCTGCGTGGCCACGGCGGGATCGTAGTACTTGGCGAGCACCGTGCCGATGAGGACCCCGGAGACGATCCAACCGATCGTCCCCCAGAGGCGGATGGCGCCGAACTGGCGACCGGGGTCATCCAAGGAGGCCAGGACGACGGAATTCAACAACGGCAGCGCCGCGAAGAAACAGAGCGAGTGCGCGAACAAAACCCCTTGGAAGGCGGATGGGCCGCCGGCGTGCGGAGCGTAGACCAGCAAGAGGCCACCTAAGGCGCTCAAGACCGCAAGGAGCAAGCGGGGCGAGAAGCTCCGGTCGGCCAACCAACCGGCCAACAAGGCGGAGATCATCGCCGCCAAGGGCCCCATGCTGTAGGCCGCCCCGATGATGGTCTCATCCTTGGGGTAGATCGTGGCGAGGTAACTACCCATCGGCACGAAGAAGACGCCCCAACCAAAGAACGTCAGGAACATCACGAGACCCGCGATGAAGCGGGTGGGACGAGCTGAGGAGACTTGCTGGCCTGAGTAATCTTGCATGGGGGAGGAGGGGTTAGGACCAGCATCACCACTCCCCTCCTCGCTTCAAGCCGAGAGATGCCCCACTGACGCCCGCTATCGAGCGATTACACCCTATTGCGGCAGCGGCTGGGCCACGCCCTTGGCTTTCTGCTCATCAAGCTTGGCGCGCAAGCGGGCCACGACTTCCGGATTTTCAGCCGCCACGTTCTTCCGCTCGGCGGGGTCGTTCAAGAGGTCGAAAAGACGCGGGCCAGTTTGTTCACGACGGTCGCGCTCGAGATCGTCCTCGGACCCCAGCAAAGCCACCAGCGGCCCCGTCGCCTTGGCGCCACCGTTCTTCGCCTTCGCCGCGCCACCGACCCCGGGGATGAACTTCCAGCGGGCATCACGGATGGACAGCGTATTGGCCTGCGTGCTGGAAATCACCGTTTCGCGGCCGGCCCCACCCGTCAGCGCGGCGGACGTGTCGACGCCGTCCAGCTGGAGGAAAGGCGTGGGATCGCCACCGGCGAGCTTGGTGAAGACCGCCGGGAGATCGACCTGCGACAGCAAGACATCGGAGACCCGGCCCGCGGGCGTGCGGCCCGGCCAGCGCGCGATGAAACCGACGCGCGTACCGCCTTCCAAAATACTGTACTTGCCCCCGCGGAAAGGACCGGCCGGCAGGTGCCCGGCAGCCTTGTTGCGCTCCACGGCCTGATCCTTGTAGCCATCGTCGAGGACGGGCCCGTTATCGGAAGTGAAGATGACCAGCGTCTCCCCGGCCACGCCTTGCCGGTCGAGTTCGGCGAGGATGCGGCCAACCTGGTCGTCGAAGGCCACGACCGCGTCGCCGCGGGGACCCAAGGGCGTGCGGCCCGCGTAGCGCGGGTGGTGGACGCGGGGGACATGATTCTCGTGCGAAGCGTAATAGAGAAAGAATGGCTTGGCCTTGTTGGCCGCGATGAACGCGCAGGCCTTGTCGGCGAAAACGTCGCCCATGGCCTCATCATTCCAGAGGGCCGCCTTGCCCCCCTTCATCCAACCGATGCGGCCCACGCCGTTCACCAAGGCCATGTTGTGGCCGTGCGACCAATCCATCTTCAATTTGGCGCGCTCGGCGGCCGCCGTCAGGTCGGGGTCGCCCGGGAAGGGTTTCTTGTAGCTGACTTCAATCGGATCCTTGGGGTCGAGCCCGACCACGAGACCATCCTCGACGTAGACCGTCGGTACGCGGTCGCCGGTCGCGGCCATGATGTAGGAGTAGGTGAAGCCGATCTGGTTCGGGGACGGCTCGATCTTGCGGTTCCAATCGACATCGCCGGCGCCGAGTCCGAGGTGCCACTTGCCGACCACACCGGTGGCGTAGCCGAGCTGGGCGAGGCTCGCCGGCATGGTCGGACGACCTGGCTTGATGATGAGTTTGGCGTCACCGGGCAGGACGCCCGTCCCCTGACGGCGCCAAGCGTACTCGCCGGTCAGGAGGGAATAACGCGAAGGCGTGCACGTCGCCGAAGTACAATAGCCGGCCGTGAACCGGGTCCCTTGCGCGGCGAGCTTGTCGAGGTTCGGCGTCGGGATGGACTTGGCGCCATAGCAGCCCAAGTCGCCCCACCCGATGTCATCGGAATACAGCAGGACGATGTTGGGCGGACGCTTGGCCGGCTCGGCGGCGCAAGCCAGTGCGACGGAGAAGAAAGCCAGCAAGGGGGTCAGGCGCATGGAATGTGCCTAACCATCTCCGTGGAGATTTCCAAGCCCACAGTCGCGAGGGCTGACTTGCAAAAGCCCGCAAACCTCCCAATCCAGAACCCATGCGCTTCTTCAAGTACCACGCCCTCGGCAACGATTACCTCGTCCTCGAGCCCCAGGACTGCGCCACCCTCTTCTCGCCGGACGCCATCCGCAAGGTCTGCCATCGCCACTACGGGCTCGGCTCCGACGGCATCCTCTACGGTCCGATCGAGCGAGCCGACGGCGCCTTCGGTCTGCGCATCCTGAACCCCGACGGCTCCGAAGCGGAGAAGTCCGGCAACGGCATCCGCATCTTCTGCCGCCACCTCCTCGAAACCAAGCGCGTCCAGGAAGGCCAAGAGTTCAAGGTCCACACCCTGGGCGGCCTCGTCGGTTGCTCCGTCTTCGAAGGCGGCAAACGCATCCGTGTCGAGATGGGCAAGGTCTCCTTCCGCGCTCCCGTGATTCCGCACATCGGAGCCGACCGCGAAGTCCTCGGCGAAAGCATCACCGTCAACGGCAAGACGTTCAAGTATTGGGCGGCCACCGTCGGCAACCCGCACTGCGTGATCCCGGTCGACGACCTCACGCCGGACCTCGCGAAGACCTACGGCCCCGCCCTCGAGACGCATCCGAATTTCCCGAACCGCACGAACGTCCAGTTCATGAAGATCGTCGACCGCCAGAACGTCCAGATCGAGATCTGGGAGCGCGGCGCCGGCTACACCCTCGCCTCGGGGTCGTCTTCTTCAGCTTCGGCTGCGGTCGCCCGCAAAATGGGCCTCGTGGACGCCGATTTGACGGTCCATATGCCCGGCGGTAAGATTATTATTGGCATCGGGTCGGACTTCTCCATCGTGATGACAGGTCCGACCACCCCGGTAGGCGTCTTCGAGATGCACCCTGGGGTTCCGGTCCAAGACGTCGCCCTCTAAGGCGGTTAGTCTTTACCAGCATTCATTTTCGGTGTGCCCACTTCCGGGCCACACCGCCTTCCCGCACGAACCACCCATGGCGCCGCGTCAGCCGTTGCCCGCACTCACCGAGGACGATCTCATCGATCTGGCCGGCGGTGCAACCGTGCTCCTCGCCAAGGAACTGGTCCGCAAAGGCAAGGTCAAGAAAGCCATCTGGGCCTTTCCGAACGTCGAAGCCCTGGTCGATGACGGCACGGAATCCCGCGAAGCGCGCTGGAACCTGCGCTCCATCACGTTCCAGCGCAACGAGTGCGCCTGCGAGGTTTCGGTCAGGCAAAGAAAACTGTGCGTGCACTCGGCGGCGGCTTACCTGGCCCTGGCCGCCAAGGAGGGCACGATCAAGTTGACGGATGACGCGCCACCCAAACCGCCCGCCCCGCCGACCGCCGCCAGCAAACCCGACGAGAAAGAAAAGCCCAAGACCGCCAAGACCGAGCCAACCGCCGCCACCCAGGGGCCGAAGCTCAAATCCCTCAACCTCTCCCCGAAACGCGGCACGCCGATCGAGGTTCGCTTCATCATCCCGCCGAACATCGCGACGGCGGCCCAACGCGACGAGATCATCTGCCGGCTGGAGCTCCGCATCGACGGCATCCAGACGGCGCCGGAAAACATCGACCGCACCAAGGCTTGGACCATCGAGCCCGACACGGTCTTCTTCCTGGCGATCCTCGAGAACCTCTGCAGCGGCAAGCTGCAAGGCCTCCTCCCCCTGTCGCGTCGCCACCTCCGCCAGCTCCTCGGCGTCGGCAAAGGCCTGGCCATCTTCCGCATGGCCAATGCGCCCGAGGTTCCCCTGCCTTGGACCGGCGATAGCCTCGCGGGCGTCCACACCCACCTGCAAGAGCCGGAAACGACCCCGCAGACGACGCACAGCGGCGAACCGCTGGACGAGGAGAAGGAAGAAATCCGCTCCCAGGACCGCGGCGAAGAAGACGCGCCGTGGGTCGACGGCTCGATGAAGTGGCTGCGGATTCGCCTCCCCCAAAAGTCGAGCGGCCCCGTGTCCGAGCTCCGCGAAGTCCTGCAGCGCAACGGCTTCGTCCTCGAGACGGCCACGCGCGAATGGTACCTCAGCGGCACGATCCAAGTCCTGAACTTCCTGGCCCGCCAACACAAGGTCCTCTGCATCGATAACGACTCGTACTTCACGCACAACCTGAAGCACTCCCTGCGCAACGTCGACTTCGCGAAGGCCAAGTGCGACGCGGCGGAGGAGACGGGCGGCTTCCGCTTCGCCATCGGCATCGACCCCGAAGGCAAGAGCTCCAAGGTCGTCCAGGAAGCGCTCAAGAGCGGCCGCATGTTCTTCTACACGGACCGCGGCCCGCGCCTCATCACGCCGGAGCTGATGGAGTCCATCCGCAACGCCCAGCGCCGCATCACCGGCGAGTCGAAGCGCGACGTCGACCTCGACCTCAACCTGAAGATCGGCTTCGCCGACCTCGCCAGCGCCGATGCGATCGCCGAAGAACTCCAGGCGGCCTTCGCTCCGCCCGAGGCCTGGGCCAAGCGCTCGGACGCCATCCGGAACCTCTCGAAGCTCAAGCCGGCCCCCATCCGCCCCGAACTCGCGCAGATGCTCCGCCTGTACCAACAGGTCGGCGTGGCTTGGCTCTGGCACCTGCACAACAACCACCTCGGCGGCCTGCTGGCCGACGAAATGGGCCTCGGCAAGACCGTCCAAGCCTTGGCCTTCATGGAAGTCGTCCGCCGGGAACGCCCCGATGACGGCCCTTGCCTCGTGGTCTGCCCCGCCTCGCTCGTCGAGAACTGGCGCCGTGAAGCCCGGCGCTTCACGCCGTCCCTCAAGGTCCTCGCCCACCACGGCCAGTCCCGCGAATCTTCGCCGGAATACCTGAAGCGCTTCGACCTGGTCATCACTTCGTACGGCACCCTTGCCCGCGACGTCGGTTCCTTCGCGTTGGTCAATTGGGGCACCGCCACGTGCGACGAGGGCCAGAACATCAAGAACCCGCGCGCCCAGGCCACCAAGGCCGTGAAGCAGATCATCGCCAAGGGCCGCTACATCCTCACCGGCACGCCGGTCGAGAACTCGCTCGAGGACCTGCGCTCCCTCTTCGGCTATCTGATGCCGGGCTACCTACCCAAGCCGGAGGAACGCCTGGCATCCGAAGACCGCAAGTGGCACGACGATCGCCTGCTCCAGATGGCGGCGCCTTACATCCTGCGCCGCGCCAAGCTCGCGGTCGCCCCAGAACTGCCGCCGAAGATCGAACAGATCATCTACTGCGACTTCGAGGAGAACCAGAAGAAGTTCTACGACGAGATGCAGGAGACGACCCGTCAGGAGATCTTCGACATGGAGATGAGCGGGGCCAAGGACAACGCCATCCGCATGGCGGCCTTCAACCAGCTCCTCCGCCTCCGCCAGATCTGCGCCGATCCACGCATCCTCGACCCGAAGATGGACGAGGCCGATTCCGCCAAGCTCCAGGCCTTCCTCGAGCTCCTCGAGGAGTCCATCGACGCCAACCACCGCATGTTGGTGTTCTCGACCTTCGTCTCGGCGCTCACGATCATCCGGAAGGCCCTCGAAGCCCGCGGCATCCCCTATTGCTACCTCGACGGCTCGACCAACGACCGCCAAGGGGTCTGCGATACCTTCAACTCGACCCCGAGCATCCCGGTCATGCTCATGTCCCTGAAGGCGGGCGGGACCGGCCTCAACCTCACCGGAGCCGACACCGTCGTCCACTACGACCCCTGGTGGAACCCCGCCGCCGAAGCCCAAGCCACCGACCGCGCCCACCGCATCGGCCAGACCCGGACGGTCACGAGCATCAAGCTGATCGCGGCCGGAACCATCGAAGAACGGGTCATGGACCTCCAAAAGTCCAAGTCTGAGATGTTGCGTAAACTCCTCAGTGAATCAGACTCCGTCTCGTCCGCCCTGAGCCTCGACGACATCAAAGCCCTCCTGACGGTCTAACGCCTCCCCATGCTTTCCACACTCATTCGCCGTAATCGTCCCCGGAGCGAGATGTCGTTCATGGAGCATATCGACGACCTCCGCGTCTCGATGATCCGCGTGCTGGCGGTCTTCATGGTCGGCATGGTGGCGTCCCTGATTTTCTACGAAAAGATCCCCGCGTTCCTCAACCTGCCCCTCGAATGGGCGAAAAACCCGGAAACCTCGCCGATTGGCTTCCTCATCGGCAAGGCGGAACCATCGCTCGCGACCCTGGGCGAACTCAAGGAGTTCACCTTCATGGGCGTCTGGTCGGTGCTCATGTACGCGGCCTTCGCCGCCGGCATCGCGTTGGCTTCTCCGGTCTTCCTCTATGAAGTGGTTCGTTTCGTCGGCCCAGCCCTGAACAACAAGGAAAAGCGCGGGCTCATCCCATTCTGCGTCGCGGCGCTGATCCTCTTCTTCTGCGGCGCCACCCTCGCCTTCCTCTGGCTGACGCCCATGTCCGTCCAGATTTGGCACCATTTCGCCAGCGGGATGGGCATCGAGGTGACTTGGCAGGCCTCCGATTATTACTCTTTCGTCACGATGATGAGCCTGCTGACGGGCCTGACGTTCCAATTCCCGCTGGCGCTGATCATCCTGATGTGGCTCGAACTGGTCCGCCCGCGCACGCTGCTCAAATCCTGGCGCGGAATGCTCTTCGGGATCCTCGTCCTGGTCGGCCTCATCACGCCGATCGGCGACCCGCTCTCCCTCTTCGTCCTCACGGGAATCCTCTTCTGCTTCTACCTCGTCGCGGTGGGCGTCGGCGGGGCCATCGTCCGCCGCAAGCGTATCGCCCGCGGCGATAAGCCGAACCCTGAGGACGACGATATCGGCGATGATGACGATGATGAGCCGGATCCAGATGGCTCGGATGATGCATCCTCTTACGATTCGCCCTCCAGCAGTTCCTATAGCAGTTCGGCCGCCGCCGGTACCGTAAACTCCGAGTCCAAAGCCGTCCCCGCCAAGCCCAAGTCCACCCCGCCGCCGGCCGAAGGCGACCTGAGCTCGCTCGACTAACCTTCCCC
>Ga0255105_1000020_pt1 | contig 40254 bp, 37 predicted proteins | sample Law_Cont_RepA_8h_FD_188455 | JGI IMG/M metagenome (GOLD analysis project Ga0255105, IMG submission 188455) | Freshwater microbial communities from St. Lawrence River, New York, United States - Law_Cont_RepA_8h | ecosystem: Environmental > Aquatic > Freshwater > River | place: USA: New York... | reverse complement strand
GGTTTTCCGTATTGCCAAGGGGCGGGGGGCTTCCCAAAACCCACCTTTCACCTGTTCCCTCCCATGTCTTCCTTCTCTGGTAACCTTCTCGTCGCGCAAAGCGGCGGTCCCACCCCCGTCATCAACGCCAGCCTCGCTGGGGTCATTGCCGAGGCCCTGAACCATGAAGACGAAATCGTCGAGATCTTGGGTGGCCTCAATGGCATCCAGGGCATCCTCCACGAGCAGCTGATCGACCTCGCCGAAGAGTCCCAGCAGACCTTGCGCAACCTCGAGCACACCCCGGGCGCCGCCCTTGGTACCTGCCGCTACAAGGTCAAGAAGCAGGAAGACTTCGACCGCATCCTCCAGGTCTTCGAAGCGCACAACATCCGTTACTTCCACTACATCGGCGGCAACGATTCCCAGGACACCGCCGCGAAGATCGACGCCCTCGCCAAGGAGCGCGGCTACGAACTCCGCGTCATCGGCGTGCCCAAGACCATCGACAACGACCTCCCGCTCACCGACCACTGCCCTGGCTACGGTTCCGTCGCCAAGCACATCGCCCTGACCGTGCGCGAAATGTCGCTCGATAACGCCGCCATGGGCCGCAACGACTTCGTTTCCGTCCTCGAAGTCATGGGGCGCAACGCCGGTTGGCTCGCCGCCGCTTCCGTCCTCGCCCAGCGCCAGGACAAGCGCGACGACTCCAAGAACGCCGCCAAGAACACCCACTACAGCTGCTCGGCTCCGCACATCGTGCTCCTGCCGGAAGTCCCCTTCAACGCCGACAACTTCATCCGCCGCGTCGAAGAAGTCCTGAAGACCAATCTCCACTGCTTCGTCGTCGTTTCCGAAGGCGTGCAGGACGAGGCCGGCAACTTCCTCGGGGCCGACACGACCAACACCGATGCCTTCGGTCACGCCGTGCTCGGTGGTGCCGGTGAATACCTCCGGACCCTCGTCGAAGAACGTTTCTCGGGCGTCAAGGCCCGCGCCTCCAAACTGGGCATCGCCCAGCGCGCCGCTTCCCACAGCGCCTCCAAGACCGACGTCGAGGAAGCCAAGCTCTGTGGCCGCGAAGCCGTGAAGGCCGCCGTCAAGGGCGAGTCCGGCAAGATGGTCATCATGAGCCGCACCGGGAAGGAACAGTATGGGGTCGAAACCCTCCTCGCCCCGCTGGCGGATATCGCCAATGGCGTGAAGGCTTTCCCTGAAAAGTGGATCGGCGAAGACAAGATGTCCATTCACCCGGATTTCGCCCGTTACGCCCTCCCCCTGATCCAAGGCGAGTTGCAACTCCCTTACGAACAGGGACTTCCGCGTTACGCTGAACTCTCCAAGAAGCGCGTCCAGCGCAAGCTCGAAGCCTACCCGACGGCCTAAGGTCGCCTTTTAAGGCTGAGGTTACGGAAGGCCTCCCAGGTGACTGGGAGGCCTTTCTATTGGGTGTTATTACGGATTGCCCAGTAAGGTTTTAGCCCTAGTGTTTTTCTTCAACCCCTCTGCAATGAATACCCTATTCCGTAGCCTCACGCTGGCGGTCCTCGCGCTCCTCCCGGCGGTTGCCTCCGCCGCTCTCCAAAATGGCAAGGTCCAAGTCGGCATGGTGAAAGGCACCGCGACCCTCTTCGATCCCGCCGCCAAGCAGAGCGCCCTCGCTTCGGGTCGCGTGTTCGAACAAGGCTACCGCGTCGAGACTTCGGCCGCTTCGACGGCCGAACTGATCCTCTCCAACGGCTCCACCCTGATCGTCAATCCCGACTCGCAGGTTGAAGTGCGCACTTTCCGTCAGGTGGTTTCGGAACTCATCATCGATGGCGAGTACCAGAAGCTCGAGAAGGAACCCAGCCCGTCCGTGACCGAAATCGTCGTCACCCGCGGCAAGGTCATCGGCGAAGTCCGCAAGCTCAACCCGCAGTCCTCCTACGTCATCAAGACGCCGGTGGGCGTGGCCCGCATCCGTGGCACGATCTACACCGTGCAGTATTCCACCGTCGGCGCCAACGCCGGCAAGCTCGTCGTCGGTTGCGTGAAGGGTTCGGTCGAAGCGACCGTCTACTCCGCCAACTCCGGCCCCGTTTCCGTGGAGCCCGGCAAACAGATCAGCGCCACCGCTCCGGCCCAATCCACCGCCGCTGCCGGCGAAGCCCCGGCTCCTGGCGCCACCACGCAGCCGGGCGCGGAAACCACGCAGCCGGGCGTGTCGGACGCCGCTCCGACCGGTTCCGTCACGATCTCGCTGGCCGACATGGATAAGGCCACCATCAGCGCCGTGGGTGCGACCATCGCCGCGTCGACTTCCTTGCCTGCAGCCATCTCCCAGGGCGTCGAAGCCCAGGCGCAGTTGGCTCCGTCCGCCGACCAGATCACGCCCGTCAACGTCAGCACCCCCAAGTCCACTGGTTCCGATCCCGTAGCCACGAACGCCGACGGTACGCCGGCCGCCCCGAAGGCCACGACCCCTCCGACCGCGCCGGCTTCGACCTCCACGGGTGGCGGCAATGCCCTTGACGCGACCATCAACAAGATCACGGACACCGTGCAGAAGGTCGTCGAAAAGCAGCAGCAGCCCAACCCGTCGCCGACGAACTAAGCGGGGCGCTCGCTCCCTCAGAAAGGCCCGACCCAGTCGGGCCTTTTTCATGGGCGGTGTCCGTCGCTTTCTCCTCTCGCTTTGACCCGCGGGAACCGTAACAATTCTTTCCATGTCGTCCGCCGGTAAGTTCATCACGTTCGAGGGAGGCGAAGGGGCAGGGAAGTCCACGCAGGTCGGCCTCTTGGCCGCCCGCTTGGAGGCGCATGGCCGCCGCGCCCTCAAACTACGTGAGCCCGGCGGCACCGCCCTCGGGGAACAATTGCGCGACCTCCTGAAGAGCCGCGCGACGCTCGACTTGGCGGTGTCGGCCGAGGCGCTTCTGTTCGCGGCCTGCCGAGCGCAGCTCGTCGGCGAGGTCATCCGGCCCCAATTGCAGCAAGGCACCTTCGTCCTGTGCGATCGCTTCATCGATTCCACCGTGGCCTACCAGTCCGGCGGCCGCGGGCTCGACCGTGCGCTCATCGTCGCGGCCAATCGACTCGCCTGTGGCGACGTGCAGCCGGATCTGACCGTCCTGCTCGACCTCGACCCGGCCCATGGCTTGGGCCGCGCCTCCCTCCGTGACCATGGCAACCACGATCGCTTCGAGGCGTTGGGCGAAGGTTTCCACCGCCAGGTGCGCGCGGTCTACCACGAACTTGCGGCGGCCGAACCCCAACGCTTCCTCGTCCTCGACGCCGCCCGCGACCCCCAAACCCTTTCCGAGGAGATCTGGCATGAAGTCAGCCGCCGCTTCCTCTGACCTCGCGTCGCTGCCGGCGCTCAAGGTCCTGCTGCGCGCCCGCGCCGAGGGCCGGATGCCGCACGCCGTGCTGCTCACCGGGCCGAACCCGGAATTGCTCCAGCAGGTCGCCGACCGGCTCGCCTCGATTCATCTCGAGGTGGTCGACCCGATCGCGCACGCCGATTGCCGCGTCCTGCGTCCATCCAAGAAATCCCGCCGCATCAACGTCGAGAACACCTTGGAAGTCGTGACGGACCTGCGGTTGACTTCGGTCTCCGCCCGGCGCGTGGTCATCGTCCACGAACCCGACCGTTTCGAGTCGGTCGCGGCGAACGCTTTCCTGAAGACGCTTGAAGAGCCGCCGGCGGGCACGTTGATCATCCTGCAGACGACGAACTACTACCGCGTCCTGCCCACCATCCTGAGCCGTTGCCTGCGCTTCCATGTGGGCGGGGCGACCCCTGAATTGACGGATGCGGCCTGGGCGGATTGGCTGCGCGAGTTCGACAAACTGATGGGACGCCTCGCGGGTACGGGGATGACCACCGGGCGTTCGACCGAGGTCGTGATCCCGCTCTATGCGCTGTGCGCGCGTTTCGAAGTCCTGCTCGAGCTCTTCGTCGAGGAAGCCCTGAAGGCCGCCCCGCCGCCCCCGCCGACGGATCAGGACGAGGATGATGCGGAAATCGCCTACGAGGAGTCGATTCGCCGCGGCATCCGTACGCGCATGCTGGCGGCCCTGGAGGAACGCCTGCGTTTGGTGGGCCGGGCGCATCCCTCGTGCGGTCTGCAGGTGGCCGAGGCGGTGGATCTGCTGGAGCAGGCCCGGATCCGCCTCGAACTGAATTACCAAATCATCTCCGCGCTCGAAGGTTTCTTCCTCCGCACCCTCCGCGTCTTCGCGGCCCGTCCCCTCAACCCCACTTCCTGACATGCGTTTCCTTGCCCTGTTGTTCTGTGCGGCGGCCCTGCTGGCCGGCCCGGAGGATGCCCAGCGTCGCCGACCTGAGGTCGAGCGCGCCATCGCGAAGATGACGCCCACCATCGTCCGCATCGAGGTGATCTCCGAGGACGGTGCCGATGGCCGCATGTTGCGCCAACACTCCGTCGGCTCCGGCGCCATCATCGATGCCGAAGGCCACGTGGTGACCAATTACCACGTCGCGGGCCGCGGGGCCACGTTCCTCTGCCGCTTGGCCGATCGCGAGGAGTTACCCGCCACCTTGGTGGGCGCCGATGCCATGACCGATGTCGCTGTCATCAAACTAGACCTCAGCCGTCGTCGGTCCAAGACCCCCTTGCCGATCGCGGAGTTCGCGGATTCCGACCGCGTGCGCGTCGGCGATACCGTCCTGTCGATGGGTTGCCCCGCGGGCCTGACCCAGTCCGTCACGCTCGGCATCATCGCCAACGACGCCATGGTCATGACCCGTTTCGTCGGCGGCATGAGCCTCGATGGCGAGTCCGTCGGGGAACTTGTTCGCTGGTTCGGCCATGATGCCGTCATCTTCGGCGGCAACTCCGGCGGCCCGCTGGTCGATACGGAGGGCCGCATCGCCGGCATCAATGAAATCGGCGTGGGTAGCCTGGGGGGAGCGATTCCCGCCAATACGGCCAAGGCCGTGGCCGCGGAACTGATCAAACAGGGCCGGATTGTCCGCGGTTGGACGGGGGTCGAAGTCCAGCCCCTCTTGCGCTCGCTCTCGGTCAAGGACGTCCGCGGCGTGCTCGTCCGCGGCGCGCTGGAAGGCTCGCCGGCCGCCGCCGCCGGCTTCCGCCAAGGCGATATCATCACCGCGGTGAACGGCCAGGAAGTCTCGGCGGATTGCGACGAGCTCATGCCCGCTTTCTACCGGCTTGTGGCGGGGCTCCGCCCCGGAGTGGACGTTCCCTTCACGGTTCGCCGGGGCGATCAGGTGCTCACGCTCAACCTGCAGCCGCTCATCCGGGAGGCCAACGAAGCCCGTGAACGTGAGCTGACCGCTTGGGGCCTGACGGTTCGCAACCTGACGCGCATGAGCGCGCTCTACACCAAACGGCCCAACACCCAAGGCGTGCTGGTCGATTCCTTGCGCCCGGGTGGCCCGGCGGCCGAAGCCAAGCCGGCCCTCATGGAGGGTGACATCATTCTGACGGTGGCGGGTCGGCCGGTCGCCGATGCCGCGGCTTTACGGCAAGTGTCGCGGGAACTACTCCAGGACAAGGCCGAGCCCGAGCCGGTGCTCGTGGCGTTTGCGCGCGGCAGTTCGCAGATGCTTTCCGTCGTGCGCGTTGGACCAGAAATGGATCCGGCCATCGCGCCCCGCGCGCCGAAGCCCTGGGCCGGCGTCTCCACGCAGGTGCTGACCGCGGAAATCGCCAAGGCACTCAACGTGAAGGGGAAGGCCGGTGTCCGCGTCACCCAAGTCCTCCCCAATTCCAACGCCGAGAAGGCTGGCCTGAAGGTCGGCGACCTTTTGGTGAAGCTCGACGGCAAGGTCATCCCGGCCCGTCGACCCGAGGACGCGGAAGTCTTCGCCGCTTTGCTCCGCGAATACCCGGTCGGCGCGGAGGTCGCCCTCGACGTGCTCCGCGATGGGCAAGCGCTCATGGTCACGCTGCACTTGGCGGAAGTGCCCGCGCCCCCCTCCGAACTCCCCACGGTCAAGGACGTCCGGTTCGGCTTCTCGGCCCGGCAGCTGGGCTATGACGACAAAGTACAGCGCAAGGTCGCGACGGAGACGCAAGGCGTGATCGTCACCAAGGTCGAACGTTCGGGTTGGGCGGACCTTTCCGGTCTCCGCGCGGGGGACATCGTCTTCACGATCAACGGGACCCCAGTCACGGATAACCTCACGTTGCGGGCGGCCTTGGCGCAGCTCGCCATCGCGAAACCGCGGCACGTCGTGTTCCAGGTCCGTCGTTCCATCTCGGGCGCCTACCTCGAGTTCGAGCCCGATTGGGCCGCCTTTGAATCCACCAAATAAATCACCATGCGTTCCCTCCCTCTCACCTTGGCGGCCCTCCTTGTCCTCGGTTCCTTCTCGTCGGTGGCGGCGGCGGAACCGGCGCCCAAGATCGAGGTCACTGCCCGTCGGCTCTTCCAGGCCCACGCCGACTCCGTCATCACCGTGCGCGCGACCGTCGCCCTGACCATGTCGGCGGGCGATAGCCCCTCGCAGAGCCGCGACCAGACCGTCGAGGAGTTCGGGACCGTCATCACCGCCGATGGCCTCGTCGTGGTGGCGGCTTCCGCCATCGATCCGGCGACGGCCGCCGATGGCCGCACCGTGAACATGCGCGGGAATCAGGTGAAGCTCTCCGTGACGAGCGAGGTGAAGGAAGCCCGCTTCATCATGCCGGATGGTTCCGAAATCCCCGCGGTCGTCGTTTACAAGGACCGTGACCTCAACCTGGCTTACCTCCGCCCGGAGGCCGGGGCCGAGGAGGCCAAGGACGCCAAGTTCGTCCCGATCGTGCTGTCCGCGACCCAGAAGCTCGGCGTCATGGATGAAGTCGTGGTCCTCTCGCGCCTGGACAAGGCGATGGGCCGGACGGCGTGCGTCGAATGCGACTACGTCCGGGCCGTGCTCGAGAAGCCCCGCGCTTATTACTCCATCCACATCAGCACCGCGGGGTTGCCGGTCTTTGGCAATTCCGGGCATTTCGCCGGCATCATCACGACCCGTTTCGGCAGCGCCGGCGACAACGGCGGCATCTCGATGTCCCCGGTCGTCTTGCCGGCCTCCGAAGTCGTCAAGTCCATCGAGCAAGCCAAGGCCAAGCCGGCCGTGGTGCCCGCCGCCAAACCATCGGAAGCCCAGAAATAAGTTTTGACCGCCGTTTCCTTAACTTTCCCGCCTTTGGGCGGTTTAAACCTTTAGATGCCTGCGGAGAAGCCAGCGCCGACTGAGGACGAGGACGACAAGCGGCTCATGGCGCTGGTCGCTTTGGGCGATGATGAGGCGTTGCGGAAGCTGGTCGATCGGCACCATCCCCGTCTGGTGGGCTATCTCCGGTCCGAGGTGGGTTCCCAGACGACTGCCGAGGAGCTGGCGATGGAGGTCTTTGTCCGGCTGCATCGGGCGGCCGCCCGGTGGCGCCCGGAGGCGAAGCTCAGCACTTACCTGATCCATATCGCCCATAACCTCGTCCTCAACGAATGGCGCCGCAAGTCGCGGAAACCGACCAGCACCTTGGAGTCGACCCCCGAACCCGGGGATGCCAGCCATGAATCCGCCCGCAAGGTGGTCGAACTCGAAGAATCCTTCCAAAGGGCCGTCGCGCAACTCCCCCCCGAGCAGCGGACCGCCATCCTCCTCCTCGTCCAGCAGGACCTGCCCTATGAGGAAATCGCCTTGGCCATGGCCGCCCCCGTTTCCTCGGTGAAAACCTGGATCCACCGGGCCCGCACCCGTTTACGAGAACTTTTAAAGGACTATTATGAAAAAACCTAACCCCCTGCAACCTGCCGCTCTTGGCGGGGTTTCATCCTTGAACTGACCCATGGAAAAGCCTTCCAACAGTAACTTCGACCGCGACCTCGCCGCCGCCTTGGCGTCCGGCCAGCGTGCCTTCGTTCCCGGGTTCGGCGACCGCGTCGTGGGCGCCGTCCGCACCGATCGGTTCCGCCGCAAGGTCATTCGCTGGAGTTCGGTCGCCTCCACCTTGGCGGCCTGCTTCGTCGCCGCCTTCGTCCTCATGAGTCCGTCGTCCGACGATGCCTTGGTGCAGCAGACCCATGCGCTGCTCGCCAGCGATGAGTCCGCCAAACTGAATGCTATCTTCGGCGTGGCCGACGATCTAGTCATCCTGACCCCGGTCGTGGACAAACCCTCTTCGGTGGTCGATGCCCTCGCCTCAACCGAGTTCTAAGCAAATGCGTTTAAGCTATCTGCTACCGGTTGTTTTGGGAGCTCTCGTTTGGGCGGCGGACCCACCGTCGCCCCCGACCAATCGTCCGCCCGCCACCGAGCCATCGGCTGAGGAAATCAAGACGATCCGTAAGATCATGGAACTCGCTCCAGAGCGTATCCGTGGGATGCGTGAAGCCATCGAACACATTGAGCACATGTCCGGCGATGACCGTCGGGAATTCGCCAAGAAACTTGCCGAAGTCGAAGGCGCCAGTCCCGAGGAGCGTCGGAAGGCCTTTAAGGAGTTGCGCGAGCGCGGTGGCAACGGGCCAGGTTATAGTTTTACTTCTCGTGTCCTGGAGCATCACCTGAAGCAGATGCCCGCTGACGAAGCGAAGGCAGAGCGCGAAAAGTTCCTAAAGCTTTCCCGTGAAGAGCGTTTTGGCTATATCCGCAAGTTGATGGAAAAGTATGGTCCGGAAGTGATCCAAGTGATGAAGGAGGGCAAAATCAAGGGTGCCACTGGGGGTAAGGAAACGGACGGAAAGCGCCGGCCATCGCCGGAACGTCCGGCTGAGGCGACCCCTGCACCTGTGGCTCAGTAAGCGTCGGCCCTTAGGCTTGCAACGGCTTGATGCCCGGCGCCTGTCCGTGCTTCCACCGGTCGTGGGCCCAGAGCCAATCGGCGCAGGCCTCGTCGCTGGAGCGTAGCCGCGCCTCGAGCCAGGCGTTGGATTCGAGGGTCAAGCCCACCGAGTCGGTCGCCGTCAGCGCATGGCTGCGGAGCCGGCAACGCCAGAAGCCCGTCCGTTCCGCCCAGAAGATGCGTGCCGGGGCCTTGAAGCGTTGGGCGATGATGCCCGGGAGGTCGGTGGTCGCGACTGGTCGGCCCATGAACCTCATCTGTGCCCCGAGGTGCGTGCTTTGGTCAAACAGGATGATGGCCAACTGGCCGTCGCGGACCGCTTGCATCGTCTGGCCAAACCCCTCGCGCCGCGAAACGAGGCGCATGCCGAAACGTTCGCGGGAGGCTTTGACCCAGACCTCGGCGGCGGCGAGGTCGAGCGGCCGATAGAGCGTGACCCAATCCCGGCGGCCGAGGTCGGCGTCGAGGAATTTCACGGCCGACATCATCTCCATCAGGGTGAAGTGCGGGACGAAGAGCACCTGGCCGTGAGGGCCGCGCAAACTGTTCGGTCCCTCGAGCACTTCGGGGTGAAGCTGGATACGCGCGCGGATTTCCGTCTCGCTCAGCCGCGGCGAAGCGATGGCGTAGAGCCCCATCTCGGCGGTCCGTCGGCAAGAGAGGCGTCCGATGCGTCGCACCCAGGCGCGATCTTTATCGGGAAAGCTCGCCGCCAGGTTGCGCCGGATGATCTTGCGGCGCAGCCCCCAGAGCACCCAGCTGAGCCCCCAGGCGTTGGCCCGGGCGAAGGTTTCCGGGAGGCTGGCCAGCAACCAAGCGTAGGTGGCGATGAGGATGCGCATCGCCGCGGTGCTAGCGGCCCTCGACGCGAAGGGTTTCCGCGATGTCCGGCACCGAGATCAGGCGGCGGCCATAATCGTCGCGCGCGAAATATTTATCCGGCTGCCGGACCAAGTCGAACGGCTCGTCCGGGAGGTTGTCCTCGTCGAACTCCATTTCGTCCACCGCGTCGATCTCATCGAAGATGTGCGACATGCGGAGCGGTTCGCCTTCGATGACCTCGGCGGGATTGGCCAAGCTGCCGTTCTTGAGCAGGTTGACGAAGAGACAGGGGTAGAACGCGTCCGTGTAGGTGGCGAGATGCTTGCTCAGCCACTGCCCGGGTACTTCCCAGCGGCGCGTCACGATGACGGCGTCCGCGAAGTGGACGGCGGCGCCATACCATTCAGCCACCAGTTCGTGCCGATGGGCGAGCGTGCAGTCGAGGACCGTCACGATGCGCTGGACCTGCCATTGCGTGGAGCCATGCAGGACCCGATGCAGGGCCTCCATCTGATCGACCACGGAGCGGTGGCCGTCCGTGACGAGGATGGCGGCGTCTTCCGACGCGGGTGCGGGCAGGACGGCTTGGCCTTCGGTCAGGGTCCAGCAGTCGCCGGGGGGATGGTCCGTCGGCGCGTCGCCGCTGACGCGGAAAGTCCGGACCAGTTTACCGGTCGGCCAAGCGTTTTCGATGAGCTCCTTGATGAGGATGCTCCGACCGGAACCGGCCGGACCGAGGACGATGATGAGAGGGGTCATGCTTTGCGCCCGCAGCGGCCGAAGGGGGCGTTCTGTCCGCGATCGCGGATCCAATGGTCCACGGCCACCAAGGCGGCCATGGCTTCGACGATGGGGACCGCGCGGGGGAGGACGCAGGGGTCGTGGCGGCCGCGCGCGCTCAGCGAAGTGGCCTTACCGTCGGGGCCGACGGTCTGCTGGGGCTTCAGGACGGTCGCCGTGGGCTTGAAGGCCACGCGGAAGACGACGTCTTCCCCGTTGGTGATGCCGCCCTGCGTGCCGCCCGAACGGTTCGTCAAGGTGCGGATGCGGCCACCCTTCTTCACGAAGACATCGTTGTGCTCGCTGCCCTTGAGCAACGTGCCGGCGAAACCGCTGCCGAGTTCGAAGCCCTTGGTCGCCGGGAGGGAAAGCATGGCTTTGGCGAGTTCGGCTTCGAAGCGATCGAAGACCGGAGAACCCAAGCCGGCGGGGAGGCCGGAGATGACGCAGCAGATGACGCCCCCGACGGAATCGCCGTCCGCGCGGGCCGCGTGGATGCGGGCCTCGATGCGTTGGGCGGTGGCCGGGTGCGGGCAGCGGGTCGGAGAGGCTTCGACTTGCTTCAGCGAAGGCGTCTTGGTCGCCGCCGGCATGCGGATGTCGGCGACGCTTTCGACCCACGCGGTGATGGTCGCGCCACAGGCGTGCTTCAGGACGGTCTTGGCGAGGGCGCCGGCGGCGACGCGCGCGGCGGTCTCGCGGGCGGAGGAACGGCCGCCGCCTTCGACGGCGCGGATGCCGTATTTCGCGTCGTAAGTGAAATCCGCATGCGAAGGACGGTAGGCGCTCTTCATCTCCGCGTAGGCGGAGGAGCGTTGGTCGACGTTGCGGATGACGATGGCGATCGGCGAGCCGAGCGTGAGCCCGTCGGGCGAAAGGCCGGAGAGGATTTCCGGCGCGTCGCCTTCCTGGCGCTGCGTCGTCAGCTTGCTTTGGCCGGGCCGGCGGCGGGCCAACTCGCTGCGGAGGAAGGCGAGGTCGAACGGGACGCGCGGCGGGCAGCCGTCGATGACGACGCCGAGCGCCGGGCCGTGGCTTTCGCCGAAGGTCGCGATGCGGAAACTATGTCCGTGGATGTTGCCCATGTCTTGGTAAATGCTGGTGTAAAAAAGAACGCCGCCGAGCCGAAAGGCCAGGCGGCGTCCGATGGCGGTTCCGCCCGACGCGCTTAGCGGCGGAGGTTCTGCGTGATGCGGGAGACGATCTGCTGGCTCTGTTCGCAATTGCCGAAGAAGCCGTATTTGACGGTCACCTGCGTGAAGATTTCCTTGGTCACCGGGTCTTCGACCTTTTCGACATCGATCTTGATTTCGAGGTCGCCGATGGCGCGGGCGAACACGGTCACTTCCTGGAGTTCGTTGTTCACGCGCTTGTCGGACTCGCCCATGCGCTTCATGGTGTCGCTCTGGGAGTCGACGGCCCGCTTGACGGCGTTGAAGACCGCTTCGGTCGAAGCCTTGTAGCGGGTGACCAAGGAGCCGGTCGCGTTGGAGTACGTCGAGCTGGGCTGGTCGGGATTGTCGACGCCGACGTAGGTGTTGCAGCCGGTGAAGGCGAGCGTGGCGGCGAGGAGGGCGAAGGGAACGGCGTGCTTCATGAGAGGTGGGATGCGGTAGGCACAACGAAGCACAGTGGCCGCTGGTTGGCAACCGATTTCGAGGCCTTCCGAGGGCCTGGCCCCGTGAAATGTATGTGAATAGTAAATACAAAAGCCATCGGCCAGGGTGGGCCGCCGGCCCGCGGTGATCGCGCCGGCCGGAGGGGGGAGGGGGCGCCGTGGGTTAAAAGTAGGCAGTTTTTACACATAAACTGTTAGGCTACAGTGTTTTAAGTATTTTATAGGCTGAATTCAGTCATTAAAGAGGTCCGGGCGGCCAGATCGCGCGTGTGGATAACAAAATGGGGCATATTTCTTGACGAGTGGGGGAGAGTGGGGAAAAGTGGGTGAAATGGGGGTACTCCCCCAGCCCATGTCTATTGGTTCCACCTCCAGTCTCTTCACCGGCATCCATCACGGAAAATTGGATGAGAAGAATCGTGTCACGATTCCGGCGGCCTGGCGTTTCGAGAGCGCGGTGGAGTCGGGTTTTCTCGCGATGTACCACCCGGCGCTCGGCGCGATCGTCGTCTTCCCGCCCTTGATGGTGAAACGCATTTCGGACGCGGCCCAGCAGGTCACGGTCAGCGATCCGGATAAGATGGACGCGCTGAGCCTGCTCGCGTCGAACAGCATCCAGGTCGCCTGCGACAAGGCCGGCCGCATCACGCTCAACGAGCACGTCGTCAAGGAAGCGCAGCTCGGTCGCGACGTCGTCTTCAAGGGCGGCTTCACCACCTTCCAGATCATCTCGAAGAACCCGCCGGCCATCGACCGCGCGTCCGCGCACACCCAGACCATCCTGCGGGCCCTCGGGGCGCTCGGGCTCTGAACTGGTATCCAGAAGTTACTTACACAACTCACACGTTATTCACAGCCCCGCCGCCATGACCAACCACGTCCCCGTCCTGCTGGAGGAGTGCCTCGCGCTCCTCGCCCCGCAGGACGGCCGTGCCTACATGGATTGCACGTTCGGCGGCGGCGGCCATACGGCCGCCTTGCTGGACCGCGCGCCGGGCGCCACCGTCGATGCGCTCGACCGCGATCCCCAGGCGGGCGAACGCGCCGCGCCCTTGTTGGCCAAGTACGGCTCCCGCCTGCGGTTCCACGCCGAAAATTTCCGTGACCTTGACCGCGTCCAGGGTCGTTTTGCTGGAGTGTTGATGGACATTGGGGTGTCCTCGCATCAGCTGGACGACGCTGGACGCGGTTTCTCCTTCCGCTTCGACGCCCCGAACGACATGCGCATGGATACGCGCCGGGGCCGGACCGCGGCCGAGTTCCTCGAAGGCGCCGATCGCCGTGAATTGGAGCAGGCGGTCCGCGATTTCGGGGAGGAGCCGCGCTGGTACCGGATCGTCAACGCCATCGAGGCCGCCCGTGGGTCGGGTCGTCTGGCGCGCACGGCATCATTCGCCGAACTGGTGGCCGAAGCCGCCCCGCCGCCCCCCGGTCCCCGCGGGCCGCACCCGGCGACCAAGACCTTCCAAGGCGTCCGGATCGCCATCAATGATGAGCTCGGCGCCCTCGCCACCGCCTTGCCGAAGGCCTTCGCCAAGCTCGAACAGGGCGGCGTCTTGGCCGTCATCTCTTTCCACTCCCTGGAGGACCGGATGGTCAAGCGCTACATGAACGAGGTCGCCGGTCGCCCCGTCGACCGCGACGACAACCGCCTCCAAGACGAGCGCATCAGCCACGCCACGCTTCTCACCCGCAAGGCCGTCCAGCCTTCCGACGAGGAGCAACACCGCAACCCGCGCAGCCGTTCGGCTCGCCTCCGCGCCCTGCGCCGCACCGACGCATGAACTCCCGGCGCTTCCTGATCGGCACCTTGCTCGCGGCCAGTTTTGCCGCCGCGGCCGTCGGGGCCATCCATATCATGAAGCTGCGCCTGCGCAGCGACGACGTGGGGGCCCGCATCCAACGCCTGGAGCGCAGCATCACCGAATCCAAGAAGGAACTGGACGCCTTGAAGCGCGCCCGCGACCAGACGCAGGATAGCCTGCAGCTCAAGCAGATCGCCGGCGAAGACCTCAAACCGCCGGTGCCCGAACAGGTCACCTTCCTCCGCCTTGCCCCCACGGTCACCGCCGTGGTCCCTCTCAAGAATACTGCGAGCCCACGCGTGACGGCTCTCAACATCGCGTTCCGTCCGACGGCGGGGCAGGGAGGAAACGGCTCGCGATGACCCTTCCGCACGCCAGGCGACCGCGCTTCCGTTCGCTCGCCTGGGTCGTGTCCGCTTGTTTCCTCATTGTCGTTGGTCGCCTGGTTTGGCTCCATTGGATCGACGCCCCGAGCTTGCGGGCGGAGGCGCTCCAGCGGCGCTATGTCTTCCAGGAGCAGGCTTGTCGCCGGGGGGAGATCAGGGACTCGCAGGATAACCTGCTCGCCGTGTCCGAGGATGTGTGGGACATCGGCGTCGACCCGGAGTCACTCCACAAGGACGACCATAAACGGGCGGCCGAGGTGGCGGCCGTCCTGCGTCTGCCCTTGGCCACCATCAAGGCCGCCTTCAATCCGCCGCCGCGCGTCGATGACGAAGGCGTCGAACGACGGGTCCGCTGGGTCGTCCTCGCGCGGGAATGCGATGAGGCGACCATGAAAAAGGTCCAGGAACTGAAGCTCAAGGCCGTCCGGGCCGAACTCAAGTATCGCCGGAACTATCCGAAAGGGCAGTTGGCCGCGCACGTCGTCGGGTACGTCAACAAGGAGATGGTGCCGTCGGTCGGCATCGAGAAGTCGCTGGATGGCTTCCTGCAGGGGCAGAAGGGTTGGATCGAATCCGAGCGGGATGGCCGCCGCCGCGAAATCGCCAGCAATCGTCTGCGGGAAGTCGCGCCCATCGACGGCAGCACCGTCGTCCTCACGATCAACAGCCTGGTGCAGAACGCCTGCGAGGTCGCCTTGGAGAAGGCCGCCCAACAATATACCCCGAAGTCGGGCATCATCATCGTCACCGAACCGAAGACCGGCCGTATCCTCGGCTTGGCCAATTGGCCCACGTTCGACCTGAACAAATTCTTCGACCCGAAGCTGGCGCCGATGGACAGCCAGCGCAACCGCGCGGTGTCCGATATCTACGAGCCTGGGTCGGTCTTCAAGATCGTGCCGGTGGCGGGGGCGCTCGAAGAGCGGCTCATCACCCCCAATTCGGTCTACGACTGCGGGCTCGCGAGCGTGCCTTACAAAGGTCGGATGGTTTCCTTGCCCGCGGATTCGCACGCCCTCGGCGCCGTCGATGTCCGCCAGATCGTCCGCGAATCCTCCAACCGCGGCTCGGTGCAGATTGGCATGCTTTACGCGGAGCGCCTCGGCGAAGACCGTTTCGACAAGCTGATCCGTTCCTTCGGCTTCGGCGCGAACACGGGGCTGCTGACGGGCGCCGAGACGAGCGGCATGCTCATTCCGCCCGCCCGCTGGGATGGCCTGACGGTCTCCCGCGTGCCGATGGGGCACTCGGTGAGCGTGACCGCCATGCAGATGCACTACGCGATGTCGGTCGTCGCCGCGGACGGGTTGCTGATGCAGCCGCAGTTGGTCCTCCGCATCGACGATCCCAAGACGAAGCAGGTCGTGCTGAACTATCCGCCGCGCTCGAAGGGCCGCGCCATCACCGCGAGCACCGCCGCCTCCATGGCGACGTTGCTCCGCGCCGTCTGCGGCAAGGGCGGCACCGCCCCCATCGCGGACATTCCCGACTATGAAGTCGCCGGCAAGACGGGCACGACGCAGAAGATCATCAACGGCAAGTATTCCAACGCGCATCACGTCGCCTCGTTCTCGGGCTTCTTCCCGGTCAACGACCCGAAGCTGGCGATCACGGTCATCATCGACGAGCCGCATGGCGAAGGCGTGGCCTACGGCGGCAAGGTGTCGGCCCCGATTTTCCGCGAAGTCGCCCTGGAATGCATCAAGTGGCTCAACATCCCGAAGGCTAACGCCGGCGTCGTCGCGACCGCCGCGGGCAACCTCAATCCGGACGGCCGATGAACCTCGCGCCTCGCCAGACCCACTTCGCGCCGATGGATCGCCCCTCTTTCCAGACCTTGCTCCAGGGCCTCCCGGTCCTGGGTCGCGCGGGCGATTGGACGGCGAAGATCACCGGGCTCGTGACCGACAGCCGCCGGATCCTGCCGGGGTCGTTGTTCTTCGCCTTGCCCGGGCTGCGCTCGGACGGACACGAATACCTCGATGACGTCATCGCCCGCGGGGCGGCGGCGGTCATTTCGGCTCGGCCCGTCACCGGCTTGCCGGCGGTCGCGGCCGCGCAAGTCGCCGATCCGCGGAAGGTCCTCGCCGAAGTGGCCCGCCGTTTCCAGGGTCATCCGGAGGCCGCGCTCCAGCTGGTTGGGGTGACGGGGACCAACGGCAAGACGACCGTCACGACGCTGCTGCGTCACCTGCTCCAAGCGGATGGCAGCCAGTGGGGTTTGGTCGGCACGGTCCGTTACCACCTCGGCCGCCGTTCGATTCCTTCTTATAAGACGACGCCGGAATCGGCGGACCTCGCGGCCTTCTTCCGCCAGATGGTCGACGCCGAGTGCGCCGGAGCCTGTCTCGAGGTGAGTTCGCATGCGCTCCACCAGGATCGCGTGCATGGTTTCCATTTCGCCGCCGCCGGCTTCACGAACCTCACGCGCGACCACGTCGACTACCATGGTGACCTCGCCACCTATCTGGACGCCAAGACGGTCCTCTTCGATGGTCGCAACGGTTCCGTCCCGGGGGTGAGCGTCTTCAACGTCGATGACCCCGCCGGCCTGGTCCTCGCCGAGGCTGCCCGGCGCCGCGGGTCCGTGCTGGCTTTCGGCCTGTCCGCCGGCGCCGATCTGCGGGCGACCGACATCCGGTATACGCTCGCGGGCACCGAATTCACCGTCGGCTGGCAGGGACGTTCGGCCCGTTTCTCTTCGCCGCTCCCGGGCGACTACAACGTCTCCAACGTGCTGTGCGCCTTGGCCTTGGCGGCGGCCTTGGGCCGCGACCCGTTGTCGTTGGTGGCCGCGGTGGCCTCCTTCCCGGGCGTAGCCGGGCGCATGGAGCGCGTCGAGGCCGGGCAAGCTTTCCCGGTCTTCGTCGACTACGCGCATACGGACGACGCTTTGCGCAATGCGCTCCGCATGCTCCGCGCCATCACCCCGGGGCGCGTCCTCTGCGTCTTCGGTTGCGGCGGCAACCGCGACCGCGGCAAGCGTCCCGCGATGACGCAAGCCGTCGCCGAACTCGCCCACCTCGCGTGGGCGACCTCCGATAACCCGCGGAAGGAAAGCATCGAGGCCATCTTCGCGGACATGCGGAATGGCCTGGGGCCTTTGCCCACCGTGGAGTTCGTGGCGGATCGGCGCGAAGCCATCGGGCGCGCGCTCGCCGCGGCGCAGCCCGGCGATTGCGTGGTCGTCACGGGCAAGGGCCACGAATCGACCCAAGAATTCGCCGACACGGTGGTGCCCTTCGACGACCGTCAAGTGGTCCGTGAATTGTTGCAGCTGCGGAGGGGCCCCGCCGCATGACCACTTCCTTTGCGCCGACGGATCTCGCCGCGTGGGCCCAGGGGACCTGGACGACCTCGCCGGTGGCCGCCGTCACCGGCTTCGGGACGGACACGCGCGCCTTGCGGACCGGCGATGCGTTCGTGGCCCTGAAGACGGCGCGCCGCGATGGCCATGATTTCTTGAGCGACGCGCGCGCCCAAGGCGCGGCCTGCGCCGTGGTGGCGCATCCGGTGGCGGATCCGCTCCCGCAGCTGGTGGTCGCCGATCCGCAGGCGGGTTTGCGGCGCATCGCCGCGGCTTGGCGGCAGCGTTTCCCGGGGCCGGTCATCGGCGTCACGGGGAGCGTCGGCAAGACCTCGACCAAGGATCTGTTGGGGGCGCTGTTGGGCCCGACCGCCTTCATCACCGAGGCCAACCTGAACAACCTTTTGGGCGTACCGTTGATGCTCCTGCGGCTGCGCGCCGACCGGCATCGCTTTGCGGTCATCGAAGCCGGCATGAGCGTGCCGGGTGAACTCGGCATCAGCGCCGCGGTCATCCGACCGGATGTCGCCATCGTCACCGCCGTCGCCCCGGTTCACTTGGAAGGCGTCGGTTCGCTCGCGGCGGTCGCGCGGGAGAAGGCGACGTTGGTGGAAGCGCTCGCGGCGGGTGGCCGCGCGGTTTTGCCGGCCTCGTTGTTGGCCTGGCCCGAGTTCGCGGCGTTGGCGGACCGTTACCTCGCCGTCCGTTTCGCCGGCGAAGCGCATCCGTCCGTCCGACCCGCCCGCTTGGTCGAAGCCGTGCTCGGCCTGTCGGAAGGCCGCCGGACTTTGAGCCTCGACGGTGAAGTCTTCCCGTTGGGGCCGGTCTCCGATGGCTTGGCCCGCAACGCCGCGTTGGCGGTCGTCGCGGCCCGGGAAGTGGGTCTCACTGCCGATGCCTTACGGACGGCATTGGCCAGCTGGTCGCCGCCGCTGGGGCGGGGCAGCCTGCACGCGCTCTCCGGACAGACTTTCTACCTGGACTGCTATAATTCCAGTCCGGCTTCGTTGCTCGATGCGGCCCATTGCTTTGATCGCCTCAGCCAGGACTCCGCGCCGCCGCGTCTCTGGGTGATCGGCGGCATGGCCGAACTCGGGGTTGATTCCGCCGCCATGCATCGCGCCTGCGGGGCGGATCTGCCGGTCCGCTCCGGCGATAGCGTCGTCACGTTCGGGGGCGACGCCGCCCAAGTCCTGGCGGGCTTGCCCGTTGGCGCCGGTCCCCGCTTCGCCGCCGCCACGCTGGAGGACGTACGTGCCGCCGTCTCCGCCCATCGGGGCTTCATCTTCGTGAAGGGGAGCCGCTCGTTCGCCTTGGAGCGTGCGCTGCCGGCCGACCTTTCCGCGCAACTTTCGTTCCACTAGGACATGCTTTACCTGCTCAACCAACTCGAATCCTTCTGGGGACCTTTCCGTCTCTTCGAGTACATTTCCGTCCGGGCCATCCTGGCTGGTTTCACCTCGTTGGCGCTCGGCCTGCTGTTGTCGGGGCCGATCATCCGGAAACTCAGCCAACTGCGTCAGCCGGAGCGCTCGAAGGCGCTCATGGGTGACCTCGCCAAGGAAGGCGGGAAGATCCCGACCATGGGCGGCCTGCTCATCGGCGCCGCCATGATTCCTTCGGTGCTCCTCTGGGCCAAGCCCAACGTCCTCGTCCTCGCTTCGCTCTTCTGCCTCCTCGGGATGGGCCTCGTGGGGTTCGTCGACGATTGGCTGAAGGTCCGTCACGGCAGCTCGGATGGTATCTCGGCGCGCACCAAGCTCGGTGGCCAGGCCGTGGTCGCGTTGCTGGCGCTGGGGATCGTCCTGCTGGATCCCGCCTATCGGAGCACCCTCTGCGAAATCTGGCTGCCCATCCTGAATGGTCCGATCTGGACGGACCACTCCTTCGGTTTGCCCTTCGCCGTCTGTCTGGCCGTCGCCGTCGTCTTCATCGCGCTGGTCTGCATGGGATGCTCCAATGCCGTGAACCTCACGGATGGCTTGGACGGCCTCGCCATCGGCTGCGTCCTCATCACGACGACGATCCTCGGCGCCGTCGCCTACCTGGCCGGACACCATGATTTCGCCCAGTACCTGCGCATCAGCTATGTGCCGGGCGCGGGGGAACTCGCCGTCTTCTGCGCCGCCTTGGTCGGAGGCAGCCTGGTCTTCCTGTGGCATAACGCGGCCCCGGCGGAAGTCTACATGGGCGACGTGGGCGCGCTCGGCATCGGCGGTGCGCTCGGTTGCGTCGCCTGCCTCATGCACCAGCCCTTCCTGCTGGCGATCGTCGGTGGGGTGTTCGTCGTCGAGGCCGTCTCGGTCATCCTGCAGGTCGCCTATTTCAAGCGTACCGGCGGCCAGCGGCTCTTTTTGATGACGCCCATCCATCATCACTTCCAGAAGAAGGGCTGGCCGGCGACCAAGGTCGTCGCGCGCTTCTGGATCCTCTCTTTCCTCTGCGGCCTCCTCGGCCTGCTCACGTTGAAGATCCGATGACCGAGATCCCGGACAGCCTTCGTCGACGTCTGACCCGCCCCGCCGCCATCTTGGGGGCTGGGGTGAGCGGTCGCGCGGTCGCCGATGCGCTGGCGTTGGCCGGTTTCGCCTCCGTCATCTACGACGAGAGAGGCGACAACGCCGTCTTTGGTCCGGAAGAAGCGGCGCGTCACGACCTGATGGTCTATAGCCCGGGTTTCGCGCAACCGCACCCGTGGATGTTGGCCGCCCGGCGCGCGGGTTTGCTCTGCCTCGCGGAGCTGGATTTCGGCGCCTTGCTCTGGTCGGGCGCCTCGATCGCCATCACGGGGACGAACGGCAAGACGACGCTGACCGATTTCCTTTCCTTCGCGCACAAGCGGGCCGGCCTCAACGCGATCGCCTGCGGCAACGTCGGCCTGCCCTTGACCGCCTTGGCCAACACCTCCTCCAACGCCGCGTTTCTGGCCGTCGTCGAGGTCAGTTCCTTCCAAGCCGAGGACCTGCGCCACTTCACGCCCGAGACCGTCCTCTGGACGAACTTCGACGAGGACCACCTCGATCGCCATGGCGACCTCGAGAGTTACTTCCGCGCCAAGTTCAAGCTCGTCGAGCGGATGGTCGTCGGTGGCACCCTCATCGTGGGCGAGTCGGTCCAGGCCGCGGCCAAGCAGTTCGGCATCGAGATGCCCGAAGGCACGCTGATCGCCACGCGCGCCGAAGTCGCCGCCTCCATCCCCGCGGGCTCCGTCTTCGAGTCCTGGCCGCAACGCGAGAACTGGGCCTTGGCGGTCCGCTATTGGCAGTCGCGCGGCATCCCGCTGCGACACCTCGAGGAATCCGCCAAACTGTTCCGCCCGGCGCCGCACCGTTTGCGCAAGGTGGCGGAAGCGCGGGGCATCGAGTTTTGGAACGACTCCAAGGGCACGAATTTCCATGCCGTCTATGCGGCGTTGGAGCAGTTCACCATCCCGGTCCGCTGGGTCGGCGGCGGCAAGTGGAAGGGTGGGGACCTCGGTCGCTTCGCCGCGACCCTGGCGCCGCGCATCGATTCGGCTTACCTGATTGGTGAGACCGGGGTCGAACTCCAGCGCGCCCTCGAAGCCTTGGGCAAGCCCGCCCGTTATTTCCCCTCGTTGCAGGACGCCGTCGTCGCCGCCGCCAAGGACGCCCAAGGCCCCGTCGCCATCCTCCTGAGCCCCGGCTTCTCCAGCTTCGACCAATTCAAGGGCTATGCCGAACGCGGCATCGTCTTCGAGCGCGCGGCGACCGCCTTGGCCAACCGCGTCTGACTTTCCGTTCACCCAATCTTCCAACCCAAACCAAACCACACACACATCATGCGACCTATCATCACCGTCAGCGCCGTCGTGCTCCTGCACCTCTGCGTCATCGCCGTCCTCGTCGGAGTCAACGGCTGCCGCAGCACCAGCGGCTACGAGAAGGAACCCGACCTCACCGCGTACTCCGCGGGTGCCCGTACGGCCACGCCCGCGCCGGCGTTGACCCCGGCGCCCCTGCCGGTCGCCACGCTGCCGACGCCCAAGCCCGCCAAGGTGACCCCCGTGACGCCGGTCGGCGTCGGTGGCACGCACGCCGTGCTGAAGGGCGAAACCCTGTCCCTCATCGCTTCCCGCGAAAAAGTCACCATCGATGACCTTGCCGCGGCCAACGGCATTTCCCGCAACGCGATCATTCGTGAAGGTCAGAAGCTGAAGATTCCGGCGCCGGGTGCGGCGAAGAAGGCTGCCCCGAAGGCCACGCCGGCTCCGAAGGCCCCGTCCAACAATACCGCCCCGGCGGCCCCCGCTGGCCCAGCCATCGAGCCGATGAAGATCATCCGCTTCACCGCGGAGTCGGCTCCGGCTCCGGCGGTGGATGCCGGCGCTCCGGCCCCGGCCCCGACCAAGTAATCGGCCTAGGTTAGTCTCGTCCCGCCGCCATGATCATCGCGCCCAAACAGGAGAGCCCCCGATTCCTCGGGAGCCACGCCTTTTGGATCGCGGTGATCGCGGTGGCGTTGATCGCCTTCGGCCTCGTCAATCAATACAGCGCCGGGATTTCGCTGAACGCGAAGAACCGGACCGCCGCGTTCGATCGCCAGCTGTTGTACGTGCCGTTCGCGCTCTTGGCCGGTTGGCTCGCCTTCCGCGTCAACCTCGAACGTCTCCGCGAGTATCGCTGGTGGATCCTGGGAGCGGCCATGCTCGCCATGCTGGCGGCGCGCATTCCCGGCATCGGCGTCACGGTCAACGGTTCCTGGCGCTGGATCGACTTCGGTTTTTTCCGCCTGCAGGCCTCCGACCTCGGCAAACTCGCCCTCGTCATCGTGCTCGCCGACATGTTGGCGCGCCTCCAGCGGCATACGCTCGACCTGCGCAAGCCGGTCTTCCGCCTGAGCACCCGGGAGCCGTTTTTCTTCACCCCCGCCGGCTGGTTGGATTGCCGCGAAGGTTTCGTCAAACCCGCGCTCGTCATCGGTTGCATCTGCGTCGGCATCGCGCTCGGGCCGGATTTGGGCACCATCGTGCTGTGCGCGGCCGTGGGCGGCACGATGATGTACGTCGCGGGGGTCCGCTGGAAATACATCATCCCCACTTTCTTGATCTGCAGCGCGGGCTTCACGGTCCTGATCCTGAATTGGGGCAACCGCTTCCGTCGGTTTACTTCGTTCATGGATCCGTGGGGACACCGTGAAAACGAGGCTTACCAGCTCTTCGAAGGGATGATCGCCTTCGGCGTCGGTGGCGTGACGGGGAAGGGCGCCGCCAACGGGCTCCAAGTCCGCGCCTACCTGCCCGAAGCGCATACGGACTTCGTCTTGGCGAACATCGGCGAAGAACATGGCCTGATCGGCACGGTCCTGGTGGCGTTGGCTTACCTGACCATCTTCTGGTTGGCCTTCCGGGCGATGCAGTTCTCGAACGACCTCTATCGCCTCAACGTCTGCCTGGGAGCCACGCTCTTCCTCGTGCTGCAGGCGTTGGTGAACATGGGCGTCGTCACCGGCTTGTTGCCGACCAAAGGCATCTCGTTGCCCTTCCTGAGCTACGGTGGCACGAATCTGGTGATCATGTCCTGCATGGTCGGGCTGATCTTGAACTGCATCCGCGAGGCGGCGCAGCCCCCGTTCAAGCCCAAGGAGGCGCGCGCATGAGCCGGGTGCTGCTAGCCTGTGGCGGAACCGGTGGCCATCTCGCCCCCGGCATCGCCTTGGCCCAGCGGCTCACGGATGAAGGCCACGAGTGCCTTCTGGTGGTCAGCAGCAAAGCGGTCGATGCGCGGATGACGGCGCACTATCCCCGGTTTACCTTCGTCCCGGGGCGGGGCCGCGGCTTCGGCCCGGGCTTGGTGAACAAGCTCCGCTTCTTTCCGGCGTTGCTCGGCTCGATCTGGTCCGCTTGGCGTTTGACCCGCCGTTTCCGGCCTTCTGCCTTGGTCTGCTTCGGCGGGTTCATGAGTGTAGGCCCCGCGATCGCGTGTTGGTTGTCGGGCATCCCCGTGCTCGTGCACGAATCCAATCGTCGGCCCGGCAAGGCCGTCCGCCTGATCGCCCGTTTCGCGCGCTCCATCCATCTGCCGACGGGCGTGCGGCTCGAGGGGGTCGCCGCGGCGCGGCAGCACGACTCTGGTTTCCCGGTGCGGGCCGAAGTTCGCCCCTCATCCCGTGACGTCGCCCGCAAGGCCTTGGGCTACCCGACCACGGGTCGTTTGTTGTTGGTCTTGGGCGGAAGCCAAGGTGCGAACGTCTTGACGCGTTGGGTCGAAGGCCAGTTGGGCGAACTTGCCGCGCGCGGCATCCATGTCCTTTGCCTGACCGGTCCGAATGGGCGCGAGGGCGAAGTCCGCACGGAGACCTCCCTCGTCCGGTTCATGCCCTTCTGCCATCAGATGGGCCTCGCCTATTCGGCGAGCGACTTGGCGGTGACGCGGGCGGGGGCGGGCACTTTGGCGGAGCTGGCGACGTGTCGGACGCCGGCGGTCCTGGTGCCGTTGCCCTCCGCGGCCGACGATCACCAGACGGCCAATGCGCTTTTCGCCGCGGAAGCAGGCGCGGCAATCCTCTGGCCCGAGCGTGACCTGCCGCAACTCGCGACCCTCCTTTACGACCGTCTCTCGAACAATGCGGCCTTGGCCGAAATGCGCGATGCCTTGGCCCTGGCCGATGCCGCGAATCGTTGGGAAGAACTTTTCCAGGAAACCGTCCAACTCGCGCGCCCTCCGCGCGCTTCGGCGGGATGAGCGCCCCCGCTTCCGCATGGATGCTCGGTGCGTGCGGCATGGGCGTCGGACCGCTGGCGATTTACCTCAAAGGGTCGGGCTGCGATGTCTCCGGGTGGGATGACGCCACGGGTAGTCCGATGGAAGCGCACCTGGCCACGGCCGAAATCCCTTTGCTGCGCGACCCTTGGGCCGCAGGCCGGACGCCCGTCGTCGTGGGTCGCTCCAGCGCCGTCAAGCCGGGCCATCCCGCCCTCGACCTCGCGACCCAGCACGCCGCGCGCGTCCTGCGCCGCGGGGAGTTGCTGGCCGAGAGCGTGGCGGGCCGTCGCTTCGTCGCCGTATGCGGCAGCCATGGCAAGACCACGACCTGCGGGATGCTGGTCTCGGCGTTGGCTTCGGCGGGCGCGGATTTCGGCTACGTCCTCGGGGGGCTTTTTCGCGACCCGGATTTCCCGCCGGCGCGGGCTTCCGCCACTTCGCCTTGGGTGGTGGCGGAGGTCGACGAAAGCGATGGCACCATCGGGGCTTTTTCGCCCGACGTCACCGTCGCCGTGAACTTGGATTGGGATCATCCCGATTACTACCGCGATGAAGCGGCGCTCGAAGGGGTCTTCCGTGCTTTGTTCGAGCGCACCCGCACGGCCGTGATCATTCCGGCGGGCAATGAGCGGCTGGAACGTCTGACGCAGGGTTTGTCGGTGCAGGTCTGGCGGGTCGGAGCGGAGGGTGACTACGCCGCCGCCTTCTTGTCCGGCGACCATGCGAACTCGCGGCTCCGGCTCGGTGGCCGTTTCCCCGCCGTGGAGACGACCTTGCCGGTCGCCGGTGCTTTCAACCGCGCGAACGCGACCATGGCCTTGGCCGTGACGCACCTGATCACGGGTGGGCTCGTGGCGGCGCCCTTGGCGCGGTGGAGCGGCATCCGTCGCCGGCAAGATGTCCTCTTCGAGCGCAGCGGGCTCCGGGTCTTGGCGGACTACGCGCATCACCCGACGGAAATCGCGGCCCTGCTGAACTGGATCCGCGATACCCATGCGGGCCGCCTGATCGTCGTCTTCCAGCCGCATCGCCATACGCGGACGCGCCAATACGCGACGGAGTTTCGCCAGGCCTTGCAGGTCGCGGACCACGCCATTGTTTTACCGGTCTATGCCGCGGGGGAGGCCGCCGTCGAAGGTGGGCGTTCCGATGCCGTCGTCGCCGGATCTTCCCTCCGCTTGGTGGAAGATCGCGCGGGCTTGCCGGCTTTGTTGGCGGGCCTGTCCGCGGGGGCTGATACCGTCGTCGCCTTCGTGGGCGCTGGCGATATCGAGCGGGATGCGGAGCAGTTCGCGAAGGTGTTGCGTGAGGAAGGCTTGCCTGCCCTGACCCAAGACCTCGGCGAACTGGTGGCGGGCAAGGTTTCGGCGGCTTGCGTCGTCCGCGCCGGCGAGCCCCTGGCCCGACGGACGACCCTCGGTGTCGGCGGCGCGGCCCGCTGGTACGCGGAGCCGGCCACCGTCGATGACGTCGTCGTGCTGCTGCGGGCGGCCGGACGACTCGGGCTTCCTTACTTTGTCTTGGGGCGTGGTTCGAATCTCTTGGTGCCCGATGACGGTTACGATGGCTTGATCTTGCATCTCCCCGCCGAGACCTGGGGTCAGGTGACCGACCTCGGCGACGGCCGTCTCCGCGTCGGGGGCGGCGCCAAGCTCAAGGAACTCTGTGGCTTCGCCGCCAAGGCCGGCCTCACCGGTTTTGAATTCTTGGAGGGGATTCCCGGGACCCTCGGCGGTTCCCTTCGGATGAACGCGGGTGCGATGGGCGGTTGGATCTTCGACGTCGTCGAGTCCGTCGAATGGCTTTCGCCCCGGGGCGTGGTTCGCGCCGCGCGTCGGGATTGCTTCGATGCCCTTTACCGCGATTGCCCCCAGCTTCACGGCGCCGTGGTCTTATCCGCGGTGCTGCGGGCCCGCGGAACCGCGACCACCGAGGCGATTCGCCAGACGATGGAAGAGATGGGCCAGAAGCGCCGCGCTTCCCAGCCGCGGGATCCGAGCGCCGGGTGCGTCTTCCGCAATCCCGACGACGACAAGGCGGGCCGGCTCATCGAAGCCAGCGGCCTGAAGGGTACGCACGTCGGTGCGGCGACCGTCTCGCCGATCCACGCCAATTTCATCGTCAACCTCGGCGATGCCCGCGCCGCGGACATCCTCGCCTTGATGCGCGAGGTCCGTCGCACCGTCCAGGCGCGCCATGGGCGTGTCCTTCACCCTGAAATCGTCGCCCTCGGGCGCGAATGGAAAGATTTGCTATGAGTCAGCCTTTACAGCCCGTCGTGCTCTGCGGAGCCGTTTCCCCTGAACGCGAAGTCTCGCTCCGCTCCGGTCGCGCCGTCGCCGGCGCCTTGCCGGGCTGCCGCTTGGTGGAACTGGACCGCAACGAACTCCCCGAGTGGCTCGATGCCGCCCGCCACATCGTCATCCCCGTCATCCACGGTGACTATGGTGAGGACGGGACCGTCCAAGCCGAGTTGGACGCTCGCGGCGTGGCCTACGCCGGCTGCGAAGCCGCCGCCAGTCGCCTCTGCCTCGATAAAGTCGCGACCAAGTCGGCCATGCGCCGCGCGGGCGTTCCGGCGATTCCCGAGGTCGCTTTTGCGGGGGCCGCCAAGCCGACGGCCGCCGCCCTCGTCGCCCAGCTTGGTCCGCAGGTCGTGCTCAAGCCGGCCGATAAGGGCAGCAGCGTCGGGTTGTATGTGGTCGACGGTGAAACCGCGATCGCCGAGGCCTTGGCCCAGATTCCGGCGACCGGGCAGTGGATGGCCGAACGTCGCCTGCAGGGGCGCGAGATGTCCATCGGCATCTTGGGCGGTCAAGCCATGGGGATCGTCGAGATCGTCCCCCGCAAGGGCGTCTACGACTACCAAAGCAAATACACCAAGGGCTCCTCGGATTACATCTATCCCGCCACCGTCCCCGGCGAACTCACCGCGCGCATCCAAGCCGCGGCCGAGGCGCTCTTCCGGGCCTGTGGTTGCCGCGATTTCGCCCGGGCCGACCTCTTCCTTGAACCCGACGGGCAATTCTATTTCTTGGAGATCAACACGATGCCCGGCATGACCGAAACCAGCCTGATGCCCAAGAGCGCTTCCTGTGCGGGGCTAGATTTTCCCGCGCTCGTGCAGCGGATGACCGCTCCGGTCTTCGCCCGCGCCGCCGCCCGCCGCACCCGTTGAACATGAACCTCTTCACCCGCCTCCGTCAGTTCTTCAGCCCGCGCCGCGATGCGTTCATGGGCCCCGCCGACCGCGAATGGCGGCAGTTGATTCCCCAGGATGTGCGCCGCATGCCGGGCGATGAGCTGGGCCGCAAGCGCGCCGCGCGTTCGCGCCTGCCGCTCGTCTTGGCCGTGATTTTCTTCGCCACGTTGGGTGGCATCGTGTGGGTCTCCATCGACGAAACCACCGCCGTGGTCGCGGGGAATGGCGCGCTGCGTTACAAGACGGACGGGTTTTACCCCGTCCCCGACTTGCAGCGTCTCGTGGCCCAAGGGAAGGATGGGGCGGCCAAGGACGTGGCGGCGATCAAGGCCGACCTCGAGATGGATACGCAGATCGCCAGCGCCGACGTCCGCCGCCGCGGGGATGGCTCGTTGGAAATCATTTTGCGCGAACGTAAGGCCGTGGCGAAGATCGCCAGCCTGCCGGGTTCGGGGCCGATGGTCGTGCGCCTCGTCAGCCCCGAAGGCGTGCAGTTCTCCGGGGCGGGCTACCCTTCGGAAGCCATCCGCAACTTGCCGGAAATCATCGACTATCGGACGAGCGGCAGCGGCGACAAGGCGACGATTGAAGGCATTGAGGTGGCGGGACCGTTCTTGCTCGCCGCGCAATCCGCCTACCCGAATCTGTACCGCGAATGGAGCGCGCTTTCGCTCCGCGATTGCTTCGGGGCCCAGGAAGATTCTCCCGGCTCCAATCTCCGCGTCGCCGTCCGGCGGGCCTCGCAGCCGGCCGATCGCCCCGTGCTGACCGAGATCGTCTTCTCGACCGCCAACTGGCGCAACGAACTCGCCATCCTGTCGCGGCTCGACCTCGACGGCCTGCTTCGTCGCCCCGGCATCACCGCCCCGGCGTATGTCCTCAAACTTTCCATCCAGAACCGCACCTCTGCGCGTCCTGTCCCTGAACCCCGCCTCGTGCCCGCCACCACTCGATGACCAAATCCAAGCCACTTCCCTCCCTGATCGCCGTCATCGACATCGGGACCCACAAGACCGTCGGCCTCGTCGGCCAGATCATCGACGGCAAGGCCCGCATGCTCAGCTTCAGCGAGCGCCGCACGGAAGGCGTCGTCAAGGGCACCGTCGTCGACCTCGAGAAGCTCCATAACTGCGTCCATGAAGCCGTGAACGACCTCGAGCGGGTCGCGCAGCGCGGCATCGAAGAGGTCTACCTCACGATCGCCGGACCTTCCGTCGCGGGCGAGCGCGTCAAGGGTTTCGTCGCCGTCCCCGCCCACGATGGCAAGGTGACCGCCAGGGACTTCAACGAGGCGATGCTTTCCGCCAAGCGTCTCGAGCCGCCGGCGGGTCGCGCCACGATCCTCTACATGCGTCAGCCGACGATGCTGGACGGCAAGAGCGTCGAGAATCCCGTGGGTCTCCAGGGGAAGCGTCTCGAAGTGAACTTTTGGCGCGTGACCATGGAGGAAGGCAACGTCCGCTTCCGCGTGAACATGATCAACGCGATGAGCATCCATGTCCGCGACTTCATCCTGGCTTCCCACGCGGCGGCCTGCGCGTTGATCAGCGAAGCCGAGAAGCAGGGCGGGGTGTTGGTCGTCGATTTCGGCGCGGGCACCACGGATTGGATCCTCTATTTCAAGGGCCATATCCTTTGCGCGGGTTCGATTCCGGTCGGTGGCGAGCACCTCACCAACGACCTCAGCGTGGCCTTGCGCATCAGCCGCGACACCGCGGAGGACCTCAAGGTCCGCTTCGGTTCGGCGCTCCACCGCGAGACCGACGCCAACCAGACCATCTGGAAGGACGGCGACAAGGGCGTGGGTGACCAGCAGTTCAACCGGGGCACCATCACGCAGGTCGCCGCGTTGCGCTTCCAGGAAACGCTGGAGTTCGTCCGCAAGGACGTGCTCCATCAGCTGGAGCAGATTTTCCCCGGCCATGCGGTGAAGCTCGACCAGAATTTCCTGCCTTCCGGCGCCATCTTGACCGGCGGCACGGCCAACCTCGCCGATGCCGCGGAAGCCAGTACGAACGTCCTCGGCCTCCCGACGCGCGTCGGTATCCCGCAGTTCGAGAAGGAGGCCTACCGTAAACCCGAATACGCGGGCGTCATCGGCATGATGAAGGCCGCCATCGAGGATGCTCCTCCGCCCGTCCGTCGCCCCCAAGGCACGCTCGCCTGGCTGAAGGACATGTTCCGCTTCTAAGATGGAACCCAACCGCGCCATCTTGTTGGTCGGCCTCGGTGGGGCGGGGTGCTCCATCGTCGCTCGGCTTGCCCCCAGCCTCCCCGCCGAAGTCAAGGTCGCCTTGATCGATACCGACGCCTCGGCGTTGGCTCAAGCGAACGGTCGTGAAACGCTCCAGCTGGGCCGCGCCCAGACGCGCGGCATGGGTACGGGTGGCGAGGTTGCCGTCGGCGCCGCGGCGGCGGAATCCGAAGAGCCCCAACTCCGTCGGCTCTTCACCGGCTACGCGCTGGTCGTGCTGGTCACCGGTCTCGGCGGCGGGACGGGGAGTGGCGCGGCGGCCTTTCTGGCGACCGTCGCCACGGACGCGGGCGCCACGGTCTTGGCTTACGCGACGATTCCCTTCTCCCATGAAGGGGAACGTCGTAAACGCCAAGCCAGCGAAGCCCTCGATAAGTTGGGCGCGAAGGCGCACGGCTTGGTCGCGGTGCAAAACGACCTCTTGCTTCTGCAGGTTTCCAAGGACGCGCCTTTGTCCGAATCCTTCGCCGCCGCCGATGAGTGGGTTGGTGGGGCGTTGCGCGCCTTAGCGGGGACCTTCGTCCCGGGAGCGTTGGTCCCGGCGGACCCCGCGGCGGTGCGTTCGATCTTGGCGACCCCTGGTTCACCGACGCTCTTCACCTACGGGTGTGGTCAAGGGACCGGCGCCGCGCTGGCCGCCGCGCGGGCCGCCAACGAGTGTCCGCTCGCCCACGCGCCAGGCGCGACGACCAAAGCCGCTTCGTTGTTCGTCGCGGTGACGGGTGGTCCGACGCTTTCGGCCACGGAGGCCTTTGAGGCCGTGGCCGCGGTCCGCATGCGATTCGGCGGGGAGACCTCGACCTTGCTGTGCGCCCGCGTCGTCCCGGACTTCGGCGACCGCGTCGAAGTGGCCGTCTTGGGTGCCTCGACCCCGGCGCCTAAGCCCGTAAAAAAAGGGAAGGGCGCTAAGCCCGGCGAGGAGAACCAGCAGATCTTCGGTTTCGCGACCGAAGATTCCATGCGCCGCGGTCTGTTCGGCGGGACGCCTTTGACCTTCATCGACGGGCAAGACGTCGACGTGCCGACCTACATCCGCCGCGCGGTCCGTCTGCCCACGAGCCCTTAATCCTCGCTTCCCTGTTGCGCCCCGCAGGGTCCCTCCTACGTTCGCCGGCATGGCTTTCGACGTTGCGACCTTGCGCCAAGACTTCCCGATCCTCGGGCGGTTGGTGCACGGCCGTCCGCTGACCTACCTGGACAACGCCGCGACCTCGCAGAAGCCGCAGGTCGTCATCCAGGCCTTGGTCGACTACTATTCGAAGGGTAATGCGAACGTCCATCGCGGCGTGCACCTGCTGAGCGAGGAAGCCACGCAGGCCTTCGAGCGTTCGCGTGAAGTCGTCGCCCGTTTCCTTGGCTTAAAGGACTCCCGTGGTTGCGTCTTTGTGCGTGGTGCCACGGAAGGCATCAACCTCGTCGCGGAGACCTGGGGCCGGACCCATCTACGGGCGGGGGACGAGATCCTCCTCACGGCCTTGGAGCACCATGCGAACATCGTACCATGGCAGGTCGCCGCCGAGCGTAGCGGTGCCAAGGTCGTCGTCGTGCCCGTGACCCCACGCGGAGAGGTGGACCTCGACGCCTATCGTCGGCTGCTTTCGCCCCGGACGAAGCTGGTGGCCTTCGCGCACGTCTCGAACGCCCTCGGTACGGTCAACCCGGCGGTCGAGATGACCCGCCTCGCCAAGACGGTGGGCGCCACCGTCCTCATCGACGGCTGTCAGGCCGCCGCGCATTTCAAGGTCGATGTGCCAGCGCTCGGCTGCGACTTCTACGCGTTCTCCGGACACAAGACCTTTGGCCCGACCGGTATCGGCGTCCTCTGGGGCCGTCCGGAGCTGCTCGATTCGTTGCCCCCCTACCAGTTTGGTGGGGACATGATCCGCAAGGTTGATTTCGAAGGCACGACCTTCCGCGAGGCCCCTGAGCGTTTTGAGGCGGGCACGCCGGACATCTCCGGCGCCATCGCCTTGGCCGTCGCGTTGGAGTATTTCATGCCGCGGCAGGCGGACGCACATGCGCACGAGCAGAAACTGCTCGCCGCGGCCACGGAGCGCCTCCGGGCCATCAAGGGCCTCCGCCTCATCGGTGAAGCTCCCGAGAAAGTCGCCGTCTTGTCGTTCCTGATCGAAGGCGGCCACCCGCATGACATCGGGACCTTGCTCGACGCGGATGGCATCGCGATCCGCACGGGCCATCATTGCTGCATGCCGCTGATGAAGCACCTCGGCATCCCGGGGACGGCGCGGGCCTCCTTTGCCTTCTACAATTCGTTCGAAGAAGTCGATCGGCTGGCCGTCTCGTTGGAAAAGATCCGCAAGATGATGGCCTAAGCCGGCGTCGCGTCGGGCGCGCTGCGGCGGATGACGTCGAGGATACCTTGCACTTCGAAGTTGCGCGAAACGCCGGTGAGTCCGAGCACGCGCCGGGCTTCCTCGATATCCTCGGGGTGGTTGCCCGGCGGCCATTCGATCCACGTCCGTTCACAGTCCTGACCAGACGCATGGAGTAAGGGGAGTAAGGCATTGATGCAGAGCGTGTCGGCCCGACCATCCGGAAAAACGCAGCCCAGGATGCCGTCGTGCAGGCGTCGTCGATGGCTGGTCAGGATGGACTGTTCTAATTCGGTGCCCCAGTGACGCACCCGTTCGCGCCAATCGGGCTGCCGGCGATTCAGTTCCAGGTATTGCGCCAAGCGCCGATAGGGATGTCCGGCCGGACGCAAACCCCGGAGCCGCCAGCGCCCGCACTTTTCCATGTAGAGCGCATCGAGGCCGAGCAGGACCATCTCGGCCGGGGAATGGGCGCGGGCCAATTCGGACATCGGGGCGCGATTACCGCCATGGCCGAGGGATTCCACGACCAGCTCATGGCAGGCCGCTTCCCAGCCGATGGCTTTGGCGCGGGCCTTGGCGTGCTTGGCCTTGCGGCGGAAACGTTCGACGGCGCGTCGGCGCAAGCCCGGCAGGATGGTGCTTTCGGCCGCCTGCACCTTGCGGGCGACCTCCCCGGCCCGGCCGCGCAATTCGAGCAACGCATCTTCTTCGGCGAGGTCTTCGAGGTCGCGCGGCAGGTAGGGGAGGAGCACGACCGTTTCGGGCTGATGCCCCGACGTGGTCGTCACATCCTTGACGCCAGGCAGCAGGACCGCGTGCAGGACGACACCGGAGAAGTTGGGGTCACGGTCATGTTGGTGGGCTTGCCAGTCGCTGGAGCGTAGGTGGATTTCGACGTCCCCCCGGACGCGGCGTTCGTCGATGAGCAGTTCCGCTCCAAGGAAGTCGGGCCCCGCCCCGCGATTCCAGTCGCCGGGCGTCAGGACCGCGATGGTCTTGCCATTGGCGGAGGCCATCGGGCCGGTGACTTCGCCGGAAGCCCACAGCCGTTGGATGGCGCGTTCGCCGATGGCGAAAGGACCGTAAGGACCTTCCAGTTCTTCCACGCGATCGCAGGTGCTCATGCCCGTCTTCATAGACGGAACCCGATGGCGAAGGGAAACTCGCCGATAACTCAAGGGTAACACACCGAATCCGCTTGAGGCAAATCCGAGGCTCGCCTCTAATCCCTTGCACGGAGAGGTGGCAGAGTGGTCGATTGCACCTGACTTGAAATCAGGCGAGCCGCAAGGCTCCGAGGGTTCGAATCCCTCCCTCTCCGCGCGTCAGCGCGTGAGGAGGGATGAGAACCCTTGGGTTCGGCGAAGGCCGCTAGGCCGAGCAGGCGATGCCGCAGGCATCGGGGCGAAGCCCTGGAGCGAAGCGTAGTCAATCCCTCCCTCTCCGCGCGTCAGCGCGTGAGGAGGGATGAGAACCCTTGGGTTCGGCGAAGGCCGCAAGGCCGAGCAGGCGATGCCGCAGGCCTTGGGCCGTCAGGCCCGGAGCGAAGCGTAGTCAATCCCTCCCTCTCCGCGCGTTAGCGCGTGAGGAGGGATGAGAACCCTTGGGTTCGGCGAAGGCCGCTAGGCATCGGGGCGAAGCCCTGGAGCGAAGCGGAATTGGGGTAGTCACGGTTTGTTGGTCCAGCAGAGTGTGATTTCTGGAAGCCCGAGCTACCAGACCCCCTACGAGTTCGCCGGCAAGCCCGTCGTCCGCCGTGCACACTTGTTGACTCTAGGTGCAGCTTAACCATAACACTTAGCCACCCCCTGAAATGCATGACGCTGGACCAAAAACGGAATTATCCCAAGCGTTGTCCTTTTAAAATTGGGCAAATCGTCATCTATCGTCCAAGCAAACATGGATACAATCAATGCGCCATGATGGAACGTCTTGAGATTGGGAAGTCATATAAGATTATCGCCATTATAGAAGGACTTTATGTCGAAGTAGAAGGGTATGCCTATCCCGGAGACGGACTGTATTGGACAGAGTTTTCGGAAGAATGATTCAGCGGATTTTATTAGCTTGATTGGTTAACTCTGGTGATGGGGTAGTCGCGGTTTGTTGGCGCAGAGGGATGCATTTTATGGGGCCCCATTTAGCGTGACGCGATCACCTCAATAGTCATTAGGCGTCGCTGGTCGACCCGCATGTCCGCGTAACCAAGGGCTTTGCGGTTGTCGGGGAGGCGGGCGTGAGCAGGCTACCGGTCAGCATTCTCCCCATGGCCAGCCCCCGCAGTTTCTTCGATGCCCAGGCACAGTCAAACCGTTCAATCGGGCTCCTGGTTGGCTTGTTACTGGTCGCGTTGGTCGTGCTGCTGGGCGGTTTGTATGCGTTGGGTCTACTCCTTAATCCTGAGCCTAAAGTCCCCCTGCGTCGGAGCGAGATGCGCTGGAATGCGAACCGCGAATTGGAGCTTTCCGAGGTCAACCGCGTCACCGGCGAGGTCAGGACAACCACTTTTCCGAACGAGAACCTTGCCGTCCCGGAAGCATTAAGAATCAAGCGCAAGCCGGTCTCCACCATCACTCATATCGAGCCGGAAGTGACGCCGAAGCCACCGGCTGGTTTCTGGCGTTGGGAGCCCGCCATACTATTCTGCACGGTGGGCGCAGCCTCGCTGGTGATCGTGGTCACCTGTTGGCTCCGCTTCAAGGAGCTCGCGCGCGGCGGTGATTTCCTCGCCATTTCATTGGGCGGAAGGCTTGTGCCGCGAGGCACTCAGGACCTCCAGTCGAGGCAATACCTGAACATCGTCGAAGAAATGGCGCTGGCTTCGCAGGTGCCACTCCCGAAGTGCTACGTCCTGGAGACCGACCCGAGCGTTAATGCGTTCACCGCAGGTCGCGTGGATAACTTCGTGGTGGGGGTAACCCGAGGTGCGTTGGATCGGTTGAGCCGCGATGAACTGCAAGCCCTCGTAGCCCATCAGTTCAGTTTGATCGACCGGAACGACATGAGACTGAACCTCCTATTGATAGGCATCATCGCAGGGCTGCTCGTCATCACCAAACTTGGGTTCCTGCTGCTACGCCAGACAATCCCGGCAACGTTCTCCAAGGAAATCCACCGGGCTTGGATCTACGCCGTGGCTGGAGGAGCCACGATCGCGGCTGGCTTTGCGGGAGCTTATTTCGCGCGCGTCATCCAGGCCGCCATCGCCCGCCAGCGAGCCTTGCGCGCGGATGCGGCAGCGGTGCAGTACACCCGCTACCCTGGTCCTCTTTTGTCCGTGCTCCAGAAGGCGGCCGCCTGTACGGCGTTGCCTGCGCAGGGCCGTGAGCCCCGCGATCGTTTCGAGATGCAGAGTCAGTCGGAGTTGGACGAGTACATCTACAACCGCATTGAATCCCAGCATCTCTTCTTCCATTCGATGCCGAGCGATTGGGATAACGTGATCTCGACCCATCCGACGATCGACCACCGTATCAAGCAACTAGCGGAGATTGGGTAGCCGAAAAGTAGGGACTGGGGTAGTCACGGTTTGCTGGTCCAGGTGCGTCGGTAGTCCTGCTGCGCACGCACCCCCACGGGGATGCCCGCCGCGTCTGAAATGGCGTATCTAGTGCTTACTCTCCGGGGCCGGTGAGCAGGGCGAGGCGCTTCCGGACGATGGCGGCTCAGTGATTGCGTTCCGCTGGATCAAAAAGCAGTGACTACCCCACAGTCAGTTCATTGCTTGCTCCATCGTCGTTCAGGTTGATTTAAGATTCTTCCAGTAGTCCGCACTGATTCCCATCGCATTCCCAATGGACTCGATACGGCGGTATTGTTCGAGGGAGCACACCGCATCCCTCTCGAAGAGCTGAGTACAGAGGTTCTCGAAGGCAACCCCCAGCTCGTTTGCATCCACCAACTCTCGAACCTGATCGCAGTCCGCGGTTGTTAGCCTTTCCGAAAGCTCATCGAGCAGCTCTCTCAACTGTTGTTCTAGTGTCTTCATTTATGGAAAGCGGTTATGCTTCCTTCGCCTGCTGGCTCAATGATAACCTTGATGTTCACTCCATGTCGAACCCCCTCGGCTGAGAAGCGTGCGGGTTTTCCTGCCTTGGTAAACCAATCGCCATTACTGGGGTAGTCACGGTTTGCTGGTCCAGGTGCGTCGGTATCCCTGCTGTGCACGTACCCCCATAGGGATGCCCGCCGCGTCTGAAATGAAGGATGTAGTGCTTACTCTCCGGGTCCGGTGAGCAGTGCGAGGAGTCGGCGGTTGAGGAAGAGCTTGTCGCGGCCTTGCTTGATTTCGGTGAGGACGCCGGCCTCGGCCAGCTCGACGAGGTAGCGGGAGGCGGTCTCACGCTTCGCGACGCCGGCGTCGACCAGGTGGCGGATGCGGCAGTAGGGCTGCTCGAAGATGTGGCGCATGAGCAGGTCGACGGGCAGGGCGGGGCGCTTCCGGACGATGAGGGCACGGGTGGCGTCGACGAGGGCGTGGATCTCGCGGACCTTGGTGGCGGTCCAGGCGGCGACCTCGGCGACACCAGTAAGCATGTAAAGTACCCACGGCTCCCAGGCTTCGTCGCTGGTCACGGCGTTGAGGAGGCGGTAGTACTCGGCCCGGTTGGCCAGAATGTAGCGGCTGAGGTAGAGGATGGGCTGCTCGAGCAGGCCGGCCTCGACGAGGTAGAGGCTGTTGAGGATGCGTCCGGTGCGGCCGTTGCCATCCGTGAAGGGATGGATGGCCTCGAACTGATAATGCGAAACCGCCATGCGGATGAGCGGGTCGGCGCCTGCGGGTTCGTGCAGGTAGGCCTCCCAGTTGGCCAGCAGGCGGCGGATGACCGCCTCGCCGACGGGCGGGGTGTACATCACCCGGCTGCGGCTGGCCAGGATCGTGCCCGGCAGCCGCCGGATAGTCATGGGATGCCCCTTGATCCGAGAACAGAGCTGCTGGGCCAGGCGGGAGCAGACCGGTAGCTTGGCCAGCCCATGGAAGCCCTCCAGCAGGGCCTCGGCGTGGCGGCTGGCCTCCCGCACCTCGGGCGGTGCCGCCTCGTCGGGCAGGTCCGCGCTGCGGAAGAGCGCGTCGTCGGTCGTCACGATGTTTTCGATCTCCGAGGAACAGCGGGCCTCCATCAGGGGTAGGGTCCGGACCAGGATGCCCGGGTTGGGCAGCTTGGCCGCCAGCCGGTCCAGTTCGGCCACGGCCGCCCGGGCCGCCAAGGCCGCCTTGAGCACCGCGGGGGTTTCGAGGAAGGCCGCAGGCGGCAGGTCAGGCAGCTCGTTGTACGGCTCCTCCGGCTTCCAGCCTCTGGCGGGTTTCTTGGCCATGCCCCATCCCATCCCGGCCCCATCGACATGTCAAAGCCGATATGTCGATTTAGAAGACTAAAATCGACATATTGAACTGGATACGTCTACGGCGGACGGTAAGGGCTCTCCAGAAGGGTAGGTCGGAGTTTGAACTCTCATGCTTATCGATCAATCCCGGGCACAGCCGTTGTTGAAATTCGCCAGCTGACCATTACGCTCGCCAATCTCGAACTGCGCGCTGCAGGACCAGAAGCGGAATGACCCCAAGTCCAACATGACGTGACTACCCCAATGCAACTATCTGACAAAGACAGGAGGCAGCTCGGGCGAATCTTGGCGACGCTTGATCGCTACCAGAATGACCAACTACCCATTGATGCCTTGATAAGCGGTGTTGACGCTCTGATTGCCGCCCTGGAAACAAAGGATTCGGCTTTTCGGAGCAGTCTTCAACAGGAATGGGGGACACTGGAGGTCGCGTATGCGTCGGCTCTTGACAAACGGAGGATGCCGTTTGACGGAAACGACAGAAAAAACATTGAACCAGCCTTGGTAAGACTTCGCGAACTCGTATCTACTGATGCAGTCTCCGAATACGATTAGTTGTTCTGGGTTAGTGGGGTAGTCACGGATTGTTGGTCCAGTACTCTGGAATTTCCACCTGACAGAACGAACTTAGTAGCCTCGCGTTGACTAGCCGTTGCAACCTCATCACTCGCCCCCTTTGCGTTGGCTGATGTCGTTCAACTTAGCGCTGAGCCTGCTTGGCACCCGCGAGCTCCTCGGCGCGCAGGAGATCGGCGGAGGCTCCGCCTCCGTCGCCACGGGATATGATTTGTCGGGGTTGAGGGCGACCCCCTTGACGGCGGGCTGCGCTTGGGCACATGGAGCCCATGCCCAAGAAGAAGAACTACCCGAAGACGGTACCGGCGGCGGTTGAGTATTGCCTGAAGACGCTTAACGTCGGGACTCTCAAGGAAATCGCTCTGTTGGAGGATGACGCCGATACGCACTTTGGTTTGGGGATGTGGATCCGCAACAACCTTGGTCTTTGGCGTGGCAACCGTGAGTTGGTCGAGGCGATGGGTTGGTGTCACCCCGACGATGCTTCGGGTCCGATTGTCACGGCTTTGATCGACTATCTGCGGCGGCATCCGGATTGGCAGGCCCATCGACGCGCCCTGCGGGCGAAGCCGAAGCCGCCCACCAAAGACGCTCAATAAACACATCGCAAAGCGGTAGACTTGCCACGCCCGCATCGTCGGCCTCTACTGGCGAGATGAAGCCATGGCTATTGCTCCTCTGGGTCGTCGGGTTGGCTGCCGCCGAACCGGCCTGCCCGTTGCCGGGTTATCGTTTCGTCTGGGGCGATGAGTTCGATGCCGCGAAGTTGGATACCGCGAAGTGGAGTTACCGGACCGGCCCGCGGCTCTGGAGCGAGCAGCGGGCGGAGAACGTGTCGTTGGTCGATGGCCGCTTGCGCCTCACGGGGCTCAAGGAGACCGCGGGTAACCTGAAGTACACCGCTGGCGGGGTCATCAGTAAGCGGCTCTTTCGGTACGGTTATTACGAAGCCAGTTTCAAGGTGCCGCCGGGCGCCGGTTGGCATACCTCGTTCTGGGTCCTGCGCAATGGCGGCAAGAGCGATGAGCCCCGCGTGGAGATCGACATCTGCGAGAACGATTCGGTCAAGCTGACCGACTACGGGATCAACCACCATCAATGGACGCCGCTTCCGCATGTCGCCATGGGCGGTAAGCATATCAAGACCCCGGACCTCTCCGCGGCCTTCCACGTGTGGGGCTGCGAGTTCACCGCGACCGAATTGAAGCACTATTTCGACGGGAAACTCGTCCACACCTTCGACGCCACCAAGCTCAAGCACGGCGACGGTAATGTCTGGTTGACGACGATCGCGGCCGGCCTGGGGGGCACGAAGTCCGTCGATGACAAGAAACTACCCGCTTTCGCTGAGTTCGATTACGTGCGCGTGTTCGTCCCGGTCGTGGCCTCGGCCAGCGAGGCCAAGCCGGCCCCCGAGACCGCCGCGAAGAAATAGGTCGTATTGGGTAGGCTGGTCCGCTGAGGCGGGAAGGGGGGTTGCTTCCGCGTACGCGCCATGCACACTGCTGGGATGTCCCCTGGCGAGCCCTTGCACGTGACCCCGCAGCCGGCGATGGGGCTGGTCCGTCTGCTGGTGGGTGAAGTAAAGATCGTGGGCAGTCTGCCCGCCGGCGCGGTGTTGCTGAGTGCGAACCATCCGAGCTATCGTGATGTTTTTCTCTTTGGACTGGTCTGCCCCAAGGCCCGCCTCTTGGTCGACCCGCAGGTGTTTACCTTCCCGTTTTTGAAACGTTGGGCGATTCGCTGGGGCTTCGTCCAGGTCGCGATACCCACGGCCGTTGGGCTCTTGCAAGCGGGGGAAACCGTGGCGATTTGTCCGACCGGACTGGTCGAGGCCCTCGGTGAGGACCTCTTGCCTTACAAGACTGGCGCCGTCCGCATCGCCGCACAGGCAGGCGTTCCGCTGGTCCCGATGCGGATCCGGTACGGCAACTATCCGGGCGCTTGGGTGAAGCGTTTCTCGATCACCACGCAGAACATCCTGCTCTTCCTCCTGTGGCCGTTTTACCGTCGGGGAGCCACGATCACCCTCGGTGAACCCTTTCGGCCGACCGGGGTCGATGTGCGCGCCGACACGGCGGAACTCCGGCGGCGGATGCTGGCGCTGTAGGCCACCGCTATTTGACCGACAAGTGTCCTAAGTTTTTCGGGCTTAGGGTGAAACCTGCTGGAACAATCCTCCCGAGGGTTTAGTCCTCTATAACCCATGAGTCCTACCCCAACACCCCGTTGGCTAGCGTACGGTTCGGTTCTGCTCTACGCGCTCACCGCGTGGGCGCAGACGCCCCCGCCCGCTAAGCCTGTCCCAGTCCTG
>Ga0255105_1000004_pt1 | contig 83923 bp, 82 predicted proteins | sample Law_Cont_RepA_8h_FD_188455 | JGI IMG/M metagenome (GOLD analysis project Ga0255105, IMG submission 188455) | Freshwater microbial communities from St. Lawrence River, New York, United States - Law_Cont_RepA_8h | ecosystem: Environmental > Aquatic > Freshwater > River | place: USA: New York... | reverse complement strand
TGTCAAGATCCTGGATTACCCAACACACGCTGCGTCATTACCAGTGGCGATGATTCCAAACTGTGCGGCAACCCGCCATATTCATTTTCACTTGGATGGCAGCGGTCCGACTCACTTTAAAGCACCTTCTCTTAATGATTGGCCAGCTGTCTCTTGGCAAGCCGATACCAAGAAATCGAAGCGCATCGATGTAAATAACTTAAGCGCGGAAGAAGTAGCGAGCTGGAAACCCGGTCAAACTTTATTACTCAATGGCAAGATTCTGACGGGTCGTGATGCAGCACATAAACGAATTGCCGATATGCTGTCCAAAGGCGAGCCTCTACCAGTGAGCTTCAAAAATCGTGTGATCTATTATGTGGGTCCTGTCGATCCCGTACGCGATGAAGTTGTGGGTCCCGCGGGCCCGACCACCTCTACGCGCATGGATAAGTTTACGGAAACCATGTTGGGGCAAACAGGCCTACTCGCCATGATTGGCAAAGCAGAGCGTGGGCCTGTAGCGATTGAGTCAATCAAAAAACATCGCTCGGCTTATCTGATGGCAGTGGGTGGTGCCGCCTATTTAGTATCTAAAGCGATTAAGCATGCCAAAGTGCTTGCCTTCCAAGACCTTGGTATGGAAGCCATCTATGAGTTTGACGTCGAAGATATGCCGGTCACGGTGGCGGTTGATTCTACGGGTACCTCCATGCATCAAACCGGTCCGCGTGAATGGCAACTCAAGATTGGCAAGATACCAGTCACAGTGGCTTAGATGTATCGCAATTCATTGAACGGTTGACCGTGGTCACAATCGGTGTCTTTGACTCTGGCGTAGGCGGCCTATCCATTTTGGATGAGGCACTACAGCAGTTACCCCATCACAATTACATCTATTTTGCGGATTCTGCAAACGCACCCTATGGAGATAAGCCACCACAATGGATTGCAGAACGCAGTTTGCAGATCTGTCGCTATTTAATGGAGCAAGACTGTAGTGCTATTGTGGTGGCCTGTAACACCGCTACTGCAGAAGCAATTGCCACAATCCGAAGCACACTGGATATTCCTATCATTGGGGTTGAACCCGGAATTAAGCCGGCGGCAATGCAATCCCAAAATGGGATTGTGGGTGTTCTAGCCACTGAAGCTACATTAAACAGTGATAAGTTCAATGCACTACTAGCAACCCTTCCTGAGCATTGTCAATTTATTAAACAAGCAGGTGCAGGTTTAGTGCCCTTGATCGAAGCTGGTTTGATTGAGACCCCTGAAATGCAAGCTCTCTTACGCTCGCATTTAAAACCAATACTAGACCAAGGTGCGGATACCTTGGTTCTGGGATGTACTCACTATCCCTTCCTCAAAAAAATGATCCGAGCAGTTGTGGGGGACTCCATGACGCTGATTGATACTAGCGATGCCGTGGTCCGACAATTGCTTAGACAGATACATCAACAAGGTCTTATTGTGAGTTCCAAACACTCCCCCAAGCTAAGCTTACTGAGTACTGCTAATGCAGATACATTGGAAGCGATGGCAGAGCGCTTACTGCATCGTGATTTATCCAAGTACGCCATCTATACCAAAACACTAACGCTTTAATTGATGAGCACTATGAACCAATCGCGTTTACACATTCCTTTTTCTAAGGATGAGCGCATCATTATCGCTCTCGTGGTTCTGGCTCATTTGGCGTTTATCGTGCCATTTAATTTTGGACTCACCCCAAAACCTCCCAATTATTTAAATGATGAACGGGTCATGGCTAACTTGCTTCCACCGGATAGTCCTGCACCTCCTAAGCAAAGTGCGCCCCCTGCCCCCAGAATGCCGGTGGAGGCACCTAAACCAGCCCCCAAACCAGAAGTCAAGAAGGCGGAGAAAGCGCCAACGCCTGCGCCCACTGCCACACAAAATACCTCAACGCCGGCGCCTCCAACCCCCTCTGCAAAATTGAGTGAAAGTACCCAATCAGCGACCGTTACGCCTTCAACCGGGGGTGGCGGAGTAAGCGGGACTCCGATTCAAACCGATATCGGTAAATTGATTGTGATTTACCAACCCGATGCCGATCCCTACTACCCTTCATTTTCTAAACGCGCTGGCGAACAAGGCGAGGTTGTTGTGCGCCTTATCATTGATGAGACAGGGGTTGTTGAAGATGCGCGCCTCTTGCAATCAAGCTCTTACCCAAGACTAGACAGGGCTGCTATGGAAATTGGTAAGCGTTACCGCTTTAAGCCCTACCTGATAAATGGCAGTCCTACTAAAATCTCTACTAATCTACTGATTAAATTCAACCTAAAGAGCCCCTAATATGAACAATGCGTTTGGCCTTCACCACCTTTGGACCCAGGGAGACTTCGTCACCCACTTTGTGGCTCTCTTTCTTTTATTGCTATCGGTCGTTACATGGGTAATCTTAATTAGTCGTATTTGGGGATTACGCAATATCAAGCGCCTCAAAAATGAACTGGATGGATTTTGGCGAGCGCGCTCGTTTGAGGAAGGACTTGCTTCACTCAGCAATCATGCACTCAATCCTTTTTATAAAGTTGCCAAAACTGCAAGCGAGGCATCTGCCCATCATCTCAATCAACGCTCTAACCATCGCGAGCTCTTGCAAACTCTGAACTATTCTGAATGGATGGCGCGTAGCCTCAAAAATGGAATCGATGCATCTGTAGGTCAACTCCAAAAGGGGCTGACCTTTTTGGCATCAACCGGTGCCACCGCTCCCTTCATTGGATTATTTGGTACGGTTTGGGGCATCTACCACGCACTCATCGCCATCAGTAGTTCAGGTAGCGCGCAGATTGATCAAGTCGCTGGCCCCATTGGTGAGGCGCTCATCATGACCGCCTTTGGTCTTGCAGTTGCGATCCCTGCGGTCTTGGGCTACAACGCAATCAATCGCAGTAATAAATTAGTGATGGCTGATCTCAATCGCTTTGCCAACGATCTACTCGCCTACTTTGTCACGGGTGCACGCGTGCCCGATCAGGAGTAATCATGTCCTTTAGTAATCTTTCAAACGACCAAAACGAAGATGGCTTAATGGCCGAGATCAACATGACCCCCATGGTGGATGTCATGTTGGTGCTGCTGATTATTTTCATTATCACTCTACCGGTGATTCAGCAGGCGGTGAAGGTTGAACTTCCAAAAGCCAATAGTGTGCGTAATGAAGTTAAGCCCGAGTCTGTGCAATTGAGCATTGATGCCAAAGGACAAATCTTTTGGAACAGCACCCCAATTGATATCGCTACATTTAGTGCCTATGCCGATAAGGCCGCCACGAAAGACCCACAACCTGAAATTAACCTACGCGCAGATAAATCCGTACGGTATGACTCAGTGGCTCAAGTCTTAGCAGCATCGCGCCGAGCGGGACTAACCAAGTTGGGCTTTGTGACCGAACCCGATTAATTTGGTTTGGCTGTTTTTCGTTCAGGTGCAGTTGTAATTGGGTAGCTTCGCTCCCAATGGGAGATAAAGTTTTTATAGTACTGCTGCGCCAAGGTAGCAGATCGCAACACGATCATATTCTCGGCATTACTTTTCTCGGCACTATTCGTAAAGTTATAGCTACCAGTCACCACAATCTCGCCATCAATAATCATCACCTTGTGATGAAAAATGCGGTGGGCTTTATTACCTCGCACGACAACCCCGCCTTTCAGTAAGACTGGAATGACATCAAAATTATTTGCCGCCGTTGGTCCATCCTGAATCACCTGCACCTCGACCCCACGTTTAGCAGCTCTAGCAAGTGCGTCTGCAATTTCTACATATGTAAAGCTGTAGGTCATTACCTGAATACTTTTCTTAGCCCCATCCAGATAACGAATTAATCCTTTGGCAGCTCCAGCCGGAGGGGTAAAAAAGACCGCGAGCACCTCTGCCTTGAGGGTGGCATCTGCCTTCGCTACCTCTTTAGCACCTTTTGTTGTATCAGGGTTTGCAGAAACAGTCTGAACCAGAAGGCAGCAACTAAGCAGAAAAAGAATAATTTTCTTCATGACGCTTGTTTTACTCTCGAGGCAAAAATGCAGGTTATGTTGAATTCGGTAAAAATACTTAGATTGCTATTTTGTCAGGTTTTTACACCGCTATGAATATTCGCACAATTAATAAACTTTGCATATTTACTCTATCGTTATTGGCATTCCATGCATATGGGCAATCTGCCAAATCCAATATTCCCGCCGTAGAGATCAAAGGCATTCTTTGGGATCAACATGAAATGACCATTGGGGAGGTCAAACGATTTGCCAGTGCTACCGGTTTTCAAAGCGCTGCTGAGAAAGCGGGTGGTGGCACATCCTATGAGCTAGGTTTTGTCAAAAAATCGGGGTGGACTTGGCGCACCCCCTATGGTGTTCCTGCAAGTGATAATGAACCGGCAGTTCACCTCAACGCATTTGAAGCCCAATCCATTTGCCAGTATTTTGGCAAGCGCCTACCCAGTGATAAAGAATGGGTGGAGGCAGCCCACTTGGAGCAACGGCAATCGCCACCAACAGGCTTTCAGAAAGGGCAACGCTATCCCTACCCCAATGGCAGCAGCCCAAAGGGCTCGCATTGCCTCAGTAGCGCCTGTGGCAGTTACAAGGGCTTGGCTCCGGCTGGCAGCCTGACCCGCGGAGATGGCCATGTTTCTGCTGGCACCACCCAGCCTGGGGTCAATGGCCTATTGGATATGGGGGGTAATGTTTGGGAATGGACATCCACCCGATCTGGCGGTCAACGCATCACGAGGGGTGCCTCCTGGTGGTATGGTCCCGACCAGCAACTTGAAAGTAATGTTGCGACCAAGCCCGAAGAGACCGTGGTTGTCTATATCGGTTTACGTTGCGTTCGCGATCAATAACTGGTGCCCGAGGCCGGAATCGAACCGGCACGCCCCTTGCGGAAAGCGACAGATTTTAAATCTGTTGTGTCTACCGATTTCACCACTCGGGCAAACGCAATCCATCATTGTAATAAAGAATATTGGGATGGTGATGCATTGCAACAAACTAGGATGTAATTAATCGTATCACGAGGATTTTGTCGATTGTCCTCAAGGGGTGGAATAAATAACCATACGGCCATAGAAACAAAGGGTTTACCCGATATCTCTATTGCAGTAAAAAACCTACAATTTCCCTCTGCTTTACTTGCAGCACTTATTCGTTATTAACCAGGAGATATGAATGTCCGAAACTAAAAAACAAGCACCACGTCGTAAATTTTTGAAAGGTGCAGCAGTTGGTAGCGCTGGAGCAGCCGCTCTTAGCTTCCCAATGATTTCCCAAGGTCAAGCAGCGCCACAAACATTGCGCTTCCAATCGACCTGGCCCGCAAAAGATATTTTCCATGAGTACGCACTCGATTTTGCTAAAAAAGTAAATGACATGACCGGTGGCGAACTCAGAATTGAAGTATTGCCAGCAGGCGCCGTAGTTCCAGCTTTCCAATTACTCGACGCAGTATCCAAAGGTACTTTGGATGGTGGTCATGGTGTGGTGGTTTATCACTACGGTAAAAATGCTGCCCTCGCATTATGGGGATCTGGTCCTTCATTCGGTATGGATGCCAATATGTTGCTCTCTTGGCACAAATACGGCGGCGGTAAAGAAATGCTTGATGAGCTCTACAAAGTGGTTGGCGCTAACGTGAAGTCTTATGTTTATGGCCCAATGCCAACTCAGCCACTGGGTTGGTTCAAGAAGCCAATTACCAAAACTGAGGACTTAAAAGGTCTCAAGTATCGTACCGTTGGTATTTCCATCGATATGTTTACTGCCATGGGTGTTTCCGTGAACGCATTGCCAGGTGGCGAGATTATTCCTGCGATGGATCGTGGTCTCTTGGATGCAGCTGAATTTAACAACGCATCGTCAGATCGTCTATTGGGCTTCCCAGACGTTTCGAAGGTTTGCATGTTACAAAGCTTCCACCAGAATGCCGAGCAGTTCGAGATTCTGTTTAACGGCACCAAGTACAACGCAATGCCAGCTAAATTGCGTAGCATCCTCGACTACGCTGTTGAAGCTTCTTCAGCCGATATGTCTTGGAAAGCAGTGGATCGTTACTCTTCCTCGTATGAAGAAATGCAAGCTAAGCAGGGCGTTAAGTTCTACAAGACCCCTGACTCCGTATTGCGCAATCAGTTGAAGGTGTTTGATGAGGTTGTAGCAAAGAAATCCGCTGAGAACCCACTCTTTAAGAAGATTGTGGACTCACAAAGAGCCTTTGCTAAACGTGCAGTGAAGTGGGAATTAGATACCGTCGTTAATCGTCGGATGGCCTATGACCATTACTTTGCACCAGCTAAGCCTGCACCAAAGAAGGCCTAAGCTAATTGTAGGCTAATCGGTATTTTTTTGTTAAAATACCAAAAGTTGTAAACCAATGGGATGGTTACTGAGTAACCATCCCATTTCTCATATAAGAGTCAAAGGTATCGTTATGCAAAACCTCTTTTTAACCATCGATAGAATATCCACATTTGTCGGCCATCTCTTTGCGTGGCTAGTAGTCGGTCTAACTGGTTTGATTGGTTACGAAGTATTCTCCCGCTATGTTTTAAATAATCCCCACGCCTGGGCCTTTGATGCCCAAATCATGCTGTACGGCACCATGTTTATGATGGCTGGTGCGTATACCCTTGCCAAAAACGGTCATGTGCGTGGCGATATTTTGTACGGCTTTTTGAAGCCCCGCACCCAGGCTATATTTGATCTCGTTTTATATATCGTTTTCTTTATTCCAGGCGTGGTTGCTCTCGCATATGCGGGGTATAGTTTTGCCGCAGATTCTTGGAGAATTTTGGAGCACTCCTCCATTACGGCAGATGGCCCTCCTCTGTACCCATTTAAAACTATTCTTCCGATTGCCGGGGTATTTTTGCTCCTACAGGGTTTAGTTGAAATTTTTCGGTGCATTGTTTGCATCAAACAAGGCGAGTGGCCTTCACGCGAACAAGACGTTGAGGAAGTTGACGTTGATGCACTTAAAGCCATGGTTGGCAAAGATAAGGAATAAATAAAATGCGTAAGGAACTTCTATTTGGTTTCTCCATCATGGCTTTGGTGGTCTTAGCTACTGTCATCTTCATGCCCTGGGGAAATATTGAGAGCGGTCATATGGGACTGCTAATGTTGTCACTGGTAGTTGTGGCAATTATGTTGGGCTTCCCCACTGCCTTCACCCTGATGGGTATGGGCATGATCTTTACCTTTATCGCCTATAGTTTTCAGAACCCTGCACTGGCCCTTGATAACACCTTGGCGCTAATGGTGCAACGTGCCTATGCGGTCATGACCAACGATGTCTTGATCTCGATTCCCCTATTTGTGTTCATGGGTTACTTAGTTGAGCGTGCCAATCTGATTGAAAAGCTTTTTAAATCTCTTCACCTAGCATTGGTTCGTGTTCCAGGCTCACTGGCAGTCGCGACCATCTTTACCTGCGCCGTATTTGCAACAGCTACCGGTATTGTCGGTGCGGTGGTAACACTCATGGGCTTACTTGCTTTTCCGGCGATGTTAAAAGCAGGCTATGACACCCGCGTCTCTGCAGGTTGCATAACAGCAGGCGGCTGCTTAGGTATCCTAATTCCCCCTTCTGTACTCCTCATTGTGTATGGCGCAACTGCAGGCGTATCAGTTGTGCAGTTATATGCAGGCGCATTCTTTCCAGGCATTATGTTGGCTGGACTCTATATTGCTTACGTCATCATTTTGGCCAAGCTGAAGCCCAACTTGATGCCGCCATTGGCTGAAGAGGATCGTAAGGTTCCAGTACCCCTAAGTTACACCGAACTTGGTGAGAAGATTAGTCAAAAAGTAGTCCCTGCTTTGCTTATAGCCATCAAAGGTAAAAGCAATCTCAACGTTAGTGGCAAGGAACTTCTCAAATCACTCATCATTGCATTAATTCCGTTGATTGTATTTGTTGCTTTCACAGGCTCCATCTATCAAATTGCTACTAAGCCGGCAGAAGTAATCAGCATGGATTTGGTACCCATGGGTAATGCTGGGAGCGCTAGTGAGTACTCGAGTGGCTCCAGTACTGGATTAAATGAACCTCCTGGCACTGAGAAAGAATCTAGCAGCTCCTCCCTGGCTTTACCTCCTGGTGCTGAAGATGAAAAACCTGTTACTACAGTATCAGGGCCCGCTGAGCCAGCTGCGGCGGCCGAGCCTCCTAAGCCAGTCGACGCGCCACTTTGGTTCTGGATCATGACTGGTATTTTTGGTGCGATTGTCGCAATTTATTACCTGATGCTCACGTGGGTTCGTCTTGAGATATTCAAGATGCTACTGGGATCCTTCTTCCCACTTGCGGTCTTAATTATGTTTGTATTGGGTTCCATCGTCTTTGGTTTAGCAACGCCAACTGAAGCTGCAGCAATGGGGGCAATTGGAGGTTTAATATTAGCTGCCGCGTACAAACAGCTCAATAAGACGGTCATTCAAGAATCCGTTTTCTTAACCGCAAAGACTGGTGCGATGGTGTGCTGGTTGTTTGTGGGTTCATCGATCTTCTCGGCCGCTTTTGCATTGTTGGGAGGTCAAACCCTTGTGGAGCAATGGGTGCTTTCACTGGGACTTAGCCCAGTTCAGTTCCTAGTACTTTCTCAAGTGATCATTTTCTTATTGGGCTGGCCCTTAGAGTGGACCGAGATCATCGTGATCTTCATGCCAATCTTCGTGCCTTTACTTGATGACTTTGGCATTAATCCATTGTTCTTTGGTCTCTTAGTTGCTCTAAACCTCCAAACTGCTTTCTTGTCGCCCCCGGTGGCAATGTCGGCGTTCTACTTAAAAGGAGTAGCGCCGCCGCACGTCACTTTAAATCAAATATTTATGGGTATGATGCCATTTATGGGTATCCAAGTGATTGCGATCTTTTTACTGTACATGTTTCCAGCGATTGGATTATGGCTACCAGGAGTTTTGTATCGATAGCTCGCCCGAATCTCTAAATACCCCGCCACGGCGGGGTTTTTTTTATTAGAATCAGTTGGTCCATGAAATCCACTGCTATGCGCTCTCCCTTAAAACGCTTCATACGTTATGTTGTCTTCGCGCTGGTCCTTATTTTGTTACTTATTCTTGGTCTGGGGGCGACTTATCTAATTTCTGCAAAATCTAGCTTTTCAGGAGTCGTGACGAGTGCAACACTGAATCAGTCCGTACAAATTCAGTTCGATGCAAACGATGTACCCCATATCAAAGCCAAATCTCAAAACGATGCATTTTATACATTGGGATTTTTACACGCTACTGAACGATCGTGGCAGCTAGAAGTGAGCCGCCGCCTTGCTTCGGGTCGTCTTTCTGAAATCCTCGGAGAGCGAACGGTATCTTTAGATCGTTTTCTAAGAACGCTAGGAATAAAATTTGCTGCCGAGAAGCAATATGAACGCTACCCGACTGAGATCAAGCAGCTCATCAAAGCCTATGCCGATGGAGTGAACGCTGGTAATCAATCCTTAGGTTGGGCCCTACCCATTGAGTACTTATTAACTGGCTCCCAACCGGGTCATTGGTCGCCCACGGATAGCGTTGCCTGGTCTTTGATGATGGCTCTTGATTTAGGAGATAACTGGCAAAAAGAGTTATTTAGGCTTGAGCTCTCACAACACCTGACCACTGACCAGATTTGGGATGTGATGCCGCCCTACCCGGGTAATACTCCCGTGAGTAATCTTGACTTTGCAAAACTTTATAAAGAACTTGGGGTATTTAAACAATCACCCATCTCATTAAATAAACAATCTCATCGCAAACAAGATCCGTACCTTCTCCAATCTGCTGATTTAGCCTCCTGGATAAGCGATAACAAAGAAGGTTTGGGATCAAACAATTGGGTCTTGGCTGGTAAAAAAACGGTTTCCGGCAAACCACTCTTAGCCAATGACCCCCATTTAGGACTTAGCGCACCATCCACGTGGTATTTTGCTCACCTCGATGCTCCAGGCTTAAATGTCATGGGCGCTACACTGCCCGGAATTCCAGCAGTGGTGCTGGGCAGAACTAATAAAATTGCTTGGGGCTTCACGAATACAGGGCCCGATGTTCAAGACCTTTATCTTGAGAAGATTGATCCAACAAATCCAAATCAATACATTGGCCCCGACGGCCCTCTCTCTTTCTTGGTTCGGGAAGAGATCATCAAGATTAAAAATAAGGCGCCCTTTCGTTTTGTTATTAAGCAAAGTCGGCATGGGCCAGTTATTTCCGATAGCCATGCGCGCGCGCAAAAGATTATTGATACCAATCGGTTTGCTCTTACCTTGCGCTGGACCGCTCTCGATGTGGAGAACCAAACATTGCTTGGGGGAATCATGATGAACCGAGCGGACTCTATGGAGTCTTTTAAATCCGCTTTGCGCCATCACTATGCACCGATGCAAACGGTCGCCATTGCTGACACGCAAGGAAATATTGCCCTGCAAGCTGCTGGAACCGCCCCACGTCGGCAGATTGGGCAAGGTCTCTATGGAGTGGCTCCAGCTCTTGGTTGGGAACGTCAATTTGATTGGACTGCCTACCTACCGTTTGAGCAACTACCCAGTACCACTAATCCAGATTCTGGATGGCTAGCCAGTGCTAATCAACAAATTATCTCAAGCACTAATACCAATCCCTTAACTGGTGATTGGGATCTGCCATTTCGGTATGACCGAATTAAATCAATGATTGAAGTAAAAGACCAGCACGATCGTAGCTCTATGCAAACTATGCAAGGCGATACCCTATCGCTTGCATCCTATCCATTGATGGATTTGTTTAAACAAGCAAAGACCAAGCACCCGCTGCAAGCTGCTTCACAATCATTCATTCAATCGTTTGACGGCTCGATGACAAGAGAGTCGGTAGGTGCATTGATCTTTAATGCCTGGGTAGATCAGCTTACCCGCATTCTGTTTTCGCGCTTGGGCGACTCCTTTAAAGAAGAGTATGGCCGCAGACACTTTCGCGCTGCCCTTTTAGCTCAAATTGCTAACCCTAATAGCCCCTGGTGTGATGTCCCCAATACCCCGCATCTTGAAAACTGCCAGGAGGCAGCTAATGTGGCACTTGACAAAGCCCTGTCAGATTTAAAAGATCGCCATGGTAGCTCTCCCAATCAGTGGCAATGGGGGCGTGCCCATCAGGCGGTCTCCGAACACCTCCCTTTTAAAAAATTACCCTTCCTCTCGACATTTTTTAATGTACGCGTCGCCATTCCTGGAGACGCCTTTACGGTCAATGTTGGCCGACCTGTCCTCAATCACATAGCCGCCCCATATCAATCTAATCATGCAGCAAGCTTACGTGCCATCTATGACCTGAATGATCTAGAGCAGTCTGTTTTTATGTTTCCGACAGGACAATCGGGCTGGGTGCAAAGTGCACAATATCGTAATTTAAGTAAGGCATGGTCTGATAATGCACTTCTACCGCTCACTATGAATCCTGCTCCAATTACCCGTGAGATCATCATCAAAGCTAAATGATCGAGTTAGTGCATCGATCAAACCATGCTAGCGCTACAATTGTAGGATGTACACATTCATGACTTTTGGGTTCCATACGATTCAGGCATTCCGCATTAGCGCCCTTACTCTTTTTCTACTATGTTCAGGTAACGCAATTGCTGCTTGGGATGAGCTTGGTAGTAATGAACTAATTACAGTATGGGTAGACAAAGCAAGTCTCAAAAAATCAGGAGATAAGGTCTTACTCCTTTCTATGCTGGATCTCAAAAAACCAGGGGTTGATCCTAAATCCAAGTCGCCGGTTAACTCGATTATTGGATTAAATGAATACCATTGTGGACAAAATCAATATCGAGCTTTAGATGTCAAATTTATGTCTGACAAAAAGGGTGATGGTAAGGTGATTGGTGAGATCAAATCACCAAATAGCACTTTTGAACCGGTCATCAATGGCGACTGGACTACTGGAGTCTACAATCTTGCGTGTCGTCCATAAAGACTCGTTCTCGTCAGTAGTTAATAGGACATTTGTCCACCCTACACTTACTTTATTTCTTCTCTCAGGCTGCTTGTTATTGCAATCGTGTGCCGCTCCAATTATGGCGGCTGCTAGTAGCGTAGGGACTGCCGTAGGCTCTGCAGCGGTTGCCAACCCAGTCACTGCAGTGAGTGTTACTTCTACCATAACCACTGGGAGATCCCCCTTAGAACACGCTACATCAGAGGTTACCAAGAAAGATTGTAGTTTTTTTAATGTCTTCAGCTCTAAGCCAATTTGCGAGGAGATTGTGATCCCGAGCGTCAAAGATCAAAGTGAGATGATTGTTGGTGAGGCGGATCGTACTGGATCCGTCATCGAAATCATTCAGGTGCGACCGAGTAATTAGTGGGGTGAACGACGGGACTCGAACCCGCGACGACCAGAATCACAATCTGGGACTCTACCAACTGAGCTACGTCCACCATTGCTGCATTTGTATTATAACTTCTCAAGAGCCTCGCTGAACTAGGCCGATTGAGCATTTAAATCAAAGGCAGCCCAGTCTCCCAACTCAAGGCTAGCCTCAAAAAAGAACTCCTCAATCGCCTCTTTCGTATGCACTTTGGCAAGAGCTCCATGATCGGATAAACGCTGCCGCCAACGTCTAGCTCCCGCCCTGCCATGGGCAAGACCCATAATATGGCGAGTGATTGCCCCAAGATAAAACGGTTTTTGTCGCTCCTGACAATCGTCAAACCACTGCTTGGCTTGTTTTACAAGTCCAATCTGAATTCGATGCCATTCCGTTTCGCTAAAAAGGTAGCCTGCCGCTAAGCCATCGGATTGCAAAAGATCATCCCAGCCCAAGAGCATTGCCGGGAAGTGATAAGCAGATCTACCAACCATAAACCCATCAAAGTCTTGCCAGTGATTCGCGATCTGCTCATTAGTCTCTAAGCCGCCATTGAGGAGTACCTTAAGTTCAGGATAGAATTTTTGTACATCGCTACGTAATTGTTTAGCAATCTCATAATGTAAAGCGGGTTTAGTACGATTCTCTTTGGGCGATAGTCCTTTTAATACCGCATTACGCGCATGAATGGTCACCTGAGAGGCACCCGCATCTGCAACAGCCAAGATAAAATCCAACACAAATCGATAATCGCGCTCGGATTGAGACGCATCCATTTGATCCAAACCCAGTCGATGCTTTACTGAAACCGGTCGATCACAGGCAGCACGCATCGCTCGGACACAATCAGCGACCAAAACAGGCTCTGCCATTAAGCAAGCCCCAAAAGCACCTTTTTGGACACGCTCTGAGGGACAACCGCAGTTAAGATCGATTTCGTCATAGCTCCACTTCTGGGCAAGTTCTGCGCAACGTGCTAAATCCGCAGGCTCACTGCCACCAAGCTGTAAAACGACAGGGTGTTCACTGGAGTTGTAATCCAAATGTCGGGGAAGATCACCATGCATCAGCGCTCCCGCGGTTACCATCTCCGTATAGAGAACTGCTTGCTTTGTCAGCAGACGATGAAACGATCGGCAATGGCGATCGGTCCACTCCATCATGGGGGCAACGGCAAGACGTTTAATGCTCAAGGGGCTATTCCCATGGATTAATTAACTTCACTTTAGTGAGATCAAAGTCAACGGTATTACGGGTAACCAAGGTTAGGTGGTGCTCAATTGCAGTAGCAGCAATCATGGCGTCTCTATCTGAAGATGGATTTGAAACATGAAGAGATGCAGAGCGTACTGCAATAGCAGTATTTATGGGCAAAACTCGATCAACAAAAGCGGGGAGCACAAGCTGGGATAACCATTTGCGTAGAATCTGTCCTTGTTTTTTATCGCGCCTCTCGAGTCGTAAAATACCTAATTCAAGTTCAAAAATAGTGATAACTGAAAGAAACATGGTTGAGGGCATTTTTGTCTCTGCCCATTCTTTAACACCTGGATTAATTTTATTTTCGGTCGTTTTTCTCAACTCCGAAATGACATTGGTATCAAGTAAAAACATTAGCTCAAATCAATTGGTTTACTCAGGCTATCTATTTTCGCAGGCTCAAAACAAATATCACCAGCAGCCTTCATGCCCACAAGATCTAGGATATTTTTTTGCTGACCGATAACCCTCTGATAGTCCTCATAAAGCATCAGAACATGAGACGGTCTACCGCGATCCGTTATAAAAACAGGTCCAGAACGACACGCCTTTTTTGCACCGCTTGTATCCTGATTAAATTCTCTGCTAGACAGGGTTTTTGGCATACAAACTCCTCACTGAAACACTAATGTAGTAATGTTACTACATTATTTCGCATAGGCCAGTAACCGAAGTTTAGCCTCGACCTTCGGACTGTAGGGGCTAAACGTCGTCTCGTGAAGCCTTCTTGCGCTCGTGTTCCTTAAGATAGCGCTTGCGCAGACGAATGCTCTTGGGAGTCACTTCAACTAACTCATCATCTGAGATAAATTCGACAGCATACTCTAGGGTTAATTGCACGGGTGTTACCAAACGAACTGCTTCATCCGTTCCAGAAGCACGTACGTTCGTTAATTGCTTACCCTTAATGGGATTCACCACGAGATCATTGTCACGACTATGAATTCCAATAATCATACCCTCGTACAGAGGGTCTCCCGGAGAAACAAACATTCTGCCGCGATCTTGAAGTTTCCAAAGGGCATAGGCTACTGCCTCACCATCGTCTTGACTAATTAATACGCCGTTATGACGTTCTCCCAAAATGCCATCTTTCACAGGCGCATAGGAATCAAAGTTATGACTCATTAAGCCATTGCCGCGGGTTAGGGTCATAAAGTCCCCCTGAAATCCAATAAGACCCCTCGCAGGAACTCGATACTCAAGACGGGTACGCCCTTTACCGTCACTCACCATATCCAACAACTCAGCCTTGCGCTTACCAAGTTCTTCCATGACCCCACCTTGAGTGGTGTCCTCAAGATCGACGGTGAGATTCTCATAGGGCTCGAGTTTGACACCATTTTCTTCATGAAAAACGACCCTGGGTCTTGAGACCGCTAACTCATAGCCCTCGCGCCGCATGTTCTCAACCAAAATAGTCAAATGAAGCTCTCCACGACCGGAGACTTCAAATACGGTATCGTCATCGGTCTCACGAACCCGCAAGGCCATATTGGACTTCACCTCTCGGTCTAAGCGCTCCCGAATCTGTCGACTGGTAACAAACTTTCCTTCGCGCCCTGCTAATGGGCTGGTATTTACCATAAAGTTCATGGTTAAGGTCGGCTCATCAATCTTTAACATGGGTAGAGCATCAATCCGATCAAGAGCACAAATAGTTGTGCCTATAGCTAGATCTTCAATACCATTCACAAGAACAATATCGCCTGCGATGGCTTCATCAACCACTTCACGCTCTAAACCCCTGAACTTCAATACTTGATTAATGCGGCCTTTAAAGGGTGTACCATCGGGACCATTGATACAAATAACATCCGTACCAGGTTTAATTCTGCCTCTGCTGATTCGGCCTACGCCAATTTTGCCAACATAGCTGCTGTAATCAATTGATGAAATTTGTAATTGCAATGGAGCATCCACTTCATCATCGCGCACTGGCACATGCTGTAATACGGCATCAAATAGAGGGCGCATATTCCCTTCGCGCACACTCTCATCAGTACCAGCATAACCATTGAGGCCAGATGCGTAGATGACTGGAAAATCCAGTTGCTCCTCTGTAGCGCCTAACTTATCAAAGAGCTCAAAGGTGGCATTGATAACATAATCACAACGCGCTCCAGGACGATCGACCTTATTCACAACCACAATCGGCTGTAGCCCAAGTGCCAAGGCTTTTTTGGTAACAAACCGAGTTTGAGGCATAGGTCCCTCAACCGCATCAACGAGTAAAAGTACGCCATCGACCATCGACAAAACACGCTCTACCTCGCCACCAAAGTCTGCGTGCCCAGGTGTATCAACAATATTAATATGTGTACCGTCATACTCCACAGCACAGTTCTTTGCCAAAATGGTAATACCACGTTCCTTTTCAAGATCATTTGAATCCATGATCCGCTCAGAAATCTTTTCATTGGTCCTAAATGTGCCTGATTGACGGAGTAATTGGTCAACAAGAGTGGTTTTGCCATGGTCCACGTGAGCGATGATGGCGATATTACGAAGTGCGCGTTTGGTCATTTGATGCTTTGCTTAGTCAAGGTGAAAAATTAGTTTTGGTTAATCAGACGCTGGGAGATAAAGCGACGAGGATGTAAAACACCTGAACGCCAATCCGCAGTGCCAATAAAGTTTTGGGGAAGCGCTTGGCTACGATAGATCCGAAATAAAGAGTTAGCCCATTGCGTCGCAATATTGACAGCACATGGAACACGTTGCCCCATCTCTAAGCGTTTTGCTTGAATATCATCCACAGTCAGCTCAGGCAAGGTTTGTAATAGTGCGTCGACTGGCAAGATCTGTGGAGCTGAATGTTGAAGGCTTTCCAGGCTGGCTGATTGTGCCAGTGAAAGATGTCCAACCATGGTTCTGCGTAAGCCAATCAAATGCGCACCACAACCAAGTGCATGACCCATATCCTCTGCCAATACCCGAATATAAGTTCCCTTGCTACAGTGCACCTCAATATCGATCACAGGCCACTGAACATTTAGTAGTTTGATCGAATAAATCGTGATCCTACGCGCTTCGCGCTCAATCTCAATACCAGAACGCGCGTATTCGTAAAGCGGCTTACCATCACGCTTTAGCGCTGAGTACATCGGCGGTACTTGTTGTATATCACCAATGAAATGAGGCAATATTGCATCAATCAGAGTCTTAGCCATTGCGTTATCAACGACCTCTGCCGTTGATTTCTCGGCAATAATCTGGCCTTGCGCATCCCCGGTATCCGTCTGAATCCCAAAACGTAGTTGGGCGAGATACGCCTTATCGGCATCTAATAAATCTTGTGAATACTTCGTTGCTTCCCCCAAACAAACTGGCAACAATCCGGTAGCCATTGGATCGAGTGTGCCCGTATGTCCTGCTTTTTCTGCATGCAGGAGTCGTTTTACGGAAGTGACCGCACTTTGAGAACTCATTCCGGAGGGTTTATCCAACAGAACCACCCCGTCAATCCGCTGAGCCATTCTCATTAGTTAGGCTTTGAGCCTAATGCCTGATCAATTAATCGAGACATTTCTGCGCCACGCTCAATGGAGGTGTCAAAGACAAAATGCAAGGTGGGCACAGTATGGGTATGCATTCGCTTAAAGAGTAATGAATGGAGATAGCCCGCTTTCTCCTGCAATGATCCCAATGCATATTGCGGATCACCACCCAAAACCGTGAAATAAATCTTTGCATGGGCAAGATCTGGTGATAACTCAACGGCCTGGATCGTAATTAAGCCATTCGCTGGATCCCGCAGTTCGCGGGGAACGAGTTCCGCCAAATCTCGCTGAATCTGATCAGCAAGACGTTGGTGACGATGCGGGCTTGTTTTATGCATACGACAATTGATTAAAGCGTTCTAGCAACCTCAGTGACCTCGAAAACTTCTAGCTGATCACCCTCTTTAATATCATTATTGTTCTTCAAAGAAAGGCCGCACTCAAAACCACCCTTGACCTCTTTTGCATCATCCTTAAAGCGTTTTAAGGAATCTAACTCACCGGTCCATATAACGACGTTATCGCGCAATAGACGAACCCGTGAATTACGTCGCACGATACCATCTAACACCATACAACCTGCAATAGCACCAACCTTCGACACATTAAAGACCTGGCGTATCTCAACCATACCGATAATTTCTTCTTTCTTATCGGGGGTAAGCATGCCGCTTAAAGCTGCCTTTACTTCATCCACTGCGTCATAAATGATGTTGTGATAGCGAATATCTACGCCATTGGTCTCGGCTAATTTACGGGCTACCGCATCCGCACGAGCATTAAAGCCAATAATGACTCCTTTAGAAGCAATTGCTAAGTTCACGTCGGTTTCAGTAATGCCACCGACAGCAGCGTGTACGATTTGAACTTTTACTTCAGCGGTGGAGAGTTTTTGCAGAGACTGTGAAAGAGCTTCTTGTGAACCCTGTACGTCTGCCTTGATAATGATGGGCAGGAGCTTAGCCTCAACCGCGCCTTCGCCCATATTCTCCATCATGTTCTCGAGCTTGACTGCTTGTTGCTTGGCTAACTTCACATCACGGAACTTACCTTGACGGAACAAAGCGATCTCACGAGCCTTACGCTCATCCGCCACCACCTGAAATGATTCGCCTGCATCAGGTACCTCCGACAAACCTTGGATTTCCACTGGGATCGATGGGCCAGCTTCATTGGTTGCCTTAGCATTCTCATCTAACATGGCGCGAACGCGTCCATAAGACTGGCCAGCCAAAAGCATATCACCCCGTTTTAAGGTGCCAGACTGAACTAATACCGTAGCTACTGGGCCGCGACCTTTGTCCAGACGTGCCTCAATCACAATACCTTGTGCTGGCGCATCTTTGGGGGCTCTGAGTTCCAAAATTTCTGCCTGCAACAACACGTTCTCGAGAAGCGCATCAATCCCCTCTCCTGTTTTTGCAGAGACTCCAATGAATGGAGAGTCGCCGCCGTATTCTTCAGGAACAACTTGTTCACTCACTAATTCAGTCTTGACGCGATCCGTATTAGCTTCTGGCTTGTCAATCTTATTAATCGCCACAACCAATGGCACATTGGCTGCTTTTGCATGGTGGATTGCTTCGCGCGTTTGCGGCATCACACCATCATCGGCCGCTACGACCAAGATCACGATATCGGTTGCCTTCGCACCGCGGGCACGCATTGCCGTAAAGGCCTCATGACCCGGTGTATCCAAGAAGGTAATAACTCCACGCGGGGTCTCTACGTGATAAGCACCAATGTGCTGGGTAATACCTCCAGCCTCACCAGCGGCCACTTTTGCGACCCGGATCTTATCGAGCAAGGATGTCTTACCATGGTCAACGTGTCCCATCACCGTAACTACGGGTGGTCTTGGTAGCAACGGTGCATCCTCTGCCGAGGCACCCAACTCTATTTCAGGATCATCTAATTTAGCGGCATGTGCTTTATGACCCATCTCCTCAACAATGATCATTGCAGTATCTTGGTCCAGGACTTGATTAATCGTTACCATTTGACCCATTCCCATCAGCAGCTTAATCACCTCTGCGCCCTTGACAGACATTTTGTGCGATAAGTCAGCAACCGTAACGGTTTCAGGGATATATACATCGCGGATAACTGGTTCTGTAGGGACTTGAAAATTAGTTGCCGGGTTATCCTCTTGATTCTGGTGTTGCTTCTTACGTCCGCCACCACTGCGCCATCCGCCACCCATACCACCACTCATATCACCACGGGTCTTTAATCCAACCTTCCGTTTTGCACCTTCTTCTTGCCACGTTGAGGAAGTCTCAGAAGACTTGATTAATTTACCGCCTACCTTGGTAGGTTTCTTTTTATCATCGCCACCATCAGCCTTTACAGGCTTATGTAAAGTGCCCTTCTTCGCTTCTTCGCTAGCAACTTCACTGGGTGCTTTTAAAACTCGTGCGGGTGCACTCATCATGTCCCGAATGGCAGATACTTCAGCCTCTGCCGCAGCGCGTCGCGTACGAAGCTCAGCTAAATCTTTACTGGCTTTCTCTTTTGTGGCTAGCTCTTGATCAACTTCTGCTTTAGTAGGCTTAAGCTCATTAGTAACTTTCTTTTGCTTTTGCTCGCTTGCAGCTTTCATCTCCGCTTCTTGTCTAGCTAACAACTCAGCTTGACGCGAGGCTTCAGCAGCACGTTTTTCTAATTCCTCATCCGACAAGATTGGCTTTTTCTCAACAGGCGCCTTGACCTCTTTTTCCTCGGCAGCTTCTTCTGGTTTTGCAGACTCATCGCGCTTGACCAAAACCCGCTTTTTACGTACCTCGACTTGCACGGTACGAGTCCGACCAGCTGAATCTGCTTGACGGATCTCGCTAGTCTCACGCTTTGTTAAGGTAATTTTTTTACGAGCACCAGCATCAGCACTTCCATGGGCTTTTTGGAGGTATCCCAATAGTGCGGTCTTATCCTTATCAGTAATCTTGTCGGATTCCGATTCTTTCTCAATTCCGGCAGCCTTCAGTTGGACCAATAAATCTGCCGAGCTTCTTTTTAGCTCCTCAGCCAGTGCTTTTACGGTTGTCGTAGCCATGCGCTTTTCCTCATGCGTTAAACCAATGTTCACGCGCTTTCATAATGAGCGTTTTGGCTATTTCTTCATCCATACCAGTGATTTCCACTAGCTCATCTACTGCTAAACCGGCCAAATCATCGCGCGTGTGCACTTGATTCTCAGCTAGCGTTGTAATTAATTCGGGAGAGAGACCTTCAAGTGAACGTAGGTCTTGCGATACTTCCTCAATGCGCTCTTCCTTAGCTAACTCCATCGTTAATAAAGAGTCGCGTGCCCGTGTTCTTAATTCATTAACAGTATCCTCATCAAATGATTCAATCTCAAGCATCTCGGACAAAGGTACATAGGCTACTTCTTCTAAGGAGTTAAAGCCCTCTTCAATCAAGATATCAGCAACTTCTTGATCCACGTCTAACTTATCCATAAACAATTGGCGGACTACAACCGACTCTTTTTCAGATTTCTCAGCAGACTCTTCAGGAGTCATGATATTAATTTGCCAACCGGTCAACTCACTCGCTAAACGAACGTTTTGCCCACTGCGTCCAATCGCAATCGCTAAGTTCTCCTCGTCTACCACCACATCCATAGCATGGCGCTCTTCATCCACCACAATCGATGAGACCTGGGCAGGAGCTAACGCGCCAATCACAAATTGCGCAGGATCCTCAGACCACAGAACGATATCAACAGCCTCGCCAGCAACTTCATTGCGAACTGCTGTCACACGAGTGCCACGAACACCGACGCAAGTACCAATTGGATCGATGCGTTTATCGTGGGTGACCACTGCAATCTTGGCCCTAACTCCTGGGTCACGGGCTGCGCCCTTGATATCCAAAAGCCGTTGCTCGATCTCAGGCACTTCATTCTCAAATAACTTCATTAAAAACTCGGGGCATGTACGTGAGAGCTCAATTTGCGGACCACGTGCTTCGCGATCAACCTTCAAAATATATGCGCGGACACGATCGCCAGAACGAAGGTTCTCTTTGGGGATCATTTGATCACGGCGAAGTAAAGCCTCAACCCGACCCGATTCAATAATTAAGCCATTTTTGTCGGCACGCTTGACCGTACCGGTCATGATCTTTTCGCCCCGCTCGAGGTAATCATTCAGAATTTGCTCACGTTCAGCATCCCGAATACGTTGCAAGATCACCTGTTTAGCTGCCTGAGCGCCAATCCGACCAAACGCCAAAGACTCGATCTGCTCTTCAATGTGATCATCTACCTCGATATCGGAGATTTGCTCTTTGGCCTCAAATTGCAAAATCTCTTTGTCGGGCTCTTGTAAGCCAGCTTCGTCTGGAACGACCAACCAACGGCGAAAGGTCTCATACTCACCGCTATCACGGTCAATTGAAACCCGAATATCCACATCTTCGCTGTAGCGTTTTTTAGTGGCGGATGCCAATGCTAGTTCGAGAGCTTCAAAAACAATCTCACGATCAACATTCTTTTCACGGGCGAGGGCTTCTGCCAACATGAGAACTTCACGACTCATGATTTTTTTCCTTTGAAATCAATTACAGGGACCAAGCGAGCTTTTTCAACTTCAGCCAAGCTAAATTCAAGCTCAGCGGTAGATCCATCACTCGCCTCAAATAACAAACTAAACCGTGCATCTGGAGAATCTACCGAGCCACTTTTTAGGCCCTGCAGCACTCCCCTAAAATTCTTTCTTCCTGAAACTGCCACCCGCAATTTCAGATCAATTTCCAACCCTGCGAACCGAATAAACTCAACAGCCGTCTTAACGGGGCGATCTAACCCTGGCGATGAGACCTCAAGACGCTCATAAGGAACGTTCTCAACCGCCAAGGTATAGGTCAGCTGATGACTTACCTTCTCACAATCTTCCACCGTAATCATGCGATCAAAGTCAGGGTTTTCGATCGTCACACGGAGCAAACCACGGCCCTCACGCTCGATATCAACTAGCGAATAGCCTAAATTGCCCACTTCGGCAGAAATAATCTGCTGTTCTTTCACGCGATCCCCACACAAACATCACTCATAACACGCCGTTTGGCAAAAAAAAATGGGCCTACAAAGCCCATATTCCTAACTACCAGAACAGGCCAGCTTACGTTGCATTCAACATCAGCCGGTGCGAGAGAAATTATACCCGAATCATAAAATCTCTAGTCAAATCAGAAACTTTCACCCGGATTTCGAGGTTTTCTTGGTCCCTTAAAGGGTTTGCCACGATTAGGACGCTTTTGACCCCCACTTCCAGTTCCTCCCGGCCCAGCACTAAAGCCGCTTCCATGATGGATCTTTTGCCCCTTGGGGCGTTGACCCCCAGGTTTTCCTCCGGTTCCGCGTTGACCTTTTTGACCAAAGCCAGATCGGCCAGCTCCACTGTTGGAGCCTCTGCCTTGACCTGGCAAATGAGATGTACCCTGAGAATGGTTGGAGGCCATCGTGAGCGCCTCTTTTGACCCCCAATAAGATACCGAGGTTTGCATTGGATCGGGCTGAAAATTAGGATCACTTTGAGGATCCATGCCGGAAGTTCGGCCTTGAGGACCTCCCCTCTCTTTACTTCCCATTTGCGGAACCTTTAAACCGGCAGCACGCATCAATTGAGTAATGTTTTCAAGGGGCACCTCTTCCCACTTACCACGCCGTAAACGGGGGGGCAATATGAACAAACCGTAGCGGGTCCGAATTAAACGAGAGACTACATGCCCCGTTGCCTCAAACATACGACGTACCTCACGATTACGTCCTTCAGTAAGCGCTACGGAGTACCAACGATTGGCACCATCGCCACCGCCTTGACTTAAACGCAAGAAGCGAGCCTGACCGTCATCGAGCTGTATTCCTGTTTTTAGTTGTTCTGCCGATTCGGCCGATAGTTCACCAAGGATACGAACTGCATATTCACGTTCAACTCCATAGCGAGGATGCATCAATCGATTTGCCAATTCGCCTGAGGTGGTAAATAACAAAAGGCCTTCTGTATTGAAATCCAAGCGGCCAACTGCAATCCAGCGACCTTGCCGAGGTTTTGGCAAGCGATCAAAGACGCTTGGGCGACCCTCAGGATCGGCTTGACTAACAATTTCGCCAGCAGGTTTATGGTACAGAATGACACGCGGTGGCTTAGTATGAATCTTACGATGCACTGGCTTACCGTTAATGCGCACGATATCGCTAGGGCCCACACGCTGACCAATGTGCGCCGGCATACTGTTCACAGAAACACGTCCCTGAATAATCAAATCTTCCATCTCGCGACGTGATCCCATTCCTACATCTGCTAGGACCTTATGTAACTTAACGGTATCCTCATCTTCGGCATCATCATCGAGACCGTCAAGATCAGACCATACTTCATCCCGCAAGCTCAGTGGTAGCTCATCGACACTGGCAAATTGCAAGCGCTCTAAATCAGTTGGATTGTCGAGCTCATCCGATTCCTCATCTCCCGCTTTAGAGGCTCGCTGTTCAATGCCGGCCTCATGCGAAATTACTCCGGGCTCCTCTACCGCAGAGGCTTCAGTCTCTGGAGCATCAAGAGCTGCATCAAATTCTCCAGAAACTACCGAGGCAAATAAGGCTTCGGTCTCTGCCTGAAGTTGTGCTGATTTTGGTGAGGGCCTGGTTGGCTCTCCGTCAGCCTCTGCATGAGGATTTGGCCCATCGCGACGCTTATTTTTATTACCGAACTTACCGCGGGCCTTATTGTTCGATTTATGAAAACGTTTGGGGCCGCGCTCACCGCGGTCTTTACGCTCCCCAGTATCTGAATCACCCGAAGAGGGATTGTCGACCGACCCCTCTGCTACTGGATTAGGTGTAAGAGAATCTTGATCAGGATTTGTCATCGTGCTCGGCGTTGTTCAGGGGCTCTAGTGGAATAACAGTTTCCACGGTCGCATCAGCATCAAACTCAATCACAGCTTGTCCTAAGGCCTCAGCAGAAATAGAGCCATCTTCTAACATGGGTAGGCTTTGTAAATCTTTTAAGCTGAGATCATCTAAAAACTGTTTGGTAGTTGCATAGAGGCCTGGGCGCCCGATCGTATCTTTGTGACCAACTACCTCAACCCAGCCACGATCTTCTAGCTGACGCATGACATTACTACTCACAACCACACCACGTACCTCTTCGATCTCACCGCGAGTAACGGGCTGCCGATAGGCAATGATGGCTAAGGTTTCCATCACTGCTCGTGAGTACTTGGGAGGTTTCTCTGGTGTTAAGCGATCTAAATACTCACGCATGTTGAGGCGGCTCTGGAAACGCCAGCCAGTTGCTATATTGACCAGCTCCATGCCTTTGTCATGCCATTCTTTTTGGATCTCAAAAAGTATTTTTTGGAGATCCGCAGATGCCAAAGGAGGCTCTAAAAACAATCGGTTGAGTTCATTTGTTGTTAGAGGCTCTTGAGCGCAAATTAATGCGGTCTCGACTACGCGCTTATAGTGATCAGTATCCATACAATTTGGCTAAACAGGATTTACCTGTTTGATGGTTCATTCACAATCGTCAAAATGGGTTTGGGGTGTTTTCTGGCTTATGTCGAGCTCACTCAAGTTAATTCTTATTTTGGGGATGCTCGGCAATCAAACGAATCTTTTAGTTTCGTAGCAATTTGCACCGATTCGCCATTATAAGGTAGGGTCAATACAATAGCCATATGTCTCATTTTCACCCTCCCCAAAAATCCTCCCCAGAAAATCGTCGCACTGCGCTCAAGGCCTTTGGGCTATTTGGGCTTAGCGCCCTTTCAGGATGTAGTTTATGGGACGAACGCCGCAAGCCCAACATTGCTCTAGTTTTGGGGTCTGGTGCTGCCAGAGGTTTTGCCCATATCGGGGTCATCAAAATACTAGAAGCGCAAGGTATTCGCCCGAATATGATCGTTGGAGCTAGCGCTGGGAGTGTGATTGCAGCACTTTATGCCTCAGGTTATAGCGGACTTGATCTTAACCGCATCGGTCTTAATCTGGATGAGGCTGCCATTGCAGATTGGGCCTATCCATTTGCAGGACGATTTGGTGGCTTGATCAAGGGCGATGCACTGCAGAGCATGGTGAATCGTGAGGTTCAGAATAAAACGATTGAGCAAATGAGTATTCCCTTAGGTATTGTTGCCACGGAGCTACAAACTGGTAAGGGCATTCTTTTTCAGAGGGGAGATACTGGCTTGGCAGTGCGGGCCTCTTGCAGTGTGCCCGGAGTTTTTCAACCAGCAATAATTCAGGGTAAAGAATATGTCGACGGCGGTCTAGTGGCTCCTGTGCCCGTTCGTTACGCTCAGGAAATGGGCGCCAACTTCATCATTGCGGTCAACATCTCGTCTGATACAAACACTTTTAACTCTAGTGGCACCCTAGGGTTGCTTCAACAAACGATCAACATCATGCAACAAAGCATTAATCAATATGAAATAGCAAAAGCCGATGTGTTGATCACGCCACAACTTAAGCAAATGGGTAGCGCAGACTTTCGCTCTAGAAATGCTGCAATCCTTGCGGGAGAGCAGGCTGCCCAAGAGAAAATTGCGGAGATACGAGAAAAACTTAGGGTCTTTTAGTCGACTTGCCTATTACAAATTACGCGTTTGTAAACGTAATTTCTTGGCTTCCTGAATCAGGGCATTACGCTCTGCATTACTGAGCTCATCGCTACCATCCAAACGACGCGCCCCATCAAAACGTTTATCCCAATAGCTACTCGCTAAATCATCAACACGCACTGTGGAGCCTTTAGCAGGCGAATGGATAAACTTGTTATCGCCCACATAGATACCGACATGCGAGAAGGTTAAGCGCATGGTGTTGAAGAATACTAAATCACCGGGTTGCAACTCTTCGCGGGTAATAGGCTTTCCCACTTTACTCATCTGCGACGATTTGGGTGGTAGTAAAAAACCTAATTTATCTCTAAACACAAAACGGACAAATCCACTAGCATCCAAACCAGATTGGGGCAAATCACCATTCCAGCGATAACGAACTCCAATAAGTTGCATCGCGTCGTTAATCAAGGATTCCGTTTTACTCGATACAGAATCAACCACCTGATAGGTGAAACGGGCAAAGTATGAAGACGTACTCTCAAGAATGCTCTCAACTTTAGTACCTTCTTTATTCCCGGCCTCTCCGGCAGGATTGGCATGCGCCAATGAGAAAGCAAAACCCAAAACCAGGACGGCTATGGGCTTAAAAGACAAAGAGATTGCGTTCTTTTTCAAAGACATAGCGCGATTCTAACAAAGCTCGCTCAATTTAGAAAGCGGGTTTGCCCGTATTTGCCATCTTTAAGTGATTGTTTTTACTACAATTTAGTTCTAGACAAGCTCGGCAGCAGCAAATAAGGCTTTGGTATAGGGCTCTTTGGGGTTCGCAATCATTGCCTCCGTTTCGCCATATTCCACCACTTCGCCTCCCCGCAAAACCATCAATTCATGGGACATCGCTCGAATCACAGCTAAGTCATGGCTAATGATTAAGTAGGCAAGATTGTATTTTTTTTGAAGTGAACTCAAAAGAGCTAAGACCTGTTTTTGAATCGATACGTCCAAAGCTGAACTTGGCTCATCCAAGACCAAAATCTGCGGTTTTAGGATCAGAGCGCGAGCAATGGCAATCCGTTGTCGTTGCCCGCCAGAGAACTCATGGGGATAACGTGTCATGGCTGAACGATCCAGGCCGACTTCACGCAAAATCTCAACAACGCGGGCCTCGCGATCGGCAAGAGAAAGTTTGGGTTGATGAATATTTAATCCCTCTGCAACAATTTCAAAGATGGTCATGCGGGGCGATAGAGAACCAAATGGATCCTGAAAGATCACTTGTAAGTTCGCGCGCATTGCTCTTCTGGCGAGTGGTGACAGCACTTGCCACGATTGATCTAAAACTTCGACATCACCAGCAAGGCGCGCAGTGGTCTCACCCAGTAGGCCCAATACGGCCATAGCTAAGGTTGTTTTTCCAGAGCCTGATTCACCAATAACACCAATGGTCTGACCTTGCTTCAATTGAAAGCTCACGGGTTGCAGCACCGTATTGCGTTTGGCCTTAGTAAACCATTTCGTAATGCGCAGTCCGGCCCCTGAATAATTAGACTGGGGATAAGACACGGTTAAATCATTCACCTTCAGGAGCACCGGCGCTAAGGGAACCAACGGTAATAGCTCCCTCACTGGCTGGCTATTAACTAATTGCTCTGTGTAATTATTTTTGGGGTGAGCAAATACCTCATGGGTAGAACCACTTTCTACCAAGCACCCTTGATTCAATACACCCACACGATGGGCAAAATGCCTTACTAAGTTAAGGTCATGGGTAATTAATAGAATCGCCATTTCTCCACGATCTTTTGCCTCTTCTTGGAGATCTTTTAATAAATCTAAAATTTGTAGACGTAAGCTCACATCAAGAGCCGTCGTAGGCTCATCAGCAATGAGTAATCTCGGTTTGCATGCCAATGCCATAGCAATCATGGCACGTTGCCGCTGACCGCCAGATAGCTGGTGAGGGTAAGCATGAAAACGCTCCTCTGCCTCAGGGATGCCTGTTTTCTTTAACAATGCAACCGCTGTCTTGCGGCATTCCACTAAAGGTAATAAAGGTTCATGCACTTGAACCGCTTCGACTATCTGATTACCAATCGTAAATAATGGGTTTAATGCGGTCATGGGCTCCTGGAAGATCATGGCGATCTCGCGCCCCCGCACCTCTCTAATTTCTTCTAAACTTAAATCTAAAAGATTGACCTCAATACCGTCTGCTCTGCGCCAAAAAATTTTGCCCGTAGAGTGTGCCCCCTCAGGTTGCAAACGCAAAGGGGAAAGCGCCGTTAATGTTTTACCTGAACCTGATTCACCCACTAAGGCAATTCGCTCACCCATACCGATTTCTAAGGATAAATCGCGTACCGCAAATTTCTCCCGCCGACCGCTACCAAACGACAGTGAGAAGTTCTCATACCGTAATAGACTAGCGCTCATACTCTTGCCCCAGTCAAGGGATTACTTTTACGGGAATCGAATGCGTCGCGCAAAGCCTCCCCCATAAAGGTAAGTAAAAGAAGTGTTCCGCCTAAGACCACAAAAGTAGACAAGGAAATCCACCATGCATCCAGATTGGCCTTACCTTGCGATAAGAGCTCACCCAAGCTCGGGGTGCCAGGTGGCACACCTAAGCCCAAAAAATCCAAGCTGGTGAGAGACAAAATGGCGGCACTCATCCGAAATGGCAAGAAAGTGATCACGGGGGTCAAGCTATTAGGTAGGATATGGCGCCACATGATTTGCGCATTCGTGAGGCCTAGGGCTTTTGCAGCCCTCACATACTCCAAAGCACGATTACGAAAGAACTCAGCTCGTACATAGTCCGACAAACCCATCCATCCAAACGCTGCTAACAAAATAATTAATAAGAGAACGCTGGGATTAAAGATGGAAGCAAAAATAATTAAAAGATATAACTCAGGCATCGCTGACCAAATCTCAATGATGCGCTGTGTGATTAGATCAAAGCGCCCCCCAAAGAATCCCATCAGTGCGCCGGTCAAAACCCCAACCACTACTCCCACAATGGTTAAGGCGATACCAAACAAAATAGAGAGACGAAAGCCATAAATTAAACGGGATAAGACATCGCGTCCCCGATCGTCTGTGCCTAACCAGTTATCTAAAGAAGGTGATGCGGGATTGGGCTCCTTAGAGAAATAATTCAGGGTCTCAAAGCGATAAGGGATCGGGGCGTAAATAGCCCAATTAGAACCTTGGGTAATATTTTTCTTGATATCGGGATCTAAAAAATCGGTTGGAGTTGCAAAGTCCCCGCCAAAGACAGTCTCTGGGTGATTCTGAATCATGGGGAAATAAAACTGGCCCTCATAACGCACCACTAGGGGCTTGTCGTTCGCAATCAATTCTGCACAAAGACTAAGTCCAAACAGGATTGAAAAAATCCACAGGCTCCAGTAGCCCAAGCGATTGGACTTAAAGCGTGACCAGCGACTCACGAGCCACCCCCTGAACCAAACTGTATGCGCGGATCAACCAAGACATAGCAAAGATCAGAAATTAATTTGGTTACTAGGCCAATCAAGGTAAATAAATAAAGAGTACCAAACACCACTGGATAATCGCGCTTCATAACCGCCTCATACGAGAGTAAGCCAAGCCCATCTAATGAAAACAAGGTCTCAATTAGTAATGAGCCTGCAAAGAAGGCGCCTATGAATGCCGCCGGAAATCCAGTAATTAAGGGGATGAGCGCATTCCGAAAAATATGCTTCCACAAAACCTTACTCTCGCTGAGTCCCTTTGCTCGCGCCGTTAACACGTATTGCTTGCGGATCTCCTCTAAAAACGAGTTTTTAGTAAGCATGGTGATTACTGCAAAACTTCCAAGGACCGAAGCAGTAATGGGTAAGACTAAATGCCACAGATAATCCAAGACCTTACCCATCATGCTGAGCTCGTTCCAGTTATCGGAAGTTAAGCCCCGCAAGGGAAAGATCTGCAGAAAACTACCGCCACCAAACAATACAAGAAGCAAGACACCCAAAACAAATCCTGGAATTGCATAGCCAACCAAAATCATGGTACTGGTGACTCGGTCAAAACGCGTTCCATCACGCACCGCCTTTGAAATACCCAAGGGGATTGATATCAAGTAACTTATGAAAAAGGTCCACAAACCAATGCTGATCGATACTGGTAATTTAGACATCACCAGATCCCACACGCTCTTATGTTGGTAATAGCTTTGGCCCAGATCAAATTGAGCAAAGCGTTTTAGCATCGCAACATACCGTTCGAGAGGCGGCTTATCAAAACCATATAAGGCTTTCACTTGCTCTAAACGTTCTGCGTCTAATCCTTGCCGTCCTCGATAGGTCGTTCCCCCACCGGAGGACTCGCCGCCGACTGCTGCATCTCCCTTACCTCTTAGCTCCAACATTAACTGCTCTACAGGGCCACCAGGAACAAATTGCACCACCGCAAAGGTCAGGGTCAGAACCCCCAGCAAAGTGGGGATCATCAACAGAATGCGTTTGAGGATATAGACGAGAATCTCGGAGTTCATTGACGGGCCTCTTGTAACCACCAGGTAGATAAAATCCATGACTCTGCGGAGTAATACAAAGGAGGATTGGGGTAGCCCATCTCCTTACGGAATGCAATGCGATGTGTTGGGTTATACCAATGAGGAACCACAAAGTAACTGTTCCATAACACGCGATCTAATGAACGAGTAGCCGCTTGTAATTGTTCGCGGGTCTCTGCTTTTACAATGGCATCAATGAGTGCATCCACCACAGGGGATTGAACGCCAATCACGTTATCTGAGCCTCTTTCTTTAGCAGCTGCACTTCCAAAGCGATCATACAGTTCATTGCCAGGGCTTTGGGTGTCAGGGAAGCGAATAGTGGTCATATCAAAATCATAGTCATCCATGCGCTTTTGATGCAGAGCATAGTCACTGGTGCGAATATCAACTTTGATGCCTAACTTTTCGAGATTCCGCACATACGCTGAGAGAATCCGCATGAAAAACGGGCCATCCTCCACAATCTCGAAGCGAAAAATTTCTCCTTTGGTGTTACGGAGCGCCCCATCGCGATACGTCCAACCCGCCTCTGCTAACAACTCACGCGCTTTGCGTAAATTGTTCCGCAAGCTGCTCGGGGCTTCTGTACTGGGCGGTGGTGGCATTGCCCCAAACACTACCTCCGGAACGTATTGAGGATACTTCGCTTGTAATGGTTTTAATAGCTTGAGTTCGGCTTCTGTCGGGACCGTTTCACCTTGGTAGTTTGCACTCAGATCGCTATTGGTGAAGTAACTATTAATACGTCCGTATTGATCAAAGAAAAGTTGTCGATTTAACCACTGAAAATCTAAGGCATACCCCAAAGCCTTCCGCACACGCATATCCTGAAAAATAGGACGACGTAAGTTCATGGCAAACCCTTGCATGCCAGCGCCATTATGGTTTTGGAAGGCCTTCTTAATAAGGGTACCGTTATTAAACTTGGGGCCCACATAACTCTTCGCCCAGTTCTTGGCGCGGTATTCCACTAGCGCATCAAACTCGCCTGCTTTAAATGCCTCTAGTCGCACTGCGTCGTCGCTGTATAACTTATAAACAATTCGATCAAAGTTATAAAAGCCAACTCGGACATTCACTTTAGTGCCCCAATAGTTAGGGTTGCGCTTGTAGATCATAGATTTACCGGCACGGTAAGACTCAATCACATAAGGCCCACTTCCAATCGGATGCTCAAACGTAATCTTGTCAAAGGCAGTAATGCTTCCATCTGGTTTAACTCCCCAGTTCTTAGAGAAGATTGGCAGACCACCCACCATCAACGGTAGTTCGCTATTGCGAGTCTTGAAATCAAACCGAATCACGCGTTCAGATACTACAACTGCTTGCTTCACATCAGCGTAAATTGTTCTATATTGTGGATTAGCCAACTTACTCATGAGCGTATCAAAGCTATGTTTAACATCGCTTGCTAAGATGGGCGAACCATCGGAGAACTGTGCCTCGGGTCGAATCCGAAAGCTCACCGACATTTTGTCAGGCGCTACCTGAATATCATCTGCAATGAGTCCATAGACACTCGACACTTCATCGGCACTACCTACTGCTAAAGACTCAAACATTAAAGCGCCAATCCCGGGAGCTGTAACGCCGCGCAGTGTAAAGGGGTTGAACTTATCAAAACTAGTTCGCCGATCTGGATTGGGCAAAGTTAAGGTACCACCCTTCGGGGCCTTTGGATTGGCGTACTCAAAATGGGCAAAGCCATCCGCATATTTAGGCTTACCGTATTGAGCAATACCCTGTGCTGCGATACCTTCGCCAGAATAAGATACCAAGCCAAACAGGGTTCCTAGGGCCAATAGCAAAATCAGGGCTCGAATTGGCGCCCTGGAAGAAATGGGTCTAGTTTGGCTTAGCATATGCAACAATTGTAGATAGCAAATCAATTTTGGAGTAAAGGACAATAGATGGCTTATCTAAGCGGCAAACGCATCCTCATTACCGGACTTCTTTCAAACCGCTCAATTGCCTATGGTATTGCCAAAGCCTGCCATCGTGAAGGGGCTGAATTGGCCTTTACCTATGTGGGTGAGCGCTTCAAAGAGCGAATTACTGAGTTTGCTAAAGAGTTCAATAGCCAGCTAATTTTTGATTGCGATGTGGGAAGCGATGAACAAATTACAGCTCTCTTTAAGGATCTTGCCAAAAGCTGGCCCCAATTTGATGGTTTCGTTCATTCTATCGGCTTTGCCCCGCGGGAGGCGATTGCTGGGGATTTTCTAGAGGGATTGAGTCGTGAAGCCTTTAAGATCGCCCACGATATTTCTGCTTACAGCTTCCCAGCCATGGCTAAAGAGGCAATGCCCATGCTCCGCCCCAATGCTGCCTTACTCACGCTCACCTACCTTGGTTCGATGCGCAATGTTCCAAACTACAACACCATGGGTTTGGCCAAGGCATCCTTAGAGGCATCGATTCGCTATCTTGCTGGCTCATTGGGTCCCAAAGGGATTCGGGTAAATGGCATTTCCGCAGGACCCATTAAAACTCTCGCGGCTTCTGGCATTAAAGGCTTTGGCAAAATATTGGATGCGGTTGAAAAGACTGCTCCTTTGCGTCGTAACGTTAGCGTTGATGACGTTGGTAATGCTGCATCCTTCCTTTTATCGGACCTGGCAAATGGTATTACCGCAGAAATCATCTATGTCGATAATGGCTTTAGCCAAGTTGTTGGCGGGATGGATGAGGTTTAAAAATCAAGCCGACTAGTTCTTCGACAGAACTGTCACCCATCCCATTGCGAGACGCTCTCGCTTTTTGGGTCAAGCTCGGCTTTACTAGCTTTGGAGGGCCAACTGCTCAGATTGCCATGATGCATGATGAGCTGGTTGATAAAAAACGTTGGATTTCAGAGCGACGTTTCTTGCATGCCCTGAACTATTGCATGTTGCTACCAGGCCCCGAAGCCCAGCAACTCGCTACCTATTTAGGTTGGCTCATGCATCGTACCTGGGGCGGCATTCTCGCAGGCGCTCTGTTTGTTTTACCTTCTTTGTTTATTTTGATTGCACTCTCCTGGATATATGTTCACTACGGACAAACAACCCTGGTGACCGCAATCTTTTATGGAATTAAACCTGCAGTAACCGCGATTGTCATTACCGCTGTGATTCGTATTTCTAGACGCAGTATTCAGAATCGTGCTTTAGTAATATTGGCACTGCTCTCCTTTATTGCCATCTTTGTGTTTAACCTGCCGTTTCCACTCATCATTCTTAGCGCAGGTATTTTTGGCTTATGGGCTGGCCAACGCTATCCTGAACTTTTTTCTCAAGAACAGAAGGCACATTTCAGTCAACCGCCCAAGCATCATGAGAACGCAATCATTGATGACCATACCCCACCTCCGAGTCATGCCGGTTTTAGTCGAGTCCGATTAATCTGGCAAATTACGATTGCTAGCCTCTTGTGGTTTTTGCCAATAGCATGCCTTGTCTTTCTGCTGGGCTGGAAAACTCTGTACCCACAACTAGCTTGGTTCTTTACCAAAGCAGCACTGCTTACCTTTGGGGGAGCCTATGCTGTATTACCCTATGTTTACCAAGGCGCTGTTGAGCACTATCAATGGCTCTCTGCCACCCAAATGATTGATGGTCTAGCCTTGGGCGAAACGACGCCGGGACCACTCATCATGATTGTTGCGTTTGTGGGTTACTTAGCCGGTCATGCGCAAGAGAGTACTTTGGGGGGCATATTGGGAGCATGTATTGCCACGTGGTTTACTTTCTTGCCATCCTTTTTATTTATTCTTATCGGCGCACCAATCATTGAATCAACCCATGGCAATTTACGCTTCACCGCGCCCCTAACTGCCATCAGTGCAGCAGTCGTTGGCGTAATTGCCAATCTAGGGGTTTTCTTTGCGTACCATGTATTTTTTCCCAGCGGCCTCTCTGCTGGAATTTCTTGGGTATCACTGCTCATTTGCGGAGTTGCCCTCTTGCTCATGATTCGCTTTCAGTGGGGAGTCATTCGAACTCTGGGCTTGGCTGCTCTTGTCGGGGTTCTTTTTGCCCCTAGCGGGCTTCTTTTTCAGTAATCGCTCTTAGAAAGCAGTTTTGCTAGGATTGGCATAATGAGGGTATGAGAATCGACCCACCCACACTAGCTCATCTCCAAGAATGGATTGGTAAAACCGAGCGATATCAAGATACGGTCACTATCGCCCCCTACCGCGCTTTATCAGCTACCCTCGATCGTAGGGATCCAGATCCCATTAATGGAGTGTTTCTACCGGAGTTATGGCATTGGTTGTATTTCTTACCTCATGCCAAACAATCTGAAATTGGACCCGATGGCCACCCCAAACGCGGTGGCTTCCTACCTCCCGTTCCACTTCCACGAAGAATGTGGGCAGGTGGTCGACTTCGTTGGGAACAGGATCTTGTGATTGGCGATGCCATCGAGCGTGTCTCAACCATTAAATCAGTGACCCATAAATCAGGACGAAGTGGTGATCTACTGTTTGTTTTAGTAGAACATCAAATTCATAATGCCAAAGGCTTGGCGCTCACAGAAGAGCATGACATTGTGTATCGCGCCGCGGCTTCTCCCGATGAAAAGGCCCCTGATCCAACTCCAGCTCCAAGTAATGCCAAGTGGAGCAAGATCATCCAACCAGATCCTGTTTTGCTGTTTCGCTATTCCGCCTTAACCTTTAATGGGCATCGCATTCATTACGATCGTAGTTATGTGACCCAAGAAGAGGGCTATCCTGGTTTGATCGTGCATGGTCCTCTCATTGCCACTTTGTTGGTGGATCTAGTGCGGCAGAGCAACCTTGGGAAGAAATTAAAGCGGTTTGAGTTCCGAGCCGTTCGACCGACCTTTGATATTCATTCCATGCAGGTAAACGCTAGCCCTGATCTTGCTACCGATTCTAGCGGCAAAACTCTTTCGGTTTGGGCACAAGATCATGAGGGTTGGTTAACCATGCAAGCAAAAGCAGAATTGGTCTAAATTAATGAGAACACATTACTCCGCACAGCTTGCTCAATTTGCTACAGAACTCAAGCTCGGTGATATTCCGCAGTCAGTCATTGCTCGTACCGAGGATTTGTTCGTTGATTGGTTTGCATCGGCAATTGGCGGTAAAGGTGCGAAGCCTGTGGAGATCATGGCGCAATTTGCGCAGTCGATGGGTCCGCGCCAACAAACTGCTGTGGCAGGCTCTGCTGAAATCCTAGTAACACGCACTAGCTCAAGTCCGTTCTTGGCATGTTTGGCTAATGCGGCGGCATCCCATGTGGTTGAACAAGATGATGTTCATAACGGCTCGGTTTTCCATCCAGGCACCATAGTATTCCCTGCGGCCCTTGCGTGCGCGCAAGCCAAACAACTCAGTGGCGAAGAACTTCTAACTGCGGTTGTTGTTGGCTATGAGGTGGGTATTCGGGTTGGAGAATTTCTGGGGCGCTCGCATTACAAAATATTTCATACAACGGGCACAGCGGGAACCTTAGCAGCAGCAGCTACTGTTGGGCGATTATTAAACCTAAATCATGAACAAATGCTGCATGCCTTTGGCTCTGCGGGTACTCAATCTGCAGGTCTTTGGGAGTTCTTACGCGACGCCGCCGACTCCAAGCAATTGCACACAGCACATGCGAGTGCTACAGGTTTAATGTCGGCTTACCTTGCAAAAGAGGGATTTACAGGGGCTAAGAAGATCCTTGAGGGATCGCAAGGCCTGGCTGCAGGCATGTCAAGCGATGCCAATCCCGAAAAGTTAATTGACCGTCTCGGATCGCGTTGGTGTGTTGCGGAGACCTCCTTCAAATACCATGCCTCCTGTCGTCATACCCACCCTGCTGCGGATGCGCTTTTGCACGTCCTGCAAAAAAATAATATTCAGTCACACGAGATTGAGCGCATTGAAACCTTCGTGCATCAGGGTGCCATCGATGTACTAGGGCCCGCCAGCAAACCAAGCAACTTGCATCAATCAAAGTTTTCCATGGGAACGGTACTGGCTTTAGTCTGCAAGTATCACTTTGCTGGTCTTCAAGAATTTGCTGACCACTTTCACGATTCAGAAATTTGCGCCCTTCGCGATCGCGTAACGATGACTCTCGATACGGAAGTAGATCAGGCTTATCCACAACGCTGGATTGGTAAAGTGAAGGTGCACCTGAAGAATGGGAAGACGCTTGATGGGCGTGTGGATGAACCCAAAGGTGATCCAGGAAATACTTTAAGTCGGCAAGAGATCCAAGAAAAAGCATTACGGCTTGCAGCGTTTAGTCAGGGTGCTACCGAAGCAGAAATGCGCCTTGCCATCACCCAACTCTTTCAGATTCGTCAAGCCAAAACTGTTCCGTTCATTCTTCCTCAGTCTGGAGCATCACAATGAATCTGCCACCCTCTCCTTTAAGTGATGCCTGTAGCTTCCTGTTTGTCCCAGCGACCCAGCCCGAGCGTTATGGCAAAGCACTCGCTAGCGGAGCTGATGGGGTCATCATTGATCTTGAGGATGCGGTGGGTCTGGATGATAAAGCCAAAGCGCGGGAGATTTTAAAAAATACCTGGCCATCCATTTCGATCGACCAGAAACATCGGATCGTGGTTCGCTGCAATGCTCCAGGAAGCTCTTTTTATGCGGCTGATCTTGTGCTTGCCAAAGAATTACAGGTCCGGCATTTAATGATTCCGAAAACAGAATCACGCGATCATATTAATGGAGCAGCCGAGGAACTTAAAACCACGGCTTTTATCCCGATGATTGAGACCCCGCTGGGCTTACATCATCTCAATGAAATTGCAAGTGCAGAACAGGTTCTCCGTCTTGCCTTGGGAAATCTAGACATGCAAGTTGAACTGGGCATAAGCTGTGATGACAATGAAACCGAAATCGATACCGCGCGTTTCATGTTGGTTCTGGCATCCAAACTGGCTCAAATTGCCCCTCCGCTAGACGGGGTTACGCCTTCCACAGACGATGAACCGCGAATTTTTGCACATGCACAAAAAGCCAAACGGTTTGGTTTTGGAGCAAAATTGTGTATTCATCCCAAACAAATTCCGATTATTAAAAGGGCTTTTAGCCCAACCGTTGAGGAAATTAGCTGGGCAAAACGGGTGCTTGCTGCCGATAATGCCTCCAATGGACAGGCTGTAAAGGTCGATGGAAAGATGGTTGACCGCCCAGTGGTCATGCTAGCCCACAGAATTTTGCGCTTAGCTGGTAATCCCTAAGAGAATGCCTTTAAAAACATGGCAAAATAAGTCTCGTTTTACCTCTTTTGGAGACTTTGAATGAATTTGAATAAACTTTTAAACGGATTACTTGCTCCAGTTCTTGGCGCTGGTTTTTTGATGGCCGGCGCAGTCAATGCACAAAATTATCCTGACAAACCGGTTGCCTTGGTTGTTCCATTTGCGGCCGGTGGCCCTACCGATACGATCGCACGCTTAATTGCAGTGCCAATGGGTAAGGCGCTAGGCCAAACCGTGGTAGTTGAGAATACTCCCGGGGCAGGCGGAACGGTTGCCTCTAACAAAGTGGCCAAAGCCAAGCCTGATGGTTACATGATTTATATCCATCACATGGGTATGGCGACCGCGCAAGCTCTCTACGATAAGCTGCCTTATGACCCGATGAAAGACTTTGAATACATTGGGCAAGTAGCTGACGTACCAATGGTTCTTCTGGGTAGCAAAAAGTTTCCACCCAATAACTTTAAAGAGCTTGAGGCTTACATTAAAGCTAATAAAGAAAAGGTAACCATGGCCAATGCTGGTCCTGGTGCGGTATCGCAGTTATGCGGCTTGATTTTCCAGAGTCGATTGGGCGTACGCGTAACTACCGTTCCCTACAAAGGTACTGGCCCTGCATTAACAGATTTATTGGGCGGTCAAGTAGACCTCCTTTGCGACCAAACGACCCAAACCATTCCTTATATCAAAGATAATCGCGTGAAGGTTTATGGTGTAACTACACCCAAGCGCCTATCAGCACTCCCCAATGTACCCACATTGGATGAGCAAGGCATGAAGGGCTTTGACGTGAAGGTTTGGCATGGTGTTTATGCTCCAAAAGGAACTCCAAAGCCAGTGTTGGACAAAATAAATGCTGCTTTGAAGAAAGCTTTATCAGATCCAGACATTAAAGCTCGTTTAGATACTTCTAATATCGATATCGTTCCAGTTGCGAAGCAAAATGGTCCAGCTCTACAGGCCCACTTGGATGCAGAGATCAATCGTTGGGGTCCAATTATTCGTAAAGCAAATATCCCTGACTAATCTTTAGCGTTTCGTCTCATTAAAAAGGCCGGTTTTAAACCGGCCTTTTTCTTTACCGCAACTCTTCTCGCTTAACTAAAGATCTTGCCCTGCTTTCTGCGAGCCAGCACACTAGAGTCAATATCCCAAGCAGAGTAGCTATAAGGTTCTGGTCGACCCCAAATAATCCACCGAATGCTAATGATGATGGCCCAAACTGCTAGGAAGGGGTCCAATAGGTAATCCCATAAATTAGTAGACTCATGCCAATGAATTGACCAAGCGATTACGGCTAGCGAGATCATAAGCGCCTCCCATGAGCGCTTCGTAAAGAAGAATAAGAGGGCCATCATCATCACCGCTACAACAAAAATGATGGATCCATATCCCCAGCTATATGGGTCAAACATCGTCAACCCCAAGGCAAATGGATAAAACAAAATGCTCGCGAGCGCAATGATAAGAGGGGTAACGCTGGATAAGCGATAAGCCGGCGCAGATGACCACGTAAATAAAATTAACATCATTGTCACAATGCTGAGCTCTCCGCTTACCCCACGAATATAGGCTACTAAAGGTAGATTCCAGGGGGCGCCTAGACTATTCAATGGTAATAATAGCAATACGGTACAAAACACAATGAAACATAGACCCGCAACGCTACTTTGACTAAAGCCAAAGAACTTCCTAGAAAAATGCATCAATACAACACCGGTAATCACACTAAGCTCAACGAGAGGTATTTGCTCGATTAGCATGGCTAAGCTCATTGAGACTCCTTAAGATCTATTGGGGCATTACTTGTAGCGGCCATCTCGTGTTGAGCTTGGAGTAAGTAAGTCATTAAGGTGTTAGGCTCCCATGAAATGGACTTAATACGCTTACGATTCCAGGTATAGACTAAAAAAACCTGCCCTTGTTTATTCATACTCAAATAAGGATATGAGAACTCTTCTTTGGGGTTACTTTGCGAAGCGGATTCATCCTCTAGGACCTGAATAATCTTCCAAGGAGAGTAGTTATCTTTTGCTGCCTGACTGCTAGTGTCATTGTTGGTTCTTAGCCAAGATGCCGCCAGCACTAAACGGTGACGTCCGTGCTCAAGATCATTGAAGACCATTAAGCGCGTACGATCCGCTAATTCAATCCCGGTGATTGCGGCATTTGGATTCGATATTGTTAAATCTGAAGTGACGGTCCATAAATGGCCTGCATCTGCTGTATGGCTTACGGCGATCTGCTTAGCGCCACTTCTACGTGCCTGCCTGAAATAAGCACTAGCGTGTTTTTCGTCATCAATAAATATGATTGGCTGTAGCGTGCCACGCCCCGAGCTCATGCGACGCTTATCGAGTACTTGGCCAGAGGGATCTAGCCGTAACAGCTCGCCATACTTTCCAATCCATTCGTGATACACAGGAAACCCCATGCTGCCATCGTTAAATAAGAAACCTTCGCCCTTGACCAAAGTGCTGATATTAAGAAGTGGGCTAGTAATCAGACGTTGCGGTTTTGACCAACGCAAGCCCTCATCATCGGAGTACATCATACTAATTGAACTGCCTGCCCAACCGCCAATTGAGACTGCCACAAAATAGAGTTGCAACTGTCCATTAATATTACGGATTGGGACAGGATTACCTAATTTCTTAATGTATCGACTAAGGCCTTGCTGCGCTCCTTCACGATCTAATACAACAGTGCCCTGCCCCCATTGTTTAACTGAGGCGTCCCAAACTGCGCTCTGAATTACAACATCAGCGGCACCCTCGCGAGACCCAGCAAACCAAAAAGCACGCCAGTTACCATCTTTTAATGGAATTAGTGAGGCAGCGTGTACTGAAGGTCTACCTGTATCAGGTAGCCAATCAAGCTGGCCTTGCAAGCTGACTGGGATTTGCTTAGCAATACCTTTCTTACTACCCGCTCCCAATGGATCAATAGCAATCAGTTGTCCATCTGAATTGATAGGCTGCTCTATGGGACTAATAAAATCTGCCCAAACCGGCCGATCATTGACTTGCAAATAGGCCATCCCAAGCGCTACTACCAGAAAGATAAATGCCAAAACCCGAATCATCGACAAGCGTCCTGATACAGGGCCGTATCTTTGCCGGTATTAAATGGGGCTGACACAATGTACTCTTTCACAAAGAGATTGTCGCTTACTTGGCCCATGAGCATCGCTTTAATCTCTTGATCATTATGGCGCGCACGCATCTCGAGTCGCTCTCCGAGCATTACACAATCAGCACAAAGCTCTAATTGGCTTTGAAGCGGGGCTTGAACTGCAAACAAAGAATAACGCTCTGCAAGCTTTTTAATTTCTCTCGCCTCGCCTGCTGGATATCCTTTGATATTAGCTCCCGGTATTAATAATCGATATTCCTCATCCTTGGCACGGAAATCACATGGAAACCAAACAGTTTTACCTTGAAGTTTTTGAATAGTCTCTTTACTAAAACGTCCCGAAGATCCCTCTAAGGGCATGATGCTACTGGTCAACACGAGATAACTCATAAAGCAAGCTAGTAAGGTGGCCATCTTGGTAAGTGATATGCGGAATAAGCCAAGTCCAACAACGCCTATCGAGGCAGAGAGAAGAATCCAATGCCACACCGGATAGGTCCATAAATCAATATTCCAGCTGAGCCATGCTAATGCAATCAGTACAATTGCTTGCAATACCAATGCAATCCAAAAAACAAATCGATGGAGTCGCTGCCAATGTATTGCCAATAAAATAGCGATTGCAGGCATGATTGGCAATAAGTAACGTCCTGAACGTTGGCTGGGCAAACAAAAGATTAGAAAGAACACAGCAATCCAGATCCAAAGTAGTTTTTGTTCAAAACTAATTTGTTTGTAATGCCGAATTGCGAGATAAAACAAATTAACGACCAGCAGCGATAAAAACCCCGCATTTGCCACACTCGTTAGCAATAGCATGCCAATACTATCCCCGCCCCACAATAAGTCTTTCAAATAATGGCTATTGCGGGCCGCAAACTTCCCCGCATTCTCACCGAGAATAAATTCATTCCAAACCGCCCTTGGGTCGGGGTCTAGCAGGAACCAAAGACAAAAGATTGCGACGGCAATCATGCCCACCATGAATACCTTAAACAGGTCTTTACGAATAAGTTCCAATAGATGCGCAGAACGCCACTGCCAAAACCAAAGGATAAGAACCAAACAAGCTGGGACTACATAAGCAATTGACTTATAAAGAAGTGCGGCCCCCAAAGAGATGCCACTCATCAACGGAAAAATCCATTTAGACTCAAATGCTTGCTTACCCCAAAGGAGCAATAGAAAGAACGGCAAGCTTAACCAGAATATCTCAGGCGGCTCTGCTAGATATGGTCTGCCATAGCGGTAGGTATTAAAGAACGCCAGCCAAATCAGGCTTGCCAGAATGCCAAATGGCGTACTTTTTGTGATCTTCCCTGCTACCAAAGCAATTAATAAAGCAGTGATTGCGGTGTAGAGGAGACTTGGCCAACGCAAGTTGAATAGAGACCAGTTCTTTCCCTGGTCGGTGGAGGCAATACCCTGCCAAAATAATAAAGGTGGTTTTGTGTTTTTGATTCCTACCATCTCGGACTGCAAAGGCAACCAATGCGTTGAGGAGCTGGTCATGCGAACAATATGCGTATAGGGGTACTCATCGCCATTCTTTGGGGCAAAACGACTGTCGGCCCCATACAGATAAGCGCCTACTGCAAACACGACGCATAGGACAAGAGATTGATAGGAAATCGGTGTTTGCATGCCCTATAGTTTATTAGCCTAGGGTTAATCCCCGATGAATTCGGATCAAATTCATGCAAAACCTAGGGAAAACCTTAGTCTATATATGCGCCTTGAGTTATATGATTATGAAGTTAATGTCTAGAAAATAAAAAGAATATGGCTGCGATCCTCTGGGCCATCCTTTAAGATAGATTCTTACTTTAGTACAGTTGTTCGAAATAAAACCAATGGAGATATTTAATATGTTCTTTCAATCAGCGCGTACCTTAAGCAAACTGGGGTTGGGTATAAGTGCAGTAGGATTACTTTCGCTAAGCACTCCTGCTTTTAGCCAATCAACTGCTAACAGTATTAATCAAATGGCTTTGGCCGCAACCTGCGCAAACTGCCATGGCACCAATGGGGTTGGAGTACCAAATGCAGGTATGCCCCAAATTAATCATCTGAGTAGTGAGGCAATGCTGACCCAATTGAAAGCATTTAAGAGCGGTGCTCGTACTGGCACGATCATGCATCAATTATCAAAAGGCTATACAGACGAGCAACTCCAAACCATCTCCAATATTCTTGGTAAAAAATAATAGGAAACCATCATGAATCGTCGTCACTTTTTAGGTGTTAGCTCAGGTGCCTCTTTAGGGCTTCTTGCAGGCTGTGCATCAAATCCGATCAATATTAGTAAGGCCAACGTCGTAGTGGTTGGTGGTGGCTATGGTGGCGCCACTGCTGCTAAGTACATCCGCCTGTTTTCTAATAACAGCGCTCAAGTTACTTTGATTGAACCCAATACTGAATTTATCTCCTGCCCGATGTCTAATCTGGTCGTTGGCGGACACACATCAATATCAAATATCTCCACCCCATACGACAATCTGTCCAAACGCCATGGTATTAAGGTTGTAAAAGATATGGTGACTTCAATTGATGCGAAACAGAAAACGGTTCGTTTAGCATCTGGTGCCACGATTAAATACGACAAGTTAGTACTCTCCCCCGGCATTGACATGATGATGGACCGAGTAGAGGGCCTACAAAAGGCAAATCAGGAAGGCGTAACCGTGCAGGCTTGGAAAGCAGGACCAGAAACTGTCTTGCTACGTAAGCAGCTCGAGAGCATGAAAGACGGTGGTGTGTATGCAATCAGCGTTCCCACTGCCCCCTATCGCTGCCCTCCTGGACCTTATGAGCGTGCCTGCCAAGTTGCTAGTTACTTCAAGCAGTTTAAGCCTAAATCCAAAGTACTGATCTTAGATGCCAACGATGATGTTACTTCCAAAGGTGGCCTGTTCAAAAAAGCTTGGGCGTCAATGTACCCCGGCATGATCGAGTACCGCTCCAAGCATAATGTTGTCGCGATTGACTCCAAGAAAAAGGTCATTAAATTTGACGTACAAGATGATGTTAGGGCGGATGTGTTGAATATCCTACCCATGATGCGAGCTGGCAATATTGCTGTACAAAGTGGCTTGGCCAACTCCAATGCACGTTGGGTGAACGTTAATTACATTAATTTTGAGTCCACTGCAGCTAAGGACATCCATGTTTTAGGTGACTCCATTCAGGTTGCCCCGCTCATGCCAAAATCTGGTCATATGGCAAACTCCCACGCCAAGGTAGCGGCAGCTGCAGTCGTTGCTGAGCTAGGTGGTCTTGAAATTAATCAAACCCCCGTCTTAACCAACACCTGCTATAGCTTTATTAGTGCGGATGAAGTTGTGCACGTCGCCAGCGTTCATCAATACGACGCCAAAGATAAAACCTTTAAAACGGTTCCGGGTTCAGGCGGCCTCTCTGCGGAAGCAAGTAAGCTTGAAGGTGTCTATGCTTGGGGTTGGGCCCGCAATATTTGGGCTGATAGCTTAGGCTAAATGTAGTTTTAGCTCTCTCTAAAGCCAAGCGAATGCTTGGCTTTTTTTATTCCTGCTTTTGTAATTCACCCCCCTTTACTGAGGAAAAGGTCCGTTAAGCTTTACCGTGGTCCAGTTCAAAGCCATTGCAATCGATACCCAAACTAAATATGGAGCCATCAACCAACTGGATATTGGCGAATACGAGCGCGTCGCTAATAGGATAGCCAGCACAGAGAGCCAAAGACCGACTGCTTCAATCAAGGCCCAATCCGGGCGATGCATCCTAAAATACAGAATGCTCCAAACAAAATTAAATAAGCCATTCACAATAAAGAGAATGACCAGCATCCGTATCGCCTCTTGACTGGGTGCCCGATTGTATGCCATCACGAATGCAATACCAGCGCATATAAAGATGGTGGTCCACATCGGTCCAAAAACCCAATCCGGTGGTTTCCACGAAGGTTGCTGTAAATTTTTATACCACTCACCCAACTCAGTGGCCCACGCTCCTGCAAGAGCTAGAACAATTCCCCAAGTTATCGCAAAGATGATTGGCTTATAGTGTTCTAACCACTCAGAACTCATACCTTCGCCATACCCAATAGATGCGCCATGTCTTTAAAGAAGATCTTAATATGTGCCATAGGGTCTTTACGAACCAGTTTTTTGTGCATATAGGACTCAAAGGTCAAGCGCTGAACATCTTTATCCTCACACATTTTGACAAAACGCTCACGACGTTTATCACTTCCATACCAAAAGCGCTGCATGATCCCCAATACCAAGAACACGGTTCCATGCTCTTTCATAAAACGTTTGCGGGCTTTTGCTAAGGCTTTTACGTTACCAGTTTCTAACAACTCATGCACCGAGTCTGCCGCCAAGCGCCCGCCCAACATCGCATAATAAATACCCTCACCAGACGCTGGTGCAACGACGCCCGCTGCATCTCCAGCCAAAATAACGTCTCGATTGTTATCCCATTTCTTAAGAGGCTTCATTGGCAGTGGAGCGCCCTCATGGCGTAATAACTCTACATTTTCCAGGCCGGTTATTTTCTTGAGCTCAGCAACTGCCCCCCTTAAAGAAAAACCTTTATCAGCACTTCCCGTTCCAATGCTCATCGTATTACCGTGAGGGAAAATCCAACCATAGAAATCTGGAGATAAGGTGCCCTGATAAAACACATCGCAACGCGAACCGTCATATCCTTGCGGTAGCACATCAGGAACGCGCACAATCTCATGGTAAGCAAAAACATAGTCTACGTCCTTAGCACCAGGTATGGCATTACGCCCTACCCCCGACTTTGCACCATCTGCCCCAATAATGGCTTTAGCTCTAACCGCTCCCTTTTGGTCATCCTCTGGACGATTGGAGGAATGGATACGGTAATGCAGAATTGCAGTCCCATCCGTATCGCGTGTAATCTTCTCAAAAATACCGGTGCGCCGTGTAGCGCCATCATTGGCAGCACGAACGCGCAACCACTCATCAAACTTATCCCGATCAACCATTCCCACAAAGCCACCATCAATTGGAATATCTACCTGGTTATTCTTCGGCGAGATCATGCGCGCCGAACGGGCTTTTGCGACCAACAACTCATCCGGAATCTCAAAGTCTTTAATTAAACGAGGTGGAATTGCTCCCCCACATGGTTTGATCCGTCCTGCACGATCGAGTAAAAGAACTTTATGTCCCATTTTGGCTAAATCGCCAGCAGCAGTAGCGCCAGCAGGTCCACCGCCCACAACAACGGCGTCAAAGGTTTCTAGGGAACTCATGATGATCCTCCATGGGAAATTAAACTGCTCGGTATTGATGTATTTTGTTTTTGCACTTGTTGGATACGCTCAACAGGACGAATATAAAAAGAAAGGACTGCAGCTGCTAAAAATAAGATGGCCTCAATAAAGAAGACACTGGCATACGCAGCAACCGGATCGCCGAGTAAATAACGCGCAAGATCACTAGCGCCGGTTCCTAAGATTCCGCCTAGGCCAAAAGCGATTGCTTGAGCGGCGCCCCAAATACCCATACGCACACCTTCGCGTTTCTCCTTGCCCACTCCAGCAAATTGCATCATCGACCCAATCGCAGCAATCGAGAATGCGCCATTAGATACGCCCAAGATAAATACTGTCCCCAGAAATGGCCACCCCGGTCCAACGATTCCGGACATTACTAGACTTAACATTGCTAAGGCTGAAGCTATACACCCTCCTACAGTCCACATCCGCAAAGACGATAGACTAGGGCTCTTACTTTTACTAGTTACAAAACCACATAACAACATCCCGCACAGAACACCTGCATGCTGCAAGCCTGATAAACTGGTTGTCTCTCCAGGAGTCATCCCAAAGGCAGTCCCGGCAAATGGCTCCAAAATTAAATCCTGCGAGCTATACGCCAACATGGATATAAATACAAAGATCGTAAATCGACGCACCCGTGATTCTTGCCAAACTTCTGCAAGAGCTTCTTTAAAGCGCAATTTAGTTTGACTAGTATTTATCGGAGCGTCTTGACTCACTTTAGACTCTAGTCCATGAAGAGCAATAAAACTGGTGATCAGAGCAATGCATGAAACACTCAATGAAATAAACACTAAACGCTCAAAGGAGAATGGATCGAGCAAGCGACCACTAATACCAGCGGTCATTGCAAAGCCAAAGATCATCATAAGCCAGACGCAACTGGCCGCAGCTGCCTTACGTTTTTCATCAACCCTTTTTGCTAAAAGTACTAGTAAGGCTGTCCCGCTGGCACTCACTCCTAAGCCAATCATCATGAATGCAATGAACGCTAAGCCAATCCCCCAGACTAAATCATGATTCATGAGTCCTACCGCAATTGCTGCTAATACTCCACCGCTGGCTAAGACCAACATACCACCCTGTATCCAAGGCGTAGACCGACCACTCTGATCCGATCCAAAACCCATCCGTGGCCGAATAAATTGCACTAAGTAATGCATGGCTACTAATAGGCCGGGCAATAAAGCCGGCAGAGCTAGCTCGATAACCATCACCCGATTTAAGACCGAGGTGGTCAAAACAACTACTGCACCTAAGGAGGCTTGTACTAAACCCAAGCGAGCAATACCAAACCAAGTCAATTTTATTTGGTTGTTAGAGCTCATCATCTCACCGAGCAATCGCAAACGCACTAATCATCATGCCACTCACAAAAAGTGGTACGCCAAAGCCACTCAGGAACAATGCACGCTTTATGGGGTCGCCCAAGAAATACTTCATCATGAGTAGTTGAGCAATAATCAATACCAAAATAGCCAAGGCATGAAATGAACTACCGTGCCAATATAAAAATCCAGCAACTAGATATTGAGGAACAATCATCATTAAGCATGCGTTCCAGGCGGCGCCATAAACACCAAGCTGAACAGGTAGAGAGCGAACACCCATCTGTCGATCACCCTCAATTGCTTTGAAGTCATTTAAGGTCATGATGCCGTGTGCACCAACGCTATAGAGTAAGGCAAGCAAAATAGAATAGGATGACGGAAACGCATCACCAAGCATCACAGCTGAACCCGTAAACCAAGCAAGCCCCTCATACGATAATCCACAGGCTGCATTACCCCACCAACCATTTTGTTTGAGCCTAAATGGCGGAGCGCTATACGCCCATGCCAGGGCTAGACCAATTAACGTAGCAACGAAAGCCCATGGGCTAATCAACCAGCCTAATAGAAGAGATAAGCCTGTCCATATGATTGCCACATACAAGCCCCAGCGACCAGGCATACGGCCCGAGGGGATAGGTCGATGTGGCTCATTGATAGCATCAACGTGGCGATCAAACCAATCATTAATCGCCTGACTCGCAGCACACACCATGGGTCCAGCCAAAATTACACCAGCAAGCAATAAATGCCAATGATTTGTCACTGACACTCCGGATGCGATCACACCACAGGCAAAAGCCCACATGGGTGGAAACCATGTGATCGGCTTTAGTAACTCCAAAATTGCTGATGGAGTTGGCCGCGAGCGTTGGCTCGCCTGGTTTAAGACCGAAGTCCCCATTTCCATAATCCCTCAGTTGATAATGGCAATACCATTAAGACATGTTCCAGAATCGCCAGCGATAACAGAGTAGCCAAAATGGTAGATGAAGCAATTTGATATGGGGTGGCACTAGAAGCAAATACAGCTTGCCAAAGCGGTATAGCAAATAAGCACGCTAATAAAATAGAAATGGGTAGTAAAGGATTCATCGCCCGTTTTGTAAAATAGCTATGGATATATTTCAGGTGCACTGGCAAAAACTTCTCATTCAAATTGAGAACCCCCAAGAACACATTCAGCTTGGCACTTTGACGCATGGCCCACAAAATGATGAAGGTCCACAATCCAACTAAATTACTTCCACCCCAGGTCACTAAGGCTACTGCTGCGCCGAGCACAAGTAATGCAAGCTCATGATGGGCTATGGTCTGAAACGCATAAAAAGCCTTCCTAAATCCACGGCATTCAGGAGGGCAAGCAGTCCGCCTTGATCCTGTTACGTAGCCTAGTAAAAAACCAATTTCTTGCCAGGCCCATACAAGAAGTGCGCATGTAAAGCCACAATACGCACCAGCGACTGTATTTAAATTGGCGCTAGTCTTTAGCCCAACTAAAGCAAATAGCAAAACAACACCACTCATCCAAAAGGTGGTTTGATGGGTTGAACGTGGTCGTTGATTAAGAAGCAAGATAATGCCTGTTCCAAACCACCATGCAAATACGGTGTAGAGCAATGGAAAGGCAAAAGTGCTCATGCTCATTGTTGATTACCAGCTTGGCGCCAAACGAACATTGCGGGGCAACTCATGGTTATGGACTGGCAAGAAGAATGCTCTTGCAAATACCACGCCAACACGTGCACCCATGACCGGCACCATAATTTTTGACCATAAACCACCCTTAGCCTTATAAACATCCATCTTTTGAAACAATGCAAGCATCTGGTTCATACACTCATAAAATCTTGGGTCATCTAAATTAAGGGTAATCGGAAATACTTGCTTAGTAATCTCATTGGTAATGTGCAAGACCTTCTTGTCATAATCAGTCGGAGAGATCTGCATTGCTTTGTAGAGTTGTGGGCGCGAATGATCCCTAACGTACATCGTGCTGTAAACCGCTAAGCAGAAGAATCGGATCCAGTATTTATTGAGGCCTGTGAGAAGGCGTGGGTTGGCACGCATGATTAATGCAAACGCTTCGCCATGCCGAAACTCATCGTTACACCATCTTTCAAACCAGAGGAATATTGGATGAAAACGTAACTCTGGTTTTTTCTCAAGCTCACGGAAAATGGTGATGTAACGAGCATAACCAATCTTTTCGGATAAATACGTCGCGTAGTAAATGAACTTTGGCTTAAAGTAGGTGTACTTTTTCGCTTTTGCCAAAAATCCTAAATCAATTCCAATATCAAAATCTTTGAGCCACTGGTTAATGAAACCCGCATGCCGGGACTCATCACGCGCCATATAGCCATAAAGCAACTTCATATCTTCATTCTTGACCTTACGCTTAATCTCGGCATACAAAATACAGCCTGAGAACTCGGAGGTAATTGAGCTAATTAAAAAGTCAACAAACTCATCATAAAGCTCAGGATCAACATTAGAATAGTTCTTATCCATATTGGCTGGACGTTGAAAGTGATCAGAATTAATATCCGCAGCAAACTCGGCCATTAAGACATTCCATTCCGAACGAAGTGCATCAATATTGGTTTTATCCACTTCATCAAAATTAGTAGTGTAAAAACGGGGACTCAAAACAGCATCTTGCAAAGCCATCTTGGTGGACTCGTTGACCTTGGCTGCTGCTGGTATCTGATCCCGTAATAGACTTTCGGCGGATTCCATACTATTTCTCCAATAATTATCGTTGTTGTGTCATTTGACTGTCTACGCGTAGCAGACGAGCAAAGTTATTTGCATTAATCGCTCCAAAAGACTCTAGGTCAATCGTGCGACCTGTGCTGGGGTCTATTAATGTCAGGCGCCCATCTTGACGGGCAATTAATTCAAATGGGGGCTTACTATCAATATCACGGCGTTTACGCTCCTGCGCCAAGGTTCTTAAAGCGCCGCGTACAAAACCCGCCTCACCGACGATTGAATCAATATGCTTCCCAGTTTGATAATCAAAAACAGCAATAGAGCCATCGCTACGATCTTCAAAACGAAGTTGCTTCACTTGTTTTGCAGGCGCATCCGGATAACGCGCACTAACTTGCGACTGGGTGATAACCCAAGTCAAAAACACTACTGCCGCGACAGTGCCCAGCATTGTTAAAGTTGTACTGCGCGAAAGTCTTAGGGAAGGCAAAATCATAGGCTTGATTGACCCACTTTTACTAGCGCCATATCAGACCCGTAAGCATGATTTGTAGACTTTGCTGGATTACCGTTAAGAGGACTTGACTCACGCTGATTAAGATCAACCTGGTTGGCGCTGGCCCAAGCGTCTGCAAACAGACTGGCAACATGCTTACCATCAGGCACACACCGGATCATGGGCTCGGGATGCGCTAATTTCCAGGCGCGAGCATGAGGCCATAAATGAAGATATGGAATCTTATCCTCAGGATTTAAGCGAATCGGAATATCGGCGCTCCCATCCTTATAAACATGAATCCCAGCCTGCGCTAAGCGCTTGAGCGGTAAATTAAAGGTAATGGTCAATACAATCCCAATTCGCATTACTAAGCGGCGATTCGTCAAGGTGTACATGGTTGTATTGACTGACCAATAGGCCAACAAGCCAATTAAGACCAATGCAGCAACAGAGAGTCCTAAGGCCCAAACAAAACCTGGCCACTCCTGACTCCAACCTCCCACAGACTGACTAACGGCAATAGCCTTTAATAGAACCATCACCCCAAAGTACAAGGCAAACCAATGCATATGAAAGGCATGCATCGCAAAAGCTTTGAGATCAGGACCCCCTTGCCAAATAATTTCCTCATTAGATGGCAAAGGCTCTGGTAAGCCGGGTTGGGCTTCGAACTCGTGCTCTGGCGCTTGATAAAGAGTACTCATGATCCTTAAACCAAAGGCTCACTTCTCTCGGGTGTGGCATACAAAGTGCCAGCCCCAAAGTAGGCCATGATTTTTTCCTCTTCGAGCAAGGTAATCTGTTCAGTACTCTTTGTTGCAGGAACACTTGCAAAGTGCCTACCGAGAACCGCTTGAACCGATACTTGATTGCGTGCAACTCGAGCAAAGTTCATTGGCAAGAGAACGCGTCGGCCACCGGCTTCTGGAGTGGTTTCAATTTCGAGATAGCGAATCATCATCTCAGCACGATCTACCCAGATATCTTTAATCGTTCCACCGCGCACACCATCGGCGCCAACTACATTTAAGCCCCGTGGATCAATATCTTGACGGGCAATACTAAATCCACCGAGCATGCGCATTGGCACAATCCGCGGATCACCCTCTGAGGTATGGTCAGGTACATCAGCACGATTGGCATATGCCCCTGGACCGATGCCATCAAGCATTGGGTTACCAGTTGGCTCTATCGGTGATCCATTCATACGATTGACTGGCCTTGCAGCTAGGCGCTCGAGCGGCTCATCCCGTGGTATCAAGATATCACCACCAAACTGAGTCTTAAAGGTTTTTGGTTTTGGCATTGCAGCGATGCCTTCAGCCCGACGTACCTTACCCGCTTGATCGTATTCAAGAGGAAATCCCTCTCGCTTACCTTCAACCGTAAGGTAATAAACCAGAATGGCAAAAAAGACCCAAAATGCGTATAGGGCTAATTGTGCGACATCGACGTATTGTGTAATTGCTCCAGTTCCCATAATAAACTCCCCTTTTTTAAATAATGAATTAGCTTGGAAACTCAGCCAATCCGAACTTCGAATCCGAATGCATTGGTATCGATCGTTTCATTACAACCAATGGGCCAATTGCGACTAAGGTTGCAAACAACAAAAACAACTCAATGTGATACACAAAGCTGTAGCCAGTACCCGGAGATACGAGAACAGATCCAAAGGTTCCGGAGACAGCCAAACTTGAAACGACATCCCGAATCACACCGCCAAGGCCAATGGCTAGACCAGCAGCAGAAGCACTGACTGCTCCCCATGCACCGATTACCAAACCGTTCATGCCTAAGGAGTCAAAACTCATGGCCGTTGCGAGAGTACTCACGGCAAATAAACCGCCGCCAAATCCAATTAAGAAAGCCCCAATCCTAAATAAGGTTGGGGATAGTAGTGGCTCAGAAAAAATAACGCAGGTAAAGGCAAAAATACCGCACAAAGCACCAACTGCCGCTAGGCGATGTGAGTCAATTGATCGGTTTAATACTTTTGCAGCCAGCATAAATGCCAGCAGAGCTCCTAGGGCAGTAAGGCTGGTTAGCAAGGTAGTAGCGCTAACGGATAAACCCAACACCTCTGCACCGTAAGGCTCCAGAATAATGTCTTGCATACTAAAAGCAGCGGTACCCATGCCAAGAGCGACTAGAAACCGCATCACTTTATCTTGCTTAGCAAATTGTTTCCAGGAGTCCTGAAAACGAATGATTGGCTCCATCGCCAATTGCTCTTTAGTCTTTGGCTGACGGGCTTCTTGCTTCCATAACGCGAGCAGATTAAAGAGCATCGTTAATGCTGCTGCGCCCTGTACTACCTGAATTAAACGAACGGGTGAGAAATCTTTAAGCAGAAAACCAAACAAGAGACTACTAAAAACCATGCCTAGTAAGAACATGACATACATCAGTGCTACTACACGAGGACGAGAAGCAGGTGTTGCTAAATCAGAGGCTAATGCTAAACCCGCCGTTTGGGTCACTTGCATACCGGCCCCCACCAATAAAAATGCAAGAGCTGCAGCAATATGACTAAACCATGCAGGCCAATTAGAATCGCCTGAAAGTAATATCAATGAAAATGGCATGATGGCTAAGCCACCAAATTGCAACCAACTGCCTAACCAAATGTAGGGGACTCTTTTCCAGCCAAGGAATGAGCGATGACGATCACTCCGAAAGCCTACCAAGGCTCTAAAAGGAGCAAATACTAAAGGCAGTGCAACCATCAGCGCAACAAGACTAGCTGCTACACCCATCTCCACAATCATGACGCGATTCAGAGTACCAATCAACATGACCGTCGCCATCCCAACCGATACTTGAAATAATGCAAGGCGTAACCATTTACTTAAAGGCAGGTCTTTGGTTGCCACATCAGAGAACGGCATCAAGCTTGGCGAGATACGACGCCATGCTTGGAAAAGGTTGATGTTGAGGGATTTCATGATTTGCGAAGAGCCATCGCCTGAGAAATATAAAAACCGCGGGCAATCTTTTGCGTACTTGCAATTTGCCAAGATTCTAAGAGTGCCTCTTGGGTAATTAACTTGGCTAAAGTTTGCTCTGCCACAGGTTCAATAAATGGTGCGCGATCACCCCTGGGAAATAATCGTCCCACTGCAATCATGGCCGATAAAAAAGGATTCTTGGGCGCAAAGGTGAATGCAATCGTATGGTGAGTTCGTTTTGCTAGTCCTGCCAATGCCTTAGTAATATCTTGCCGGTGATAATGAATCATGGAATCCATGCACACTACGTGATCAAATTGACCCAAACTGGAATCCAACATGTCACCCGCAAAGAACTCGATCGAGCCATTCGGTAAATCACTGGGTAAACGCTCTCGGGCTAGCTTGATTAAGGTTGGAGAAATATCGGTTGCCATCACCCGAGCGCCCCGCTTTGCTAATTCCACAGCAAGTGCTCCTGTTCCACAACCGGCATCCAAGACACGCTGCCCGCTAAGATCCCTTGGCAAGTACGCAAGTAACACATTACGCATTTCATCGCGCCCAGCACGAACCGTCTTACGAATACCACTCACTGGTGCAGTCGAGGTTAACTTAGCCCATGCATCAAAGGCAGTGCGATCAAAATACTGCTCTAGCTGACCGCGCTTTTCGAGATACGAATGATGTTGCATATCCATTTCCGATTCAATCAAATCCTAAGAGATCAAAAATATCGCGGTCCTTCATTGGAACCGCTGGCAATGGGTCAGTTCCAGCCCAAAGAGCAGCCGCAAGTCGTAAATATTCTTTTTGAACCAGATCGAGCTCGGGCGATTGCTCCATCTCAAACAAGGTGGACTTTTTTAAGCGGCTACGACGTATAACATCCAAATCTGGAAAGTGCGCCATGGTCTTTAGGCCCACCTTCTCATTAAATTTATCAATTTGATCTGTAGCCGCACTGCGATTCGCAATCACGCCGCCTAAACGAACGTTATAGTTTTTGGCTTTAGCACCAATCGCCTGAATGATGCGATTCATCGCAAAGATAGAATCAAAATCATTCGCAGTCACAATCAGTGCCCGATCGGCGTGCTGCAAGGGTGCCGCAAAGCCACCGCACACCACATCACCTAAGACGTCAAAGATGACCACATCGGTATCTTCCAAGAGGTGGTGCTCTTTTAGAAGCTTGACCGTTTGACCAACGACATAACCTCCGCAGCCAGTTCCTGCTGGTGGTCCACCAGCTTCTACACACATTACACCGTTATAACCCTCATAGACGAAGTCTTCAACGCGAAGCTCTTCCGAATGAAAATCGACTTTCTCCAAGACATCAATCACCGTAGGCATCAACTTCTTGGTGAGCGTAAAGGTGGAATCATGTTTCGGATCGCATCCAATTTGGATGACACGCTTTCCTAATTTTGAGAAGGCAACCGACAAGTTGGATGAGGTTGTACTTTTACCAATCCCTCCTTTGCCATACACAGCAAATACTTTTGCTTTACCAATCTTTAAATTGGGATCCAGTTGAACCTGAACACTACCATCGCCGTCAGGTCGTCGACCCTTCATATCACTTACCGGTATATTGACTACGTTCATTCGTGAGCTCCAAAGATATTGTTCATGGTTAAAGTGAAATCAACGCCCAAAATGGGCCTTAGCGTCATACAGCGTTTCTAAAGAAATCGTAGGAAGACCACGTTCGTTGGCAAAGCGTTCGGTGTTGCGTCTGGCCTTACCGCGTACAAAAAACGGGATCTTATTGAGCTCCTTCTGAGCCTCTGGCTCCCAAACACTTTCCATCGTCGGTACGCCATTCACTACAGCGGCACTCACGACTTCAACAGACTCTTCAGCCTTAATCGGCTCATTGGCAGAGGTCTTAGCATGGCCATGACCCAAATGCGATGGTGCAGCACCATCATGGAATTCAAAATCTTCTCTAAACATCCCAATAAGATGCTCTTCTAAACCCATCATGAGTGGGTGAACCCAAGTATCAAAAAGTACGTTCGCACCTTCAAAGCCCATTTGAGGTGAATACCGTGCTGGAAAGTCCTGCACATGAATTGGCGCTGATATCACCGCACAGGGAACCTTTAGGCGCTTCGCAATATGGCGCTCCATTTGCGTACCCAGGATTAGTTCAGGTTGGAGTTCTGTAATCTTTTGTTCAACCTCTAAGTAGTCATCAGAAATAAGTGCTTCAATTCCATACTGAGTAGCAGCCTCCCGAACTTCACGCGCCAGTTCTCGGCTATACGTTCCCAAACCAACCACTTGAAAGCCCATTTCTTCAGAGGCAACCTTTGCAGCAGCAATTGCATGAGTTGCATCGCCAAAGATAAATACGCGTTTATTGGTTAAATAGGTTGAATCAACGGATAGGGCGTACCAGCGTGCCCGTGAACGCTTCGTAAGTTCCTCAATATCACACTGAATTTCAGCTAATGTGCATACTTCTTGAATAAATGCTTGCGTTGCCTTAAATCCAATCGGAATGGTCTTTGTACTTGGCTGACCAAAATTTTTATTCATCCACTGTGCTGCACTGTTCGCTACTTCTGGATACAAAACGACATTGAAGTCTGCCTCATGTAAACGAGTTATATCCTCAGGCTTCGCACTTAATGGTGCGATCACATTAACCCGAACGCCAATTTGACGCAGTAATTTACGAATCTCCACGACGTCATCGCGGTGTCTAAAACCTAAAGCGGTGGGACCTAATATATTGCAACTCGGCGGTATGCCAGCGGGACGATGTGCTCTTTTCTCTCCTGGTGGCAATACATACTCTTTTCCAAGTAAGCGCACCATTTGATAGAAAGTTTCAGCAGCGCCCCAATTTTCTTTCTTTTGATAAGCCGGCAATTCCAATGGCAAGACAGGAACTGGTAACTGAAGAGCGGCGGCAAGACCACCCGGATCGTCCTGGATTAATTCGGCGGTACATGAAGCTCCGACCATTAACAAATCTGGTTTGAAACGAGCGTAGGCAGAACGAGCTGCGTCTTTAAATAACTCGGCAGTATCGCTACCAAGATCACGCGCTTGGAATGTTGTATAGGTTACTGGTGGGCGCTTGTTCATGCGCTCAATCATGGTGAACAATAAATCAGCATAGGTATCACCCTGAGGGGCGTGTAATACATAATGCACACCCTCCATCGCGGTAGCAATGCGCATTGCACCGATGTGGGGAGGTCCTTCATATGTCCAGAGGGTTAATTTCATCGTTATCTCCTAGGCTGCCAACTTCGTTTTCCGCACTAAAGGACGTGCAAAAAGCTCGGCGAGATCAGCGGCCTGTTCAAAACCTTGAATCGGTGTAAAAACCAACTCAATGGACCACTTTGTAGTCATTCCTTCAGCCTCGAGGGGATTGGCCAGACCCAAACCACAAACCACCATATCGGGATTGGCGCTGCGGCAACGGTCTAGTTGCTTCTCCACATCTTGACCCTCAGAAAGACAAACGTCCTTAGGTAGTAATGCAATCTCTTCCGCTAGATGTTGACGATGGATATAAGGCATTCCTACTTCGGTCAGCTGCATACCAAGCTCACGATGTAAAAAGCGGGCCAACGGGATCTCTAGTTGAGAGTCGGGGAAAAAGAAAATCGAACGTCCATCAAGAATCTTGCGCTGACGCTCTAAGGCCATCTTGGCACGCTCACGCTTAGGCGCCACTACTTTTTCAAAACGCTCTGGCTGAACAGCAAATGTGTTTGCGGCGGCGGCTAACCATGCCTCTGTACCTTCTACGCCTAATGGAAACGGAGCTGGAATCCGAATGGCGCCTAATTCCTCTAGTACGCGAGCGGTATCCGTTAGAAAAGGTTGCGCTAGTAAATAGTGTGTATTAGGACCAACCTTAGGCAGATTACCTGAGCGCCTTGGCGGAAAGAAGGCGTATGAGGATAAGCCCAACTCTGTAAACATTCTAGAGAATTGATCTTCGACAACATCGGCTAAGCAACCGACGATTAAAAGATCAACCGCTGCCTGTGTCGTTGGCTCGTTTACTTGCGGAATTTCTTTAGCAAGAGCGGCCAGACATGCATCCTCACCCTGCGTAAAGGTTGTTTCAATACCGCTACCTGAGTAGTTCAAAATTCGAACGCGTGGTGTGTATGTTTTGCTGAGACGCTCAGCAGCGCGTGACAAATCGAGTTTGATAACCTCGGACGGGCATGATCCCACCAAAAACAGCATCTTAATATCCGGCCGACGAGTTAAGAGCTGATTTACCACCCGATCAAGTTCTTCATTCGCATCTGCTAAACCTGCTAGATCGTGGTCGTCAATGATGGCAGTAGCAAACCGAGGTTCGGCAAATATCATGACCCCCGCAGCAGACTGTACGAGGTGAGCACAGGTTCGAGATCCCACCACTAAGAAAAACGCATCCTGAATTTTTCGATGCAACCAAATAATGCCGGTCAAGCCACAAAAGACTTCTCGCTGCCCTCTCTCTTTCAGAATGTTTAATGGTGTAACAGAGTCGCATCCTGCTGGTGCAGATTGCAAAGGAATAATACGGTTCATGCCATCACCCTATCAATAGATTGGTTTGCCTCTTGAAGCCGTGCTTGACGCAACTTCCATAAGAACTGGCCCGCATTAACCACGTATGCCAAATATGCCGCCAAGGCCAATAGCATGAGTTGGCGCATTTCTAGATAACCAAAACCGAGAGCAAGCAAGTAGGCGGTATGCAAGAATAAAACCAGCATGCTGAAGACGTCTTCCCAATAGAAAGCGGGTGCAAAAAGATAGCGCCCGAAGACTTCTTTCTCCCAAATACTCCCTGTAATCATGATGGCATATAAAAACAGGGTTTTAATTACAACAGAGGTATTTGCAGCAAACTCACCCTCACCCGTGAATAGAAATCGCAGAACAAGATAAAGACTGATTAAAAACACCATAAATTGCACAGGAGCAAGGACCCCCTGGACCAAGGTCCACTTTGAGCGATCGCGTCGAAGTCGCTCTTCTGGGGTATAAAGGGGTTGTAATTGACTTGCCATATGCTCTTTCTTCCTTATGCAGCCTGGCTCCTATATAAATATGTAAACCTAAGTTTACGCTTTTTTATGTTTTCAAATCTAAGAATAAACCCTTATAAGTGTCAAATTATTTTGACAGTTAGGCCAAGTAGTGGTTAACCTTATAGATATCGAAGAAAAAGGCAATTTGGGGCCGCCTTTTTGGGTTATCTAGGGCGCAAAACCCATGCTTTTTGGGTGATTTTGGCTCTTGGATGCAATAAATGTTGCATTGCAACATGACTGAACAGTATGGGGACAGATAAAAGTGGATCATTTAAATCTACAAACTAGCAAAAGTAACTCGACAAACGACAAGGAAGGTAGAGGATGGTTAAAAAAGTTCCGCTTAAGTGCTCTGCTACCGAGTTTGGAGCCCGAATCGCCAAAAGGGTCCTCCCCTCACGAACTTGCTCATCTACTAAATAAAACCATCGAGGCTCAAATCATCCCCCGACTATTAATCCAACATTGCAATACAAATCAGGCGCTTGCTTCTCATAACGATGAGCCTATCTCTGCTGATGATGTGAAGTACTTTGCTGAGCTATTAATTAATAGCTCAAATGAAATTTGCATGGGCTATATCAAATCCTTACGTCTAGAGGGTCGATCACTCAATGAGCTCTACCTTCATCTAATTGCCCCAGCTGCTAGACGAATGCAATGCTATTGGGAGCTCGATGAACATAGCTTTACCACAGTGACCCTAGCATTGGGACGCATTCAGCACATCATGCAAGAACTAAGTCCCGATTTTCGGAATGAACAAAATCATCATCGCATTTTTTCTGGCAAGGCCTTACTCTTTGCGATGCCGCACTCCCAACACACGATGGGCGTTTTTATGCTGAGCGAGTTCTTTGCGCAGGCGGGCTGGAATGTTTACTCAACTCCTAGCCCCAGTGAGGAAGAGATCTTAGACATGTGTTCTAAGGAGCATTTTGATGTGGTTGGTATTTCTATTTCGTATGAGTTGCAGTGGGACAAACTGCAGGCACTCATTCCACAGATAAGGCGAGCCTCCCTCAACTCTCAAATTGGCATTATGGCGGGAGGCGCATTATTTAATGCAAAACCTGAACTCATGCATGATTGTGTAGCTGATATTTGTACATTAAGTGCTGCAGATGCAGTTGTGGCAGCAGAAAATATCTTAAAATCACGCGTTTAATTAAATCGATACACAAGTAGATAGTGAACAGCATAACAAGCCCAGCTCATGTCCTAGGGCAACTCAATCCTGATGAGGTTGCTCATATTGTTCAAGCATCTGCAGATATCTCGTTAACATTAAATCGCGATGGCGTCATTCAAAGTATTGCCTTTGGTAACCCCGATTTACGAAGCCCAAGCTTGGAAAGTTGGGTTGGTAAAAATTGGTTAGATGTAGTTACTAGCGAAAGTCGTCCAAAAATACAGGCTCTTCTCCAAGATGCGAATGAGACGAGTCTGTCTCGTTTTAGACAAATTAATGTACCTTCTCCAGGCTCTGCCGATTTACCGCTGCTGTGTGCGACCTTAAAGGTTGGTAGCACTGGACAGATCATCGCACTCGCGCGCGATCTCCGAGAAATTTCCTTATTACAACAGCGCTTGGTTGATGCTCAACAAGCCATTGAACGCGACTATACCCGCTTACGCCAACTAGAGACACGCTATCGCGTTCTATTTGAAATGGCATCTGAGGCAGTGATTGTTTTAGATGCCAATACGTTCAAAGTCATTGAAGCAAATCCACGTGCTGCTGATTTACTCGGTGACTCTGTAAAAAAATTAAGTGGTCGCTTATTGATGGACTACCTCACAAAGGGAGACCGAATTCAGGTTCAATCTCTACTTAGTAAGGTAGCCTATACCAGCACAGTAGCGGAGTTAAATACGAGCATTTTGAGTGGTCAAGAGGTCTACCTATCAGCAGCACCATTTCGTAATGAAAATCAATCGCTGATTCTGGTTACCCTGAAACGCTCTGGTGAGTTGGTTGATCGCCATGATTCAAATGCGCAATCACTGGTCATACAGGCCCTTGAAAATGCGCCCGATGGTTTTATTGTGACCAACTCAGCAGGAAAAATCTTAACGGCTAATCAAGCTTTCTTACGCTTAATTATGTCAGACAAACTGGAGCAAATTCTGAATGAGCCCCTAGACCGTTGGCTAGAGCGCTCTAGTGTTGATTTGCGTGTCATGCTGTCCAATCTCCATGAAAAAGGATCAATTAAATTATTCGCTACCTCAATTCGTGACTCCTTTGGCACTTTGCATCCCGTTGAGATTTCTGCAGTATCTGTCCCCTACCCGCATGCCTGTCTTGGATTTACTATTCGAGAAGTAGGCTCACGCATACGCTCTAAGATACAGCCTGAAGAGTCCATTACTCGTTCGAGTGAAGAACTCACCCAACTCGTTGGTCGCCTGCCTCTTAAAGAAATTATTAATGAGACCACCGATTTAATTGAGCAACTCTGTATCAAGGCCGCTCTAGACCTCACGCGTGGGAATCGAGTATCCGCATCTGAGATGCTGGGGCTTTCTCGGCAAAGTTTATATATTAAATTACGTAAATACGATCTGAGCGACCAAAGCAAAGATAGCGACACCGAGGAATAAGATGTCTAATCAGGTAGCGGTGATGGCCTTGATCAATATCAAACCGCAAGCTAAATATTCTGGTATTGCCCGTCTGATGTTTAACCGATTTAGCCTATACCGACCACAAGGTCTTATTCTGCAAAAGCATATGGGATCAGGTAAAAATGGTGGATTCTTAATTAGCCCGAGCGGAACCCATCAAGGCCTATTTTGTCTTTTTGAAGGGCTTGAGCAAGCCAATCGATTTATGGTTGAGTCACCATTATTAGATTGGTACCGAAGTCATGCAAGCGAATTATTCACAGTAAAACTCCGAGCCTACTCGGTAAAGGGGCGTTGGTCAGGTCATCAATTACAAGAATCTATGGCCCCGCCTACATCAGGTCCAATTGCATCTTTGACCCGAGCTTCTATTAAGCCAACGCGGGCTCTTTCATTTTGGTCAAAGGCCTCATCGGCTCAAACTGATTTACAACAGAGTACTGGATGTTTAATCTCTGCCGGTATTGGTGAGGCACCAGTCCTACGTCAGGCTACCTTCACGATTTGGAACTCGCAGGCTGCGATGGATGCGTATGCTCGATCTGGTGCACACCTCACAGCTATCAAAGCTGCCATGCAAGGTAATTATTTTTCTGAATCGATGTTTGCACGCTTCCAACCCTTTGATGCAGAGGGTTCTTGGAAAGGAAAACGGCTTGACTAAGTCACCCAAAGATAAGCCTATTGTTGTCATTGGTGGCGGTATTGGCGGTCTTGTCAGCGCCCTAGAGATGGCAAGTGCTGGCCTTCAAGTAATTTTGGTAGAGAAAGAACAAAAACTTGGTGGCAAAATCCGTCAAATTGATTGTGGTGGCAAGGGTGTAGATTCTGGTCCAACGGTCTTTACGATGCGCTGGGTGTTCGATGGCATCTTTCAAAATGCGGGCTGTCAATTAGAAGATGTTTTACATATTGACCAACTTCAGATCTTAGCTAGACATGCTTGGGGTCCAGCAGAACGCTTAGATCTGTATGCAAATCGTGAGCAATCAGCACAGGCGATTCATGATTTTGCAGGTGCTGCAGAGGCCAATCGCTTTATGGCTTTTTGTCAGCAAGCTAGCAAGCTATATTGCGCCCTTGAGAAACCCTACATGCTCTCCGCTCGTCCATCCATGATGGGAATGATGAGTGATCTTGGTCCCATGGGATCAAAGGCCCTCTATGAGATTGGTCTGTTTAATGATTTGTGGAAGAGCTTGTCACGCTACTTTAAGGATCCTCGTATTCATCAACTCTTTAGTCGCTATGCCACCTATTGTGGCTCATCCCCTTCACAAGCTCCTGCGACCCTCATGCTGATCGCGGATGTTGAAATGCAAGGAGTTTGGGCAGTGCAAGGTGGCATGGTTGCCATTACAGAAGCCATCACAAAGTTAGCGCAAGCTAAAGGTGTGCAGTTCATCACCGGCATGAACTGTGAAGAAATCATGCAAAGTGCTGGCAAAGTATCTGGGGTACGCCTCAGTAATGATGAGGTCATCGCCACGGATAACATTATCTTTAACGGTGACGCAATGGCCTTACAAACAGGTCTACTGGGATTGGCAAATCAATCTGCTTCGCCAGTTAGCCAAACCACTCGCTCACTTTCTGCGATTACGTGGTCGATGTTTGCAAAACCCAAGGGCTTTCCTTTGGTTCGTCACAACGTCTTTTTTAACCAAGATTACGCCTCTGAGTTCACCGATATTTTTTACCGTAAGCGTCTTCCACAAAATCCTACTGTGTATGTCTGCGCACAAGATCAAACCGATACCCATCTTACGCATCCTGATGGTGAACGCATGCTCTGTTTAGTGAACGCTCCAGCAATTGGGGACCTCAATCAACCCTCTCTTAGTGAGATTGAATCATGTCAAGAAAAAGCATTTTCTCTACTACGCCACTGTGGTCTCGATCTCTCTTTGGAGAAAGCGATCGTAACCCGCACCTCGCCACAGGATTTTCATCGCCTCTTTCCGGCAACCGGTGGGGCACTTTATGGCCAGGCCAATCACGGTTGGATGGATACCTTTCGACGGCCAGCAGCACACACCACCATTCCGGGTCTCTACCTAGCTGGGGGCAGCGCGCATCCGGGAGCGGGGGTACCGATGGCGGCGCTCTCGGGTCGTATGGCGGCCGCCACTCTGATGGCTCACCTCGGTTTGATCAAACGGTCCGGTCGGGTGCTTATCTCTGGTGGTATGTCGATGCCTTAAGCGATGATGGCCAGCATGGTCTGGTCATGATTGCGTTCGTGGGGAGCGTGTTTTCTCCATACTATGCATGGGCCCAGCGTCGTTCTAAATCTGTAGATCCAGAAAATCATTGTGCCATTAATTTAGCTATTTATAGTCCTGGTAATAAACGCTGGACCATGACCGAGCGGAGTGCGGCGAGCATCTCTCGCAATCAAACTGATTTTGTCATTGGCCCGAGTAGTCTTCGCTGGCATGGCGATCATTTACGGGTTGATATTTACGAACGCGCGGTTCCATTTGGACAACGTGTTGCCGGCCACTTTAAGTTATTTCCACGGCAATTATTCAATTTCTCAACCAGCTTAGATGATCAGGGTAAACACCGCTGGGGTCCACTTGCACCATCGGCCCGCATTGAGGTTGAACTAGACTCACCTAAACTGAGATGGCAGGGTAATGCCTATTTTGATTCTAATGAGGGTGATGAGCCTATTACTATTCCGTTTAAAGATTGGGATTGGTCGCGGGCAGAACTCAGTAGCGGACGTACAGCCGTTATTTATGATGTTCGACAAAAGAATGGGGTTGAGAAATTGTTGGGTTTAGTTTTTCATCCAGATGGGCGAATTGAAAACTTTGACCCACCACCACGACAAGGTTTACCCAAGACTGGTTGGCGCATTCAGCGGCAAATGCGTAATCCCAGCCAGGCTCGTTTGGAAATTCTAGAAACACTGGAAGACACACCCTTTTATGCACGCTCAGTTCTCAGTAGTGAGCTTTTAGGGGAGCGTGTGACATCCTTTCATGAAACCTTAGATATACCCAGATTATCTTCGTGGGCAGTGCAATTTATGTTGCCGTGGCGTATGCCAAGGGTGAAATAAATTAACTTGTTTGACTAATCTCTAAAAGCCATGCATGAATATGTTCTATATCCATTTGCTTTTGTTTAAACAGATCCATGATTTTGGAATAGATTCTATTTGAATCAACCATTAATTGATAACCATTCATTCTTAAAAATACGTCCATTGCGGCAAAAGCGATCCTCTTATTTCCATCAATAAATGGATGATTAATAATCAAACTCTCAAATAATGCCGCCCCCTGCAAAAGCGTATCCGCATAATAGCCAGACTGTGGACGAAAAACGGCCGCTTCCAGCAGGCCTAAATCACGAAGCCCTAGTGAACCACCGTAGCGCTCAATCAGGACGTGATGCATCACCTCGACATCGTGTGTCGTTAAATAACGAGACATTGACTGAAAAACTTACTTTGCTAGCTTTTGATAAAGCGCATCAAATTGATTTAAGCTCTGGGCAAAATGATTCATGGCATTACCTTTGGACTTTAGAACGCCCTTCTTAACGAGATAATCACTGAGAGCCTCATCCAAAATAGAATGCATTTTTCTACCCTCACGCTGTGCAAGCTCCTTCATGGCATTGAGGATTTCAGGGCTAGCCTGAGACGAGAATTTACTAAGTTGCTGATTGGGCATTATCTACACTTTCAAGAATTATCTTGATTATTCAAGAAATTTCATGAAATGTCAAGCCCTTTTCAGCCAAAGCCTCCAGCCTGAAACCGGTCCTCAACGCTGAGTTCCGCTTCGCGCTTGCGTTCCTCAACACGCTCCAGTAGATCAACTACCCACGTTAGTCGCTCATAGATAGTTCCACCGTAGTGACGAATATGCGTTGTTTTGCTGACTGCATCAATCAAAAACTGAATCGAGCAATGGGCCTCTTTTGCCATGCGACGATTCGAGAACTTCGCAATGATCGCCGAGGCTGCTTGTGTTAGCAGAACTAATTTACGCTGCTTCGAGACCACGGCGCGTACCGACACAGAATCAAGATTTAAACGTTCTAGCTCACGACCGATCTCGGCGTAAATCAAACGCGCCGCCTGTATCGCAGGTCGGCAATCCCATGGCAAATCACTAATACCAATCTCGGCCTGTTTATAAAGCAGATCTGCCTCTTTTAATAATCGTGCCACTACTCTAGAAAGAGATTCATTAAATTGAGGATTTTGTAACCACTCTTCTTTGTTAATGCCCTCTTCTCTTAGCCACTGCAAGGGAAGATAGATACGGCCATTTAATGCATCTTCACCCACGTCGCGGGCAATATTTGTTAATTGCATGGCCAAACCAAGATCGCATGCGCGCGCTAAGGTCTCTGGTTCGCGTTTACCCATAATTAAACACATCATGGCGCCAACAGTACCAGCAACACGTGCGCAGTAATCCAATAGATCATCAAAGGTCTCATAAGTCCGGTATTGCGTATCCCACTCATAGCCCTCAATCAAGGCAAGGGGTAATTCTTTTGGAATATCAAATGCCCTGACCACTTCGGAAAGTGCCCGATCCGCAGGAATATCGCCCGGATGTCCTGCATAAATCGCAGTAAGTCGTTCTTGCAGGGTATGGATAGATTCCGCAGTAGCATCGGCCGCATCGGCAATGTCGTCAGTGATTCGGCAAAAGGCATATAGAGCGGTAGCAGGATCACGCACGCGACTTGGGAGGACACGCGAAGCGGCAAAGAAGGATTTTGAGCCGTCACGCATGGTCTCCACGCATTGATTTAAATCATCGTCAAAGTGGTTTGAGCTACGATTCATTTGGCATATCCTGTCGCAACGTTGACTGGGTGTGGAACAACGGACATCAAAGCCTTAGCAGACGACAAGACGCCTGGTATCCCTGCCCCAGGATGTGTGCCCGCACCGACCATGTATAAACCTTTTACATCCTCACTACGGTTATGAGGCCTAAACCACGCACTTTGTAGGAGCAATGGTTCAAAACCGAAGGCTGCGCCCTTTACCGATAACAGTCGATCCTGAAAATCTTGCGGGGTCATTAAGAAAGAGGTGGTCACATGATCTTGTAAACCTGGCAATACCGATTGGTCCAAATACTGTGCGATGGTTTGTCGATAAGGCTCGGCCTGTTCCTGCCAGTTTGTGCCACTATCTAAATTAGGGACTGGTGCAAGTACGTAGAAAGTATCGTGCCCATCCGGAGCCAAACTCGGATCGGTTGCTGTAGGTCGATGCAAATACAAACTAAAGTCTTCGGCTAGGACTTTACGCTTAAAGATATCCGTTAGCAACTCCCGATAACGCTTACCCAATAAAATCATATGATGGGGTACATCGTGATATTGGCGATTGGTACCAAAGTACCAAACAAATAAGCTCATCGAGTACTTGCTACGCTGTACTTTTTTATCAGTCCAAACTCTTCGGTGTTGTGGCTCAATCAGTTTCTGGTAGGTCCATGCAGCATCGGCATTTGACACCACAATATCGGCTGGCACAAAATCGCCATCCGCTAGGCTGACCCCAACCGCTTTGCCGTCACGAACTTCAATTCGTTTTACTTCGGTATTACATTGCACACTTACACCCAAATCACCCAATAGACGAACTAAGCCTTTGATCAAAGCACCGGTTCCTCCCATGGCAGAGAAGACTCCATGTTTGCGTTCTAAAGAATTAATCAGTGAATACACGGCTGTGACCGAGAATGGATTACCACCGATCAAGAGCGGATGAAAACTCATCACTTGACGTAATTTGTCATTCTTTAAATGGCGCGCTACTAAGGTATAAATACTTTCCCATGCCTTCATCTTAATCATAGAAGGAAGCGCTTCTGCAACGTCGCTTAAGGAATCAAACGCAACATGACTAAGCTCTTCAAAGCCCAGCTGATAGCACTTCTCAGCCTCTGCTAAAAAGCGATCGTAACCTGGTAAATCGGAAGGGCTGAACTTGGCAACCTCTTCGCGCATGCGCTGCAAATCCCCGGTGTAATCAAAGTGAGTGCCGTCGTCAAAACGAATTCGGTAGAAGGGATCCATCAAGCGCAAATCAACATCGGTCTCTAGTTTTTCACCGCACAACTCCCAGAGCTCTTTTAACAGAAATGGTGCTGTAATAATGGTTGGGCCAGCATCAAAGGTATAGCCATCGCGCTGATACACATAAGCGCGCCCGCCAGGTTTATCCAGCTTCTCTAAAATCTTCACGCGGTAGCCTTTATGGGATAACCGAATAGCTGCTGCTAAACCGCCAAAGCCGCTGCCAATGACTACCGCAATAGGCCGATCATCACTAGGAAAGTATGTACGTTTGAGCATATATTTGTGTTGAGAAAAAAATAGCGCCACGAGGACGCCATTAATTACCGCTTATATCATCTTCACTTCATCGTTAATGTTTTTTTCTCATCTGACTTTGGTGCCGCGCGCGGTGCCGGTGTGCCAGTTAAGAAAGGATAGTCTTTGAGCATCGATACACCATACAGTGGTTCATATGCCCCTTGGTGACAGGTTGCGCAATTATTTTTTAGAACATCTCCTTCAGGCCCCAATCGATGTGCTGGGAATACGCTGGTCAGCGGCACCATATAGTTATTGTTAAGATCTCGGACCATACGAATGCCATACCAAGCAGTCATGCGTTGCGGTGGGCTTTGTGACCACTCAGGCATCGCTCGGGTGTTATGACAGTACGCACAATTTACGCCAAGTGAAGTTGACATATGTACCATCAAGCCAAAGACCTTCTCCGTATCTTGAATGCTGTTCTTATTACCAGTTGGTAATGCCGTTGGGCCATTCATGCGAATGTTCTCTGCTTTTAACAAATAGGGCGTAAAGGGATCGTAAGGAAGATCGCTTAATCCAACCGATGGTGATGGCGTATTTTGACCATTCTTACCACTTAAGAACCCACTACCCTGAGGTTTAGCAGGGTCAGTAAACCAAACGTTTTGTGGAATATTGTTACCACGATGGCAGGTATAGCAGGTAACACCAGTCTCTGCCACATGGGACTTCCATTCCACGTTAATACGCTGGGTCATCTGAATCATCTTACGAGAAACAGTTTTGGTATACATACCCTCTTCAGCAAAATTAGCCACGTTATGGCAATACGCACAACCCTGCTCAGGGGCAACCCAACTGGTCATCGCCACCATAAAATTGGTGAACTGTGCAACACTTAGATTACCTAACACTTTGACATTTTTATAGACCGCTCCTGCTTTAGGTCCATCAGCGGAAGCTGGAATCGAGGCAGGCACCGCATTCTTTTCTGCTTCAGCCGCCAGAGTCCGTGGGTTATAGACAGATGCCATCCCAGTTCCTCTAAAGCCATTTTGCACTGACTCTACGGGTGGTCTTTCGCAGGCAGATAAGATCAGAGTCGCGGACGCGAGAGCAGCGAGGCTCAATACACGTTTGATCGAGTTCATGTCGTGCTCCTTATTTTGCAACAGGTGGGGGTGGCACAAAGGTCGCTGACGGATCGACTGTGGGGATGCTATAAACATCCGGGTAAGCAGGTGCAACACCATGCTTGACTGCCCACAGATACCAGTTATCAACCACGGTGCCTGTTAATAAAATTCCGATACCACCTGTTAATGGGACGAGGACTGCAAACCACCAAGCCCAACGGTGAATGGATTCCATCGTGGCATTAAAGCCCATGGTCCATCTCCAAAATAAGCCAGCGCGCTCTGATGCGGTTCCCCGATCCACAATTTGCTCAATCTCACGCTCTCCACCATATCGACCGACTGCCAAGATAGTGGCACCGTGCATGGCAAATAAGAGTGCCGAACCATAGAGGAAGACAATCGATAACATATGGAATGGGTTATAGAACAAATTACCGTAACGTAATGAGAATGCGGCGGTCCAATCCAAGTGCGAGAAGATCCCAAAGGGAACGCCCTCACTCCAACTTCCCACTAAGAGTGGGCGAAAGAATCCGAGTACTAAAAATAACCAAATAGCTGCTAAGAATGCCCAGGCGATATGTGTTCCCATGCCTAATGCAATCGCACGTCGATACGTTCTCCACCACCACAACAAGATCGAGGCTGTTAAGAATGCACCAGCCATCATCCACCAGCCACCCTCAGAAAGAGGCATATTCAAACTTAAGCCATGTTTTGGTAAAGGCGGATCCAGCGATAACCAAAAGAGTTGGCGAATAAACTGAATCGGATCCCAGTTAACAGAAGACAGCATATTCCAGCCAATAATCTGAAAACCAATCATGCCAAAAAATAAGGAGGCAATCCCGATTGTTCCTAAATAGACTGGTCCAATTTGCGCATTTCCTAACCTACCAAAGAGATGTACCAAGAATGGTTGGCCAATACGCTCGCGCTCATCTTTTCTAGGGTTTAGATGCGATCCATGATGTGGTTCGGCAACGACTTGAACCTGAGTAAATAAATTTTGATAGTCCATGATTGATTTCCTCGATTCTTATTCTTATGACCAAATAGGGAGGTTTAACCACCAACCCCACCACTCCGGCCAGCCACGAGTCCAAAATGGTCCACTAATCACAATGCACACTGCACTCCAAAATACTGCTGCTAATGCCAAGAACAAACCTAAACGATGAATCCCTAGGGTCCCTACTGAATAACCAATTAAATCTCTAAAAAAAGTATCTTCATGCTCAGGGGTTTTAACAAACTCGCCCTTTTGCGGATTAGTGGAAGATAAAACCAAGCCACCGTGCATTGCGAGTGCCAAGGTAGTTGTAAAAAATAAGGTGATCGCAATCATATGCGCTGGGTTGTAATGAAAGTGTAGATATTGATAACCCACATTCGAGACCCAGTCGAGGTGACTCAGGATGCCATACGGGAATCCATGTCCCCATGCACCCATTAACACTGGACGAATTACTACTAGTGTGAAATAGGCAAAGATTGCCATCGAAAAGGCAACCGGCACATGAAAACCCATTCCTAATTTGCGACAGATTTCGACTTCACGTAAAGCCCAAGATCCAAACGCTCCCAGAGCGCAGATCGTAATTAGTTGCCACAAGCCACCTTCCATTAAAGGCGCTGCCCCAAGCCCATATTTGAGGTCTGGTGGCGCAATATTAATTTGCCACAGGTTCCATGTGGTCCCTTGTGAGGCTCCCCATAGAATTAATGCTGTTCCTAAGAAGGAAAAGAAGATCGTCGTAATACCAAAAAATCCGACGTAAAAAGGGCCTACCCAAAAATCAAATAGATCTCCACCAACAAGAGTTCCCCCTCTGACTCGGTACTTTCTCTCAAAACTGAGCATGGCCATTTTTTATTCCTTCCATAAATTGGTAGATAAGGCTCGATTAAATTTCAAGTCTTATCTACCATGGTTTTCATCCTGCACACTACTTTGCTGGTGCTGCTGGTGGTTTTGCTGCTCCACTATTACCAGTTTGTTTAACGTACTCAGCTTGACTTAAACCATCGAGCCAATTAAAACGCACTGTGCTTAGCAGAATTAAATGAATCATTGCTGCCAAACCAAACAGGAAGATTCCTTGAATTGCCATAGCCCTTAATGGGTCATATAGTTTCCAAATTCTCCACATGGTATTTCTCCTAAGTTAAGTACGACATAAAGCTATAAACAGCTGACCTTACGCCGTCGATCATTGACTTCTCCTCGGCTCCTGGAAGCCAGGAGCTCCACTTACCAGGTAAGAACGCTGTAAAGAGCGCAAGCACAAAACACACCACAAAACACAAGACGAAGATCGTCCTAAACGTGATTGAATCGTTCTTAACTATCTCCTGCATTGTGTTTTCTAAATGGATATCTTTCATATCATTGCCTTTACGTTGTTACTTCCTATTTCAGTGGAACCAAGGACGCCATGCCCACACCAAAATGTGCGCAATGACCGCTATTGCAGTAAACCCGACCAAACCTTGGACATAAAACTGGTGAAATTCTTTCGCCTCGTCGTCGGTAAGACCAGAAATAGAGCCTCTGTGATCACTCATTCGAGATCCCTCCTTCAAAATTAGCCTTTCGGCTAGCACCGCGCAAAGCCCGCGCGACAAGGGCATATGGCAGCAAACTGCCATATTCGGTTTGGGAGAAAGTAGTCATACTCATACTTTCTCCGTAATAGGGGTTTGAGTCTTCTCTTCCAAAATTTCAGGGCATGAGATGCGGACACGTTCTACAGTTACCCGCTCTTCACCGGATGATTCGGTATCGCGCTCTACGCGATCACGTAATTGTTTAGCGGCTGAGATTTGCACTAAGACCGGTTGCTTCTGAACATAATTCGCCACCATCGTTTGAGCATCCCCATCCCATTGGAAGGAGTTGGCTGCTTTGCTACGAGCCAAGGTGGAATCGACCTTATCCATATCGGTTGCCAAAGGCAAGATATGGAATAAAGCATCAAAGAGTCCATTACAAAACTCTTGGATTAAATAGGTTGCGCCGGCATAGCCCATAAATGGAGTACCGGTATGACGACGAATCACTGCACCCGGAAAAGAGGCTGGAATATACATTCCCTTACTACCTGCTTCAGCCATATACATGCGCTCGTTGTAACTACCAAACAGCACCAAGGGCGATTTTTCTTTTACGAGCTTGCGAATAGATTCGCTATCAGTCTTCTCACCGGGTTTACGCGAGACCGCAAAGCTGCATGGCAGACCCATTTCAGTTTCAAAGAAATTCTGAATGCCACGGGTATAGGTCTCGTTGGCCACGACTGCAAAATTGGCGGTACCAAAGAAATCCTGAGTCACAGAGCGCCAGAGATCCCAAATTGGTTTAATCGTGGTGTGCTTCTCGCGCTCAATAAATGGCTCGGGATCTAAATCAAGCAATTCACCTAATTTACGTAAGAACTTCGTGGTGCTATGTAGCCCAATTGGTGCCTGAAGGTATGGCCGTTCAAGCGCTTCGCACAGCATGCGCCCAAACTCACGGTACATACAAATATTAACATCTGCCTCCACCAAACGAGAGACGTCTGCCAAATGGCTTCCTAATGGAAATACCATATTAATTTCGGCACCAATGCCTTGAACCAAACGACGGATCTCAGCCAAGTCACTTGGCATATTGAAGGTCCCATAAGCCGGTCCAATAATATTGACACGGGGCTTTTCACCTTCTTTGCGAGGTTTACGCTCGGGCACATTCTTCACGCCATACTCAGACCACAACCAATACATGGCACGATTCGCGCACTGCCACTGATCTTCATCAATTGTTCTAGGCAAGAAGCGGGCAATAGCGGTTCCTTCCGGAGTAACGCCACCACCAATCATCTCGGCAATCGATCCGGTCACCACCACGGCAGGTAAATCAGGATCAAGGGTTGCATGCGCACGCTTCATCGAACCTTCAGTTCCCTCACGACCTAATTGCTCTTCAGCTAAGCCAGTCACCACAATCGGTAACTCATGGGGAGGCAACGCATCGGTGTAATGCAAGACCGAAGTGACTGGTAAGTTCTCACATCCAACCGGGCCATCAATAACCACCTGCAATCCCTTGATAGCTGTAAAGACATACACAGCTCCCCAGTAGCCGCCAGCACGATCGTGATCAATCACATACATCAGATCATCTCCTCGGCTTTGCGCTTCTTAATTGCTTTTTCTAGTTTGCGACGGGTCTCGGCCTTAAACTCAGGGCGATCTTTTGGAATACTTTCCCAAACACCTGCATTGTGAGCAGCGCCTACATCCCCAAAGAAAGCCTTCATCTCATCAAAGCGTGCTTGATTACCAATCGCCGCATTAATTACTTGCGCCAATGAGCCAGCTCCTGCGGGACCCATCAGCGGTCTTGCCGAAATAAGATTTGTGAAATACAAACTAGGAATAGATGCCTGCTTGGCTGCCTGCACAACAGGTGTTGTACCAATTGCGAGATCAGGCTGAAACTCTGCCATCGCAGCCAAGTCTTGCTCAAGCGATGCGCGGAACTGAACCTGCACGCCCTTTGCTTCCAACCATTGACGATCTGCATCACTCCAAACCGTACGAGGACATGCTGAACCCACATAACGGACATCTGCGCCACTCTCAATTAAAAGACGAGCAACCAAGAGTTCAGATCCTTCGTAGCCACTTAAGGTAATACGTCCTTTAATAGGAGTTGCCCCAAGCACTGCTTTAATGGCAGGAAGTATCTTATGCTTAGCGGCATTAATTTTTTCTTGTGGAGTATTGGTTGCTTTACCAATGGCTTCTAACCATGCAGCCGTGCCTTCGTAACCGACTGGTGCAGAACCGACAATCGAACGGCCTGCTGCTTCAAACTCACGAATACTAGCGGTGTAAAAAGGATGGATTGCTGCAACCACTTTACAATCCAAGGCTTGATATAACTCGCGCCACTCTCTCGTAGGTACAGTTGCGCCCACAGCCAAACCCATCGGCTCGATCATCGAACCAATCACTGCAGGATCGGCTGGGAACATCTCACCCAATAGAGTGATGGTGGGTTTGCTTTGCACTCCGGTGCGTGGGGCCTGCACTGGGCCAGCCATAATCTCATTGCGTGCATATTGCAACATAGCGCCCGCTAAGACATCTTTGGCTTCTGCATGAGTTGGTACACCAAAGCCTGGAACATCAATGCCAATAATGCGAACGCCATTAATTTCTTTTGGTAACAATTGCAGTGGGACACCACTGGCAGTCGGTACACATAAATTAATGATCACAATAGCATCATATTTTTCAGGATCCGCTTGCTCATGCACCGAGTCCCGAATATCTTCAAATAATTTTCCTGTTACCAGGGTCTCAGAATTAAACGGTACATAACCAACACTGCGGCGTGCACCATAAAAATGAGAGGTAAAGGTTAAGCCATAGACACAGCATGCCGAGCCTGACAAAATCGTTGCAGTACGACGCATACGCAAACCAACACGGAGTGAACCAAACGCAGGACACATACTTTGTGGTTGATCATGCGGACCCTTTGGATAGTCTTGCGCATAACGCTGTAATACTTCTCCTTTGCCAGCCGACTTTGCGGCAGCCATCATTTGTTTCTCACCAGCATGACAACCCATACCATCCCCTTTGGATGGGTCGGCCACCAATTGCTCTGGGACGATGGGGATGATTGGCTTGGTCATCTGTTTTAAACTTTGTCGTAAACCACTTCTAAGCTCTTCTTAATCACTGTGTCTTTGCCCATCATGTCAACTGTCGTTGCGGGCTCAAGCACATAATCACGCCCTGTGATGTCGGCTGAGAATAGTCCTAGTAAATCATCTTGACTTAGTGGCTTTGGACGCATTGGGGGTGCTTCAGCAACATTCTTCGCCAACTCTTCAAAAAGTGGGCCCCACTGTGTTCCAGGGCGTCCAATAATTTCGTAACTGGCACTCTTGCGACGAATATCGTCGTGTGCTGGAATTGCTGCTAAGACCGGAATACCAGCACGCTCTGCAAAAGCCTGTGCTTCGCCCGTGCTGTCATCTTTATTAATCACCATGCCAGCAACGCCAACGTTACCCCCGAGTTTGCGGAAGTACTCAACTGCAGAGCAAACATTATTGGCCACATAGAGTGATTGCAAATCATTGCTAGCAACCACGATAACCTTCTGGCACATATCCCGTGCAATTGGCAAACCAAATCCGCCGCAGACCACGTCGCCTAAGAAATCCAAGAGAACGTAATCAAAACCCCAATCATGAAAGCCGAGTTTTTCAAGGGTCTCAAAACCATGAATAATTCCGCGACCACCGCAGCCGCGTCCTACTTCTGGGCCACCCAATTCCATCGCAAATACACCATCGCGTTTAAAGCACACATCGCCAATCGAAACAGAGTCACCAGAAAGTTTTTTCTTAGAGGAGGTCTCAATGATGGTTGGGCATGCCTTACCTCCAAATAGCAATGAGGTTGTATCGCTCTTTGGATCACAGCCAATCAAGAGAACCTTCTTACCTTGTTGAGCCATCATGTAGGACAAGTTTGCTAGGGTAAAACTTTTACCAATTCCGCCTTTGCCATAAATAGCAATGATCTGTGTTTCTTTGGTCACCGGTCCCTTATGGACTGGATCTGGTTCCATTGCAGCCTCTTTCTTGAGGTTCATGAATTGCACCGTTGCTTCTGCTGGTACACCTTCTAGTTTTGCGCTTACTGGACTCATTGCAAAGTTCTCCAATCTAGGACCATCTTTAAACAATCTTTGTCACTAAATGCTTGGCGGTATGCCTGATCAGCTTGATGCGGTGATGCATGATGGGTAATCAAACCATCAAGCGATAAACGACCAGACTCGGCTAAGTTCTTCACTGCGAGCAAATCTTTTGGTTGCCATTGGGCTGCCACCCGAATCCGTGCTTCACGCATAAACGCCTGCGGGAATGAGAAAGTCATTGGTGCGTCATAAAAACCGGCCAAGACAATCTCACCGCCAGGAGCCAAACATGAAATCAAGGTATCTAGTAATGAAGCGTCACCGCTCACATCCACAATCGTTTTGTAATAGCGCTTCTGATCTGCTTTTGGATCAATCACTTCATAGCCAATTGCTCCAGTGCGGCGATCAGCATCGACCTCCCAAACCACGGGGCTCTTGCCAGCAAGTACTGCAATGCGCGCAATTAATCGTCCCAGAACGCCATGACCAATAATCAAATCAGGCTGCTGACTTCCTTCCGATGCGGTGACGTGATGAGCGGTTGCGGCGAGTGCAAAGAGGACCGCCTCTGGGCCTAATTTGCTACCAACCCCAATGACTCGACTCGCTGGCACTACCACGCGCGATGCTGCGCCCCCAAATAAACCTTTTACATCGCCAAAGCAACGAGCGCCTGGGACAAATACACGTTGCCCTGGTTTATATCCAGAACGTATACCTGCTTGATAAATTTTTCCGACGGATTCATAACCGGGTACTAAGGGATATCCCATTCCAGGGAAGTGGGGCATGCGACCGCTCCACAATAATTTTTCAGTTCCCGTACTAATCCCACTCCACTCAATATCCACCACGACATCGGTTTCAGTGACGGGTGATAACTGCAGATCGCTCAAGACAATGCTCTCGGGCTTCTCGAGCACGACGGCTTTGGCTTGATAATTTGTGTTCATAGTGTCATTTCTAATTTACATACTAAATGTGTAAATATTTATTTACATAATGCATTCTTCACTACTTTTGCCGCAATGTCATGTAGGTGTTTCTACTAATACTCCCTAATATTTACAAGGCTTTATGGGGAATTTACCCCTATAAAAAGCTAAGCCACTGAAAACATTGGTTTTTTACAATGCAAAATTTGGGCATTTAATGGAATAGCGGATGGCAATAATGAAATGGACTCAAAACCAGCCTTTTGCAACATAGCGCTGATTTCAGCCTGAGTTCTTGGTCGACCTCGACCCATCGCAAGCAAATAGAAGCCAAAATAGGCGTCTCCCATTGCCTCTTGGCCTGGAGTGCCCGCCATGGGTTCGGCCAAAATGAGGCTAGCGCCAGGCTCTAAGGCATTGAATACATTACGTAAAAGGATTGAAACCCGGCTGTCGTCATGATCAAAGATGACCCGGATTAAGGTGGCAATATCAGCCCCCTTGGGCAACTCTCCCTGAAAAAAATTTCCACCTAAAGCATTGATTTTATTGGATAAACCTAATTCATTAATGTGAGTATTCGCTAACTCAGCGACACCCGGGAGGTCAAAAATAGTGCATTGAAGTTGTGGATAGAGCTCGACTAGCTGACTGACAAAAGCGCCCTGACCGCCACCAATATCTAATAGATGTTTGTGTTTTACAAATGAATAAGAATCAATCACTTCGGCGGTTACCAAAGGCTGGGTATGCGCCATCAGTCGCGAGTAGTCTGCAACACGATTAGCAGATAATGATTCTGGGCTTGGGTCATCTTCCCCATTGATATAGGGCCAGTACTCTGCCATCACTGCTTTACCAGCTACATCTCCGCGCAACAAAGCTAATGGGTCTTGTAGATCGCGATAGAAATCGCCATGATGAATAATCATGTCAAGTAGTGCGCGATTACCCACCAATGGTGCGCCCAACATCCCCAAAGCGTAGTGGCCGTTTTTTCTCTTTGTGAGCAAACGAATCGCCACCGCAGCATCTAGTAAACGACTTAATCCGGACTCGGGTAGCGCAATCTGTTTTTGTAAATCTGCTTTTGATAATGCACCGTGTGCTAGAAGTTCAAATACATTAACACGCACACACGCAAGTAATATTTGTGAATATACAAAGCCAGCCATCACATCAAAGAGTGATGCTGCTTTTCTACGAACAATCCACCTAGTGAATGGAAAACGTGCAGCCCATCTCTGAAAGCGAGATGATGCAATTAAAGAATTTCGCCAATCTATAAATGCATCGAGTAGCGAATGAGAGGAAGGGGGTGAGTCTCCAGACACACGATCAAACGGTTGCATGGTGATGCAATGGTCGATTCGTAGTTGCAAACCATGACTCAGGGATTAATCGCTCAGCCTCTTTTGCAACTAAGCCACGTAACATCTTCTCGCCCTTACAACTTGGGATTGAGTTAATTGCTTTGTATACCAATTCATCAAAATGCTGCACAGCACCTACTAGGCCGAGATCCCTTGCAGAGCTTGGTCTGTCGTGCGTAATGTCTTGTCCTTGGGGTTTACCCATTAAGGCTTGATCGGCTAATACATCGCGGATATCGTCAGCAACTTGATAGGCCTCGCCCAACCATTCACCTAGGGGTTTCCAGGTATCGGCATCGGCACCTGCTGCCTGTGCACCAGCCGCAGTTGCTGCTTCAAATAAAGATCCAGTTTTCTCTTTTTGATATTGCTTGAGTTGCACTTTGGATTCGCACTCCCAAGCTTGTCCTGCCACAATTCCATGCGGTGCGCCAACTGATGCTGCAATCGTACGCAACACGGGGGCTAAGCGTAATGGCGAACGCATACTACAACTCGCTATATATTGGAATGCCAATACGATTAAGGCATCGCCAGCAAGAACTGCAACACGTTCTCCAAATGCTGCGTGTACGGATGCTTGCCCACGTCTTACTAATGCATTATCAAAACACGGGAGATCATCGTGTACTAAGGAGGCACAATGCAATAACTCAATAGCGCTTGCCGCCGCAGTGGATAAGGCAGGATCATCATCACCGCATGCAGTAGCAACTGCTAAACATAATTGGGGTCGTATACGTGCACCGCCTGGAAAAATAGAATGGTGCAAGGCTTTTTGTAAATTTTGCGGGGCTGTCTTAGACTCTGCTATTGCCAGAGCTTGATGCAAGCCTTTCTCAATCCGCTTTAGCATCTCGTGAGTAGGAGAACTTTTAAGGGTCATGGCTTGCTTTCTGTTGTGGTTGACGAACTGGAAATACCAAAAATAGATGTAAATATTTTTTTACACTTATTATGATTACGAATATAGACACCCAAGGTTCTTGGGTCAATGCACTTTAACTAGGGAAAACCCTGATGAACTCCATCAATCGCATTCCGTACGACTGGCCAAACCGTCAGATCAGCCGCTCGGTGCAGATAGGCGGGCTTCATTGGCATGTTCAAATCTCTGGAAAAGGGCCGCTTATTTTGTTATTGCATGGCACTGGATCCTCAACCCACTCATGGGCAGATCTCACTCCACTCCTAAATCCAGAGGCCCAAATCTTAAATGTCGACTTGCCGGGTCACGCCTTCACACAGGGTGCTTCAGTGGAGGATCTAAAACTCGAAGAGATTGCGAGTAATTTAATTGGGCTAATCGCTGAGCTAAAGCTACCATGGCCGACCATGGTGGTTGGCCATTCTGCGGGTGCGCCGCTCGCGCTGGCATTTGCTGTTCAAGCCAAGGTAAAACCACAAATCATTATTGGTTTTAATCCATCGCTAATCCCGCCACCAGCCAGCTACACCCAATTTTTTGGTCCGATGTTGGGCCCGGTCACAAAATCAGCCACACTGGCATCTATTTTGGCAAAGCTAGCTCCTATGAGCGGCATGACCGATCGCTTGCTTGACTCAACCAATACGAATTTGCCCGAGACCAATCGGAATTACTACCGGCGCTTATTTACCTCTCCCGATCACGTACGAGGCGCAATGAACTTTATGGCTTCAGCGAATATTGATCAGGTCTTAAATGCAAGCGCTAAATTACCCACCAAATTAATTTGGGTGATTGGCGAAAGTGATCAATGGGTTCCTGAAATCGGCTTACAAAAAATTATTCGGCAATACTTCCCCAATTCAAGCGTAATTCATTGGCAAGGTGGGCACATCATGCACGAAGTAGAAACTGCCAAGAGTGCAGATTTAATCTTGAGCGAATTGCGTACCCTAAAAAAATAATTGCTATTGATGTAAAACTTGGATCACGGCCTGAGATAATTCTTGCGCACCCGCATGGGGCAGAGGTAAATAGTAGGATCCAATCAAATCAGCAATATGCTGTCCTTCTTCGCGCGCTTGCGGTGAAGTATCGATCCATAAACTACGCACCTTGACTTGTGCTGCCATACGAGCCGATTGCTCGGCATCGATCTGGGCTTGGGCTCTACCTGGAGTACCATCGCGAGCAATATTAGCGCGCCCATCGGTTAAAAATACTAAGGTTGGGGTCATCCCTTTTTTAAGAGATGCTTTAGCCAATTGATATGCCGAGTCAATCGCACGTGCTAAAGGAGTGCCACCCCCGCCAGGCAAACTTGCCAAAGATCGCTTTGCTCTAACCAGTGAACGCGTAGGGCTCAGTAACAGTTCAGCCTCACTTCCTCGAAACGCAATCAAAGCTACTTGATCGCGCCGCACATAACACTCTGCTAAGAGAAGCTCAACTGCGCCCTTGGCTTCGGCTAAACGGTTCATTGCCGATGACCCTGATGCATCCACTACAAATGTTGTTAAGGTTTGCGTGCGCTCACGATAGCGCTTGATACGGAAATCATCTTTTTGAATGAGCACACATGGGTGGCCAATCCGATTTTTGTTCGCTGTCTCGCGACGTCGCATAGCTTGCCATGGAACTGCGGCTCGCAGGGTATCAATCAAGCTTAGTGTGCCTCTTGCTCGGGGCATTCCTGCCATAGAACCCATTGGGCGGCCACGTTTACTACTCATCTGACTAACGCCTGCCTTACCTGCAGAACTATTTTTTTGCCTTGCCATTGCAATTTGTGCCAAACGTGCCAACAGATCAGCAGGAATACTCGCACGTGCAGCTTCTAATATTTGATCCTCGAGCACCTCTTCATTGGGAGTTTGCGGGGTATTTGATTCTTCAGCTTGATCATCATCAGCCTCAGGCGGTGGGGTCTCATCACTGTTCTGCTCATCATCGGATTGATCGGGCATTTGGGTGGCCCGTGGGATCAACACTAAACTCACTGCACGCTCTATATGTTCCCTACTTGGTATTGTTCCCGCCCAAAGAGAGTCTAGTGCAGCTAAGTAACGTGCAGTCCGTACACTAAATTGCACAGCACGAATAGATGGGATTCCTAATTGAATTGCAATCCCCACAAGCGCATCAATTTGATCGTCCTCGAGGTGAATCTCAGTGAGACGAGTCTGCACTCGACTTGGATCAAAATCACTAAACTCTTTATCCACCTCTTCATCCGGCAGAGATCGCCAAGCAAACCCATCGAGATCAATGTGAAAGGCACAGCGCTCCATTAATTTTGGGTTGACGTGCTCATCGTCTTCAATACTTTCATCAAGCGCAATCACCCCAATACGACACACCATGGTTTTACTTTGGCCATCACGCTCTAGCTGAATCCTGCCGTGATCCAATGCAGTTGAAATGCGGGCAGCCACGCCCATCTCAAGGCGCTCGGCCATTGGTAGGACCACAATACTTTGATCACATTTAGCTAACAGGCCCTCACGTAAGATTGGTCTGCCTTGTTGGAGAGTAGATTCAATATCGAGGCCACCAAGTAAGTTCTCGTCGGTAATATTGCTCGGTATTTTTCGTAAGGGTACTAACAAGCCTTGCTGCACAGCTATTTTCTCAAGGGCGCCTAGCCAGCGATCACGCACCGGACCAGAACGTGAGCGCACGATGACTCCCCCAAAATGATGGGGAGCAAGCACTACTAACTGTGCAAGCTGCAGATACGCTAACCAGTGCTCGGTCATTAATTAAGCGAAGAGTTCATCAAGTGCGCGTTGTACGCGGGTTGCAGAACTGGACTCATCGAGTGGATTTCGGCGTAAGCGATGCTGTAAAGCAGGTACTGCAATGCGTTTAAGGTGCTCGCGGCTTACCTTATTTTTACCCTCTAATGCTGCTACAGCACGGGAAGCGCGCAATAATGTGAGCTCGCCACGTAAGCCATCGGTACCAAGATGAGCACAGAGGGTAGTAGCATCTTCTAGTAACTTATCGTCGGCTTTCACGGTAGGTAATTTTTTTCGGGCAGCGGTCATTTGTCCACGGATCTTTTCTTCTTCTTTTTCCCACAGCGTTAAGAAGACCTCAGGATTACGCTCAAATTGATCGCGCCGCTTAATGATCTCCACCCGTCCTGCCATATCACTGGGCGTCTTTACTTCAACAGCCAAACCAAAGCGGTCAAGTAATTGTGGGCGTAGCTCGCCCTCTTCGGGATTACCACTGCCAACCAATACAAAGCGCGCTGGATGGCGCACACTTAAACCCTCACGCTCAACGACGTTCTGTCCTGAAGCAGCCACATCAATTAAGAGATCCACCAAATGATCATCCAGTAGGTTCACTTCATCGATATATAAAAATCCACGATGCGCTCTTGCTAATAGGCCAGGTTCAAAGGCTTTTTCACCTAAGGTCAACGCTTTCTCAATATCTAAGGCGCCAAGCACGCGATCTTCCGTCGCGCCAAGAGGCAGATCCACCACCGGCACGGGACGCACTTCAGTTTTTACTTTTGCTTTGGAACTAGATTGCGTATCGCAAATTACACAAGCGCCCGCCATAGCTTTTGGATCACATCCATAGGGGCAGTTTTGAACAACAGTCATATTGGGTAACAAGGCAGCAAGGCCCCGCACAGCAGTTGACTTACCTGTGCCACGATCACCCATTACCAAGACACCCCCGACGCTTGGTTCAAGGGCGGCAACTAGAATGGCTAACTTCATATCCTCTTGACCAACAATGGCTGAAAAGGGGTAATTACGAGACATACCTTGCTCCTGTTAGTAACAATTAACTGCTTGTCGTTAATTTAGGGTTAAATATAAGGCATATAAACCTCAAATTAAGCGAACAAAGGGAAAGTCATGAGTGAAAACAACCCAAAAGACATTAAAAACATCGAGCACCGGATCGAATCCTGGCTAATCCCTACCGGTAATCTCTTTGTTTCCTTATTCCACCGAATAGCCCTATTTGGTATCGGCGCAGCTACTGTTTGGGCCGCCGGTATGAGTTTTGCTGAAATGATGCAAAAACCCTATGCATCCGTTCAAGACCTACTCCTACTCTTTATTTATCTAGAAATCGGTGCGATGGTGGGTATTTATTTCAAGACTAACCATATGCCAGTAAGGTTCTTGATCTACATCGCCATCACAGCGGTCACGCGTCTGATTATTGATTTAGTCGGAACAAAGCATGAGGCAGATATGGGGATCCTGCTCATGGGAATCACTATTTTTGTTTTAGCACTTGCTAATGCCTTGATTCGTTATGCCTCGAATAAATTTCCGAGTAAATCGGATACCCATAATGAGTAACTCGTGAGTCCAGAAGAGCGGCAAACTCGGATTGATTTAGCTGCCTGCTATCGGCTTTGTGCGTTTGAGGGCTGGGATGATTTGATTTATACGCACATCTCAGCATGCGTTCCTGGCGAACCTCACCACTACCTAATCAATCCATTCGGCTATCAGTTTGATGAAATTACTGCATCTAATTTAGTAAAGGTCAACACACGGGGCGAGATTATCGACTCCAACTCTCCATACAAAGTAAACCCTACCGGCTTCGCAATTCATGGGGCAGTCCATCGTGAAAGACCAGATGCTCACTGCGTCATGCATCTTCACAATACCGCGGGGATTGCGGTATCTGCGCAAAGTAAGGGCCTGCTCCCTCTGTCGCAACATGCCATGCGCTTTATGGGCCATATTGCATATCACGATTACGAAGGTGTTGCTCTGACCGAGACTGAAGGAAAACGCTTAACCAAGTCTTTAGGTCAGCATCCTGCAATGCTCTTACGAAACCATGGCACCCTGACACTGGGGAGAACAATCGGTGAAGCCTATGTGGTCATGGCAACCCTGATTAAGGCCTGTGAAATCCAGATAGCAGCACTTAGTTCGACTGATTTATACACACCGAAACAAAGTGTGATTCAGAAAGCAGCTGACGAGTTGCACGACAATGGGGCCGAAGAAGGCGTCCTCGAGTGGCCTGCCCTACTTCGCATGCTCGATCGATTTGATGAGAGCTATAAAGATTAATACCAATCATTACGAAAGGAATAGGTATGCCAACCTTTAATGTGCAATTGTTTGAAGGTCGTACCGTTGAACAAAAACGTCAGTTTGTTGCCGAGGTCACTCGGGTAACTTGTGAAACCTTAGGTTGCTCAGCAGGCTCTGTTGACATCATCATCACGGATGTCAAAAAAGAAGATTGGGCTACTGGTGGTAAGTTATGGTGTGATGCAGATTAGTTAGAAAGCGAATTCTTTTCCAAGAAAAACTCAGCCTGCGCCAAAGATTCTTCTGCATCAAGCCCAACGATATCTGCCTGAACCTCTTTGCGAAGTTCGGGTTTGGCAATAAATATTGGACCACCAAC